>Ga0265780_10005027_pt1 | contig 16890 bp, 33 predicted proteins | sample P1T30metagenome_FD_192432 | JGI IMG/M metagenome (GOLD analysis project Ga0265780, IMG submission 192432) | Plant litter microbial communities from East Loma Ridge, Irvine, California - P1 T30 | ecosystem: Environmental > Terrestrial > Plant litter > Unclassified | place: USA: California... | reverse complement strand
AACGAGCGTTATGACGAGATCATCGGGTCGGTCAATGGAAAAGGGATCATGTAGGACTGCTTCGAGGGCGCATTGGCGCCTTTGCATAACGCGTATTTTACATAATATAGATTATGCGAAATTCGGGGACGATCAATAATCCAATGTGCATACCGGCAATATTTTCACCAGCCCAAAACGCACAGACTGAATTGCAACGGCCAGACACACTTGTCTGGCCTTTTTTATAACAATTGGGAGGAAACTTGCGCTACCCGAATCTGAGATATGGCAACCCCACCGAAATGGCCTATTACGCAATGGGCGTGCCGCTGAAGGACCTGGCACGCCGGCTACGCCGCGATGAGCGCACGGTCCGCGATTGGATCAACGGCAAACAGCGCGTGCCGTGGTGGGTTCCCGAAATACTCAGGCTCAAGCGGATGGAAGCCGACCTGCGACACCGGCAGATGGGCATGGGCGCGCTCGCGCCGTCCCTCGGCATCGTCAGCGCCGACGTGATTACGCTGGCTCAACCAGAAACGAAAAAGCCGCAGGCAGTGCTGCGGCTTGTTGTTGACACAGCGGCGCCGGCCGCTATTGCGTGACGCGTCACGCCAATTTCGCCTTCACTTCGAGGCGCATCAGGCGGCGCTCGGTACGCAGCACCCAGGTGCCGGCCGCCAAGCCGCCGCTGAATACGCCGGAACCGAGCAGCAGGTTGACCAGTTCCAGCGCGCTCACTCGCCCTCCTTCGCCGGCTTCGCCTCCGGCATGATGATCGCGGCGCTCGACGCCACGGCGACGGCCGCGGTGGTAATCGCGTTGATCTTCACCGGGTCGACGCCGAACAGCACGGCCAGGCCCGCAATACCCGCCCAGGTGGACGGCTCTTTCAGTCGTTGAATCAGTTTTTTCATCTGTTTTCTCTCTCTAGTTTTGGTCAGTACAACACGTTGCCGTCGCCGTTTTTCACGGTCAACGAATTCGACACCACGAACTGCTGCAGCGCCGGGAATTTGCTCAGGACCCAGGCGGCCAGCAACAGGCCGCCCAGGACGATGATGCCTTCGCGGAGGATCGCGGTCGGCTCAGGAATTATTTTGTCGAGTTTCATATCAATGGAAAAAGTCGTAAATGTCGGTGCCGATGCTGCCCTGTGATCCGGTCGCCCACTGGTAGACGCCTTCGTAAGTCCGACTGATAACGTTGTTCCCGCTGGTGGGGTCCAACGAGCCGCCATGGGTCGCGTCGTACAGGTCCGTGCCGATGGTGCCGTTCGATCCGGTCGCCCACTGGTACAAGCTCGTTGCCCCCTGGTTGATGACGTTGTCGTAGTTGAAGGGGTTGACCGCTTCGAGCGCTTTTGGCACCGCGTCGACGGTCTTCTTCGCCAGGTAGATCGCCACCAGACCGGCCACACCGGCACCGATCAGCGCGTATTTATTCGTCAGCAGCATCAGAGCGCCCCGAAGGTCAGCGTAGCCAGCCAGTCTTCCCGCCAGTCGCCCGTGGTCGGCGTGGTTGGCGTGTACGGCGCCGTCGGCGCGGCTGCCGGCGTAGCGGTGGCCTTGTGCTGCTTCCACAGCATATAGCCGATGGTGACGACGGCCACGCCCATAATCAGGTCATACACTTCGTCTCGGTTCATGCCAGATTTCCCCCTGCGTTGACATAGGCGCCTTGCAGCAATGCCAGGCTGTTTTCACGCTGGCCGTAGCCTGCACCCGGCAGGCTGGCCCACTCCTTCCTGCACTTGGTGACGGCATCGGCGAAGCGGCCGGCGCGCACGTCGGCCAGGGCGCCGCGCTGGCGGATCAGTTCGACCGCGGCGCGGTCCTGCGATGCCGGCGAAAAATCCGGCAGGCCCAGCTTTGCCACCACGCCATCCCAGGTGCGGCGCAGGATCTGGTAGGCGCCGGCCGCGCTGGAGTTCTGGCCGATGCTGGCGATGTAGACCAGCCGCCGCGGGTGATCCGCGAAGCTGTCGAAATGCCCGCCACCGACCAAGATCGAATAGCCGTCGCTGCCGCTGGTCCCTTCGGACACGCGGATGGTCTGCAGGAATGCGGACACGTTTTTTTGCTCCCATGCCGTCATGGGTCCTCCTTCTGTGATGTCGTCAATGAATGCTGCTGCCTGGTCGATCAGGTCGGGCGGCTCATAATTTGGTTCGTCGTTGTCGTCTGCGCCCTGATCGTCCAGAATCAGGAGCGCAACCACGCTGAGAGCCAGAACAACGGGCAGGCGTTTATCCATGTCACAGGCCGTAGTACGGAATTTTGTAACTGGTGCCACCGATGACGACGGTTGCATATCCGGCGACCTGTGCCGGCGCCGCACCGTTGCCGCCTGCGCTGGCCGATCCCGACAAGCCGGTAGGGAAAATGCCCTGGCTCGTTCCCACTGTCAGCGTGCCTTCCACGGCCAGCTTGCCCAGCACGGTCGCGGCGCTGGCGTTGGCCACAATGTTGGTGCCGCCGCCGCTCACGTTGTTGCCGATGACCTGGCCCGTCGACTGTGTGACGACGCCACCGTTCATGCCGGACTTGAAGCGATTGCCGATGACAAGGACATTTGGCCCGGAGAGCGACACGCCCGCGGTTCCGGTGATCGGTGCAGCTCCGCGCACGAACACGTTGTTTTGCAGCGATACGCCGTCGACGGCGGATGTGGTGCCCACGCCGATGAAACCATTTGTCTGATTGCTCGCGATCCACGTGTTCATCACGTTTAGGTCCGTGCCATTCGACATGAACACGCCGATGTTTTCGATGAAGTCGAAACACGAATTGACGATAGCGATAAAGGTTCCGTTGTCGAAGTTCACGGCCTTGCCGGCGTAGACGACAATGACATTGGAAATCAACAGCCCTTCGTTGTGGTAACCACTGGACGGCTGACCCGTCGACGAGCCGTAGAAGGCTTGCGCGGCAAAGCCCAGCATCGATTCCGACACTGTATTGTTGACGCTATAGTCAAACTTGAAAACGATGCCGGTCCGGTTGGTTGGGTCGTTGTCAACGCGAATATTCGAGAAGTGCGACTCCTTCAAATCTTGCGCCAGGATGAATACCGGCCACACCTGCGCGCGGCTGGTGACGTTTCGCACGACATGCTGCAGACCAGTCATATACACCGCTGCAGTTACGGTTGCAGCCGGCGCGCGGTTGATCTGCAGGTTCCGGACCTCGGTGTTCGTCCCGTTGATGCTGAGGCCGTAGGTCATGTTCGCGCCGACCAACAGAATTGCGTTGTTACCGTCGAGCACGATGCTTCGATTGTTCGTGTAGACGGTGCCAGTAATCCTGTAGGTTTTTCCGCTCTTGAACCGGATCGCGCCCGACGCGCCGCTTTGCAGATGGTTGATGGCCGCCTGAATCTTGGCGGTATCGTCGGCCACACCGTCACCGACGGCGCCGTAGTCTTCGACGCTGATAACGTCACCGAGTTTGGCCGAATAGGGCCGAGACACGGCGCCCGTGCCGGCCTGGATAAACATCTTATCGACGATGCCCGACGACACCGCGCCAGATGCCGGCAATGCGACGCCGATGGATAGCGCGACGGCCAGCAAACCGAACCAGCTTTTGAAGTGTTTTTTCATATTACGCAATGGTCTGAATGTTGATATTCGAATTAAGGCCTGCATCGGTCAGACAGTACCAGGCAGCGCCGGGCGCCTCGTTTTCGTTCCAGGTCTCCCCCGGCTGGATCAGGACAACAGCATTTGCCATCGTCACCGCCGCGCCGCCAATGGCGACAGGGTTCGGCCCGATGTTTTTTATCCGAAGTCCGCGCCGGCCCGCCGCTGCAGCGATCAAAGGTAGGCGTGCGTCCGAAACCGCAAGCGTCCCTACTTCCGTGACCGTCGCCGCCAGGTAAGGCCGCATGCGGAATTCGGCGCCCTCCTTCTGCTCGACAACCGTCGTTGATCCGGCCTTTTGTACCGTCGGAATGGCGTTGGCGTCGGTGTTGTTGATGCCCACGGCGGTGGCGGTCACCTGGACATTGCCGCCGCCGATATCAACCGGCACGCGGGCGCCAGGATCATTCCCGACCGTCACCTCGCCCACGACGTTGACGAGCGCGCCGTCGGCAAAACCCAGGCTCACATCGCGGCTCGCCAGGAACAGCGACACAGTGGTGTCGACATCCGATCGCAGCACGACCGCGTCATAGTCCACCCAGCACTTAAATGCCTTTTTCCGCTTCGGCATGGTCCGGCCATTGCCGCCATTGAGCATCGGCGTGATGTCGATGCCGTCGGCCGCGCCGATGTCGTCGACGAGGATCAGCTTGCCGGACACCGATTGCTGGTGGTCGACGCCGGCCCGCAGGACGATCGTGTAAAAGTCAGCCATCAGCGCACCGCCTTTGCTGCCACCAGACCGACGACGGCCAGCATGCCGAACGCCAGCATCTTCTGTTCGCCGGCCTTGCTGTCAGCCCAGGCCTGCGCGAGCTGGCCCTCTGCATCGCCATAGGCATCCTTCACCGCGTTGATTGCGCTTGTGCTCGACGCCTGCACGGCGCCGATGGACGCCGCCGCCAGGTCGGCCGCTTTGTCGCTGACCTGCGCGGCGAAGTCGAACGACTTGCCAACGGCGCCCGCGTCGATGGCGGTCACGGTCACGTTGTTGCCGTTGGAGCCGACAGGTTGACGGATCCAGCCTCGGCCGAAATGCGGTTGTCGCTGGTGTTGGTGGTCTGCGTCTGGTTCGCCTGCGTGCTGCTACTGCTTCTACTGCTCATAATTTTTTCCTCATAACGAAGGCGTCGAGCGACCAGCCGGCACGCTGCAGCTTGCGCACCAGTCCCCGGCGCCGGGTGTTGATCGTGATGGCGTCGGCGCCGGCCTGGCCGGCCTGCTGCGCGATGTACGGGACCAGCGTTGCGACCAGATCGACGCCCGGCATATCGCCGGCGGCGGCCGTGATGAAGACCTCGGCGCCGTTGTCGCACTGGACGAATTCCAGCGCATAGCGGGCGACGGTCTGGCCGTCGACCTTGACGTCGAACAGCCGCCCCTGGCGCAGACACGTTTCCATGTCGCCCAGGCCGCCCGTGGTATCGCGGCGCACGTCAAACGCTTTCGCGTAGGCGGCGCGCGCCGCGTCATCCAGGCGGCCCGGCTCGACGGTGGCAGTCAACGGCGTGCTAGGAACCACGCTACCCCCGCGCCGATTGCCAGCATGACCCAGCTCGACGAGCTGGTCGGCACCGCCGAATTGTTCCCGGTGCCGGTGCGCTGGATGATCCAGTCGCCCTGGTTGAGCGCGCCCATGCCGGCGCCGCCAGCGCTGCCGCCCTGCGTCGGGCCGGCAGTCGCGGACGAGCCCATGGACAGGCTCAGCGGCGGAATCAAGCTCCCTGCCCCCGGCGCCGCCATTACTTGCCCCTCGTAGCCAGCAGGATGCCGCCGCCGATCAGCAGCAGCATCAGCAGGCGCGAGTTCGCCTGCTGCGCGGCCACCGTCGGCGATGCCACCAGCGGCGTACCGGCGTAGACCGTGCCGGTGTTCTTCGCGATGTTCTGCTGATCGCGCACGATGGCGTAATTCAGCGCGGACTGGATGCTGCCGAACAGGCCCGCCGAGAAGCTGGGGTCTATGTAGTAGCCGGAGCCGTTGCCGGTGGCCGTTGTCGGCTGCTGCGCCGGCTCGCTGTTCGACACGTCCGGCAGCACACCGCCGCCGCCGGACGAATACCAGTCGCTCATGCCCAGGTCGATATCATCGCCAAATAAGCCCATGATCCGCCCCCGATCAGTTCAGGCGGCGCAGGTCGGCCACGTAGTCGACAAACACGGTTGCCTGGCCGCCGCCCGCGCTGGTGTTCAAGCGCAGCAGCGTTTCCTTGACGGTGGTGGTGTTGAGCATGCCCATCAGGTTGCCGTCGTCGATGAAGTCGAGAACCAGCATGTTCGCCTGCGGCACGACACGGTTGCGCTTCTGCTTGTATTCCATCGACGCGACCGATGCGCGGATGCGCGGCGTGCCGTTGGTGCGCAGCTCGGCGGCGACGACGGTGCCGGCGTGGTGGATCCACACACGTTTGATGAGGCCGCCGACGGTATCGCCCGACGGCAGCGAGTAATCGTTATCGCCGCTGACCGACAGCGGGATCGAGAACTTTTTGCGGCGCAGGATGAACGGGTTCGCGGTCGGATCGCGGTATTCGCCTTCGCATTTCAGCGTCATGCCAACCGGCGCGGCTGCGGCGATGGTCACCTCGAAGGTGAGCGATTGCAGCAGGTTGCGCGGCAGCGCGGCCAGGTATTGCTGTGCGGCGCCGCCCTTGGTGTTCGGCTCGGTGAAGTCCACCGTCAGGGTGTCCGCCTGGGTGAACACACCCTGGTAGGCGTCACGCTTGACGATGAGGGCCGCGTCGTCTTCGTAGAAGGTCACGCCGTTGGCCTTGCCTTCGATCTTGCCCAGGTGGGCCAGGGTCAGGCCGCCGCCCAGCTTGAAGTGCAGCTTGTCGAACGTCGCGTTGTACGACAGTTTCAGGATGCCGACGTTACCCGGCGTGCAGTTCTGGAAGTCGATCATCTGATCGTAGAACATGGGTGTTTCCCTTCTATTGTTGGTTGTGTTTCAGGTCCAGCGCGCCGATTAGGCGGCCGCCGCGGTGCCGCCTGGCAGGTAGGCGCCGACGACCGGCACGGCAAACACGGATTTCTGGATGAAGGCGACGGCGGCGAAAGCGGCCAGGGCGATCAGGGCGGTTTGCATCACTTCTTTGTTCATGGTTTCCTCGTTGGTTGTTGGTGGTACAGCAGGTCACCACAGTAAGGATTTCGCGCACCGCCGCATACGGCCTGTTCCTGTTACTGTTCCTGTTCCCGTTACAGCTTTTTGTTGACGCCCTGGCGCAACGATCTGTCTGGATTTTTGTGCCAAAAGTGGAAATTCGGCATATCCCCGATGATGGTCGACGCCTTCATGCGCTGTGCGCGGCCACCTGGCCCGGTCGGGCGCCATTCGTCCGGCAGCTTGAGCGCGTCGGCCATGGCCTTGCAATCGCTGTCGTAGTTGACGCGGTAGCACCGAATCTCGGTGCAGTTACCCAGGAAGTCTTTGTCGATCTGCGCCGGCCGCTGGCTCACGCCGATGATGGTCAAGCCCTGGTGGCGGCCTGCTGTCGACAGGTTCTTCCAGGCCGGCGGCGACCAGCTCGGCATGGTGACGCGGGACAGTTCCTCGACCAGCACCGTCGCGCCTTCCAGTTCCCACACGATGCGGCAGAACAGGCCGAACTGGTCCTTGACCTGTTTTTCGGTGCCGTGCGGGACGTAGACGATGGCCTTGCGGCCGGCCTTCACGGCGGCGATCAGGTCGGTGATCTTGTCGACGGTGACGCCGTGGCAGAACTTCGCGTACTGGTCGGTTTTCTCCAGCGGCGACCACACCAGCAGGCGCGAATAGTCCTTGAGCAGTTCGCCCTTGATGTAGCTGGACTTGCCGGTGCCGGATGCACCGATGACGGCGTGAATTTTGGCCTCATTCTTCGTGCCCTTGCTCGCCTTCGCCATCGGCGTCGCGGCCATCTGCGTGGCGGACATCTCGACCTGCATAGCGATTGCCGGCGCCGCCGCTTTGCGCCTGGCGGCGCCCAGGAGCGTCACGGCAGCACCTCGACCGCCCCGCCATCCCTCATCGGCTCGGCGCCCGCGTCGATGGCGCGCGGCTTTTCTTTCTCATCCGCAGCCGCCTTGCGCGCTTTGATCGCGACCACGACCGGCACGACCAGCGGCGCCGACGCCATGATGACGGCGATTTCCGGCCCGAAGCGGCTGACGCCACCTTCCCATCCGTATTTCTGGGACAGGGCATCCATGGCGCCGCCCCAATTCATGCAGGCTTCCGGCGTATAGGCGCCTGCCACCTCCGGCAGTGCAATGGCGAACATGCCGCCCATGCCCTGCGCGATCATGGCCCAGCCGGCCGCGCCGGCCATCGGGTTCGGCGGCTCGGTGGCCTGTTGCAGCTTCTGTTCCTGTTCCTGTTCGCTGAGCTGCGCCTCGGTGCCGATGGCGTCGAGCGCCGCGAACTGTTCGGCCACGGCCGGGTCGATTACTTCATCATCCATTTTGCTGTTGTCCTTTCTTGGCAGCGCTGCCCAGGATGGGCGCCCACCAGCCCCCGGCGACCGCTTTTGCGGGCGTAGGCGCCGTTTTCACGGTCTGCGCGGGTGGTTCCTTCGGTTTGATCGCATTCGCGCCCTGCACGGCCGCCTGCGGGGCCGGCGCAGGTTTCGGCGCGACTACCGGCGCTGGGATCGGCGCGGGCGGCGCCGCTGCCGCTGCCGGTGCAGCAACGGGCGCCCCGGCAGCGGCAGCGGCAGCGGTGCGCATGCGCTTGAGCAGCAGGTTCGATTTGTGGTCGGTGCGGGTGAATAGCTGTTGCGAGCAGTCCGGACAGTAGCCGGATGCCTGGCCGTTTTTGTCGTGTTTCACCTGCATATCGAAGCCGCACACCGGGCAATCGATATGACCGAGAACGGGTGTACGGTTCGCGCCCATGTTCAGGCCACCTCGCCTACGATCAACTGGACGGCATCGACCATTTCTTGCGTGATCATGTCGCCGTAGCACATTTCCCTCAGCGTCTTGCGCGCTGCTTCCACCGTGACCTCTGCGACGGCGGGCGCCGCCAGGTCGACCACTGCGCCCGCGTCGACGTGATCCGCCACGCCCATGTCCGCCGCGCACGCAGTGGCCATCAACAGGTTGGTAATCGGGTGGCCGATGCAGCCGTTATGAATTACGTGTTCCATCACAGGATTCCTTTCAGGTGTTGCCATTTGAGGTGGTCTGCCAGTTCGCGAAAAAATGCCTTCGCCGGGCCTGGCAGGAAAAGCCCGTATTGCCGGACCAGCGCGCAGGCTTTCGCCTCCAGCGCCGAATCCGTGCGTTTTTGTTCCAGTTCATCCACGTTTTTGCCCCTCCCTATGGGCGTAGCTGGGCACGGTCCATACCGTTTTTGCCCGTTGATCGTCCGCCGCAAGCTCGTTTGCAAGCCAGTGGTCGGTGGCGGTGGTCAGGTCGACCGCAATGCGGTGGTATTCGTCCGAGTCGAACCATGCTTCATCGAAGTCGGCCACCGGTTCCGGTGTCGGCACGCCGGCACACCACCCAGGCGCGGGCCGGTCCGCCGTACAGTTATTTACAGGGCTCCAAGGAGAATCAAGAGCAACCCCGCGCGACTGGCTCCACTGGTAGCGGGTGCTCTTGTAGACGGCATCCGGCGCGGTGCGCGAGTAGACGCCGACCGGGTAGGCGCGCTCCGTCATGCCGTAGCGTCCCTCCGACAGCAGCACGCCCGGTTCGCAGGCAATGGCGATGTTGTATGCGCGGCCCACGCACACGCCGCCCTGCGCCCTGATGTAGTTGCCGAAGCTGGCGACGCGCTCCACGGTCACATTGCCCTCATCGTCGGTGCGCTCGACACGTTGCGCAGCCTCCCAGGCGGCGCGCACGGTCGGGCAGGCGTTCGCAATCTCGGCCTCTTTCACGCGGCGCAGTTCGCGCCACACGGTAACGGGCGGCTGGCCGATCGGCTGAAACTGACGGATCCCCCATACGCCCGCCCAAGCGTCTACGCGCTGGCTTGCCTTAATGGCGCCGTCGCTCGTCATGGCGAGCTTGACCGGCTCGCCATCCGGCCCGACTACCTCGTCGTGCGCGTCCTCGGAATCGTCGTCAATGTTTTTGCTTATGTATTTGGCGATGTAGGCGGCTGCGCTACCCTTTGCCGAGTCGATGATTTCAAACTTCACCCGTTGCGACTGTGCGCCCGGCTCGTCGCCGTCCTCGGCAAGCGCGTACTTTTCCACCAGCGAGCAAAACCAATCGACCTCGGCGGAGCGCATAAAAACGAGCATGTGCCAATGCACGCATGCGTCGTGATGCGGTTCAGCGATGCGGAAGCCGTACGGCTTGATGCTGTAGCGGCTATAGGCAGCGCGGATGCGCGCCCAAGTCTTTTGCAGGTAGGCTTGCACGTCGCGCGCCACGGCGCCGTTGTATTTCGGGTTGATCGTGCCGGACTTCTCAAGAACGGCGTGATACTTCGACGGCGCCGTCAGGGTGACAAACACGCCAACGTGACCGGCCTCTATCGCCACGTCTTCACAGCCGGCAAGGCGTAACATCAGTTCCCCGCGCCGGATGCGCTTGTTTGCGGTGCTCTTGCTGGCCAGCGTGGCCAGCGTTGCGGAATAGCCGTCCTCGTTTGTCATAGTGACGGATTCCAGCGCGGCCTTATTCCGTGCTACCTGCGCGACGCGGCGCGCTACGGTTTCATCGCTGGCGTAGGCGCCCGCACGGCTCGACACGAAGCCCAGGCGGATAGCGGCGGCCTCAAACGCCCGGCCATGCACGCGGCGCAGATTGCGGCGCCACCACAGCGGGTCCAACATGCGGTTGATTGCTTCCTCATCGCTCGACGCACTCGGCGCCTCGATTCCGCGGAGCGCACAGATCGCAGCCATGCGACGACGTGCCGGCATGGCCGGCTTGGTCTTTCCGTACTGGCGCGGCCCGACGCCATCCCCCGCCGACTTGGTGTCAATCCCGAATGCCGCCCACTCGACGCCATCCACGGCCACCGCTCGCGCGCAGTCACCGGCATAGCGTTCGGCCAGCACGCACAGGTGCGCGTCGGTTGCGTCAATGGGGAATGGTGCGTTGGTAACACTGTCCAGCAGGTGGCAAAAACGGTCGTATCGTGACGGCACGCGCTCCAGCGGGCCGACGAAGAACGACGGGCCGACATAAGGCGGCGTGGCCGGTTCGGCGGCTTCGTGGCCGCGCGCCAGTTCGGCCTTCAATTCACGGTAAGCGCGCTTGCCCCATCGGGACGGCAAGCCCTTGATGGTCGAAACTCCGTGCTCTTGCTGAATCGTTGGCATCAGTAGTCCAGGCCGATTTCGAGGTGCAGGAAGGCGACGAACACATGCATGCGTTTCAGGGTCGGTGCGATCACGATGCCGAGGCCGAAGCCTTCCAGGCGGATTCGCATATAGATCGATTTGCGCATCAGTGCAGGTAGCCTTGAGCGTTGGTGTTCGACGCTGCCATGCACTTGGCGATGACTTCCATTTTCGTGACGTGACACGAAACTGCGGCCCGCACAAGTTCGCGCTCGGCATCATTGAACGTCGCCAGCGGCAGCGATGCGCGCTCGATGGGCATGCCGGCCACGCTTACGGCGCGCTGGCGGTCGCGGAGCGGCAGCATATGCCACCACTGCTCACGATTCATTTCGGCGGCGCCTGCAGCGTCCTGTGCGGCCAGCGCAGCGGCTTCCTTGCGGGTCGGGGTCTTCATGGTCAGCGTTTCCGCAGATACTGAGTGCGCAGCAGGTGCGCAATCACGTCGTTGGCAGACTTGTCCTGTTCCTTGCGCTTGGCGTGGAATTCTTCGACCAGTTCGATGGGCAGGTTGACCGTGATCGCCTTGAGGCCGCGTTTCTCGCGCATCCTGGCGAGACGTTGGGCACCCTTCGACGGTAGACGCGGACGCTCGCCGGCCAAGTCGTGGTCCGGCAGCAGATCGCTGGTTTTCTTATCGGCCGGCGTCTTCATACTGCTACACTCCCCGTTTTTGTAACGGAGGAAGAATGAAGACGACGAAGCCCAACCCAGACACGCTTAACGCCCTCTACGCCGTTGGTGGATCGGTCGCCAAGGCATTTGCGGAGGTGATCCCCGAAGAGGAATGGGAGGACTGCGCGGCTGTCCTGCTCGACCTGTTGAACCAGATCGAGGCGTCGAAGCCCCTTCCAGAATTGCGGGAGGTTGTTCTCGGCGCCATGCGCGCGATTGGCTTCGAGCCTAAGAAATAAGCGAGACGCTTTCATTTCGGGTACCCCATCATCCAGATGGCGAAAGGCGCGGCGATCAACAGGGAGCCGGCCACGGCTGCGATTGCGTTTTCGAGGTGGGCGCGCATCACATAGCCTCCAGGCGCTTCATCAGCGCTTGCACGACGGCCAGATCACGGCGCCCGCGCTCTGCAGACACGTGCCACTCAATGGCCTCGTTTTCTTCGATTTCCTCTTTCAAGGCATCCTCACGGAGCATCAGGCCTTCGAAAATTTGGCTGATCTCATCCGGCGATAACTGGACGTTATGCATAGGACGCCTCCGGCATTGCGCGCAGCATCTTCGCCAGCATCAGGGATTCAAAGGCCATAGCGGTCAACTCGGTGCGCGCAAACACGCGTTTTGCGTGCGGATCTTCCAGCACTTCCGTGATGGTCTTGAGGCGCTGTTCGAACAAACTGCGCGTGATGTCCATGCCTTGTATCGGCAATGTAAACGCGCTGTCGTTTTTGTAACCTTGTGTTTCCGACATGTGGCCCTCCCAGGCGTTTTTGTCTCTCAGGCAAAAGTGTCGGGCGGCGCGGTCAGAGCCGCTTTTGCCTGGGAGAAGGTCGATTTCCGCCCGACAAGACGCAATGTACACCAATGTCTTTGTGTAGGTAAAGACCTATGTGCACAAAGGATGTTGTGGTGTTGCGTGCACATAGGTCTTGAAGTAAATTCGCGCCATTGGTGCAATAACCGCCTGGGAGGGCTACAGAATGGATACCTTGGAATATTTGGCCGCGTGCAAGACGCGCTTGGGCATCGAGAGCGACTATGCCTTAGCGAAGGCACTAGGAATTTCTCAGCAAGCGGTGTCGAGCTACCGCGCCGGCAACAGCAAAATTAACGACGATGTTGCTTTGACTGTTGCAGAAATCCTCGGCATTAACCCGTTGCAGGTGATCGCCGCCGCCAACGCAGAGCGCGCAAAAACGGAGGAACAAAAGGCGCGTTGGCTTGGCATCGTGGATAAATTCTCAGTCCCTGTTACGTCTTTTCGTAACCTCCTATCTCAGTGGGACGGCATCACGGAACGTAGGGCTCAGGCTCGTTTCGTGATGTAGTGATAGGTAGTAAGTCCCCGAATTTTGCAGTTTAGGTAACTATAGATTATGCGAAGTTGTGATGCCAGGACCCGGAGTTGGGGATCCACCTGCTCGGCACGTTTGCCATGCCGGTACGCACAGACCGGATTGCAACGAGCAGACATTACCGTCTGGTGGACCTGGCGCGTCGGCTGCGCCGCGATGAGCGCACTGTGCGCGACTGGCTAAGCGGTCGGCAGCGCGTGCCATGGTGGGTGCCCGAAATACTCAGGCTCAAGCGCATCGAAGCCGATCTTCGTCACCGCCAGATGGGCATGGGCGCGCTTGCGCCCATGCTCGGCATCGTTAGCGCAGCCATCATCACGCTGGCCCAGCCGGAACTGAAAAAGCCACAGGAAGGTCTGTGGCTCGCCGATACGACGGCGCCGGACGCACTTGTGTGACGCGTCACGATAAAGCCTGCATTGCGCAGGCTTTTACTGGACCGTCTTCTCAGACCGGTCCCCAAGGTGAATCTGCCGGCACTACGTGTTCGCGTTCTTGGTGGCCCAGCGGAATTTACAGGTTGGCAAGCCAATGCATGGGCTATCGGTTTCGGATTCGAAGTGTTTTCACCGTCCAATGAAGCGGGAACGCTAAACGATGCAAAGTTTTTACTCCTAGGCATAGCCGGGTTACTGAATTTTATCTTCGTCCTAGGGCCATTCAAAATTCGAAGGAATATCCCGAATAAGCTGTCGTTACGCATACTGGCAAGCCTATCGATCTTGGGGGGGTACTTGGTTCTGCTGCGCCGCTCACCCTCCTCCACATTCATGTATTACCATTGATTGGCTACTTCGTTTTGCATGCCTGCCGCTGGACGCCCCGATATCCAGCGGCCTAGCAATGCAACAGGTTTTGCCCTTATGATCCCAAACATGATCACCTCCTTCGACATCGGCGGCACCGCCATCAAACGCGCCATCGCCACGCCCGACGGCCAAATCGGCGAACTCCAGCGCGTACCCACGCCCACCAACGACTTCGCCGCCTTCACCGCGGCCATGCAAGCCCTGATCGATACCGGCGGCCCGACAAAAGGCGTCGCCATCTCGATCGCCGGCGTCATCGACCCCGACACCGGCCGTATCAAGTGCGCCAACATCCCCTGCATCGACGGCCGCACGCTGTCCGCCGACCTGTCCGCCGCCTTCGAGCTGCCCGTCTGGATCATCAACGATGCAGACAGCTTCGCCCTGGCCGAAGCCCAGGCCGGCGCCGGACGCGGTCACCGTAATGTGTTCGGCCTGATCCTCGGCACTGGCGTCGGCGGCGGCCTGGTCATCGACGGTCACCTGGTCGGCGGCCCCGGCGGCTTTGCCGGCGAATGGGGTCACGGTCCGGTGGCCGCGCAGTTTGCCGGCACGCCGCCGCAGGCCATTCCGCGCTTCCAGTGCGGCTGCGGCCAGACCGGCTGCCTCGACACGGTCGGCGGCGCACGCGGCCTGGAACGCCTGCAACAGGCCCTGGGCCAGCCGGCAATGGACAGCCGCGCGATCATCGACGCCTGGCAGGCCGGCGATGCCGGCGCCGGGCGCACCGTTGGCTGCTACGTCGACCTCCTCGCCGGGCCGCTGGCGATGCTGGTGAATACCGTCGGCGCATCGATCCTGCCGGTCGGCGGCGGCCTGTCCAACAGCGCGGCGCTGATCGCGCGTCTCGACCAGGCGGTGCGCGCGGCGATCCTGCGCAAGACCGACGCCCCCATCGTCGTGCCGGGCCAATCCGGTGCGGAAGCGGGATTGATCGGCGCGGCCTGGCTCGGGCTGGAGAAGCTAGAAAAGCTGGGAAACATGGATGCTTGACCGGATCACGCTGGAAGTCTGCGTCGACAACGTCGATGGCCTGGCGGCGGCGATCAGCGGTGGCGCCGACCGCATCGAGCTATGCAGCGCGCTGGAGATCGGCGGCCTGACGCCGAGCGCCGGCCTGCTGCGCGCGGCGGCAAGCAGCCCGGTGCCGGTCGTGGCCATGATCCGTCCACGTGGCGGCGACTTCTGCTTCAACGCCGCGGAGATGCAGCTGATGCTGGCCGAGATCGATGCGGTCGCCGACGCCGGTTTGCAAGGCGTGGTACTGGGCGCGTCGCTCCCGGACGGAGAACTCGCCCCGCACACGCTCGACAAACTAGTCCGCCACGCCAAGGACCAGGGCCTGCGCTGCACACTGCACCGCGCCATCGACCTGTGCCCGGACCTGGCCCAGGCAATAAGGATCGCCATCGACTTGGGATTCGAGCGCGTCCTGACATCCGGCGGCTCCAGAAAAGCACCCGAAGGCCTCGACGGCTTGAAGCGCTGCTTCGATGCCGCGGCAGGCCGCATCGCGGTCATGCCGGGTGCTGGGATCGACGCTACGAATGTAGACCTGCTACGCAAAAACCTGTCGCTGACCGACGTTCACGCCTCCTGCTCGGTGCCACTGCCGGCACCATCGCCGCAAGTCGCCGCCTTCGGCTTCGACACCGGCGGCCGCCGCCAGACCAGCCGCGAAAAAGTCGCCTCTCTAAAAGCCGCGCTCCGCGCCTGACCCGGCAAGCGGCCGTTTCCCTTGAAATTCCCGACAGTTTGTGTGAGACTCGTCGGGCTAAAAGTGAAACCGGTTTCACTTTGACGTTCAATGTTGCCTGGAGAATGCAGTTTGCAGTTCGATCTGACCTCGCTCACACCCTACTTCGGTGACCTTGCCGCCGGGGCCCGCCTCACCGCCCTCGCCTGCGCGCTGGCCCTGGCCGGCAGCCTGATACTCGGCATCCTGGTAGCCCTGATGCGTACTGCAGCATCGACCAAGGCCCAACGCGTGGCCAACGTCTACGTCGACGTGTTCCGCAACGTCCCGTTCATCGTCCAGCTGTTCTTCCTGTTCTACGGCCTGCCCGAGATCGGCATCGAGCTGAGCGCCTTGGCCACCGGCGTGCTGGCGCTGTCGCTGGCGGGCGACGCCTTCACCTCCGACGCGATCCGCGCCGGCATCCTGGCGATCGAGCCCGGCGTGCTGGAAGCGGCGCAGGTCAGCGGCCTGCCGCGCGTCGCCATCTACCGCCGCATCGTGCTGCCGATCGCACTGCGCAGTGCCGTGCGGCCGCTCGGGTCGGTGTTCGTCAACCTGATCCTGACCTCGTCGATCCTGTCAGCGATCACCCTGAATGAATTGACGGGGAGCGCCAAGATCGTCGCGGCCGATACCTTCCAGCCCTTCGAGGTGTACGCGCTGCTGCTGGTGCTGTATGCGGTGCTGACCTGGCTGGTATCGCTGGCCGCCGGTGCGCTGCATCGGCGTTTGAACAGGAACCAGCTGTAATGCGCTATACCGATTTCAGTTACCACGACATCGTCCTGCTGCTGCAGGGTCTGGGCGTCTCGGTCGCCCTGTTCGCGGCCACCACCCTGATCGGCCTGGTCATCGGCCTGGCCTGGGCCACGCTGCGCTACTATCGCGTGCCGCTGCTGGCGCCCCTGGCCGCCCTGCTGGCCGAGCTGCTGAAGAATTCGCCGGTGCTGGTGCAGTTGTTCCTGGTGTTCTTCGGTTTGCCGGTGTTGCTGGAAATGGACCTGACGCCGGTGCAGGCCGCCCTGATCACGCTGTCCGGGAATACGGCGGCCTTTATCTATGTGATCGCGGTGTCCGCTATCGAATCGGTCGGGCGCGACCAGCTCGAGACCGCGCGCGTGTTCGGCCTGAGCCGCTGGCAGACGCTGCGCCGCATCGTGGCGCCGCAGGCGGCCGCCTTTGCGCTCGGGCCGCTGGCCGGGCTGCTGGTCAACCAGCTGCAGGTGACCTCGCTGATCTCGGTGATTGGCGTGGTCGACCTGACCAAGGTAGGTGCGATCCTGAACCTGCGCACGCTCAAGCCCTTCATCGTCTGGACCGTGATCGGCCTGCTGTACTACCTGATGGCCCGGCTGATCGCCGCGGCCTGCGCCCGCGTGGAAGCGCGTCTGCGCGCG
>Ga0265780_10005026_pt1 | contig 16892 bp, 20 predicted proteins | sample P1T30metagenome_FD_192432 | JGI IMG/M metagenome (GOLD analysis project Ga0265780, IMG submission 192432) | Plant litter microbial communities from East Loma Ridge, Irvine, California - P1 T30 | ecosystem: Environmental > Terrestrial > Plant litter > Unclassified | place: USA: California... | reverse complement strand
AATCTCGGAGGATCCGGCCGCGCAGCGGCTAGACACAGCCCGGGAGGCTGCTACGAGGGAGCGCAGCGACCGAGCCGCCGAAGGCTTCTCGGTGAAAAACGGGCCGCAGGCCCAGAGCAGAGCGCCGGCGGAGCCGGCTCAGATCAGTCACTGCAGTCCGCCGAAGGCGGTCCACTCAGTCAGAACAGGCCGCCGGCGGCGGTCCTCCTCGGCTCCTCGAGCTGCACGCCGGCGTGCAGCGGCCCCGGCACTGTTGGGGGGGAACAGGGCCGGGGCCGGCTGCTGCTCGAGCGGACTTGGGGGCTGCTCGAGCGGCGTCACCTGGAACCGTTGGGGGGAACGAGCCCAGGCATCCGCCACGGTACGCGCGGCCGACGACGCCGGCAACGGTGCGCGCTATGGGGTGGCTGTGACCTCGACGCGACGCTTCACAGCGGCCCGCCACACCCAGGCCGCGGTCGCGGCCTGACCGCTCCCCCACTCGATCAGGACCGCGTCGGAGCTCGCGGCGATCGCCCGCGCTTCGACGCGGCGATCGCGGCCGGCACGGGTGCGGATCCACGCCCGCACGGGCGCCGGCGGCACGACGTCGACCACGGGGCCGCCACGGGCCTCTCGCGGGAGCGAGACCGCACGGTCACCTTCGGCTTCGACGGCACCAACTACGAAATCGACCTCGCCGACGACAACGCAGACGCGCTTCGCGAAGCGTTCTCGGACTACATCGCCGCCGCCCGCAAGACAGGCAACCGCAGCGGTCGCGCCTCCTCCGGCAGCGCCCCCAAGCGTGGCAACTCCGAGGAGCTCGGCAAGATCCGAGAGTGGGCAGCAGCTAACGGCCACGAGGTCTCCTCTCGAGGCCGGATCAGCCAGGCCGTCCGCGACGCATACGACGCGGCGCACTGACCCCCCACATACGGCAACGGCCGGCAGCCCCTCAGGGTTGCCGGCCGTCGCCGTCCGCACCGATAGCGGTCTCTTATGTCAGCTTTCGCAACGCTCAGGTCGATGGATGGCTCAGTCTTCGAAACCTTCGGCGTTTCAATATTCGACCAAACTTACCGGGTCGTGCGAAGCTACTCTATCGGTGGCAACACCCCACGCGAGTCAAGCCGATAAGCATTTGCCCTAGCAAGGACCCTTCCCACACTTGTTACAGTGAGGGCTTGAGGTATCTGACCCCACCAGGATTCGATTTCAGCGAGCGACGACCGCTTCCGCAGCTCTTCAAAGAAAGGCTGAACCAGCTCAGGGTCGATGGCTCCAAATCCGAGTTTTTCGCGAGCCTGCTTAACGATGGAATCGCGCGCTTCGCTTGTGATACCGAAGGCGTTTTGCAAAGTTTCCTCGATTGGAGCCGCCAACCTGACGTGGGTTGGCCTAAGCTCATGCACGGTGATGAGATTAGGGATGACCAGTGGCGCACCATCAACCTCAATCGGCCAAGGGGACTCGTCGAATGGGCGACCAGCAGCGAGGTAACCTGGCATCTGTTGGGGATAGTACTCAGTGAACGGCTTGAGTGAAGATACTTGATCGATGCGGATTGCATCGAGGATATCCAAGTGATCTAACCATTCCGCCCCCGTCGGTAACGGCCCATCCATGATGTCGGCGAAGAGCAGCTCCAGAGAATCCAACCCATCCGCTAGGTGCGGCCCTAGCGGCCGGAATTGCTGGACCGCCTGGAAGACAGTCAAGCCACGAAGCGCAATTGCGTCGACCTGATCAACAATCTCGATTGAGCGCTCTATGCCGGCACGAGTAGGCCGCGATTCCCCTCGCGCAGCCCGGTCGGACAGTAAGGCTGCCAACAGATCGTAGTCGCCATTTTTATCCGAAACCGCGGCACCTTCCTGCGCCTTCCGGTAAGACCGCTGGAATCCTGGATCAGCGAAGACCTCGAGTCGACCCTCGCGAATCAAGGTCGCAATAACGCGATCGTCCAGCTTCGTTATACGCTCTTGGATCAGCCTGACACCCTCATCAGCGTATACATCAATAACCTGACGAGCGGTTTCCCGTGCAATCTCTCTTGCCCGATCTTCGGAAATGCCGACAATTACGTCTCCAGCGGCCTGTACTTGCGTAGAGTTGTCACCCGACGATTGTGATTGTCGGTTCATCGCGAATTCTTGACGTCGCGGCCCGCTTGAATCTGTTTAGAATCGTTGCCAGCGTTTTGGCGTTGCGTCAGCCTTTTGGAGAAGACCTTCCAAGTTATCACGGAGCCACCAGCCCCGCCAATAAGGAGTCCGACCAACAGGGTGCCGATTCCATCAAAAAACCAGTCCATCTCCAGGCCTTTCAAGTCGGTAGATGCAGGCGATAATCACCGCCAGCTTCATGACAGTAACTCATGCCGCCGTCGCACGCGTTGATTACATCCTCTGCTATGCGATGTTCTGGGGTATGCCCCATCACCACGGCCCGAGCGCGGCTGAGAACCGTGGCCATAGGGTCGGTTGGAGTGGTTTCGCGACAGATCCGGCCTTGGCTCTAGACGTGTCGCAACACCCCAGAGCGCATCGGTCTAAGGCACGCGCGCTCCCCGGCAGTCAGCCCGAGGTCTTGCCACACCGGCCCGCGACCGGCTCGCTCGCGCGGCGGAGTGCCCGATACACCGTCGTCCGACTGACGCCGAGGACATCGCCGATCTGCGCGACCGTCATGTCCTGCTGCTCGTACAGGCGCCGCGCGGTCCGTACCTGATCGACCGACAGCCGGGGCGGCCTCCCACCCGTTCGCCCTCGAGCTCGAGCGGCGGCGAGCCCAGCGTGCGTGCGCTCTCGGATGAGGTCACGCTCGAACTCCGCCAGGGCGGCGAAGACGTGGAACACGAGCCGCCCGCCGGGTGAGGTGGTGTCGATCGTCTCTTGCAGGGATCGGAACCCAACACCTCGCTCCCCCAGCACCTGCAGCTGGTCGATCAGATGGCGGATGGATCGCCCGAGCCGGTCGAGCCGCCACACGACAAGCGTGTCACCCGGTCGGAGCTGATCGAGGAGCTTGGTCAGCTCCGGACGGTGCTCGAGTGATCCGGAGATTGTGTCGACCCACACCCGGTAGCAGCCGGCGGCGTTCAATGCATCGAGCTGCAGCGCCGCATCCTGGTCGGTCGTCGACACCCGCGCGTACCCGAGAAGCTCACCCATGACTCAGAACGTAGCGGAACCCGTCATACTCCCGCGCAAACGGCACATAGATACCGGTACTGAGTTCCGCTACACCCAAACGCCGGCGCGGTGCAGCCCTGGCCACCCGGTGCTGGCGATGTGCCACAAACGGTCGTATTCGTACGACGCCCGGGGGTGTCTGCCCACGAAGCTACGATCCGTCCATGGCTACACCGGTCGACTGGACTCGGCTCGAGCGCACCGACTTCGAGCGCATCGTCAACGTGCTCATTACACGGGACGGAGAAGCGCGTGGCCTCACCGCGGTCGCCCCTGATGGTCGCGGCGGAGATGACGGCATCGACATCGAGCTGCGCGATGCCACCAGTGGGCGAATCGTGCACATCTACCAGCTCAAGCACTTCCCTGAGGGCTTCTCCTCGGGGTGGGGCAAGAGCCGGCGTCCACAGATTCGGAAATCGTTCAACACCGCGTTGCAGCACGACCCTGCTCGCTGGACTCTCGTCGTCCCCGAACAGTTCACCGCGTCGGAACAGAAGTTCGTCACCGGTCTCGCGAGCGGCTCGTCCGTCGCGACGCACATATTGGGAACTGTTGAGCTCGACAAGCTTCTAGCGCAGCACCCGGACGTGCACGACTGGGCTGTACGAGACGCCGTTCATGACGTCCTCGACCGCATCGGTAGACGTGACGTGCAACCGACACGAACGACGGACGCAGCCGCGGGACTTTCACGGTACATGGCACAGCAGGACACCTTCAGCTTGTACTGGGGCAGGCGGCAGGCGGTCGTCGATGGTGAAGTGGTGTGGGAGATCTACCCGAAGCGCGCGGACGCGCCTGCGATGGAACCGCTACGCATCACTGTCGATGCGGCCTTCGGTGAAGAAGATGGCGAGCTCCGCAAGCTCGCGGCCGACGTTTTCGGCTACGGCCGTGGGAAGCGGCTGGATCTCCCCGAACGTGTCGTGCGATCGCTCACCCTTGAGGGTCCGAGCGATTGGTTCGCCGGCGTCGAGCGTGACGTTGCCGTCTCGATCGTGCCTGTCGTGAACACTGCAGAGTCTCGAGCGGCGCGCGTCGAGGCATACGGCAGCGACGGGGTGTTGCTTGGAGCGCTCAACGGTCGAACGCTGAACTCGAACACCGGTGATGCAGGCGGCTTCATCGAGGCTCAGTTCGAGGGTGCGCTGACCATGCTCTGGCGGTTCCCACGCGAGTCCCGGTCCGGATCGACCGACATCACACTGGAGCCGGTCGGGCGCCCGTCCGCGGCGGTAGCACGGGTGACACGCTTCCTACAGAGCTTCCGAGACGCTGACAAGCTGCAGCTGCACGTCGACGGGCACCCTGTCACTGCACAGGTCAACGCCCAGGACTCGGTGCTCATCGATGATGAAGTACACGAGTACGCAGACGACCTCGGTGTCATCGAGCGGCTCGCCGATGTGAGCCTGCCGTTCCCCGACCGGACGCCGGACCTCAACGACCGGATCTGGACGCGCGTTGCCCGTATGGTCCTTGAAGGTCGCTGCGCGCTCATCCCCAACTACAAGTCCATGAACGCCACGCTGAACGGGACGCGCGATGCTGCGATGGACCAGCTGCTGGCGGACGGAGCACAGATTTTGAACGCGAGCGCCGACGGCGGCGGCGGGACGAACGGCGTCCATATCCTCGACGTCGAGGTGCCGATCAAAGGCATGTGTATCTGGCATCCACGGATGCGCATTGCTGACGCGGACACCGTGCGCGCCCGCTTGAACGCAGGTACGGCGGAAGGGATGCGAGTTGCGATCGAACCAATCGATGGGACGCCCTTCCGTGTGTACAGCGCCCACTACATGCCCGCCGATCACGTCGTAGTCCCCGAGCCATGGGGTATCACCAGGATCGGCGAACACGCAGCACTCGAGGACATCCGCCACGTGGCGAGCGCCTAGCCGATCGGGTACCGCACACGTCTCGCCGATCCGGGGGCCCACGAAGGTCCGGAGTTTCGGTGTGCCAACAGACCCGCCCGGCGATGTGCCCGGTGATGGCCCCCTGCGTGAGGCACTGGGCGGTCTGCTGGCCAAAGGGTGGCAAGCCCCAGCTTTCCCCAAGCTCGAAGCACTTCAGGTGTCGATGCACCGATCCGACGACTCCACTACCGGCGAGTTCGCGGGGCTGTTCGACGTCGCCCGTGCCACCGTGTGCGGCGCGAGCGCTAGGGGCAAGACCGATAATTCAGCATTCACGTTGCTCTCCGCGACCTGAGCTACAGACCTCGTGTGGGCGGTCGACTAGCTACCGAACGGCCGGCCGGTGCGGAACCCACCGGCGTTCGGTTCGAACGGAACGCTGCCGTTGTGCTCATTGGCGAGTCGTTCAAGCTCTCGCTCGAGGGCCCCGTCGACCAGCGCCGCAAAGGACCGGTAGCCGCCAGGCAACGCGGCTGTTTGGAGTACTGCGGTCTGGGCACGACGCTTGAGACCTTCTCTCAGCGCCACGGTCGTCGGGATCGTCGCTTCCTTCACTGGCTCGGCGGCTTCCTGCCTCTGTGGCCCAGGCATCACGGGCGTCTCGACACCCGTCCGAACGGGCTCAACATTGGCGGTGAGTCTGATTGGGCTGTTCGCGCCGGGGCGCCGGCGTTCTGGTGCACTCATGCTGCGTCCTTCTCCTTCTCCAAGATGCGCTGTGCATACATCTGACCCAGTGCGTCGTAAAGCGCCACCGCCTTCCGACCGTCAGCCCCAGGCCAGGCACCCAGAGATGTGGCCGCGGCGTCAGCCTCGGCGAAGCGAGACCACTCGGGAAGGTAGTTCGGATTCAACAAGTCGGTCCCATCGTCGAACTTGACCACTCCCCCGAGCTTCCATACGAGCTCCCCGAAAGCGTCGACTAGGCCCTCAATCTGGAAGTCATGTTCCTTGGTTCGCTTGCGGCGCGTGACGACGACGCCAGCCACTCGCAGATTGGGGTTCATCAGGTCTGCGGCGTGAAGTGAGACGAAGTCTCGAACCCGGATGGCAGCTTCGACGGAGTCGTAGTTCGGGTCGGAGGGGATGATCACGGTGTCTGCGGCGGCGAACGCCATTTGCACGAGGTGGCCGAGATCAGGCCTGGTGTCGATCAGGACGGCGTCATACACGTCGGTCCAACCGGACATTGCCTTAGTGAGACGGCGTACGGCGCCGACCACTCCGGCTTCGGATTCCCGATTGATGAGATCGAATCGTGCCGGAAGGACGTCGATCCGTTCCCCTTCTGGTGCCGCTTCTGCGTCCCAGCCACAGGCAACTACCGCCGCCTCCCCCGCGCCATCCTGAGCGGCCGCGATCACCTCGGACATGGTGGGAATCGGTGCTGAAGGATCCCACTCGATCCCGAGCCGCCGAGTGGCGTTCGCCTGGGGATCCATGTCGACGACAAGAACGCGGAACCCAGCCCGCGCAAGGGCCGCAGCCAGCTGGCATGTCACTTGGGTCTTGGAAACACCACCCTTGTTGTTGGCGATTGCAGTGACGTGCGTCATCAGCCCTCCTAGGCAAGCGTTCCAATGCTTGCATTTATTGCAAGTCTTGGCGTCTAGGGTACACAAGGTTCGCAATAAACGCAAGCGTTGGATGCGAAGCAACCCAGTAAACGGTTGCGTTTCATGAGCGGAAGGCGCAGGAGGGTGTCCCTCAAGTTGTCGACTCGAGGGCCTGAAATCATTGCAATACTTGTATTTCTTGCAAGTCTTGTAATCCACACTACACAGTACTTACAATAAACGCAAGCGTTCCAAGCAACGTAACCCAGTAAACAGTTGTGTTGTATGAGCGGGAGGCGCAGGGGAGTATCTGCTCAAGCAGCTAGCTCGAGATCGCGAAGCTGCTGCAGGAGACCTCGGCGAACGAACCGCATCGCCTCCTGGTGATCGGCGCGGCCATCGCTAGAGCACGGGTACGCCGGGTACGCCTCGGGCCCACCGTGGTCGTCGACGGATCGGAACATGACCACCTGCGTGGTGGGAGTGCGGTCTCGGCCACGTCGGCCAGCCTTCCGGATCAGGTGGTTCTGCCACCAGGCCCAAAGATCTCGCTCGTCGAGGTACTGCTCTTCTCGACGTCGGAGGACGCCGTCGACGCCTAGCTGCTTGGCAACGTGACTTCGGAAATCCTGCAGCCGACGACGCCAGCCAGTGGGTGTAGCGATCGCGAGGGTCAAGCGGCGCATCCGTGCAAGCGCCGCTCGTGCGCGACCGCGGGGGAGTCCTGCACGGTCAGCGACGACCTCTGGTGCCTGCTCGTCCGTGCTCAGAATCTCGTAGACGCGTCGGGCAGTGGGTCCAAGTCCTGCGCGGGTGAAGACGTCGTGTCGTCCGGCGTCGAGCCGGTCTTCCAGAGCACCGAGGAGGGTGACTCTCACGTCGAAGAGCTCGGCCGGGGGGCGGGCGTTCACATCGTGAGGTGGCCCGACGTGTATGGAGGGTGTGGAAAACCGGTCCGTGAGCCGCCAAACGGCCGAGTTAGGCCCGTCGGCCTGGCGCCGGCGGGTGATCCACCCGGCCGCGTGGAGGCGTCGGAGGGAGCGGTCGACGGTGCTCGAGGGGATCCCGGTGGCGATCGCCACGGACCGGAGTGCGGCGCCGACGTCGCGGGAGCCGGAGCGCAGGGCCAGCCAGGCGAGGTAGGTCAGGACGGTGCTGTCGTGCAGGTCCGCCTCGGTGCGGGTCCAGCGGCCGGGGGAGGCGGTGAACGCCTGCAGCATGGCCTCGACGACGTCGACGATGCCGGTCAGCTGGGTGAGGTCGCGTTGTTGCCGTTCCTCGGGCGCATACCGGTACAGCACCGCACGCTCCTGCGCCTTCGCCCACTGCCGCTCGAGACGCGCGGCCGCCTCGGCTGCGCTGCGCGGCTCGCGGCCGCCGGCGGGGCGGTTGCGGGTCCGGTAGTGCTCCATGCCGGGTGCGGTCTTCGCGGCGTGCTCGACGTCGGCGAGGGTCCACCCGGACACCGCGGCCGCGAGCAGGCACAAGTAGCCGGTACGGGACGGGTCGCGACCGCCGGCAACGGTGCCCATATGCGCCTCACCCCACACCGGCAAAGACCGGTGCACCCGGTGGTAAGCGTCGACGGTGCCAGTGGGGGAGGAGTCCGCAGGATCCACGGTCGGGCGGAGCTCACGGAACGCATCCGTGACGCGGAGGAGATCACCGGCGGTGACGGTTGGGGTGCGGAGCACGTCGACGTCGTCGGCGCCGGCCATCACCTCCGACGCGCCGCCACGTGCGTGCGGGGTCAGGGGTGGACGGACGGCGCCCGTGCGGTCGTTGCAGAGCAGCCCGTGGTCAAGAGACGGCAACACAGCGCGCGCGGCGCCGGCGAGCTGCACCATCGTGGCCTTGTCAACACCGGCGAGGGGCACCCACACGTGGAAACCACCTGCGGGGCTCGAGCGGCACACCACGTGCGGCACCTGCGCGTCCCGGAGGATCCGCACCAGCACGCCGAGGTCCTCGGCCGCCTGGTCGAAGTCCTCGGGGGTCTTCGCGTCGAGGTCGAACGCGGCGAACCAGAACCGTCCGTCAAGGTCAGTGAGGTCGATCGTCCACGGCGTCGACGGGGGAGTGTGCCCTGCAGTCGGGAACTTCGACGGGTAGCTGTTCGAGCGGATCGTCCCGTCGGCCTCCGCGATCATGCGGTTCACGTACCGACGAGGCGCGATCGAGCGCGTCAACGCCCACGCGGTGTCCGGTGAGGACACGCGGGCAGATTGCTCTGTACCGGGCGCAGCAACGTGCGTTACGATGGCGACACCTCCTCCTCTCGGGGTGGCGGTACGACGAAGGCTCCCGGCTCCAACCGGGCTTCTTCATCGGGACCTTCAAAACCTGACTGCTTGGCGGCTGTCGCAGGTTGTGAAGTAAATGACTTGGGGCTCAGCCCCGAACCCCCGCTTCGGCGGGGGTTTTGTCGTTAGGCAGCTGGGATCGGCAACTCCGTACGGTTGAGTCGACGAGGGTCCTCGACAAGGGGGAGTGATCCACCCTGGGCAAGAAGCTCGCGAGCAAGGGCGTCGAGGTAGTAGGCGACCGAAACGCCGCTGGCTTCCGCGGCGTCCTTGAACGCTTGACGAGTCTCGGGAAGCACTCGACCCTGCAGAAGGACCGTCGGTGCATTCTGAGGTCGGCTGGCGCGTCGTCCGAAGTCGCTCATGCGCTCATCATGGTTGGAACATGCATGCAACCCCGGCTTGTGCTGCGGCGTGTCGGCGGAGCGGAACCGTGTCGCCTGCCGCGTGCCGGGTTTCGCCGCCGAAGAGGTATACGACGGTGCCATCGTGTCGATCACGCCACCCCCAGAAGGTGGCCTTCAAGCGATGCGGCCCACCGCTGCGAACCCTCGACTGAAACTCGCCATGCGGACTGTTCTGACACGACGATCCCGAGCCTCTGGAGGTGCGCCAGCTCACCGTTCACACGTGCGGGTGAGTCGTTGATTGCGGCTGCGAGCTCAGACGCCGTGGCGGAGTTGGCTTGCCGCAGCGTCTGTACGACGCGCAGACCGAGTGTCCCCACGGACAGATCGGATTCGGTGCGTTGCATGGATCTGTTTTACCATGTCTAAGACAGAGAGTAGAAGAGGCGGTCCACTTGGTTCAGTTCAACGATGACGACGCACACCGGCGAGAGCTCTCGCGCAAGCTGCAGCTCCTGATGGACGTCGTCGAGGCCAACACAGGTCAGCGACCGCCCTACAAGGAGATCGCCGCCGAGATCAAGGCTGCTGGCGCCTCCATGAGTCGCCCGCGGTGGGGCTACATGCTCAACGGCAACGGTCCTGCTGTCCGTGACGAACGTCTCCTCAGCGCGCTCGCACAGTTCTTTGGCGTGCCTGCCGAGTACCTCACAGATGCCGCCGGGGCCTCGGATGTACCTGAGAGAGTTCAGGCACAGCTGGAACTCGTGCTGGAAGCCCGGAAGCGGGAGGTAGTCGCGTTCGCTACCCGGCGACTCGGCGGCCTCGTTACGGCCGAGGAGATCAGGGAGTTCACGGACTCTCTGCGCAGGCTCGATGAACCGAAGGGGAGTTCATGAGCGGTCTGCTAAGTGGGAGCAACGATCGAGTCGGTCTCCGGCGCCGCCAGGGGGACGCGCGTCGCCAGGTGCGGCAGCTGGGTTTACCTCGACGCCTCACTCTCGCTGCCCTCATCGCCCGTGCGGAGCAAGCGCTTGGGAAGCCGATCGAGCTGCAGACCGTGGAGCTTCCCGGGGACCTGTCCGCGCGGTTCATCCAGCGCAAGTCGTCGGCCATCTTGGAGACCCGTCCAGGCCTGTCGGAGCGGTCGAGGGTGGCGTGCATCTTGCACGAGCTCGCGCACGTCTTCATGAGCGACCCTGGGTGCGATCACCGGGCCTACACGGACTTGCTCTCCGGCCGGACCGCGTTCACGCGATCACTTGACAACCCGCACGAGCACGCGGTGGAGCTCTTCGCCGATCAGCTGGCGGTCCGGATTGGCTTCCTCGACCCAGACCAGCAACACGGCGGGATCTTCCGGTGACTCTTCACGTCTGGGGATCGTTACCGGCATGGGGCATCCTCGTGGTGCTCGTCATTCGCTTGTGGCTCGTCCGGACGCAGTCAGCCAGCGTGACCTGGCTGATGGTCTGTTGCGCCTTCGTTGCGCTCGGACTGACGATCAACCTGGACGTCCTCGTCGACTCGCTCAGCGCCATCACGCACGTCCCGAACATCGCTGACGTCATCAGCCGGTGCCTCACGGTCTGCGGCCTCTTCGCGTTGGCGCAGTCGGTCGAGGCTGCAGCACGAACGACGCGGCTGCCGAGAGTGAGTCGGTTCGTTGTCTGCGGCCTCGTCCTCGTCGCACTCATCGCGCTGTTTGCCCTCATCGATGCTCCTGCCACCACGGACAGGTTCATGCAGACCTACGGTGGCCAGATCCCTACGGCGTTGTACTCAGCGACCTTCATGATCTACATCGCCAGCGTGCTGGGGTTCTCCGCTGTCGCTGTTCTGGCCGAGTTCCGACAAGGACGTGGCGCGAGCCGCATGTACTGGCTGTTCGTCGTCGGCTCCGGCGGCATCCTCTTGCTCGCGCTGATCGCTATCGCTCTCGATACCGCACACGTCCTCGGAGCGATGGAGGCAGTGGGGCTCCTCAGCGCGGTGTACAACCCGGTGTTCCTGCTGTCGATGGTCTTCCTCGCTATCGGTGCAGCTGGAGGTGTGCTGCCCGCCGCAGCGCGAGAGTTTCGGGACTGGCGAGAAGCGCAACGACGCGTCAGAACGCTAGAACCGGAGCTGCTTCGACTCGAAGGGGCCGCGGGGCACAGGGGCATCTACTTCACGGTCCGTTGGTCTCCGCGAGAGTGGCGCAGCCGGCTGCACCGGCTCTCCGTGGAGATCGAAGACCGCGCGCGCGAAGCCGGCGAGGCGGTCCCCTCGGCCGCGGGCCTCGAATCGACCGAACTACTGACGGAGACCACACGATGAGCAAGCAGATCTACGCCCTCGGAACCGCCGCCGGCGTCGTCGGCACTCTCGGCCTCGGTGCGCTCGTCGCCCGCCGCTTCTTGTTCCCGGCACCCTATTCAGCGGCCGCCACAGTGCTGTCCTCGACCGATACCGAGGTCGAGCTCACGGAGACCCGGGACACCCGCCTGCCTGGCACATACCGCCTGCAGCGCGACGCCCAGAGCGTTCGAGTCGGCAAGATCCTCACGTCGGATGGCACCGCAGTTCGCCGCGAGGCGGCGGCCGAAACAGCCGCGGGGGAGTGGGCCTGGGACGCACTCGTGTACGACAGCGTCGACGATGTACCCGGAGCAGCCCCTGACGCCACCACCACCCACGTGATCCACGTCCACGGGCAGTCGCTCGGCCCTCGACAGGTCTTCCGTGGAATCGGGGTCTGGCGCTCCCTCGGCGCATCGTCTGAAGTCATCGACCTCACCGATCTCCCGCTTCGCTCGCTCGACTCTGCAGCAGCTGATCGGATCATCGCGAGCGTGCACGCGGCCCGGGAGCGAGGCGCGACCCGTGTCATCCTTCACGGATGGTCCGCCGGCGCCCTCGCCTGCTCGATCGCCGCCACTCGCGTCGACGTCGACGCGTTGGTCGGGATCTCACCGCTTCTGAGCGTCAAGTCAGCGCTACAGGGCGCGGTGGCTGCAGCCCACCTTCCGCGGTTCGTCGGCTCCGTGGCCTACCGAGTCGCGAGCACGCCGGCCCTGTCACGTCTTGCGCGCGCGTCGGAACCCGTGCAGATCACCGATTGGCAGCTGTCGGAACCCCCAACCCTGCTCGTCCACTCCGAAGCAGACACTCTCGTCAACGACGCAGACGTGGCAGCGCTGGCCGCCCGGTCGAACGTTGAAACGGCGACGTTCAAGACGGCACCGCACACGCTCGAGTGGAACGAGGATCCCGAGCGGTGGGAGGGACTCATCAGAAGCTTCGCTGAGAAGCACTCACTCGCGGGGTAGGCCCGCGTACCGGAACCATGCATCGAGCAGATGCTTGACGCGCTCCGGACGCAGCGTGTAACGGACAGCACGTCCGGCGCGCATGCCTTCGGGGATGTCCGCCTCGACGACGCCGATGTCGAGGAGGCGGTCGAGGTGCACGCCGAGCGCGCCCCCGACCATGCCGGTTCCTTCGGAGATCTCACTGCGGAACGACGGCCCGTGTTCCGACAGGAAGCGGACGATCTCATGCCGCGGCCGGCTCCCGGCGAGCTGCACGGCGGCTTCCACGTCGTCATCCCGGTTCGGATCACTGGGCTGATAGAGGCGCGGCACTCGACCATTTTGGTGCGTGACGATGATCTTCCACCAATCAAATAAGTAAGGGTGTTCATCAGCTACTTTAGTGGTAACTTACTCCGCACGAGGGATTCCGTCCACGCACATCGCGTGTGAGCCGGCTCTCGGCGGAGGAGGTACGAGGTGAGCACCCCAGAGTCATGGTCGGTGAGTCGCGACGACCGAGGCGCTGCCGAGGCTCGGGCCGACGAAGTTGGTGGAGGGGACCGTCGATGCCCGTCTTGCGGGAGTACGAGAGTTGGATCCCGGTACTGCACCGACTGCGCGACGGAGCTCGTCCCGCCAGTGGAGGTCACGCACGCGTTCGGCCCGATGTGGGCAGTAAACGGCCGCGTTGTGACGGTCGGCTCAGGGGAGGACCTTCGGCGAACCGTGCTGGACACGGTCGCTGAGATCACCAGGGCCATGGCTCCAGTTCGCGTCGTCGTCACCGACGGGGCGCGTGTGACCAAGCTTCTCCTTCGGCTCGACGGCAGTTCCGTCGCAGAGGGCGATGACGCCTCTGCGTGGGCCGGACCCGGTGCGCCGCTCACTGCCGTGACTCCTGCCACCGGGCACACCTCACTTGTCGGAGTGCACGCGGGCGCCGGTACGAGCACGTGGGCGCATCTGCTCGGCCTTCCTGAAGTGGAGCTCACCGACGAGCTCGCCGGGTCGGTCGTCTTGGTCTGCCGGTCAACTCCTGTCGGCATCAACGCTGCCAAGGCCGCGGTCCACACGCTCGGCAAGGACGCGGTCGACGCGGTCCTCGTGGTCGCCGATGCACCGGGTCGCCCCGTACCAGACGCCGTCCGCGAGCAACGCGTGCTCGCCGGCGCTGTACCCGTCGTGCCGGTGCCGTGGATGCCACGGCTCCGCGCCGTGGCAGAGATCTCCCCTGCATTGGCCGGGCAACTCGCCCGTCCGGTGCAGCGGGTCACCAAGGCGCTCCAGGGGGCGCAGTCAAACAAGGAGAAGGCCGAATGATCAGCAACGCCATCTACGCCGTCGTCGCCAAGTCACCGCGCGCGCTCGACGCCACCAACCGTGCAGGCATGGTCGTCGCGCAGGCGTACTGCCTGCCCGGGAAGGCGCAGGACGCCCTCGACACCGCCACGCTCTGGACCCGCATCGTCGCGATCGCGCTGGGCGTCATCGCGCTCATCATCCTGGGCATCGGCATGTTCTTCTCCGGCAAGCGACACGACGGCGGGGAGACCTTGAAGGGTCTCGGCTGGTGGATCGGCGGCGCAGCGCTGATCGGCGCGGCCGCGGGGGTGGCGTCGATCTTCCTCGGGTCGGTGTCGGCGAACTGCAAGCAGATCCCCGGCGCGTAACCGACACCGACCCCGGGAGGCCGTCATGGCAGAACGCAACCGCAACAGCAAGGGCATCGGCGACACCGTCAAGCGTGGTTGGAACTCCAAGCCCGCCGCCATCAGCGCGATTGTCATCGTCGCTCTCGTCGTGATCGTCGTGCTGTTCTCAACCTTGCTCGGTGTGTTCGCACCGGCGAAGAACGACGATCAGGGTTCGGCAGGCAGGCCGGCCCCCACAGAGAGCGCTGCCGCGTCCACAGATGGCCCCTGCAACGTCCCGACGACCGGCCAGGCTGTCCAGGACGTGCCAAGCGACTTGACGTGGCATGCAGGCAGGGGCGGCATCACCTGGCCCGTCTCCGCCGCTGTCGGACCGACGAAGAAGGTCGACGGATTCGCTGCGTGCTTCGCCCGGACCCGGACTGGTGCGGCGCTGGCGGCCACGACCGGTTACCTCGGGCAGTACGACACCGGCCACAGCGTGCGTCAGCTCCTGAACTTCTACATCGCAGACAGCGCAGGGAAGCCCATCACGGTCGACGGCACGGCGAAGGGGCAGACCTCGCCGGAGCAGATGCGAGCCCAAGGCCTCAGCGTCGCCGGCTACTCGATCGAGTCGTTCACCAAGAACCGCGTCATCGTCGACCTCGTTCTCACACAACCGTCGGGCGCAACTGGGTACTTCGCGGTCCCGCTCACCATGGTCTGGGTCAACGGCGACTGGAAGGTGTCCGTTTTGGACAACGGCGAGCTCTACTCCGGCAACCCGCTCACGCCCACTCAGAACGACTTCACCGCATGGGGAGGCTCCAATGGCTAACGGAGTTGGAGACGCCGTCTGCCAGATGGTCACAGGATGCGAGGGCGCGAAAGCCGTCGCTGGAGCCGCTGCGTCATCGGCCGCATCGAGCGGTTTCAAGCAGGCGGCGGACACGATGTTCGCCGCCTACGACGACATCATGAAGCAGTTCCTGACGAGCTGGATGAGCTCCGGGTTCCTCGTATCGCTGGACAACAAGGCCACGGCATGGTTCCAGGACACGACCCTTCCGATCACCATCGCCCTGCTCACGCTCGGCCTCGTCGTCGCCGGAGCACGGGTGATGTACTCCCACCGCGGCGAACCGTTCCAGGAAGTCATGCACGCACTCGGACGTGCGGTCGCCGTCATCACGCTCGGGACGGCCGCGATCCAGGTCTTCGTGTGGGGCGGCGACTCCTACGCGCAGTGGATCCTCAAGGTGTCGGGCGTCAGCGCGACCGGCGGGTACACGATTGCCGGGTTCGCTGCGTCCTCACCTGGGCTCGCGCTGATTTTCGGCCTCTTGGGCGTGATCGCGGTCGGCCTGCAGTGGGTCATCATGTTCGTTCGGCAGTCGCTCCTGCTGCTGCTCAACGCGTTTTGGCAGATCTCAGCTGCATACGCGCTGCTCCGCAAGGGTGAGCAGGCGTTCGAGAAGATCACCGCCTGGATCATCGCGTTCATCATCTACACCCCCCTCGCGGCGTCGATCTATGCGTTCGCGTGGCGGCTCAAGGACGGGCAGGACGGCGTCGGCGGGGTCCTCTACGGCCTCATGCTCATCGTCCTCGCCGTCGTCGCACTGCCGGCGATCATGCGGCTTTTGATTCCGGCATCTGCGGCGATCGGAAGCGCGATCGGCGGGGCAATGGCTCTCGGACTCGGTGCTGCGGCGCTGCAGGCCGGCGTCGCCGTCGGCGCAGCGGTCGCGACCGGTGGCGGATCGGCCGGCGCAGGGGCGGGGGCATCAACATCCACGTCATCGACCGCGAACGTGGCCGAGGGTGGCGAGAACGCGTCCTCCGTCAGCAGCGGAGGGTACGGCTCGGACGCCTCGCCTGTCGCCGGAGGCGGCGACAGCGACGCGAGCGCGAGCGGGTCCGGCAGCAGCAGCGACGGGGCCGGCGGCATGGTCGGCGGTGAGTCCGCAGCAGGATCCACCGGCAACGACGGCGCCAGTGGCTCCGATGCACCGACTGGGGCCAGCGGCTCCGAGGGCGGTACCGGCGCCTCGAGTGCAAGCGGAGCGGCGGACTCCGGGTCAGGACAATCAGCAGGTTCTCGCGCCGCTTGGTCGGCGGCGGGATCCGCAGCCGACGGCATCGGGGATGCAGGCAACACGGCGGAAGGAATGATCGGTGAGTGACACAACGACCCAGAAGCGGGTCAAGTTCGGCAACTGGTTGCCGACCACGAAGGGAACCCTCGGCGGGCTGACCCTGCTCGGCTGGGGGATGCTCCTGGGCGGCGTGATGGTCATGGTCGTCTGCCTCGTCGTCGGCTGGTGGATCGCAGGGCTCATCGCCCTGGTCGCCGGCGTCGTCCTGAACGCGGTGTTCATTGTCCGGTGGGGCGACCCAGTCGCCGGCCGGACCGCCGCAGCCGTGTTGTGGGATCGCCACATCGCGGCCAAGCGTGCCCGCTTGGGCACGAACCATTACGTGACCGGCTTGATGTCGAATCTGCCGAACGAGTCACTGACGGCGCTTCCCGGGATGCTCGCCGACCTCGAGGAGATCACCGGCACCGACGGTGAGGGCGAGGAGTACGTCCTCCTGCATCACCGGAAGGACTCCCGGAACCCACTGCTCGCAGCGACGTTCTCTTGCCACCCC
>Ga0265780_10005025_pt1 | contig 16892 bp, 13 predicted proteins | sample P1T30metagenome_FD_192432 | JGI IMG/M metagenome (GOLD analysis project Ga0265780, IMG submission 192432) | Plant litter microbial communities from East Loma Ridge, Irvine, California - P1 T30 | ecosystem: Environmental > Terrestrial > Plant litter > Unclassified | place: USA: California... | reverse complement strand
GCCCGGCGCGCGAGCGGCGGATCGCATCCGACACCGCCTCGATCGCCTCGTCCTGGCCCACCACGCGCTTGTGCAGCTCGTCTTCGATATGCAGCAGCTTGTCGCGCTCGCCCTGCAGCATGCGCGTGACCGGAATGCCGGTTGCGCGCGACACCACTTCGGCGATTTCTTCGGCGCCGACCTGGGTGCGCAGCAGCTTCGGTTTCTGGCCGTCGCTCTCGGCCCGCGCCGTCGCGGCTTCGGCGTCGCGCAGTTGCGCCTCGAGTTCCGGCAGGCGGCCGTATTGCAGCTCGGACGCCTGCTGCCAGTTGCTCTGGCGTCGTGCTTCTTCCATCTGGTAGCGGATGCGCTCGATTTCTTCCTTGATGTGCGTGCTGCCCTGCACCGCCGCCTTTTCGGCCTTGAGGATTTCTTCGAAGTCGTTGTACTCGCGCTCCAGGCGCACGATTTCCTCGCCCAGCAGCTCGAGACGGCGCTGCGATGCTTCGTCGGTTTCGCGGCGCACCGCTTCGCGCTCGATCTTCAGCTGGATCATGCGCCGCTCGAGGCGGTCCATGACTTCGGGCTTGGAGTCGATCTCGATCTTGATCTTGGCCGCCGCCTCGTCGATCAGGTCAATCGCCTTGTCGGGCAGGAAGCGGTCGGTGATGTAGCGGTGCGACAGCTCGGCCGCCGCGATGATGGCGGCGTCGGTGATGTCGACCTGGTGGTGCAGCTCGTATTTCTCTTGTAGGCCGCGCAGGATGGCAATCGTCGCCTCGACGCTTGGCTCGTCGACGATGATCTTCTGGAAGCGGCGCTCGAGGGCGGCGTCCTTCTCGACATACTTGCGGTATTCGTCGAGGGTGGTCGCGCCCACGCAGTGCAGCTCGCCGCGCGCCAGTGCCGGTTTCAGCATATTGCCGGCGTCCATCGCGCCTTCGGCCTTGCCGGCGCCCACCATCGTGTGCAGCTCGTCGATGAAGACGATGGTCTGGCCTTCGTCCTGCGCCAGCTCTTTCAGCACATTCTTGAGGCGCTCTTCGAATTCGCCGCGAAACTTCGCGCCGGCCAGCAGCGACGCCATGTCGAGCGACAGCACGCGCTTGCCCTTGAGCGAATCGGGCACTTCGCCATTCACGATGCGCTGCGCCAGGCCCTCGACAATGGCGGTCTTGCCCACGCCCGGCTCGCCGATCAGGACCGGGTTGTTCTTGCTGCGGCGCTGCAGCACCTGGATCGCGCGGCGAATTTCATCGTCGCGGCCGATCACCGGGTCGAGCTTGCCGGCGCGGGCGCGCTCGGTCAGGTCGAGCGTGTATTTTTTGAGCGATTCGCGCTGGCCTTCGGCCTCGGGCGAATTGACCGCCTCGCCGCCGCGCACGGCCTGGATGGCCGACTCGAGCGATTTTTTGGCCAGGCCGTTTTCACGGGCCAGACGGCCGGCGTCCGATTTGTCTTCGAGCAGCGCCAGCAGCACCATTTCGGACGACACAAAACCGTCGCCGCGCTTCTGCGCTTCGCGGTCGGCCAGGTTCAGCAGACCCATCAGGTCGCGCCCGACCTGGACGTTGCCGCCGTTGCCGGACACCTTCGGCTGGCGCTCGATCGAGGCCTTGAGCGCATTGGTCAAGGCGCCCACATTGACGCCGGCGCGCTGCAGCAGCGAGCGCGCGCTGCCGTCGTCCTGGTTCAACAGCGCCACCAGCAGGTGGACCGTTTCAATATAAGGATTGTCGTTGCCGACCGCCAGGCTCTGGGCATCCGCCAGCGCTTCCTGGAGCTTGGTCGTCAATTTATCTTGCCGCATGCTGTTGCTCCCTAGAGTTGTTATTAACTGGAGAGCAAGGTTGGGATGAGGCGATGGTTTTCAAGATGCCCCACCCCGCGGCGGTGCTCAGCTGTCGGACAGCTTCGACTCCGGCGCCGGCCCGGCCGCCTGCAGGTCGCGCACATTCTTTTGCACGGCGACGACGGCAAACAGCGACAGCGCGAACGACATCGCATAAAAGCCCTTTTCGCTGGGCGCCAGCGTCGCATTGAACAGGCCCACCGCGAGCAGGCCGATCGACGCCGCCAGCGAAAACCAGCACAGCGTGGAGTACAGCCCGGTGACCGGCAAGCCTTCGGAGCGGTCGCGCACGGTCTTTTGCAGCGAGATCGCGGCAAACAGGCCGTACAGCAGCAGCACGAGGTAGTAACCTTTTTCGTTCAGCTGCATCGTGGCGTTGAACAGGCCGATCAGGTAGGCGGCCATGCCGATCATGAGCGCGCCCCACGAGGCGCCGACGAAGGCTGCGGTCGGCCGGTAATTGGTATTCATGACGAGCTCCTGTGAAATTACTCGACGGGAACTCTAGCATGCTTCAATCGGTGGATTGTACGCTGTTCATAAAAACTGCCACCTGCGCAGCACTTTATCCTCGCAGGGTACGCATGGCAGCAAAACCAGCCGCGCAGCACAGGAGCGAACCGGCCAGGTGCAGCACCGTGTGGGTCAGCGCCCAGCCGTATTCGCCCCGCTGCAGCAGCGCCAGCGATTCGCCCGAAAAGCTGGAGAATGTCGTGAGGCCGCCCAGGAACCCGGTGATGATGAACAGGCGCCACTGCGGCGCCAGCGCCGGCTGGTCGACAAAAAACGCCAGCGCGCAGCCGATCAACAGCCCGCCGATCAGGTTCGCGGCAAGCGTGCCGGCCTGCACCAGGCCATGCACGCTGCCCAGCCACAGGCCGAGGCCCCAGCGCAACCAGGCGCCCAATGCGGCGCCCAGCCCCACGGCCAGGAAACTCAGGGGGCTTGCCACCGCAACCTGGCCTTGTCGTCGGTCACGCGCGCATCGACCCAGCGCGCGCCGTCGGGCGTTTCTTCTTTCTTCCAGAACGGCGCGTCGGTCTTGAGGTAATCCATGATGAATTCGCAGGCCGCGAACGCATCGCCCCGGTGCGCGGCAGTCACCGCCACCAGCACGATCTGGTCCAGCGGCAAGAGCGGCCCGACGCGGTGAATCACCAGCGTGCCGAACAATGGCCAGCGCGCCGTGGCCTGCGCGACGATCTCGTCGAGCGCTTTTTCGGTCATGCCGGGATAGTGTTCGAGCTCCATTGCCGCAACCTGCGCGCCATCGTTCAGGTCGCGCACGGTGCCGACGAACGACACCACCGCGCCCACCCGGGCGTCGCCCGCGCGCAGGCGCGCAATTTCCGCACCGAGGTCGAAGTCCGCAGTTTGTACCCGCACCTCGTTCATGATGCGTCTTTCGGCTGGCGCAGCAGAAGATGCTCGATGCGCGTTTCGGTGCGCACATCGGCCAGCGCCGGCAGCGCCAGCAGCGCGCGCAGTTCGGCTGCCATCGCACCCGGTTTCTGGCCCGATTTGAGCGAGCTTTGCAGCACCTCGACCTGCAGGCGCAGGCGGTCGCGCGCGAACTCGGCGCCGCTGTCGATGCCGGCCGCGATTTCCAGGCGCAGCAATTCATTGAGCAGGCGCGGCCGGTTCTCGTCGAGCTGGCGCGCATACGCGGCGCGGTCGCCGTCAAGCGCTGCCAGCGCCGCCTCGAAACGTTGCTGCAAGATGGGCTCGTAGCCACCGTCCACCGGCGCCAACGCATCCCAGCGTGCGCGCCAGTCCGTGCCCTGCGCCTTACCAGCCGTATCGGCCGTGTCGGCCAGCGCCGTCTCGAGCGCCTGGACCAGGCGCAGCTTCTCGCGCACGACGCCGGCCAATACCGTGTCGGCGGCGCGGCGCGCCTGGGCGACATGCTGCTGCACCTGGGCCACGGCCGCGTGATAGCGCTTCTCGATGCGCGCTTCGTGGGCGCGCGGCACCGGACCGATCGCCTGCCATTCGGCGGCGGTTTCGCGCAGCAGCTTTGCCACGTTCGAAGGCGTTGCGTCCGGCGCGGCTGCTTCGAGGCGCTCGCACAGCGCTTCCTTGGCCGCTTCGTGGGTGCGCCGCTCGCTGTCGGCGGCGTGCGCATGCTCCTTGCGCGCCGCAAACAGCGCGTCGCAGGCGCCGCGGAAGCGCTGCCACAGGGCCTGCTCGGCCTTGCGATCGAGTGGCAATGCGCGCGCATGTTCTTGCCAGCGGTGCTGCAGTTCGCGCAGCATGTCGACCGCGTGGCGTTCGTTCGGATCGAGCTTGTGGACCTCTTCGATCAGTTGCTCACGCACGGCAACCTCGACCTTGCGCTGGTCTTCGAGCGGGCGTTGCAGCGTGCTCAAGGCTTCGGCGAACAGGCCGTCCAGGCGCTTCTTTTCCTTGCGGTCGACCGCGCCCAGATGGCTCCAGGCGGTGCGCAGGCGCTGCACGGTAGCGGATACATGCTTCCAGTCGGCGTCTTGGAGCTGCAGGCGCGCGATCTCGGCCTGGGCTTCATCGAGCAGCGCCTGGCCGCGCGCCGCATTCGCGTGGCGCTCGTCGGCCAGTTGCCGGAAATGCGCGGCCGCCGGGGCATAGGCCGCGCTGCAGGCAGCGTCGAAACGCTCCCACAGGCTGCGCGGCGCCGGGCCGGACAGGGTGTCGAGCGCCTTCCAGCGCTCGCGCATGCTGCCGACCTTCTTGGCCAGTTCGCCCATCGCCAGGCTTTGCGTGGCCAGCGTGTCGACCGTCTTGATCAATTCTTCGCGCGACACATTACCGCCCCAGCGCGCCCAGTCCGACAGGCGTTTCAGTTCGGCGCGCAGATGGGTCAGGTGCTCGAGCTGGGCGCCGGTCAGGCGCACGCCCCTGTCCTTGGCATCCTTCAGACACTTGTCGAGTTCGGCTGCGGTGCCGAGCGAACCTTGCTGCAATGCTGCTTCGAGTGCGTCCATCTGGTCGAGGAATGCCTGATCGGCGCCCTTGGCCGGGGTCTTGTCCGGGTTGCCGGTCTTGACGGGCGCAGCCGGGGCCGGGGCCGCTTTTGGCTTGCGCACTTCTTGCGGCAGCGTGGCGAGCAGGTCGTCGAAGCGCGCCTGCAGCGCACTGCCGGCGGCGTTGGCCGGCAGCGCCGGCAAGCCCTGCCACTGCTTGCGCAGCGCATCGTGCTTGAGCTCGGCCGGCGCCTGGGCCTGCCATGCCGCCAGGGCCGCTTCACGCGCCGCCAGCGCGGCGTGGTCTTGCTCGATCGTCGCCAGGCTGGCCGTCAGGCGCGCCAGTTCGGCGGCGACATCGGCCACGAGCGCGCGTGGCAGCGAGGCAACGCCGGCGTCGGTCAGCGCGGCATCCTGCGCTTGCTGCAGGCCGGCCAGGCGCTCACCGAACGCGGCCGCATCCAGGCCTTGCGCATCGAGCTGGCGCAGCAGCGCCAGGCGGTCGATCATCGCGCGCTGCAACTGCACCTGCGCTTCGAGGCGCGCACCCAGCTGGACGCGCACGGCATCGAACTCGCCGGCCAGTTCGGGCGCGCGGATCACCGACCATGCGCGGTCGAGTTCGCCGACGTGATTCGGCGTGAGCAAGACGTCGGCCAGCAAGGCGCGCGCCTGGGCCAGCGTGTCCTGGCCGCGGCGCAGTTCGGCTTCATGGTGACGGATCGCGTCGAGCCGCCCATGCACCAGCTTGGCAACGCGGCGGTCGACATTGCGCATGGCGCCATACACGCGCTCGAGATGCTCGCGGCCATGGATCAGCTCGGCGGCAGCCAGGCGCAGTTCGGAAAACGGGGATTGCAGGATGAACTCGACGGCGGCAGCTTCGTCGCTACCGAGCCCCTTGAGCTGCGCGGCCTGGCGCTAGCGGGCGCTGGCGAGCGCGGCGCGCGCCTCGGCAGCCTGCGCTGCCGCCTGCGCGGCGGCAGTGGCGGCAGCCGTTGCGGCGGATTTGGCGGCCGACTTCGACTTGCCAGCGGCGGGCGGCGCCGCGTTGGATTTCGCCGCTACCGGCTTGCCGGCGCCGGACTGCTGGTCGGCTGCGGCCGGCTTGCCGCCCTGGCGCTTGAATAGAAATTCGAACATAAGAAAGTCGCACCGCTAAAACTGCCATCATAGCAAAGAACATGGCTTTGCCCGGCGCGCCTCACCCGCTGTTCGGCTTAATTTACGAAGGGCAAGGGTTCTGATTTCCTGGTCGACACATCTGGTGCAGGCGCCGCGCCCATCGCGCCCACCGCCGCGCCCCGGTTCTCGTTCTGGTAGTGGTCGTGCGCCAGCATCTGATTGGCAATCGCAAACCAGTGATCGACCGGAATCATCGTGCGCGCCAGCAACATCACATCGTGCTCTTCACGCTCGAGCCGCTCGAGCAGCAGCTCGCAGCAGTGTTCCAGTGCCGCCAGGCATCCCGGATCGCCTTCGGCTGCGGCGGCCTGGGCGGCGATGCGCGCCGCATTCGCACGCCGGCTCAAATCGTCGAGTTCGGCCACCAGCGCCGCTGCCTCGCCGCCCCGCCGGCGCAGCGCCGGCAGCACGAACTTGTCGAACTTGCGCCAGTGGCATGCCTGGCTGACCCGGCGCAGCGCCTCGCACGCCTGCTCGTACTGGCGCGCCGATGGCGGCTCGCCCGACCAGGCGCCGGGCCGCCAGCCGTCGAGCAGCCCTTGTACTTCGACGCGCGCCCTGGCCAGCTCGACCGACATGGCGACCAGCGTATAGGTGGATGTCAGCATGACGTCTCCTCTCAGAAATGCTCCGCCAGCGCCCGGCATTGTTCGCCATGGCGGGTTGACTGGGGGATGCTTTTATATTTGGTAGCCGGCTATTGGTTTGTAGTAGTTGCCAGCGACATGAACTGCCTAGTGTAGAGACAAGGAGTGTGCCGAGTTTGACGTTTATCAAACCCGATTTCACGATGCGAGCGAGGTCAGGCCGAGTGAAATTGGTCTACAAACAGGCCGCCAACATGCTACCGAAGGCCGGCGGATCGCTGGCGGTCACCGTCACGCGGGGACACTCGTGCCAGCGGGCGCAACGCAGCACGGCCCCGGCGATGTCGCTCGCGAGCCGCGCGGACAGGCGCACGCCGGGCTCCAGCGCCACGCTGCGCAGCTCGAAGATGCCCTGCTTGCGGTGCGCCTTGGCGTCGATGCGTCCGACCAGCGCGCCGCGGCGCAGCAGCGGCAGCGTGAAATAGCCATAGCGCCGCTTTGGCGCCGGCGTGTAGCACTCGAGGCGGTAGTCGAAGCCGAACAGTTCGCGCGCGCGGCGCCGGTCCCACACCACCGGATCGAACGGCGACAGCAGCGTGGTCACGTTCGCCGTCAACGCCCCGGCCGCGGCCTGCTGCGCCAGCGCCAGGTGGTCGGGATGGAGGTACACCGGATCGCGCCAGCCCTCGACCCGCGCCGTGTGCAGCAGCCCTTCGGCGGCCAGCCCGGCCGGATCGACATGCGGGCCACGGGTGCGGTGGTAATCCGGAATCCAGGCGGCCCGCGCGAGACCGAGCGCCTGCACCGTGCGCAGCACAAAGGCGCGCCCGACCGCGCCAGCCGTCGGCATCTGATCGTCATGCCAGTGCGGATGGATGCGCTCGGCCAGGTCGTAGACGCGCTGGAAATTCTGGCGCCGCGCAATCATCAGCGCGCCAGCGGTAAACAAGACTTCGAGCGCGCGCTTTTCGGGCTTCCACGCCCACCATCCGCCGGCCTGGCCATCGGTACGCTCAAAATCGGCGGCGCGCACCGGGCCGTTGGCGCGGATGTGCTCCAGCAGCAGCGCCACCTCGGCGGCGTGTTCCCGCATCCACTGCGCCGGGTATTTCCAGCCCATCGCTTCCGGGGCCAGCATGCGATGGCGAAACAGGCCGTAGTCCTCGATCGGCACGAAGCACGCTTCGTGCGCCCAGTACTCGAACAGGTGACCCTCGGCCAGCAGGGCGTCGAGCCAGGCGGGATCGTAGGCGCCGAGCCGGCTCCACAGCACCAGGTACGGGCTGCGCGCGACCACGCTGATGGTATCGATCTGCAGCAGATGCATGCGCCGGATGGCGGCCAGCACGTCCGGCCGGGTAGCGTGCCGGCGGGGTGCGCTGGCCAGGCCCTGGGCCGCCAGGTGCAGGGCGCGCGCGGCGCCAATCGACAGAATCAGTTCGCTCATTCGTCCATTCTGAACGTTTGAGCAACACGCCGTCAACGCGCGCACCGGCTTCTGCTCGATCGCCGCCGGCTGCGTTATAGTAGGCGCCGATTTCGTCCTCTCTCAACGGTAGAACTCCCCATGCGGCTGCTGCACACTTCCGACTGGCATCTGGGCCAGACCCTGCACAATTACGACCGGCTCTACGAACATCAGTGCTTTCTCGACTGGCTGGTCGATACGCTGGACGAAGAGCGCATCGACGTGCTGCTGATCGCGGGCGATATCTTCGACAATACCAATCCATCGTCCGCCGCCCAGCGCCAGTTGTACCGCTTCTTGCAGCAAGCGCGCAGCCGCGTACCGCATCTGCAGGTGGTCGTGATCGCCGGCAACCACGATTCCCCGGGCCGCCTGGAAGCGCCGACGCCGCTGCTCGAAGCGCATGGCACGATTGTCGTGGGCAACGTGCTGCGCGGTACGGATGGCGAGATCGACCTGGAGCGCCTGCTGGTGCCGCTGCATGACCGTGACGGCCAGGTGGCCGCCTGGTGCCTGGCGGTGCCGTTCCTGCGCCCGGGCGACGTGCCGCGTCTGCGCGCCACCGAAGGAGACGAGGTCACCGAGGCCGCCAACCTCGATCCGTATCTGCAAGGCACTACCCTGCTCTACCGCCAGGCGTATGCGCTGGCCCGTGCGCGCGCCGCGGAGGGCCAGGCCATCATCGCCATGGGGCATTGTCATATGGTCGACGGCCAGTCGTCGAGCGATTCCGAGCGCCGCATCGTCATCGGCGGCACCGAGGCGCTGCCCATGACCATGTTCGACCCGAGCATCGCGTATGCGGCGCTGGGCCACCTGCACCTGGCCCAGAAGGTCGGCGGACGCGAGCACGTGCGCTACTGCGGCAGTCCGCTGCCGCTGTCATTCTCCGAGGTCGGCTACCAGCACCAGGTGCTGCGCATCGACCTGGACGGGACCCGGGCCAGCGCGATCACGCCGCTGTTCGTGCCGCGCGCCGTGGCGCTGCTGCGGGTGCCGGCCACGCCGGCGCCGCTGGAAGACGCGCTGGCCGCTCTCGCCGCGCTCGAGTTCGAGCCCGACCTGTCGCCGCAAGCCTGGCCGTATCTCGAGGTGCGGGTACTGCTCGATGGCCCCGAGCCGGGCCTGCGCGTGCAGATCGAGGCGGCGCTGGCCGGCAAGCCGGTACGCCTGGCCAAGATCGAACCGACCCGCAAGCAGGTTGCAGTGGACGAGACCGCGCTGGCCCTGAGCCTGGATCAACTGGCGCAACTGCAGCCGGACGATGTGTTCCGCCGCCTCTGGCTGCAAAAATATGGCGCCGAGGCGCCGCCCGAGCAACTGGCGTCCTTTGCCGAACTGTTCCATGCGGTGGAGGGCGAGCCGCGATGAAGATCCTGCGCATCAGCGGCAAGAACCTCGCTTCGCTGGCGGGCGAATTCACGGTCGACTTCCAGGCCGAGCCGCTGGCCTCGAGTGGCCTGTTCGCCATCAGCGGCCCCACCGGCGCCGGCAAGAGCACGCTGCTTGACGCCCTGTGCCTGGCGCTCTACGGCGATACGCCGCGCCTGCTGAAACGCTCCAGCACCCGCTTGCCCGACGTCGGTGAAGAAACCGTCACCGCGCAAGACCCGCGCACGCTGCTGCGCCGCGGCACGGCGGAGGGCTGGGCCGAGGTCGATTTCGTCGGCAGCGACGACGGTCACTACCGTGCGCGCTGGGCGGTGCGGCGCTCGCGCAACAAGGCCAATGGCTCGCTGCAGCCGGTGAAGATTTCACTGAACCGGCTGCCCGAACTGGCGCCAGTAGGCGGCACCAATACCGAAGCTGCGGCGGAGATCGTGCAACGCATCGGCCTGTCGTTCGAACAGTTCACGCGCGCCGTGCTGCTGGCCCAGAATGAATTCTCGGCCTTCCTCAAGACCGACGAGAACGAACGCGGCGAGTTGCTTGAAACGCTGACCGGCACCACGATCTACAGCGACATCTCGCGCCGCGCGTTCGAACGCTACAAAGCCGAGCAGGCGCGCACCCAGGTCCTGCAATCGACGCTGGCCAATGCCGCGCCGCTCACGCCTGACGCGCGCGTCCTGCTCGACGCCGAACGCGCCAGCGCCGACCTGGCGCGGCAGGCGCTGGACGACCGCCACGCCCTGCTCGAGCAGCACCTGCGCTGGCACCAGGAACAGGACAAGCTCGCGCGCGGCGAGGCGCAGGCCGAGCAGGTCCTGAGGGCGGCGACGGCGCAGCGCGCAGAGAGCGCCGGGCGGCAGCAGCGCCTGGCCACGCTGGAAGCCGTGCAGCCGGCGCGCCCGCTGGCGCTCGACGTGCAGCGCCTGGAAGCCGAGCGCAGGCAAGCCTATTCCGCCATCGCCAAAACCGAAGCCGACCTGGCGGCGGCACTCGAACTGCGGCGCAGCAGCGTGGGCGAGGTCGATGCCGCGGTCGGGCGGCTCGATGCAGCCGAACAAGCGCTGCGCGTCGCCACGCCGCAACTGGACCAGGCCAAGGCGCTCGACGCCGCGCTGGAAGCGCTGGCCCCGAACCACGCCCAGGCCCGGTCGGCGCTGGAAGCCGCCCGCACCCAGGCGCAACAGGCGCGCAGTCAGCATCAGGCCAGGGCCGACGAACTGGCGCGCGCCCGTCACACGCGCGATGGGGCTGGCGCCTGGCTCGCGGCGCAGTCGCGCCTGGACGCGGTGGCCGGCGCCTGGCCGCAGTGGGAACGCCTGCTGCGCCAGGGCGAAGGGACTCTCGACACCCTGGCCGGTGGCAAAGCGGCGCTGGACACGAACAATGCGCAAGCCATCGTCGCGGCCGAACGCGAAGCCCAGGCCACGGGCGCGCTGACGACCGCCGCCGAACGGCTCGATGCGCTGGACGTGACGCGCCGCGCCGCGATGGCGGCGCTGGCCGGCCTCGATGCCGAGGCGCTGGGCGCCGAGCGCCAGGCTCTCGAAGCACGGCGCGAACGCCTCGGTGCGGCCGAGCGCAGCTGGAGCGACCTGAGCGCGGCGAGCACGACGCATGCCGGCCTGGCGCGCGACATCGACCGCGTCGAGACGGCGCGCGCCGCCGGTGAACGCGCCCTGGACGAAGCGCGCGCCGCCGCCCCGCTGCTGGACGCATCCATGGCGCAGGCAGAGCGCTCGCTGGCGGCGGCCGAACTGGCCTGCGCGGCCCAGGTCGAGCACCTGCGCGCCAATCTGGTCGACGACGATCCGTGCCCGGTCTGTGGCGCGCACGAACATCCATACGCCCATCAGGACGCGACGCTGAAGAACATGCTGGCCGGCCTGCGCGCCGAAGTCGATGGCTGCCGTCTGCAGGTGCGCGCGAACGGCGCACTGCAGGCGCAGCACCAGGCCGCCGTCGGCGCGGCGCACGAGCGCCTGGCAACGCTGACACAAGAACGCGCTACGCTCGCGGCGCGCCTGGGCAATCTGGAGCAGGCCTGGCAGGCCGACCCGCTGGCGTCCAGCGCCCCGGATGAAGAAGAACGCCTGGACTGGTTCACCGCCCAACGCGGCGCGCTGCGCGATGCGCTCGATGCGTTGGCCCGGCAAGAACAAACCTGGCGCGCCGCCGCCGCAGCGCGCGACGCCGCGCAGCGTGACGTCGACGCCGCGCAAGCCGACCTGGCGCGCCGCCGCCACGAGGCCGACGCCGGCCGCGAGGCCGCGGCGCGCCTGCAGGGCGAACTCAAGACGCAGACGCTGCGCCACGAAGCCGCCCTCGCCCAGCTCGACGCGCTGCTGCTGGAACTCGATGCCCCGCTGGCCGGCGCCCACGGCGATGGCTGGCAGGCGGCCTGGCGCCGCGATCCGGCCGGCTGGCGCCAGGCCCGCGCGCACGAAGCGGCGCAATGGCGCGAGCAGTCCGAGCTGTTGGTGCGCGCCACGGCCGCGTGCGCAACGCTGGACGTGGAAACGACGGCCCTGGCCGCGCGCATCGCCGAGATCGACGCTGCCGGCGCGGGCAGCGCGCTCGACTTCGAGCGCATCGACACCGAGCTGGCGCAGAAACGCGCGGCCCGCGCCGCGCTGTGGGACGGCCGCGCCGCGCGCGAGGTCGAGCGCGACCTGAACGCCGCCGTAACTAGCGCGCGAGAACTGCTCGCCAGCCGGCAACTGGTGGCGAACCATGCCGCGCACGGCGAAACAGGTGCGCGCGCCGCGCTGGCCGGGCTGGTCGAGCGGGTCGCGCAACTCGACAGCGCCGGCGCCGCTGCCGCGACGGCCCTGGCCGACTGGCTGGAGGATTACCGGCGCGACCTGGACGGTCTCGACGACGTCGCCCACCTCGACGAACTGGCGCGCCTGCTGCAAGTGGGCGCAGCCTGGCTGGCGCAGGAACGCACGGCGCTCAATGTCATCGAGACCGAGATGGGCCAGGCGACGGCAATCCTCAACGAGCGCCGAGCCCAGCGCGCGGCGCATCTGGCCTCGGCCCCGGCCGACGGCCAGCCGTTCGATGCGGTCAAGGCTGCGTTCGACGCGCTGGGCACACAGCGCCAGGCCGCCATCGAGGCGGCGACCTCGGCGCGCATGCGCGTGATGCAGGACGACGAGCGGCGCGTGGCCGCCGAATCGAGCCTGCGCGCGATCGAGCAGCAGCAACTGCTGGAGCAGCGCTGGGGCAAGCTGTCCGAGCTGATCGGTTCCAGCGACGGCAAGAAGTTCCGCAACTACGCGCAACAGTTTACGCTCGATGTGCTGCTCGGCTATGCCAATGCGCACCTGGCACAGCTGGCCAAACGCTACCGCCTCGAGCGCGTCAGCTACCTGGGCATGCCGTCGCTGGCGCTGATGGTGCGCGACCAGGACATGGGCGGCGAAGTGCGGTCCGTCAATTCGCTGTCGGGTGGCGAATCGTTCCTGGTGTCGCTGGCGCTGGCCCTGGGTCTGGCCTCGCTGTCATCGAACCGGGTGCGGGTCGAGTCGCTGTTCATCGACGAAGGGTTCGGCAGCCTCGACAGCGAGACGCTGGGCGTGGCGATGGACGCCCTGGACGCGCTGCAATCGCTGGGCCGCAAAGTGGGCGTGATTTCGCACGTGCAAGAGATGACGGAGCGCATCGCCACCAAGGTGCTGGTGCGCCCTGCGGGCGGCGGCAGCAGCGCGGTGGTGGTCGAGTAATATTCAGCCGGCGCGCCGCGCTACCAGGACTTCTCTCTCAATCCAGAGCGTGAAGATGCTCGGGCCACGGTTCCTCGTATGCTTCACCATGCAAATACGTGCCATCCGGCCGATGCACGTGGTGCTCCCTGGTGCGCCCCAGGTTCAAGCTCCCCTGGATCGTGTGGATCAGGAGGCCGCCACAACCAGGGTGCAGATAGCCACGGCCTCTCTCCGTGACCTGGAACCCGGTGTGCACCAGTCGCTGACCACCGCATGCGAGACAGTGCGGCCGTTCGGTGCGCGTCGTCAGATAATCGACCTGCTGCCGGGCGCGTTCGATCATTGCGCCCAGGTCCCGAAGCCGGCTCGGCGTCATCTCCGATGCACTGTCCAAACCAGCGTCAAACCACTCGAACGATTTCCAGAACCATACCGTTTTCCACCATCTGCGCTGGGCGGTCACGGAGGCAAGCGAACTGGCGGCGCGGCGAAGATCGTCCAGCGGCCCCGCAAGCGCGACGTCCTCGGCCTGGGTCAGGCATGCGCAGTCATCACACCATGCTTGCATGCAGCGCATCGTGATCATCGCCCCGTCATCGAGCAGGTAGCTGCGCCGACCTGCAGAAATGCCTGCGCCTTGGGTGAAGGTGCATTTTGAACAGGAATACTTGCCGATCGGGTACCCCAAACTATTCTCCTTGCGCTGTCGCGGCGACGATATGAGCAACTTGGTCCACACCAGTTAAATTCTGAATGGAATTATATGGGTGGGCGCAGCAGGCATGAGAAATCGTACGCTGTCGATTGCGCTGCCGTACACCAGGGCCCGAATATGGGTCGGTGTAGAATGCCGCTCTTTTCTCATATCAACGCTTCGCGACCATGAAACCATCCCGTACCCTGACGTTCAAGTGCGCCAAATGCACCAAGCCGGTCACCGTCTACCTGCAAAAAGTCTCCGCCTGCTCGCATATCCAGCCTTACCAGGGCATTTGCGGCTGCGGCGAAGTCAAGCGCCACGCCACCGGCAATGCGGACGCCGTGGCGTCCTACCTCGCCTCGAGCGATGGCAACTGGAATCACCATCATTAATCACACCATGACGCGTATCGAGTGGGTCGAAGACGGCATTGACCGTTCCGCGCTGTGGCGCTCGGAAAGCGGCTGGCCCGCGCCAAAAAAGGTGGTGCTGGCCGACGACACCATGACCGCCGACGCCGCGTACCGGCTGGCGCTGGACGGCACCGCCCTGCTGTGGCGCGGCGACTTCCAGAATGCGCGCCAGTTGCTGCAGGCGCTCGCGCGCCGCATCGACCACAAGGTCGAGCGGCCGCGCCGCGCCAAGGCCGGCAAGGTCGCGGCCACGCCAACGGAAGCGTTCCACCGCCATCGCCTGAGCCAGTTGCAGCGCGCCCGCACGCTGGCGATGCTGGTGATGCCGTTCGCCGCGGACCACAGCATTCCCCTGCGCCGCGCGCCCGATGCGCAACTGGCCTGCCTGGAAGCGTACGGCCCGGCCGACGAGCCGTATATGGCCTCGCTGCGCGAACTGCTGGGCGTGATCGGCGCCCACGAATGGCGCCGCAAGGGTGTCATGATTCCCGCGCTGGATGCGCGCATCCACCCGTGGTACGGCGTGTTTTCGCCCGTGCGCGGCGAATACGTCGATCTGGTGGCGCAGGCGTCGCTGCCTGCCGGCGCCAGCCGTGCGTTCGATATCGGCGCCGGCACCGGCGTGCTCTCGGCCGTGCTGGCGCGGCGTGGCCTGCAGGTGATGGCCACCGAACTCGATAACCGGGCGCTGGGCTGCGCACGCGAGAACATCGCTCGCCTCGGGCTGGACGCCCGGGTCGAAGTGGTGCAGACCGACCTGTTTCCGGAAGGCCGCGCGCCTCTGGTGGTGTGCAATCCACCGTGGTTGCCGGGCAAGCCGAGCTCGGCGATCGAGTACGCCATCTACGATCCCGACAGCCGCATGCTGCGCGCGTTCCTGGCCGGCCTGGGCGCGCACCTGGACGCCGATGGCGAAGGCTGGCTCATCATGTCGGACTTCGCCGAGCACCTGGGCCTGCGCAGCCGCGCGCAACTGCTGGGCTGGATCGCGGACGGCGGCCTGGTAGTCATCGAGCGCCACGACACCCGCCCGGTCCACCCGCGCGCGACCGATGCCGACGATCCGCTGCACGCGGCGCGATCGCAAGAGGTCACGTCGCTGTGGCGGCTGCGCAGCGCCGGCTGACCTCAACCGCACGGTTTGAGCCCGCGCAAGCTGTCCACGTCAGGCCAGCTTGCGCACGTGTGTTTGTTCCGGCAACAGCACCGCACCATTCCCGCCGCGCGGCTGCATGACAGGCACCCGCCGCCCTGTTGTCGTCTCGATCAGATCCGAATGCTGCTCGCCGGGCGCGAACAATTGCTGCTCCCCCCATTGGCGTAGTGCGATCACGACCGGAAACAGACTGTTGCCTCGCTCGGTCAGCACGTATTCCTGGTAAGCGCTGCCATCTGCTGCCGCCTGCGTTTCAAGAATCCCGGCGTCGACCAGCCTGCGCAGGCGCTCGGCCAGGATATTGCGCGCCACCCCCAGGTTGCGCTGAAAATCACTGAAGCGCCGGATGCCGTCGAAGGCATCGCGCACGATCAACAGCGACCAGCGCTCGCCGACCAGGGCGAGCGTCCGGGCGACCGGGCACGTTTCACTACCTGCAGTGTTCGTCATTGGAAATGGAATGAAGGTCAAAGGAATGTGGTTGCATTTTAAAACCACTTCATCCACACTTCAACTGGTTTTTATTTGAAACCAGCTTATATGCCCACCCATACCCATGCAACCACCAGCTCGCCTGTCTTGACAGGCCCCACGGTTGGACTGTTCGCCTGCGCCGCCGGCATGAGCGTCGCCAATGTGTATTACGCCCAGCCTCTTCTGGACGCAGTCGCACGCGACATCGCGATTTCCCAGGCGGCGGTCGGTGGCGTGGTGGCGGCCACCCAGCTCGGCAGCGTGCTGGCCCTGATATTGCTGGTGCCGCTTGGCGACCTGGTGGAGCGCAAACGGCTGCTGCTGGCCCAGTCGGTGGCGTTGACGCTGGTCCTGATGCTGGTTGCCACGGCGCGCACGGCGCCCCAGCTATTGGCAGCGATGCTGCTGACCGGACTGCTTGGTACAGCAATGACGCAGGGGTTGATCTCGTATGCTGCCAGCGCCGCGCAAGCGCATGAGCGCGGTCATGTCGTCGGTATCGCCCAGGGTGGCGTCGTGACCGGGCTGCTGCTGGCCCGCGTGCTCGCTGGCGGCATCAGCGACCTGACCGGCTGGCGCAGTGTCTATCTTTGTTCTGCAGCGGCGATGCTGATGCTTGCTGTCTTGCTGTGGCGGGCACTGCCGCCGCTGCCACGAAGCAGCACCGGACTGCGGTACACGGCGCTGCTTGGGTCAATGGCATCCCTGCTGCTGCGGCACCGCACACTGCAGATACGCGGCACTCTGGCCATGCTGATGTTCGCCGCCCTGAATGTGCTGTGGAGCGCGCTGGTGTTGCCACTGAGTGCGCCACCATTCAGTTTTTCGCACACCGCCGTCGGCGCCTTCGGCCTGGCCGGCGTGGCCGGCGCACTGGCCGCGGTGCGCGTCGGCCGCCTGGTGGACAAAGGCCGCGGAGAGTTCGTCACGTTCGGCGCGCTCTGCCTTCTGCTGGCGGCGTGGCTGCCAATGGCAGGCATGTCGATGTCGCTCGGCCTGCTGGTACTGGGGATCGTACTGCTCGATATCGGAGGACAGGC
>Ga0265780_10005024_pt1 | contig 16893 bp, 9 predicted proteins | sample P1T30metagenome_FD_192432 | JGI IMG/M metagenome (GOLD analysis project Ga0265780, IMG submission 192432) | Plant litter microbial communities from East Loma Ridge, Irvine, California - P1 T30 | ecosystem: Environmental > Terrestrial > Plant litter > Unclassified | place: USA: California... | reverse complement strand
AAAAAACGTCTGTCATGCTGAGCTTGTCGAAGCATCTTGGCCGCTCCGTCGCCGACCCTAACGCATCCGACCAAGATGCTTCGACAAGCTCAGCATGACAGTGCGAGCACTATTTTCTCTATTCCCTCTCCGCATGCTCCTTTCCCTTGGCCATCGGCCGCTGCTTGGTGGCCTGGCCTTACTCGGCCTCCTTACTACCCAATCTCATTTTGCAATGGCTCAATCTACTGGCACCCCGGCGGCGTCCGTTACGCTGCGCAATGGCCCGGCGCTGCTCGCGCCTTGGAGCGGCCCGCACGGCGGCGTACCGGCCTTCGACAAAGTAAAAGTGGCCGATTTTAAGCCGGCGCTAGAGGCCGCGATGGCCGAAAACCTGGCCGAAATCGTGGCTATCGCCAATAACCCTAAGCCGCCCACTTTCGACAATACCATTGTGGCGCTGGAGCGCAGCGGCGGCACCCTCGACCGCGTGCAGGCCGAGTACGGCGTTTGGAAAACGACCTTGAATGACAAGGCTTTCAGCGCTGTGGAAACCGAGATGGCCCCCAAAATGGCGGCCTTCAGCGACCAGATTTCGCAGAACGCGGCGCTGTTCAAGCGCCTCGAAGCCGTGTATAAGGACCCGGCCACGAAGAAGCTGACCGCCGAGCAGCAGCGGCTGGTGGAGGTGCGCTATAAGGCGTTTGTGCGCGCCGGGGCCAAGCTCGATGCGCCGGCCAAAACCCGGCTTTCGGCAATCAACCAGCAGCTGGCGGGGCTTTTTACGAAGTTCTCGCAGAACGTGCTGGCCGACGAGGCCGACTCGGTACTGGTGCTGAAAACCGACAAAGACCTGGGCGGCCTGCCGGCCTCGCTGCGCGAGGCGGCCAAAACTACGGCCACCACGCGCCAGGTGGCGGCGGCCGGCGTCATCACCAATACGCGCTCCAGCATCGACCCGTTTTTGACGTACTCCGACCAGCGGGCGCTGCGCGAAAAGGCGTGGCGCATGTTCACAAACCGGGGCGACAACGGCGGGGCGCATGATAATAACGCCATTATCACCCAGATTTTGCAACTGCGGGCCGAGCGGGCTAAGCTGCTGGGCTACAAGACGCATGCTCACCTGCGCCTCGACAATACCATGGCCAAAACGCCCGACGCGGCCATGCAGTTGATGCTGGATATGTGGAAGCCCGCCGTGGCCCGCGTGCACGAGGAAGTAGCCGACATGCAGGCGCTGGCCCAGAAAGAGGGCGCACCGGCCGGCTTCAAAATCGAGCCCTGGGACTACCGCTACTACGCCGAAAAGGTGCGCAAAGCCCGCTACGACCTCGACCAGAACGAGGTGAAGCAGTATTTGCAGCTCGATAAGATGCGCGAAGGCATGTTTTGGGTGGCTGGCGAGCTGTTCAATTTCGCCTTCGTGCCCGTGGCCGACGTGCCCGTGTACCACCCCGATGTGAAGGTGTGGCAAGTGAACGACAAAACCACCGGCAAGCAGGTAGGCCTCTGGTACTTTGACCCCTACGCCCGGCCCGGCAAAAACTCGGGCGCCTGGATGAACGCCTACCGCAAGCAGGAGCGCCTGGACGGGAAGCCCGTGACTACCATCGTATCGAACAACTCCAACTTCGTGAAGGGCAAGGACGGCGAGCCGGTACTCATCTCCTGGACCGATGCCACCACGCTGTTTCACGAGTTTGGGCACGCCCTGCACGGGCTGTCGAGCAACGTGACGTACCCCACGCTGGCGGGCACGAGCGTGGTGCGCGACTACGTGGAGTTTCCGTCGCAGCTGCTCGAAAACTGGCTGCCCACGCCCGAGGTGCTCAACCGCTTTGCCCTGCACTACCAGACTGGCCAGCCCATTCCGGCCGCGCTGGTCGAGCGCATCAACAAGGCTAGCACTTTCAATGAAGGCTTTGCCACGACCGAGTTTCTGGCCAGCGCGCTCGTTGATATGAAGCTGCACCTGGCGGGCGACCAGAAAATTGACGCCGATAAGTTTGAGCGCGAAACCCTGGGCCAGCTCGGCATGCCGAGCGAGCTGGTGATGCGCCACCGCACGCCGCAGTTTTCGCACGTGTTTTCGAGCGATGGCTACTCGGCGGGCTATTACTCCTACCTGTGGTCGGTGGTGCTGGCGGCCGATGGCTTCAGCGCCTTCACCGAAGCCGGCGGCCCCTACGACAAGGCCGTGGCCGCCCGGCTGCGCCAAAACGTGTTTACGGTCGGCAACACCGTGGACCCGGCCACCGGCTACCGCGCCTTCCGCGGCCGCGACCCCAAGGTGGATGCGCTGATGAAGGAGCGCGGTTTTCCGATGCCCAAAACGGCTTCAGCACCGCCTAAAACAGGTAAGCCGGCCGTTCCCAAAGCGGCTGGGAAGCGCAAATAGCCGGCTATTTTTGCTCGCTGCTCGCTGCTCGCTGCTCGCTGCTCGCTGCTCGCTGCTCGCTGCTCGCAGCTAGCTGATCGCTGCTCGCTGCTCGCTGCTCGCTCTAGAGGCCATTTGAAAACGCTTGTCATTGCGAGCGTAGCGAAGCAATCTTTCCTTCACGCTTATCCAACGTTAGCAAACGATAAGGAAAGATTGCTTCGTTGCGCTCGCAATGACAAGCGTTAGTAGGTGACCTCTGAGTCAGTAGCTCCCTGTTTTCCTAAAAGCTGCCTTTTAGCTTCTGTTATTGAAAAAGCTTCCTTTCCTTAGCCAACTGCTGGCCCTCGCGCTGACGTGCTCAGCTAGCCTGGCCCAGGCGCCGTTGCCCATGCCGCGCAACCTGCGCGCTACGTATGAAAAAGGTACCCGCGCCCCCGACGGTCGCCCCGGCCCCAAATACTGGCAAAACACGGCCGACTACACCATTGCCGTGGATTTCAACCCCGCGTCGCGCAAAATTGCGGGCGAGGTGAAAATTGTGTATCAGAACAATAGCCCCGACGCGCTGCGCGAGTTGTGGTTCAAGCTTTACCCCAACCTCTATCAGAATGGCGCGCCGCGCACCACTAAGTTTCGGCCCGAGGATATTGGTGAGGGTGTAACTATCTCGAAGCTGAGTATTGGTGGCCAGGCGATTGAAGTAAAATCGCTCCGCATCGACAACACCAACATGACCGTGCCGCTCGCCCAGCCGCTCGGGCCGGGGCAGACGGTAGAGGTGACTATCAGCTACTTCTACGTGCTCAATGAGGGCTCGCACCAACGCACGGGCGAGGTGGAGCCAGGTGCGGCGTTCGTGGCGTATTTCTTTCCGCGCATCGCGGTGTATGACGATATAGATGGCTGGAACAAAATAGCTTACCTCGGTGGGCCTGAGTTTTACAACGACTTCTGCCACTTTGCGGTCGATGTGACTGTGCCGCGCAACTACGTGGTGTGGGCCACCGGCGACCTCACCAACGCCGACCGGGTGCTCACCAAAAAATACGTGAGCCGCCTGCACGACGCCAGTACCAAAGACGGCATCGTAAGTATCATCGACAGCGCCGACGTGCGGCGGCGTGACATTACGGCGGGGCGCGGCGACCAGACCTGGCACTTCGACGCCCGCGACGTAACCGACTTTGTCTTTGCGACTTCGGACCACTACGTGTGGCAAGCGACCAGCCTCGTGGTAGACCCCGCCACCAAGCGCCGCACCCGCGTCGATGCCGTGTACAATACCAAGCACCGCGACTACCGCGAGGTTGTTGACTTTGCGCGGCGCACGGTGCAGGCCATGAGCTACACCTTCCCGAAGTGGCCGTTCCCGTATAGTCACGAAACGGTGTTCGACGGCCTCGACCAGATGGAGTACCCGATGATGGTGAACGACAACCCCACCAGCACCCGCGAGGACGCCATTACGCTCACCGACCACGAGATTTTCCACACGATGTTCCCGTTTTACATGGGCATCAACGAAACCAAATACGGCTGGATGGACGAGGGCTGGGCCACGATAGGGGAGTGGCTGATTTCGCCGCTCATCGAGCCCAAACTAGTGGATGACTACGGTATGGCGCCCTATGCCCGCGCTGCCGGCACCGAGGAAGACCTGCCCATCGTGACGCTGAGCACCCAGCAATCGGGCCAGCCGTTCTTCCTCAACTCGTACCCAAAACCCGGCTTGGGATACCTCTATATCAAGGACTTACTGGGCGATGAGCTGTTCACGAAAGCCCTGCACACCTACATCCGCAGCTGGCACGGCAAGCACCCGATGCCCTACGATTTCTTCAACTCGATGAATGCCGGGGCGGGCCAAAACCTCGACTGGTTTTGGCAGCGCTGGTTTTTTGACAGCGGCTACCCCGACCTCGCCATCACGAGCGTGGCGCCCGGTGAAATCGTGGTTACGGCCAAGGGCAGCAAGCCCATGCCCATCGACCTCACCGTGACCTTTGCCGACGGCAGTACCGAAAAGCTGCACCGCACCATCGCGGTGTGGCAAAATGCCCAGGCCGTGAAAGTGCCCGTGGCGGGCCGTAAGGCCATTCAGAGCGTAACGCTCGGCAGCCTTTACGTGCCCGATAGCTACCCGGCCGACAATACGTGGCCGGCACCGTAAGCCTGCTTTTTGGCTCCTTCGCATGCTAGCCCCACTGCTTGAGTTTCGCCCTACCAACCGGCCTTGGCACTTCCCGGTGCTGGCCGGGTTGAGCGTGGGCCTGCCGTTGCTGGCGGGCCACTGGACTGGGAATCTGGCCGGGGACAAACTGGCCTCGCTGGCCGGGCTCGTCATCTTGTACACCAACTACGAGGCCGGGCTGGTGCACCGGATGCTGACGCTGATGGCCTGCTCGTTTGGCCTTCTGGTGGCGTTTGTGGCGGGGGCGCTGTGCGGCGGGCACCCACTGCTGGCGGCGGGTGGGCTGGGTGTGTTTGCTGCGGCGCTGCACGTGGTGCTTTATTACCTGAAGCTGCACCGGCCACCCGGCAATTTTTTCTTCATCATGGTGGCCTCGGTGGCGGCCTGCCTGCCGTTTGAGCTGGGTAGCCTGCCGGCGCGCGTGGGCTACGTGGCGCTGGGCACCATGCTGGCTTGCGGGCTGGGGCTGCTGTATAGCCTGCTGGCGTTACGCCACCAAGCGCCGGCCCCGGCAGTTATCACCATGCCCAAAGGCCGGGTAGTCAACCTGGTAGAAGCGCTTACATTTGGCGGCTTTGTGGGGCTGGCGCTGCTGCTGGCCTACTGGCTGCACCTCGATACGCCCTACTGGGTGCCCGTGTCGTGCATGGCCGTGATGCAGGGCGCGAGCACCGTGCACGTGTGGCAGCGCGGGGTGCAGCGAGTGCTGGGCACCCTGGTGGGCCTGGTGTTGGCCTGGGCCGCGCTACGGCTGCACCCGTCGCTGTTCAGCATCGGGGTGGCCATTGTGGGGCTGCAAATTGTGGTTGAAGTGCTGGTGGTGCGCAACTACGCCGTGGCAGTGGTCTTCCTCACGGTGCTCACCATTTTCCTGGCCGAGTCGGATGCCACGCTGCTGCAAGACCCCAATGGGCTGCTGCTGGCGCGTGGCCTCGACATATTGCTCGGTAGCGCCCTGGGGGCGGTGGGCGGCTGGGTGCTTTACCACGAGCGGCTGCACGCGCTGGCCGCCCGCCAGGCGCGGCGCACGCGCATGGTGCTGGGGCGGCAGCAAAAGCGCGCTGCTACCAACCCGCGTGCCTAGCGTAAGCGTTATGGCGCGAAGAAATAGGTCGTCAGCTGCGCCACACGGTTGTAGGCGTCGTCTCCATTAAAATGGAAAGCAACTGGATGCGGTAGATGAGCGATTATGCCGGATAAGAAGCTGGAGTAAGCAAAAAACGGCTATTCAGGCCCAGTAGCGTAAGTACGGTTCCTACCGGCCCGCCCGGCTGCCCGTACTTTGCAGTAATGCCCGATTCCACTACCCCGTCCCGCTACGCCCGCGCGCTGGCCTGGCTCGACCGCTACCTCATTCGCCCGCTGTACACGCCGCGGGTGCGGCGGCTCATCCTGCAAAGCCTGCCTTTTTGGATAGCCTCGCTGCTGACGGGCGTGGCCGCCGTGGGCTACGAAAAGGCGTTTGCCTGGGCCGAACAAATAAGCTTTGGCTGGCTGAGCCGGATGCCGCTGCAAGCGTTTGGGCTGGTGCCTGTGGCCTTTTTGGCCTCCTGGGCGCTGGTGTACTACCTGGCCCCGGCGGCGCGAGGTAGCGGCATTCCGCAGGTGATGGCCGGCATCGACCTCTCGACGCCTACCCGGCACCGCTACACTGGCTACCTGCTCAGCGTGCGCGTGGCGGTGGTGAAGGTGCTCAGTAGCGTGGTGCTGCTGCTGGGCGGCGGCGTGATTGGGCGCGAGGGGCCGACCATCCAAGTGTCGGCGGCTATTTTTCGGGCCATCAATAACTTGCAGCCGGCCGGCTGGCCCCGCCTATCGCGGCAGATTGCGCTGGTCACGGGTGGTGCGGCCGGCCTGGCGGCGGCTTTCAACACGCCGCTCGGCGGCATTGTGTTCGTGGTGGAGGAGCTGACCCAGGTGCATTTGTCGCGCTTCCGCATGGCGGTATTTGCGGCCGTGATTATTGCGGGGCTCACGGCGCAGCAGTTTTTGGGCACCTATCTCTACCTGGGTTTTCCGAAGGTAACCTCACCGGGCGGCTGGTTTCAGGTGTTGGCTATGGCTTGCGCTATGGCCTGCGGCCTGGCCGGGGCCGCGTTTGCCAAGGTGCTACTGGCGGTGGGGCAGTATCGCCGCCGCTTCACCACGCTGGGCGCGCAGGTGGGCTGGGTGCTGGGCTGCGGCGTGCTCATGGCCACGCTGGCCTATTTCGTGGGTATCGACGCGGTGGGCACCGGCAAGCCGATTATCAACCGCCTGCTCTTTCAAAACAACGGCGAGTCGCCGGGCTACCTGTTTCCGGTGCGCTTTGCGGGCATGGTGCTCAGCTACAGTTGCGGCGGCGCGGGCGGCGTATTTGCCACCTCGCTCAGTGCGGGTGCGCTACTCGGCGATGGCCTGGCCCGCTTGGCTGGCGTGCCCGTGCTCGACCGCAACCTGCTGATACTGGTGAGCATGGTGGGTTTTCTCACCGGTGTGGTGCGCTCGCCTTTCACCGCCGCCATCCTCGTACTCGAAATGACGGACCGCCACTCGGCCATCTTCCAGCTGCTGCTCGGGGCGCTGCTGGCCCAGGCCGTGGCCACGCTCATCGACCGGCACTCGCTCTACGAGCACCTTAAGCAGGGCTTCGTGCGCGAGGCGCTGGCGGAGGATGCGGGGGCATCGGGAGGAGCTACTGGGTCGCCCGAAACTGCGAAAGCGAACAATTGACAATAAGTGCCTCTGACGCGGTAGGTGAGTAGGCGGCACTGTAGCCAAACTAGCGCGCCACTTCAAAGTATTATTTCAAATCGGGGGATTGCTGAGAAGATTCTTCGTCCCAGCTTTTGATGAACTCAAATCCCACGTCAAGGAGCAACACCCTGAGTTCAAGAGCATCCAGGCTGCCGACTGGTCGGTAATGCCAATGGTAAAAGCCGTATTCTAAATTATACAGCTCGGTAGCCTGCTCGAAGCCCAACGCCATTATTTGGGTTCCGAAATTGCTAAAAACGTCTTCATCGGTTGTGTAATGGCGTATTTTCTTGTGCTCATCAAGGAGGAGTTTAGTCTCTCCCTTTGCTGAATACAGCGCGCATTCTACAAAGCCATTTTCTAGGATATTAGACTGGTTTTCTAGTAGAAAACTTGTTGCATCAAGCTGGGATTGCGCTAAGTCGGCAACCCACAACTCACTTGGCTGACCTTCCCAATGCCCTTGGATGATTATTTCTAATTTCTCAGCTTGAGGAAGAAAATCAATAGCTTGAATGAAAGTGCTTATGAGCTTACTTTTCTCAACGACTAGCTCAAATTCGTAGGTATCACTTCCTTGGGTCTTATAACCAATGAAATTCTCCTTAATTAATTCATAATCAAATTCTCCATCCTCTCCTGCCTTGATGATGCCAGTAGGCGGGATGAAACCCTGGTCGGATGAATCCAGTGGATAGGAATAGTTATTAGGGCCGCTAAAAACCAAGTTGGTGAGTTGAATCAAGCCCTCTGGCTCCTCGAAATCAGTAAGAATATCGAGCCTGGTAGCTTCCGTGGCTTCTGGCTGGCTGATACCGAGTTCTTCAGTGGCCGCTTGCAGGGCATTCGCTAATGCTTCGCCGCAATGCTGCCCATATGCATAGAAGTTGGTTACCAGTCCTGTGCTATCGTCGACTGGTCCGCCGATTAAGAAGTACCAGTATTGGGCCTGCGTAGGCATGGTATCGATTGCTAAGAAGTTATCGAATAAAGCTGGTCTTCTAGCTGTTTAAAGCCAAGGCCAACTTATAGAGCAAAGCGATTACTGAACTATCCCTTGGGGCTCTTAGCCTCCATCGCCTTATAAATGACCTCCTGTATCCGCGTGCGGATGTTGTACGTGCGCAGCTTAATATTCCCCGCATCCGGGTACACGCGGTTCGACAAAAACACGTAGAGAATCTGATTATCCGGGTCGAGCCACACGCAGGTGCCGGTGAAGCCGGTGTGGCCGAAGGTGCTGGCGGGGGCCAGGCGGCTGGTGGGGCCTTCGGGCTTGCTGGGGTCGCCGCGGTCCCAGCCGAGGCCGCGCTTGTTGCCGGCCACCTGCGGGTGCGAAAACTCCGTGACCACCGGCGACTGGAAGAAGCTGGTGCCGCCGTAGCGGCCGTTTTGCAGGTTCATCTGCATGAGCACGGCGAGGTCGTTGGCGGTGGCGAAGAGGCCGGCGTGGCCGCCCACGCCGCCCACGAGCGCGGCAGTTTGGTCGTGGACGGTGCCTTGCAGTTGCTCGCGGCGGTAGTACGTGTCGTTTTCGGTGGGCGCGATGCAGCTTTTGGGGAAGCGCGTGAGCGGGTTGTAGGTCATCGTGCCCAAGCCCAGCGGGCGGTAAAACTTATTGGGCAAGAACTCCGCCAGCGGCTGACCTAGTATCTTCTCGCTCAGGCGCTTCATGATGATAAAGCTGAGGTCGGAATACTCGGCCGGGTACTTGCCCTTTACCTTGGGCAGCAGCGCCGAGCGCAGCGTCCAGGCCCATACCGAATCGTCGGCGGCTTTGAGCGAGTACTCGCCGGGCGCCACTTCGTTGGGGAAGTCGTCGGTGCGCTGGCTCGAATAATAGGCGGGTTTCAGGGTGCCATCCTTCACGGTGCGCTCCCAGGTCGGGATGCCCGCTTTCAGGCCGGCCTGGTGCAGCAGCACGTCGCGCACGGTCATGTCGCGCTTGTTGGTACGCTGCATCTCGGGTAGGTAGGCGCTTACCTTTTCTTCCAGGTTCAGCTTGCCTTGGTCCTTCAAGTACATGATAGCCTGCAAGGTGCCGGCCACCTTCGTCACCGAAGCTAGGTCGTAGAGCGTACTGTTAGTTATGGGCTGGCTCTGGTCGTAGGTGCCGTAGCCGTAGCTCTGGTCGAACACCACGGTGCCGTTTTTGGCGATGAGCACCTGGCAGCCGGGCGTGGCCGCCGTCACAATGCTTTCGAGGGCAATGTGGTCAATTTGACTCATGATTTTTGAGTTGAGCCCCTCGCGCTCGGGCGCGGCGTAGCGTAAGCGGTGCAAGTCAGGCGTGGCAATGCCAGTGCCCACTTTCATCGTTTCCGATACCGTGACCGGCAATTTGCCCCGCGCCGGCAGCGCCCCAAATAGCATCTGCGGCACTACGATTTGGGCGGCGTAGTGGTCCTCGTAGCCGCACACCAGCGTACGGGCGCTCTCCAAATACTTGAGGCCGTAGGCATTGCCCATCGCCACCACCACAGTTTTACGCTTGGGGTCGGCTTGCAGACTTTTGAGGAATTTCAACGCCCCGTCGCCCAGGCCGTAGCTGTGGCTTGGCGTGTTGTTCATCTGGTGTAGGCTCACCACCACCACGTTAGCATTGCCGAGCCGCCCCTGAATGCGGCTAAACGTGGAGTCGGGCGCGTAGCGGTCGGGCACGGCGTACACGGTGCCGGGCTGATACTTATTAAAGATGGTGGCGTACGGCCCCTCGGGCTGCGTGCCGATGGTTATGGCCGCAATCCGCAGGGTATCAAGCCGCTGGAAGGGAAGGAGCTTGTCCTCGTTCTTCACCACCGTCACGGCGTGCTCAAATATCGACTGCGCCAGCACCCGGCCGTCGGGCAAGTTGAGGCTGTCGCGCACCGTGGCCACGTTCACGGGCTTGTAGTGGTTCAGGCCCGCCCAGTACTTGGCCCGCAAAATCTTTTTGATGCGCGCATCGAGGTCGGCCTGGTTGAGGTGGCCCGCTGCCACGGCGGCCGTGATGCGGGTGAGGGCGGCCGGCACGTCTTCCGAAAACAGCAGCACGTCGTTGCCGGCGGCCAGGGCCATGGCGTCGAGTTCGCCGTCTTTGTAGAGCTTGCTCACGCTGCGCATGTTCAGCGCGTCGGTGAAAATCAGGCCTTTAAAGCCCATTTTCTCTTGCAGTAAGCCCGTTACCAGCGCCTTCGACAGCGTGGTGGTTTTGGCGTTGGTCGTGTCAAAAAGTGGGATGTACAAATGGGCCACCATCACGCCCAGCGCCCCGGCCTCGAACGACTTCTGGAAGGGTACTAAATCCACTTTTTCGAGCCGAGCCAGGTCGGTGTTCACCACCGGCAGCGCCTTGTGCGAGTCGGTGTCAGTATCGCCGTGGCCGGGAAAGTGCTTGGCTACGGCAATTACCTTTTGCCCCTGCAAGCCCTTGACATACTGCACGCTGAGTGCCGCCACGTGGTCCTGATTCTCGCCAAACGAGCGGTTGCCGATAACCGGATTGTTGGGGTTGGAATTGACATCGACCACTGGCGCGAAGTTGATGTGTACGCCCAGCGCCCGCAGCTTGCGGCCCAGGTCGCGGCCCATCTGGTACACCAATTTGTCGTCGTCCATGGCGCCTAGCGTCATCTGCTTAGCGAAGTGCATGGTCGAGTCGAGGCGCATGTCGAGGCCCCACTCAGCATCGGTGGCGATGAGCAGCGGCACCTTGGCGGCCGCCTGAAAGCGGTTAGTGAGCAGGGCTTGCCGCTTGGGGCCGCCCTGTAAAAACATGACCCCGCCAATGCCCTGGTTGCGCACCAGCCGCTCGATGCGGTCGGCGTGGGCCTTTTCGCGGTTGGAATAAGCCGCCACCATGAAAAACTGGCCCAGCCGCTGCTCGGGGGTAAGCGCGTTGAACACGCTATCGACCCAGCGCTGCTCGGCGGGGCCGTTGGGCAGGGGGTCGGGCAAGGCGGGCGTAGGTTTGGAGAAACCTAGTAATAGTCCGGTGGCGCTCAGCAACAAGCCTAAGGAGAGGAGCCGGAAGTTGACGCGCATTAGATAATTTAAGCTAGTAGCTACTAGCTGTTAGCTGTTAGCTTTTTATTTTAATGTAGGTAGCCAGCGGCCAAACGGGCTATTTTTGCTGGCTGGCTTGGCCGGAACCGGCGGGACAACTTAGTGGTTCCGAAGGGTACTCGCTGGTTATTGCCAAACCGGTAAAATTAGCCGCAAAGGTAGGTCGGGCACTAAGTTTATTGCCTGTGCCATTGCTCAAAAGCTAACAGCTAGCAGCTGAAAGCTAATAGCTCAAAGAAAATGCCCGATATTATTCAACTGCTGCCCGAGTACCTCGCCAACCAGATTGCGGCAGGTGAGGTGGTGCAGCGCCCGGCCTCGGTCGTAAAGGAGCTGCTCGAAAACGCGGTGGATGCCGGCGCAACCAGCGTGCAGCTCATTGTGAAAGAGGCTGGTAAGCAACTGGTGCAGATAGTGGACAACGGCTCGGGTATGTCGGCCACCGACGCCCGCATGAGCCTGGAGCGCCACGCCACCAGTAAAATCCGCTCGACCGAGGACCTGTTTCGCATCCGCACGCTGGGTTTTCGGGGCGAGGCGCTGGCCAGCATCGCGGCCGTGGCGCAGGTTGAAATTCGCACCAAGCAGCGCGGGCAGGACACCGGCACACTGCTGCTGGTGGAGGGCTCGGCCGTGAGCAGCCAGACGCCCACCGCCTGCCCCGATGGCACCAGCATCGCGGTCAAAAACCTGTTTTTCAATGTGCCCGCCCGGCGCAATTTCCTGAAAAGCAATGCGGTAGAGATGCGCCACATTCTGGACGAGTTCCAGCACGTGGCGCTGGCCAATCCGCAAATTGCCTTTTCGCTCTACCAAAACGACCTCGAAGTTTTCAGCCTGCCCGCCGGCAAGCTGAGCCAGCGCATTGTGGCCCTGCTGGGCAATAACTACAAGGAGCAGCTGGCAGGCTGCGAAGAAGTCACGCCCTTCATCACGGTGAAGGGCTACATCGGCAAGCCCGAATCGGCTAAAAAGAGCCGGGGCGACCAGTTCTTTTTCGTCAACAACCGCTTCATCCGCTCGGCCTACCTCAACCATGCCGTGCTGGCCGCCTACGAGGGCCTGCTGCCCAAGGACACGCACCCATTCTACGTGCTGTTTTTGGAGCTGGACCCCAAGACCATCGACATCAACGTGCACCCCACGAAGACCGAAATCAAGTTTGAGGACGAGAAAACGGTGTATGCCGTGGTGCGGGCGGCCGTGCGGCAGGCACTGGGCATCCACAGCCTCGCCCCGTCGCTCGACTTTGAGGGCGACGTGAATTTTGCGCCCATCCGGCCGCTGCGCACCTCGGGTGGTGGGGCCAATGGCGGGTCGGCCGGTGGCGATTTTGCCCTGCCCGCGCCCACCCGCCACGTCGAGTTCAACCCCGATGCGCTGTCGGCCTCCGTATCAGCCGCTGCCCGCCAGGGCAAAAGCCGCTCCGACGCCCCCGAGCGCCAGGTGCCGCCGCGCCCCACCGAGCAGGCCAAGCGCGACCTTGAAGCTTTCTACCGCGAGCTGGGCCAAACCGTACGGCCCGACGAGCCCGCCGCTGCGCCAGGAGCAGCTCCAGCGGCCCCCACGGTGCTGCCCGCGCCCACGCTGCCTGAGTTGCCGTTTGTGCACGCCGGCTCGCCCGAGCCTTCGCTACGGCCTGCCACGGCCGCCGCTACCAGCAACTCACCAGCTCACCAACTCACCCATTCACCACGCGCCACGCAGGTGCTCACGCGCTACGTGCTGTTGCCCGTGAAGTCGGGTCTCATGCTTATCGACCAGGAGGCTGCCCGCGAGCGCATTCTCTACGAGCAGTACGCGGCCGGGCAGGAGCGGAGCACGGTGCATTCGCAGGCGCTGCTGTTCCCGCGCCCACTCACGTTTTCGCCCGCCGACTACGCCGTGCTGCAAGAGCTCACGCAGCCGCTGCACTTGCTAGGCTTCCGCTTCGCCGAGTTCGGCCCGCTCACCATCGCCATCGAGGCCGTGCCCGCCGACCTGCCCGCCCAGGGCGAAAAAGAGTTGTTGGAAAGCCTCATCGAGCAGTTCCGCAGTGGCGCGGCTCCGCTCAAGCTCGACCGCCGCGAGGCGCTGGCCCGCGCCCTGGCCCGGCGCGTGGCCCAGGCCACCAGCCAAGCCCGCCTGCCCGAAATCGAGCTGAGCGCGCTGGTCGATAAACTCTTTGCCTGCCAGGTGCCCAACTATACCCCCGACGGCCGCCCCACGGTAGTACTGCTCGACGGGCAGCAGTTGGCCGATTTTTTCCGTAAGCCCGGCACGTAGCCAGCTTTTACGGCCACTTTTTTCAGTCTGCCTCTTAAGGCTGGTGCTTATCCAATGTTAAATCTTGATATCACGCCAACAGTACGTAATCTGCTGCTGGCGAACTTGTTTTTCTTTTTAGTGCAGCAGTATTTGCCGGGCCTGCACCCTACGCAGTTCGGTAGCCTGTTTCCGCTAGGGTCGCCCTACTTCTACGCGTGGCAGTTTGTTACGTATATGTTTCTGCATGCCAATTGGGGACATATCATCGGCAATATGTTCGGGCTGGTTATTTTTGGGCCAATGCTGGAGCACAAATGGGGCGCGCAACGGTTCCTGACCTTCTGGCTGATTTGTGGTTTTGGGGCGGGTGTGCTGTACGAAGGCGTAAAATTCTACGAAATCAATCGCATGGAGCAGGCGGCGGCAGAGTTCCACCGTCAGCCAACTGGGGGCGATTTTGCCGATTTTTTTCGTGCCAACTTTCCCGAAGCTCATGGCTACGAAACCTTGGCGCGTGAGCTGCAGCGCAACCCCCAGAGCACCGAGTATATCAGTGCGGCCACGCAGGCTGTTGATGGGGTAGTGGAAGAAGTTAAAAACTCGCCTTACGCTGGTATGCTGGGTGCTTCGGGGGCACTATTTGGGATAATGTTTGCCTTCGCTTATCTCTTTCCTAACACAGAGATATACAGGTTTCCTATTCCATTTCCTATTAAGGCAAAATATCTGGTCTTTTTTTACGCTGTGTACGAATTGTACGCCGGTGTGCACCGCACGCCCGGCGACAATGTCGCACACTACGCCCACCTTGGCGGCCTGCTCGTTGGGTTTCTCGTTATTAAATTTTGGGAGCGGGGCCGCCAGCAGTTCTATTAAATTCTCCTTTTCATGAGTGTAATTCAGGATATTCGCGACACGTTTAGTCGCCGCGACAATGCGCTCAATCAGCTTATTGTGCTGAATGTGCTGGTTTTTGGCGTGGTCGTGCTGCTGTTCGCCATTGCCTTCCTCTCACAGCAAACCACCGGCTGGTACGAGGTATTCATGCGCCAGCTCCAGCTCTCGGCCAATCTGCGGACGCTGGCTTTCCACCCCTGGACGATACTGACGTATGCCTTCGTGCACCAGAGCCCGTTTCATATCTTGTTCAACATGTTGAACCTGTATTACTTCGGGCAAATAATCCGTGAGTATCTGGGCGACCGCCGGCTGATAAGCATCTACGTACTCGGGGCGCTGGCGGGGGCACTGGCCTTTTTGCTGGCCTATAATCTATTACCAGTTTTGCAGCCCGACGCCGTCCGCGGCCTGCCTGTGATAGGAGCCTCGGCGGCCATTATTGCGGTAGTTGTGGCGGCGGCTACATTGCTACCCAATTACACCTTTATGCTCTTTATACTGGGACCCGTCAAAATCAAGTGGATTGCGACTGCACTGGTATTCATATCGGTAGCCGCCATCAACCAGAAGAATACGGGTGGTGAAATCACCCATATCGGGGGCGCGTTGCTGGGCTTCGTATTCATTAAAGTGCTGAATTTGGGCCGCGATATGGGCCGCCCCGTGGAGGCCGTACTCGACTGGTTCGGCCGCGTAGCCAGCCACAAGCCCTCCATGCGCGTAACGCACCGCCAGCCCGTAACCACCTCGGCTGGCAGCGGCGCCAAAGTTAGCGCGGCTCCCATAGCCGGCCAGGATGAGATTGACCTGATTCTAGATAAAATCTCGCGCTCGGGCTACGAAAGCCTTTCGAAAGACGAAAAGCAGAAGCTCTTCCGCGCCAGCCAGCAATAAAACGTTATTAACTGTTTTGGCACAATAGAAAAGGCCGGTCGCTACTAGCGACCGGCCTTTTCTATTGGAAAGGTGTTGGAATATTTAGGGGAACTCTCGCTGTAGAAAGCAAGGTAATAAGGCCGCTATCGGGGCTGCTGGGCCACATTCCAGAGTCATTAGTGAGGGTACGATGGCTTCAGAATACAGCCCCGCGTTACCTCAGTCCCTCACCTCTGGAAGAAGGGAGCCCTTATTTAGTTGTTATCTGCTGGCTATCAGCTCTCTCAAGAAAAGCTAGTAGCTAACTGCCAACAGCTTACAATAGGCTTCCCTCTCCGGGAGGGGAGGGGCTGGGGGTGGGTTTTCAAGCTTAACAAGCAACAAGAAAGGCCGGCTACCTCACGGTAACCGGCCTTCTTAGCTTCAACTAAAACCTATTTGATTTCGTCGGTCTCGGGCTCCGACGGGGCCTCTTCAGGCCGCTCGTCGCTGGGCAGGTTGGGCTTCTCGTCGCTCTTCGCAATTGAGAAGGTCAACTCATCCTTGCCTTCCTCAAAGTCGGCCGTGATGATATCGCCGTGCAGCACCTGAGCGCGCAGGATTTCCTCGGCAATCGGGTCTTCGATGTACTTCTGAATAGCCCGGTTCAGCGGACGAGCGCCGTATTTGGGGTCGTAACCTTTCTCAGCCACGAAGTCCTTGGCTTTCTCGGTCAGCTCAACGCGGTAGCCCAGGGTGAGCACGCGGTTGAGCAACTTGCTGAGGCTGATGTCGATGATTTTGTGGATGTCTTTCTTCTCAAGCGAGTTGAAGACAATCACGTCATCCAAGCGGTTCAGGAACTCGGGCGAGAAGGTCTTACGCAGGGCATTGGTAATCGTGCCTTTCGTAATCTCGTCCATGTTCTCTTGGCGGGCCTTCGTGCCGAAGCCGATGCCAGCACCAAAGTCTGCCAAGTCACGTGCCCCAATGTTCGAGGTCATGATGATGATAGTGTTTCGGAAGTCCACCTTGCGGCCCAGGCCGTCGGTCAGAATACCGTCGTCCAGCACTTGCAGCAGCAGGTTATACACGTCCGGGTGCGCCTTCTCGATTTCATCGAGGAGAATGACCGAGTACGGCTTACGGCGGATTTTCTCCGTTAGCTGGCCGCCCTCTTCGTAGCCCACGTAGCCGGGAGGCGCGCCAACTAGGCGCGATACGCTGAATTTCTCCATGTACTCCGACATATCTACACGCACTAGCGCATCTTCCTTGTCAAAAAGGTAAGTAGCCAACACCTTAGCTAGCTCCGTCTTACCTACACCGGTCGGGCCGAGGAACACGAACGAGCCAATGGGCTTTTTCGGGTCTTTCAAGCCTACGCGGGTACGCTGGATGGCTTTCACCAACTGGGCAATCGCCTTGTCTTGGCCGATTACTTTGCCTTTCAACTCGTTGCCCATGTTCAGCAATTTCTCGCCTTCGTTCTGGGCCACGCGGTTTACTGGGATACCGGTCATCATGGCAATTACCTCGGCCACGTTTTCCTCTTTTA
>Ga0265780_10005020_pt1 | contig 16902 bp, 14 predicted proteins | sample P1T30metagenome_FD_192432 | JGI IMG/M metagenome (GOLD analysis project Ga0265780, IMG submission 192432) | Plant litter microbial communities from East Loma Ridge, Irvine, California - P1 T30 | ecosystem: Environmental > Terrestrial > Plant litter > Unclassified | place: USA: California... | reverse complement strand
ATGTTAGAGGTGGTCGCGGTTATATGCACGAAGTTGGGAAGTAGCGCGTCTTCGTTCAACTCTTGAGTTGTAGAGGAGAGGAGAAGAATATTTAATTAACTTACTCCAGCGACATCATCGTTGTTGAGCCAAAACGTCGCGTCCATTTAGACGTGTAGAGTGAAGGTGAATGTCGCGTTAAGTGGTTTGCAACCGTGCGTCATTTAGGGCAGCTGCAGCTAATCTAGCGCGATTCCTTGACTATTTGCCAGCACCTAGCGCACGGACAGATTCACCTCTTAATCCTGTCTCGCTCACTCCTTAATCCTGTCTCACTCACCTCTCAGTCACCGCAGTGAAGTTGATATCAGCCAATATATGCACGTGGATCTATTCCCATCCAGCGTGACGTGTGCGGTCTGTCACATAAGAAACCCCATGTTTTGCTAATATTCCCTAAATATTCTCATTCACTGCGGCTATCTACCTAATATTTCTGTTTGCTCAGTTCATCAACGCCGCCTTCCCGGCTATCATGCAATGCAATTCCAGTGACAGGCACTTCCTCCCCTGGCGCGACGTCCTGAGGCACCGGTGGGCCAGTGAAATTCTTGCCGCCGATGAAGTACCATACAACACTGATGGTAGCAAACCCAGCAAAGACCACACTCGCGTAGTTCATTGTTGCAGGCTCGACGGGCAAGCTGACCGGCATGCAAAATAGCACGATTGCGAGACAAATCCAGATAATCATGGCAACGTTGATGGCATATCCGAATCGACCTAGAGAGTAGGACGAGTTCTTGACGGCGTGGCGACCTCTGATGACGGAAATGAGGATTGGCATCCCGTACGATGCGGAGAGACAGATAGTGGCGACACCTGTGAAGGAGTTGAATGCGGCGGACGAGCCAAAGTAGATGAGTCCGAGGAGGCAGTCAACAGCCGTCGACAACAGGAGTGCGCCAAGAGGAATATCAAAGCGCTTGTCGACTTTGGCCCATAGCTTTGATCCGGGAATAGCGCCATCCCTAGCGAAAGCATATGTGCATCTCGAAGCTGCTGTGAGCGCTCCGGTACCAGCGAAAAACAAGATTCCAAGAATCAGGAACAGAAGTCCGAAACCTCCGCCGGCAGATCCAGTCACGGTCTTGAAGAGCAGTCCGATGGGCTGTCCATTTGCGACGTCGAGGAGAAGCTGCACATCCGGCAGAACGAACAGGATTGGTATCAGGTAGATGACACCAGTGACACCGGCTGCCGCGACTGAAAGGACAATCGCCTTGGGAACCTCGCGCTCTGGGCACGCAACTTCTTCACACATGGCAGCGACCATTCCGTAACCAGTGAGTGTGTAAGCGGCTTGGAGGAGTCCGACGAAGAACGCCCATCCAGATGGCCTGGATGTGTCAGTACTTCTACTATGACCATTATAGCTGAGAACTCACCATCCACTCTGACTAGCATCATAGTGCGTAAACACAAACTTCGCATCGCGCTTCGTGTCCGCCATGCTCAACAGCACCACAAGGATGATAACTACACTACTCGCCGTCCAGTAAATGCAAATCTTATTGATAAGATCCAAATACTTGGCACCAAAAATGTTCGTGAGCATGCACACCGTCATAACAGCCCAGAACATCAGCACTGTCTGCCACTGATTCGGCACAAAGTCCTCATCCCACAGCGTAATCGCCGACAAGATGAGTTGCCCTCCCGAGAAATTGATGGACAGCGTTACAGTCCAGTTCCCCACGAGCGTTAGCCATCCAGTAATCCAAGACGTAATCGGCGCCCACTCGCGCGTACTCAACATCGCAGACCAATAATACACACCCCCGGCCGTCGGATACACGGCGCAGATTTCCGCGAGCGACGCAGCGATGCACAGCGAAATGAGCGAGACGAGGACCCAGCCGTACAGCACGGTGACGGCTTGGCCGTCCGTAAGCGTGATGTACATGGTGGTTGAGAGACCGAACGGCACGGCCATGATGGCGAACGACAGACCCAGGACGCTCATCATGCTCAGGTTGCGCGGGAGTTCGGACTGGTAGCCCATTTTTGCGAGCGCGGCGTCGGCGCTGGGGTCGGCGGTTGAGCCTCGTCGTGGGCCTGGCATGCTGCCGGTAATCGAGTTACTTCGTCTCTTCATCATGATGGCGGGTGGATGTCGCGAATGGACGTCCAAACTCGAGCGCTATGGCAAGTCGTCTCCAACTCGTCTCAATCGGGATGTAAGTCAGCGACGCCGCGCGGGTGGTTTGCGGCGGAAACAAGCAAGTACTTAGCAAGGTAGATGCAGGTGGTAACACAAGACCAGGAACGCGCAACGATCAAAGATGCGCACGCGAGAACACAAATACCAAGACAGACGAGTCGCGTGTCTATCCTACCTATCCCAACGCTGCGGGGAAAACCACCCTCCTGCAGTCTAGATCCGAAGCCACCGCTGCACCCTTGCTATCGTTCGCGCGCCGCCCCAACTCCCTCAAGCCCCTATGATAAGCTGCCCGCGCTCTACCCAATCGCCTGGATAGACTGCCATTGTTATCGCAAAGCGCTCGCCGCTGTCAGATGCGGCTTGTCACCGATCAGCCGCGTGCGTCATGGCCCCCATGTGCCGGCTAGACTTGCCGGAAAAGCGGGTCAACGTCGGGGCGTCGTATCTTCTGCGGTGGAATTGTGGAGGGGGAACGTCAAAGAGAAAAAGGGGTCGATTGGGAAATGTAGGGTTGGACAAAGGAGATGGGATTCTTATTGAAGACTCAAATTATTAAACTTTTGGTTTCTTCCCGAGGGAAGTGAATGCATGAGCTATCTGCATGCATTGGGTATACTGCAAAGTGTTCAACGCCAGCCGTAATTCCAATCCGAGCATATTGCTACCTGTTGTAGGCAGCATTTGTTTTGTAGTTGATGTTGCCGAAGCCTCAGTTTTCTTGACTCTGCTGAGAGATCCTCATGGTCTCGTCAGGATGAACGTAGCTCACCGCTTTCCAGCGACGACTGGCTGTCCATCATGTCCCCATTCTGGATGCGCGTCACCTGCTTGACCTGTTCAGATACAGCATTGTCATTTGTCGGCATCAAGTACTTCTCATAGAAGTCAAACCATCGTTCCTCGCCGTCATGACAGTCCTTTGAGAGTTCGGCTATACACCTCTCGGGGCTGATAATGTCGGTGATGGTGGCGCATTCCCGCAGCCATTGTTTCGCAGGAGTGGAATACGGGTCAGTATGGACAATGTAGAAATGGCGATAGTCGCGGCGAAGGTCCGTGTGTAGAGCCGTGTAGTAACGGATCATGCGCAAGTTGGCCTTCTCATGGCTGCGAGCGAGCGCGTTGAAGTAATTTATGGGCTCCTCTTTGGCAATCGCCCGACGTTCTGACATGATGGGAAACTTGTCGGCCTTGTGACTCAATGGCATGACGGGCGAGTCTTGCTCAATGTACTCGGTGTCGCTGAGAAGTGTGTAAAGCTCAGCTCGAGCGACCGCGTCTGGTTCGCCGGCTTCTAATACATTCGCCTGCTCTTCGCACTTTGCAAAAAGGTATTCCATAAGCTCTGGGCGCACGCAAAGACGCCAGTGCAGGTTGATGTTGTCGACCTCTTGCCATGGGTTTTGGGCGTGCTCGGGATCGCGCAACGTCTCGGTCTTCGCAAGGAACAGCTTAACAATTTGCAAGGCTTGACGAGGCTGGGCCTCGAAAACATCATCGGTGATGTAGATGAAGCCTCCAGCTGGGAAGAGCTCTATGCACTCTTGGCGCTTTTTGGGCGGAGGGAGCGATAAAGCAGGATCATACTCAATGCTTTCCTGCATGCCGACCGACCATACGCGGACCTGGTTTCGCAACACTTTGCCAAAATCCTTCAGCTTCGAGAAAAAATCGAAATCCGGATGTACCTGAGGTACTCGTCAGTATGTAATAATGTGCTTATCAACAGCTTGTAGACTTACAACCAAGATACCAGACTTGGACTTTTGCTGAACGAGTTCGCGTGCGTATTGCTCCCAGGCACCTTCAAAACGAGCGTTGCTCACTTCTACATGATTTAGCAAAAGCCAGCGAGTCATAAGCTCAAGTTCTGCCTGATTGTCGACAGGATGGTATAGAAGGAACGCCTTGCGATCGAGCATATTCTTCTTTCCCCCGTCCTGGCTCCACTGGAACATATGCGAGAAATCCATCTTCAGCGCCTTTTCGATCTTGAGTTTCATATTCGAACTGGCAGGGACTGTACGGGGTGGAGCCGTAGGTGGCTTGAATGCATCAACCGTTGGTTGACGTAAAGTTACAGATTGCTGCTCATCGGCATCAAGCATCTGAGTATCTACTGCTTCGTCGTTTTGCATGCGTGACGCGTGGACAGCTGTGAATTGCTGTCTAGGCCCTTGCGTGGTTCTAGCGATGGTGTCTAAGAATGATGAGTCTCTGACAACATTGGGAGGGACTTTGGACGTACTGTGTTCAGCATTGCGTTGATTAGGGTCGATGTGTGTGAATTTGCATTGCTCCGCTGTATATATGCAAGTCCCCTTGAGAAAGAAATAGCATGGTAAGGGTGATTTGGAAGACTCGGGTCTGGGCTTCAAAGGCGCAACTACACCTGTATGGTAGTGTTTGAAGCTACACGTTTCGTCCGGTTTTTCACAGCCTCCATTGGCCCAGTACCAGCAGGTCTTATCTGCCTTCTTTCCAAAGAACGATGGTCTCTGCCCACTCCATGGTCCTTCTTTGGGGTTTACGGGGTACGGTGCTGCGTTAAGATTAGTGCCTGATACCAGACCTGCACTGGGGCGTGCAAAGTTTTGCCTCTGCTCACTCGATGGTCCTTCTCTAGGGCCCGTAGGGACTGGTGCGGTGTTTCGCTTAGTGCCTGATATCAGACCTGCACTAGGGCGTGCAAAGTCGTGTCTCTGCTCGCGCGATGATCCTTGGTTGGGGCCCATGGGGATCGGTACGGTGTTACAAGAAGTGCTTGGTATCCGACCTGTATTGAGATGTGCGAAGTCTCGTTTCTGCTCACTCACTGGCCTTTCTTGGGGATCTACAGGCATCGGTGCCGCATTACGGATAGAGTTTGGTATCCAGCCTGTGTTGTGGTGCGCAAAGTCGCACTCCGCGTCCTTTTTGTGGCATCCTTTTGGTTGTCTAAGCCAGTACGGACATGTCACTGGCGGTTTGCCATACTTTGGTGGTATGTGACCGTCAATAGGGGCGACATCAATGTCACGACCGTTCCCGTCTTTGTTACGGTGCAAATATCTGCACAATATGCGCCCAAATTCGCAGTTGCTGCTTAGTCTCCATTGAGGACAAACTAGAGGAATTTTGTCCTTTTCCCAGTCGTGCATGGGGACAAGATCCTGACGAGAACCCCAGCCAGTAGACTCGTCTTCGTCGGATGACTCTACGCGACGATTGCCAGTCTCGCGACGTGAGTAAGGATCATCAACTGGATGCGATGGCTTCGGTTTGACTAGATTAGAAGGACCGGGGCCAACGAACTCGAGGACGGTGGGATCAGGTGTGCCCTCGTAACGAGACCGTTGTTGAGCCTTTCCCCTGAAATGGAGTTTGTTGTACAGTATGTCCTTCGTGTCCCACTTACTCCTTAGTGGCTCCTTCTTTTGGTTCGTAAATTTGATCGGAGGAGCTGCCTTAGAGGCCGTTCCGATCTTCCTCGAGGACGGCGCGGCTCCTGAGACAGGTGATTTGCGAGCACTAGCGGTCGTTGTAGCAACTGCGGACTTCTGGACTGAAGCGGCTCCAATAGTGGTCGCTGTCGAGACTCGGGCAGCGGACTCACTTGGGCGCCTCGCAAGTTGTTTTACTACCGCGCTATCTGGTGTATTCGAAACTACCGGCGCAGTGAGCGTCCTCATAAGCTTAGCTGGGTTCTGTACTGCTGCTTCTACTGTTTTCTGATTCGTGGCTGGCGCTGCTGACTGCGGTGAGGGGTTTGTGGCCTTGCGGCGCGAACGCGTTGGTGCCAGTATCGAGTTACCAAGACCTGCCACCCTTTTGTCTCGTGACTTCAAACGGGTCTGATTCTCCGCCTTGGAGGCTATTTCAGCTAATAAAGAATCAGATGAGTCGTCTGATGTAGTAGTATCTCCATCATCCGTCGAGGATTCTACGAATGGCGTACGAGCTGCCGGTGGCGCTCCAACGGCAGAGTCACGTTCGAGCTGATCCAAAGCGGGTGGCGGTCCAAGGGGATTTGAGTCCTGGCTGTCCACAAAAAGACTGTTGTATACTTCTTGACTGTGGGTAGGGACTGCTTCTGACGACTTGGACTTGGCTTGACTGGCCCGACTTTGTTGCCTTAACGGGACGTCGTCATCGCTGCTGCTGTCCCTGAGTTTGTTGCGTTTCTCGGCACGCTTTTGCTTCTTGATGGCCTGGAGCCTCTGGCGTTTCTCGAGCATTGCCTGTTCAAATCTAGCTTCGTTGTCATCCGTGAACTTCTGGAAAGCCTCCGGACCCATGCGTGCTTTTCGTTTTTCCCAAGAGTTTAGCAATGTTGGGAACACATTGTACTTGGGCTCCCATGTGCAGTCTTCCATAGGGTAGCCTTCCCATTCAATGAGGAACTTCTTTACTTCCGAGTCATCGTTGTCCTTGCCCCACCCCTCTGCAAGGATGCATTTGACTTCGTAAACCTGATCTAGCTGGCTTTTCGCCGACGAAGTGATTGAGATGGCATCTGTGTCATCGTCCACGTCCGACCCGACCATCTTGAGGAAATGGTCGGCACTACGTGTTGGTAGTTAGGGTCTCGTCGCTGATTGGCTCAGAGCCTTGTGTACATTGCCCCGCCTGTAATTATGTTGCTGCTCGCCCGATCGCGCGCATGAACGGGACACCTTTGTTCGCAAGCGGCTTTCGTGCAGAAATTGAATTACAGAGGTGTGGCGTAGTCGCGAATTGTGAAGTGCTGCGTTGCAAACAGCTCCCGGAATGGGGCGCGAATAGGTGAGGAAGGCGCACTAAGCAGCTAGCGGGCTTGGCGACACGTTGGAGTCGCTTTGACGGGGGAGGTGCGGTGCACTTGAGGCAACCAAATCAGACTTCCTCCCACAGCAAAGGACTACCGCGAGCTTTACCTACTAGCAGCGAGCTCCGAACTAGCCAGACGACATCGCATACTCCTCGACACACCAAGAGCCTCACCCATCACTGCGCAGCCCCTCCTTCCCCCGCCTACTGCAACTATGGCGAACGATGAATATGACGTGAGTCCTGCGTGCCACACGTGTGTGCCTGTGCCCAATACTGACATTCTGCGCTACAGTTTCTCTTCAAGGGTACTTGCTGTCATTCTCTCCCAGGCGCCGCCCGCTAACACCCCGCAGTCGTCCTGATCGGAGACTCTGGCGTTGGTAAATCCAACCTGTTGAGCCGATTCACCCGCAACGAGTTCAACCTCGACTCCAAGTCGACAATCGGTGTCGAGTTTGCGACTCGCTCCATCCAAGTCGACGCCAAGACCATCAAAGCGCAGATCTGGGATACCGCCGGCCAGGAGCGATACCGCGCCATCACCTCTGCTTACTACCGCGGCGCCGTGGGAGCGCTGCTCGTCTACGACATCAGCAAGCACCAGACATACGAGAACGTCACGAGGTGGCTGAAGGAGTTGCGCGACCATGCCGACTCGAACATCGTAATCATGCTCGTCGGTAACAAGAGCGATTTAAGGCATCTGCGGGCAGTGCCGACAGAGGAGGCCAAGCAGTTTGCAAGTATGTGAACCATGATTTAGGGAATTATTTGGATTCGGCAAGCATTCGCTGACACTTTTTATTCCTAGGCGAGAACAACCTGTCTTTCATCGAGACCTCTGCCTTGGACGCTAGCAACGTCGAGCTTGCTTTCCAGAACATTCTCACAGGTAAGTTTGAAGAGGAGAAAGATGAGATACAAGCATAGCAGCTTGCGCATATACGCAGAAGTGGTAGTATGCATGTTCAGCACGCACATGCGCTTACACCGCCACTTCCGCTCCCGCTATGTCTACCCACATTGCAGAATCATGTTAACCCATCTACCCACAGAAATCTACCGCATCGTATCAAGCAAAGCCCTCGACCAGGGCGAAGGCGGCCAGAACGTCCTGGGCGGCGAGCGCAAGGTCCTCGAGATCAGCAAGTCGGCAGATGAGGGACAGAAGAAGAACGGATGCTGCTGAAGGACCCGTACATACGCACACCATGCTGGGTTCTGCAGCGCGGCCAAGTTCGCCACTGAGCGCGACCGCAAAACATACAATGTGACAAATGCGTTATGTGCAAGTTGATCAAAGGGCTACACGAGTCATGCGAATGATGCGGCGTCCAGGAAGTCCTCTTTGGTCTTTTCACCCTCTTTTTTTAACACCGTCTGCTTCATGTGTCTGTTTTCCATGTACACGGGCGCTGGGGCTTGCTGAGCTGAGGTGATCAAACGGCCGGCTTTCAGGCTTTGTAGGTTGCTTTCCTTGCATGCGGCCAAAGGGGGTTATTTTCCTTTTGGTTTTTTGGTAGCGGTAATGACAATCATGCGAGCTGTGTGGTTTGATACAATGATACTCACACCTTACCTTCTGTGCACGGGCTGTGAAGAATGGATGTCATGGTAACATAATTCTTATTCGTCTACAACAACTAGGGGAGCGAACATGTTCTATCCAACATGTTTTTATGAAACGCCAATGCCCGTTCGTCCATTCATCCCATGCGACCGCCACGTTTCTTCCGCTTTCGTGCCGGGCGGCAAATACCCATTCCCCCCCGCCTCGTGTCTGCGCGACCCAGTCGCGTCATCATCCCTCTTCTCATCTCTTGCCTCCGCAATGCTCGAGATCGGATACGCCCCCGTGCCCGCCGACATACTCGACGGACTGGCCATGAAGCCCGCGCTCCTCTTGACATCCGTCGCCAGCGGCAAAAGCGTGCCCTGGCCCTTGGCCTGCAACGCCTTGGCGCGCTTATCCACTCTCTTCGCATCGCTGGTGCGATCGTACAGATATAAGCCGACAAAAGTGAGACACAGGCCGAACGCCTGGACTTTGGTGATGGGCTTGCCGAACCAGACGACTGCGAAGACGATGACGAAGACGCGCTTGATCAGGCTGGCGACCGAGTATGTGACAGGGGACACCATGGAGAGCAGGACGAAGGCGACGATGTTCTGGCCGAAGTGGAAGGTGCCGTTGAAGAGGAATTCGAGGAGTAAGCGCCCGTGGTCGAAGGAGCCCGGGCGGTCGGAGAGTTCGATGGAGGCGTCGTGCAGGAAGTCGCCGAGGAGGGTGAAGCCTTCGGACCAGAGCCAGAGGGGGAGCGTGAAGAGGAAGGCGAGACCGGAGGAATAGCATAGTAAGTTCAGCTTGTCGGGCTTGGTGAAGCGGGTCGGTGGGAGACCGTCCTTCTCGGCTGCGGCGGCGTCGTTGAAGATTTGCTTGGATACAATGTTTTGTACGACGAAGAGGATTGCGCTGGCAAAAGCGGAGAGGAGGCCGATGAAGTTGGCGTTGAAATCTGCGGAACAGGCGAGGATGACACCGACTGTGAGGGGGATCAAGGAGAGGTAGGTTGGCAGGGAGTATGTGATTCCGAGGAAGATGGTGTAGGCTCCGACTGTGAGCAGCGGGGACAGGCCTTTGATTGTGTGTACCAGCGACACTGGTATTCTTGATGTTGCGTCTGCGCTCAAAATATGCCCGCCTATTTGAAACAATGTAAGAGGTAGCGTGGCCATTATGAGCTCCTTTGATGGCGAGCGGATTCCGTATTTCAGGAAGGGTAATGTCTGCTTCAAGCGGGGAAATCTGCGCGCCGCTGCAGCGAGTAGCAGACACCATCCGGATACGAATGCGAATTGTACGGTCGTGAGAGTCACGGGTTGTGGTAGCGCGGTGAGAATGGCCTTGGAGGACATGTTGGTGAAGATGGAGGTCATGTACCAGACACCACACAGCATCTGCTTGCATCAGCACTCTGCAATTGTCTCCCAGAGAGCGCGTCACCTACAATAAGCGTGGGCGACAGAGGCGCCTTCAATGCATCCGCGATTTCGTGCGCATTCTGGCTGACGCTCCCTTTCCTTGTCCGTATCGTCCGTATAGCCTCACTCAAGCTCTTTTGCCTGCCATGCCTATTCGCAGATCCCTGCGGCGCGCCATTCGCATAGCCAAATCGCGACTCTTTGCGCGGCTGCCACCTGTCCGCCGGCATCGTGCTGCCATTTGTCTGGGGTGCGAGGGAGGGGCTTGGGGTCCGCGACGAGCTATGGCCATATTCCTCCTCGGGCATGGGCAAGAGGTCTGGCTGGAAGGCCGGGAATTTGAACGTCTGATGCGGACTCGGGTCGCGTCCCGACATGGACGCCATCGCAACTGCGTTTGGAGGGTCGTGGAGGTGGAATCGAGCGTCTATCGTTACGCCATTGGGGGAAGAAAGGGTTGCGAAGTCTTGAGATGTCCGACCTGGCCTTAAGCCTCCTTTCCTCTAGCGCTTCTCGTATTACACAGTGCGCAGATCCGTAAAAAGGGCAGGTGTCCTGAACCGCGCTAAAGGTTCGCAGTCTCTCAGGCAATCGATAGCGAAAACGTGGTGGTGGTGAATTAAAGATTGCTATGCTGCGAACCCTCCGCGAATTAGCGGCAGATCTGGTCCGCTTTCAGACGCGTCACCAAAGACTTGACGTCGTTTCATCGCCAAGCCGGCTGCTGCGTGCTTGATAGTACCTGCTCCATACGGCAATGCTTCGGTGCAAGTCGCGCCGACAAACGTCACCGATGGTGCCTTAGATCAAGTCACGATGGGATGATTGCACAATCTCTCATCTGTGCAACATGGCCTTCTGCCTAGGAGCTTCGTGGCTTCTGTTGTTGTGCCTTTGCATCTCTGCTGTGTCTGCGCAACACGATCCCCTCATGGCTAATGATATTCAAGCCTCGAGTTTGTTCTCTTTCTCCAGCACATGGCACGTACTCGGGCCTTTTCAAATTGGCACCAGAGGTATGTTAATGCTCGATTCCCATCTACGAAACAGTACCAAGACTATGACGACACCCTGAGTCTTGCTATATTTAACTCTTAATGCAGAAGCCACGTGGGGCGCAGATCCACTGGAGTACGTTGGCGGCTTCAGGAACCTCTCATACGATCCGCAGGCGACTTTCAGGAGCTCACTCCCAACCAATGGCACTGCGACTTGGAACGTGACAGAAGCATCGAAGATCTCGAGCAGCGCAGTCTCAGCCAACGCCTCGTTGAGCGTGAGCTACTCCAACGTGGACTGGAATTTCCTGAAGGACATCTACGGATGGGCTGCTGTCCAGTACCAAGCATGGGCTCGCGGAGAGCTCATCATCGGCGGCAATGATACGCAGCATGTCGTTCTTCATACAGATGCAATCCTGGAATACTGGGTCGATGATCAACACTACTTTGGAGGCGACCAGTACACGTTTCGCAAAGCGCCACCTGTCTTGCACCTCACGCCCGGCTCTCACAGAATAGATTTTCGACTTGTAAGGGATGTACGTGCCTTTGGTGGCATTCTGGAGCCGACGATCGATGTCGTGGTCGACGTGAAGCAAGCATCTGGATCTCTCGAACTGGCTAAGCCTGGCATCCTCATGTCTGATGTCGTTGATGGCAAATTAGCGAGTTCCATCGCATCAGTAAGCCTGAGAAACAGCGGAGAAGCGGAAATTGAGGTACTTGGAATTCAAGCTGCCAATGTGAGCTCGCCTTTCTCTTTCTCCGGAGTGAGGATGGGGCAGCAAGTTCTTACCGAAAGTGATATTGCAGCGCTGACAGCCGACAAGACCAGTAACTTGTCTTCAGCTGATACCTCTGGCATCGTCCTGGTTGCTGGCCAGACTAGATCGCTTGTCTTCAACATTACGTTGCCCGATCGAAATGTGTCATCGGTAGCGTACACTGTGACTTATAAGAACGTGGGCAGCCAACAACAGTCAACTCTCCAAGTCTCTCAGGATCTTCGTCACCTCTCCATCTACAAGCCCCACAAAATCACTTACCTCCACCCAGGTGGGATAGTATCATATGCGGTACTGCGGCCACCAGCTAAGAATTCTACATGTCGCTCAGGTACAACGAAGCTACCGGTACTCATGAACTTGCACGGCGCTGGATTAGAAGTAATCGACTCTCCAGTTCCAGGCACTCTTGATCCTGTACCTGATCTGTGTACTTGGGTGCTCTTCCCCACCGGCGTGACACCTTGGTCGAGTGACGACTGGCACAACTGGGGTTTTACTGACATCGAAGCCGCTGTTGAAGCCATCCCCGCCTGGATCGAAAGCGTGGGCTGGAAAGGACTTGACGTTGATGTCAACAGGTGGATAATGTCTGGACATTCGAACGGCGGCCAAGGCACTTGGTATGCTCTGACACATCGCCCCGACAAGATAGTAGCAGCAGCTCCTGTTTCCGGATATACGAGCATCCAGAAATACGTACCGTACGAACTTTGGCAACCTGCGGATCCAAGGCGGACGGCCGTCATTAGTGCGTCGCTGAACAGCTATCGGCATGAGATGCTTATGGCGAACACTCGTGGTATTCCAATCGTGCAACAGCATGGCCATATCGATGACAATGTACCCGCTTATCATTCTCGTTTCCTCGGACAACAGCTACACTTGGCAGGCTCAGGCTCAAGCTATAACGAGCTTCCTGGCCAAAATCATTGGTTCGAGTACGAACATTTGCATCGAGTGCAAGGGAGGCATTCGCTAATCCATATCCAGTACCATCATGACCACACAAGCACTTGTCGACTTTTACTACGCACAAACAAGCAACGAGGATGAGCTGCCCAGGAAGCTAGATCAATTCACCATAGTCGTGGGTGATCCAGGAGATATGGGAAGCAAGGGTGGTATCAAGGTCCTCCAACTGATTGACCCTGGTCAGTATGGAAGGGTGGAGGTCAAAGGCCACACGATCCAGACGACTAACGTCATGAGCTTGGAGTTTGATTCTGCACTATGGCAAGATTCAGTCACGCTAAATGGAGCAGACTTCAAACTCGAGGCAACTGGTGACACGATCACAAGCGGTTCATCAGTGAAGATTCTCAATATCGGTACTGGAGAAGTACTAGCTACACGAGATAACACGGCAGTCAACAAAAGACATGGACGACAACTAGGGTCCATGACAGCTATACTCCGCACGCAAGGCCCGTTTGTAATTCGCCACGCAGGCACTGCCAATGCATCACAGATCGCGCTCCAGATCTCCCGCAACCTTCACCAGTATTTCCAAGCTGACTCGGACATTGTCTCGTCTTTTTCCGAGTCCAGTATCGACAATGCGACCGGGAACATCATAACGCTCGCAGTTGGCGACAACATACCAAGCACTTCTCTTGACTCCTCCATCCAAGGTGGTAGTGGGAAGTGCAGCGTTGTCGACTATCATGGTAGGAAGCAAGAATATGGCGAGCGGGCTCGCGGGGCGGCGTATCCAAGGCCAGCAGGCGGAGAAAGACTCGAGCTGTTAATATGGGGCGCAGATGAGGAGGGACTGCGACAAGCAGCTCGTATCGTCCCGATGATGACAGGTGTAGGGCAGCCGGACTTTGTCGTGTTTGGTGAGAGTGCAAAGTGGCGAGGTGTCGAGGGCGTGTTGGCCATGGGCTTCTTTGATTCGGATTGGAAGGTGACCGCGTCCAGTGTTGTCGAAACTAGCTCTTGATGCTCTGTTGCTACTAAGAGCAGTCTCCTCACGTGCTGAGTATACTGTTTCGAGGTGAAGACGGCGATCGATGGCGATCGGTCTTGCAGCTGCTATTTCCGCGTTTTTGTACCGCGATCTGTTTGTTGATAGTGCGGTTCGGAGGTGAAATTGACTCAACACGCGCGTCAACGCGCCTGCTCCTCTCGTCGCGTGCGCTCTTGCAGTTTGGACTACCTTCTTGCCGCCCCGCTTCCTCCCTCTTCCTTTTAACCTCCACCCCTCCGATTCTTCTCTCCTCTTTACTCGCGACTGCACCTATCCTCTCTTTCGTGCTTTCCGCTTCTTGATCGCGTATGGGCGCTGCTGATTTAGTTTCCATCTGAGCTGCTGCGTCTTCTTTCCTGCATCTACTTTGGCCATATACGTCGCCAAACGAACATTAACGAGCTGTCTGAGTCTTGCATATTATCTACGCATCTGCACAGTCACGTACGAGCACACGCATCTCTCGGATCTCTTTCATCTACTCACGCATCCGACGCTACTCACAACCATGAGCTTCAACATAACATCCGACGGCTCTCCGACACCCCGCAAGGGTACGACGAGGCTCTCCAGGGCCGCAGGAGACCTCAAGATTGACACTTCACCAGAGCTACTGGGTCAGGCGGTAGGCGGCTATCACCAAAGCCACTACCCATATGCCCTCCACCGCGCATTTGGCTCACCATTGACACCGAACATGCAGGGTCCAAAGCGTACTCTCGGTGCTTCGACTCTCGCCAACCAGCAGATGATGATGCCACACCAGCATGCCTTCGACGGCTATAAGGTTCGTCACTGTCCCTCGCATCTATTCCTGACCCCAAGCTCCCTCACTACCACCATCACCATGGCCCAAGCCCAGATTACCCCCATAGGACACTGCTGACCATTCCAGAAGCCCAAGTTGGCCGGTCACGAGGAAGTGTCTGTCATGGACTCGTTGCTACAGCGTATCAACGGCCGCTCGTCCCCGCCCGATCAGTACAACTCCTCCAGCGGCTCCGTGCCCATCACGCCGGCCACCGATGAGTTCGTGCCAACGCCGCCCTCGTCTATGGACAACTCCGTACTTCTCGTCGACGCCTTCGAGCTACAGAAGCTGAAGGCAGAGCTAGAGGAAGCTCGCAGCGAGGTCAGCCGCATGAACCAGGAGATGCACAGTCACCAGGTGGCTCGATCAACTATGGACCATCTCAGCCAGTCATCCGACGCCGATTACAGCTACACTGGAGACGTGACCGAGCAGACGCTTACGCAGCTTCAAAACAAGTTCAACGCGTCAACCCGGATCAACAATGGTTGGAGCAATGAGTCAGTGCGCCCGGGCTACAACAGCAGCAACAGCTTTGGCGCAGCCTCCTACCAGGCGCAGCCCCGGCCTGCCGTCAACCAGCCTAGCTACCGTCGAAACGAGTTCTTGAACGAGCCTACACACTTCCCCGTCAGCCAGAGCTTCCGCAGCAGTGGAATGAGCAGCGGTCTGATGAACGGACTGAACGGAATGAGCAACAGCTTCAACGGTATGGGTAACAACGTGAGCAACCCGCCGAGTCGTCCCGGCTCCGCCTTCGACCCCATGTTCAATCAGTATGCGATGGCCCCGTCGATGCATGCTTCGGGCTATCCTGCACCCGTTGGTGTCATTGGTAGTAGGCTCTCGCCTGATGCGAACGAGTTCAATGTCTCCAATGGTCTGGGTCCCTCGCCCTGGAACTCTCAGGTCAGTAGTCCAGCGGACATGAAAACATCTCATTCTTACTAATGAATACTTCTAGGCTCCCTCTGAGGTCGGTGCCTCTCAATACGTCCCTCCTGTCGAGCCCTTGAACTATCGCCGCCTACTCGACCGCAACATGAGCTGCAACTGGAAGTACATTGTCGACAAGATTATCTGTAACAACGATCAACAGGCATCCATCTTCCTGCAACAGAAGCTCAAGGTAGGCACACAAGAGCAGAAGTACGAGATTGTCGAGGCAATCATCTCCCAAGCCTACCCACTCATGGTCAATCGCTTCGGCAACTTCCTAGTACAGCGCTGCTTCGAACACGGCACATCCGAGCAGATCATTGCCATTGCGCAGGCCATCCGTGGAAACACTCTTGCTCTGAGCATGGACGCTTTCGGCTGCCACGTTATCCAGAAGGCTTTCGACTGTGTTCCAGAAGAGTACAAGGCAACCATGGTCCACGAACTGCTCCGCCGCATCCCAGAGACTGTGATCCATCGCTATGCTTGCCATGTCTGGCAGAAGTTGTTCGAGCTTCGCTGGAGCGACTCGCCGCCTCAGATTATGCGCTATGTCAACGAGGCTCTTCGTGGGATGTGGCACGAGGTTGCGCTTGGCGAGACGGGAAGCTTGGTGGTACAGAACATATTCGAGAACTGTCTTGAGGAAGATAAGGTACGTGATACTCGTTTGAACCCAAAGACACATCGCTAACGGTGCATAGCGTCCTTGCATCAACGAGGTCCTTGCTAGCATCGATGTCATTGCCCAAGGCCAGTTTGGAAACTGGTGCATTCAGCACATCTGCGAACACGGAGCCCCGGCTGACCGAAGCCGCGCTATTGATCACATCCTTCGCTTCGCTGCCGACTACAGCATGGATCAGTACGCCTCCAAGGTGATTGAGAAGTGCCTGAAGATTGGCGGCAACGAGTTCCTTGACCGTTATTTGGAGCGTGTCTGCGAAGGCCGCCAAGATCGTCCACGCATGCCGTTGATCGACAGTAAGTTCCTAACGCGCTCTTGACTCTTTCAATTCTTGCTGATCACACATAGTCGCCGGTGACCAGTTCGGGAACTATCTCGTCCAGTACATCTTGACCAACAGCGGCACCCAGCACCGTGATATCGTCGGCAACCATATCCGCAAGCACATGGTCTCCCTCCGTGGTTCCAAGTATGGATCTCGCGTTGCGATGCTCTGCTGCAACCCCGCTCTTACTACCCGCCCCGGACCTCCCTCTGGCATGGTCCCTCGCTACAACAACCCCATGTCTCGAGCAACCAGCGGCTTCAGCAACTACCGTTAGATGTTGCCTTTGTACAGCCTTCTTGTCTTCAACATAATCAGCATTGGGTATTATCAGCCGGAACGCTCGTTGCAAGTGTCGATCTCGAAGAAGTAATCGCGATATGCCCAAAAAACAATCCATGT
>Ga0265780_10005019_pt1 | contig 16903 bp, 14 predicted proteins | sample P1T30metagenome_FD_192432 | JGI IMG/M metagenome (GOLD analysis project Ga0265780, IMG submission 192432) | Plant litter microbial communities from East Loma Ridge, Irvine, California - P1 T30 | ecosystem: Environmental > Terrestrial > Plant litter > Unclassified | place: USA: California... | reverse complement strand
CCAAGTTCGATACTATTTAGGATGTCTTGGACAGGTTCGCTTTCGTAGCGTGATCTGCTCTTTTAAGTTATCGCTCTGGTCTTCCTATTCTCACTTCTCTTTCTTCAACTTCTTTGTTCAATTTAGTGTCTTTTCGGCACATGCCGCTCGTTATTGTCAACACCACATTCGCTTTGCATTGTTGAACAATACTTTATACACTCACTTTCCCATATTCACTGCTCAAGTCTACACTCTTTGAATAACTCATACGCTTCATTTCGAACATGCACTTCTCCGTGGTTTTCGCGGCATCTCTTGTCGCACCCTTTGTTGCAGCCCACGGCGGCACTCCCGGAGCACCAAAGATCTTCGGTCTAGCACGCGATGTTGCGGATCTGAAGACAAGGAACATCTTTGGAGGACATAACCACCGCGCTGCTGGCCATGGTTCACACTTGCAAGCGCGTCAAGGTGGTGCCGATGGCCGATGCGGAAAGGATTTTGGCTGTGCAACTTGCGACGAAGGCTACTGCTGTTCTCCTGGTGGATATTGTGGCAAGGGCCAGGATTACTGCCAGGCTCCCGACAGCCAATTTGAGTACGGTCCAGGCGCCGATGCGAACAAACTACCGTCTGGTGGATCTACACGCAACATTGCGAGGACGAAGCTTGGAAGCGTCCCATACGGCGGAGAAGGAATCTACGTCTGCGAGAAGGCAGGACAAATCGCCATCACGTATGATGACGGGCCTTACATCTACACCAACGACCTCCTGGACATGTTCAAGTCCTATAATTTCAAGGCCACCTTCTTTATGACCGGCATCAATCTCTACAAAGGCGCAATCGATGATGCGTCTACCAAGTGGCCGGCTATGATGCAGCGCATGGTCACTGAGGGACACCAGCTTGCCAGCCACACCTGGTCTCATCAGGATCTCAGCGCTATTACCTCAGCGCAACGTTATGAGCAGATGATCAGACTCGAGATGGCCATGAGCAACGTGGTTGGAAAGTTCCCGACCTACATGCGCCCGCCGTACTCTTCTTGCTCCGAAGCGTCTGGATGCCAGAAGGATATGGCTGATCTCGGGTACCACGTGTCTTACTTTGATCTCGATACCGACGGTAAGCATCACCACAATTTGCCAGTGTTTGCCAAACTTGTACTAATTACCAACAGACTACAACAACGTAACCCCAGAGAAGGCTCAGATCCCTAAGGACAACGTCAAAAAGGCACTTGATGCCAAAAACTCTGCGACTGACGAATTCTTGGCCATTGCCCACGACATTCACTACCAGACTGTGCACAATCTCACCGGCTACATGCTTGATCTGATGGTCAAGAAGGGCTACAAGGGTGTCACCATGGGCGAGTGTCTGGGTGACCCGGAAGCCAACTGGTACCGCAGCGGAAGCGGAAGAGTCGCAACTTCTTCCGTATTTACACCACCCGCCTGTGCTTCCACCCTCGCTTCGTCTTCTTTACTTGCTAGCCCTACGTCCAGCGCCGTTGTTGCCACACCTACTGGTGTCAGTCAGGACTCCTCTTGTGGATCAGCTGTTGGCCTAACCTGTCTTGGGTTCGCCGAGGGCGAGTGCTGTTCGCAGTACGGCTACTGTGGAAACACTGCAGGTCACTGCGGCACCGGATGCCAGAGCGGCTTTGGCAAGTGCGATGGATCCCCGGGCTCATCTTCGGTGGTCGCATCGTCTGCTGTCTCTTCTGCGAGCGCAGCACAATCGAGCTCTGCACCAGCCCCCGCCGCTTCTTCTACAAGCGCAGCAAAATCAAGCACTTCCGCCGCTTCGACCGTCCGGTCATCAACCGCAATCTCTTCCGCCGCTCCTTCGTCTGCTCCATCAAGCTCCGCAGCCAAGCCAAGCACCACTATCCAAACATCGACCCGCGCGTCCTCCACACCAACACCAACACCAAGCCCTAAGCCCGCTCTCGTGGTGTCGCCCAACGGCACGTGTGGTGGCACTAAGAAGTACACGTGCGCTGGTTCCAGATTTGGCCAGTGTTGCTCCTGGAGCGGACAGTGTGGAAACACGTTCCTGTCTTGTGGGCAGTGGATGGGATGTAACGAGTTATACGGAAAGTGTCTCTAGGGTATTTATTCTTCTTATTTTGTTTAACTTTATTTGAAAAAGATTTCTTGTACAATGGTACTAAAGTACAATTATATAATATTATGTGAAATTGTATGAATGACTCGAATGAGCCACTACTTTCATGCGCCAACCTCGCGTACATTTTGATCTCGTCAGCCCTGGCAAATGGATAAACGGTCAACCTGGAGGGTCTTAAGCAATCCCAACACCTACAATGTAAAGTTATGAAGCGTTAAAGGTGATCGCGCAACATTATACTCCTTGAAGTCAGCACTTAATCATGCAGTAAAGACCTCTTGGCAGTTGCGTAGTTGTAAACAGATTCTAGGGCAATCACGTGTTATTGTTAGGCCGGATGGAGGCAGCGAGAAGTGTGCATGGAAAATTAACCCTTTTGAATTGCATTGTCACGTTCGCTAGAGATTTCCGGCCTTTGTGTGCTACTCGTGAGAGAGCGTTGTGGTCTCGCTGTCCTCGCTGGATTAGCGTGCCAGAGCCTCGCATATACCGTCCAGATTTGAGCTTCTACCATGCTCACCTACTCCCGAACCATCGCCTCCATCTGGCAATCACATCAAGCCTCGAAGTTTCTTCTGTGCATCCTTCTCGGTCTTCTTCGCCTTTGTGTTTGGCGTGATCGTCCGATCGATCACCGGCGCGGCTGCGTCACCCGTCCTCTGAGGCAACGTGGGCATCTCGTGCCGGCTGTCGTCGAAGCGATTGGCGCCCATCATGGCATGTGAGTTTGTGAAAGCCAGGTCCTGCGTTGCCGCTGGCACGTTCGCCCACTCTGTATTCACAGGTGGATGAACGCGCTTTCTCCCAAGCATCCGCGTCATGTACGCCGGCGAGTCGTTTTCAACGCGCATCGAACTGGCCGACGGTTCCCGAGCAGGTGCAGATGGGTTTCTCGAAGGCCTATTGAAATTGTCGGGAACAGGCTTTCGGGTTACCGCCGGGATGCCACGTGGTGGGTTTTCCACTGTAGGGTGAGGAGAAGGAGTAGCGCCAGTGGGACTCTGACGAGCGTCGGAACTACCAACACCACTGTCATTGAACTCACTACTATCGGAAGCTGACAGTTGAGACGAAGAAGATGGGTTGGCTGTCGAGGGCGAAGCGTATAGCGACGAAGAACTCCTTGAAGACACCGCAGGTCGCACACCCGTGCCGACCGGAGTCAGCGAATTGGGTGTCGGCGAGGTATTTACCACCCGCAATGGCTGTGGTGCTAGAGACACTGGGCTGCCGTTGTCGTCGGGGCGATTCGGTCGCACTAATTGCGCAGGAGGTGTGCGCAAACGCTCCTGGACTGCTTCAAGATCAGCCATCAGCCTCGGATCTGGGCTTGGGCTGCCGGTAAGACTTGGTGTCTCGTACCCTTCGTCGATCACACGGAGGGCTCTGTCTGCATTGGTCACGTAACGATTGCCCCCAATGTTCAGGTTCTCCATTGCGGTCTCCACGCCTGACCGGATCAATGAGGCGATTTGCCCTGTCTGATCTCGAGCCGCGTTCGTTAAAGTAGCCATCCCAGGCGCCCTGCCTCGTGCCTTGTCCATGCTTTGGCCGATGGCTCGCTTCAACAGACTCCGGGTCTTCTCAACAGGAACATTGACGTGTATTTCGTTGTTAATGGTTACATTCCCATAGATGTTGATTGGTCTATTGATGCTGTTGTCATTCGTGACAACCCTGCTCGCCGTGTTTGGGTTCGGAGGATGACTTACATCCTGTAACTGGTCGAGGTGCGGTGGGCTTGCTGGGACGATCTCCGGCTGGCGACATGGTCGGATTGGCTCACAGAAGGGACTTCCTGGGCCCCTCAATTCCGACTCTGGCAGATGAGGCCTTGTCAGCCTCGTATCCTCCTCGTGCACTGAGGCCGAGTTTGGCTGAAACGGGTGCTCTAAACGTGTTGGAAATGGAATCGGTCGTGGCATTGGCGCGAGCAAAGGCGAGTTCATCACGGCCCTATCAGACCAATCTTCGCCAGCGTTTGCCAGGTGCCTCCGCACGAGATTCTCATCGACTACAAGCTCAGGCGCATCGAAAAACAGCTCGTCGGTGTCATCGCCATCTTGCGAGCTTGAGGGCAATTGCGTCTTCCGGATGCCGATTTCTGCTTGATCTCCAACCCGAGTGATTGGAGAAGCTTCATCTCGCTGCTCAGATGCGAGGATAGCAGCCGCTTCACGTTGCTCTACGCTATCCTGGAGACGCTTGAACTCCTGGAGTAGCTGTAGAGCAGCGCCACTCTCACTAATAGGAAGCGCGTGCTGAGAACGATTGTCCACCTCCACTTCTTCGTGGAATTCCTCGAGGCTCAAGGCTAGGGCGAAGTCCAAGTCCTCTTGTTCTTTCTGTAGGTCGGCAGCTGCTTCATCGGATGCGCGCTGTTCAGCCGCACGTTTCCTTTCGGCTTCTTCCTGTCGCTTTCGAGCTGCTTCGGCTGCCTGTGCTGCGCGCTCTTTGCGTTGTCGAGCCTCTGCTTCTTGCTGGAGTACTGCTCGAGCGGCCTCTTCCTGAAGACGTCGTCGCTCCGCTTCCTGGGCCGCTTGAGCTACTCGTGCCTCAAGCTCTTTGCGCTGGCTTTCTTGCTGGAGTGCCAATTGGGCGGCCTGGGCTGCACGAAGATTAGCAGCCCTCTGCCTGTCCTCGAACTCCTTTTGGGCCCTCGAGCGCCTTGCCTCCAGAGCCGCTTCCGCAGCTCTCAAACGCTCTGCCTCGTAGGCTTCTGCCGCGCTGTTCGATATGGCGATGGCAATGTCCATGTCCTCTTGGCGTTGAGCAGCCTCCTCTTCAGCGACTCGGGTGCTCTCAGCAATTGCTTGCCGCTCTTCTTCATCCTCTATGCGTCGGATGGCTTCTTCATCAGCGAGCCGAGCGCTCTCCGCAATCGCTTGTCTCTCTTCTTCATCAGCAAGCCGAGCGCTCTCCGCAAGCGCTTGCTGCTCTGCTTCGTTTTCTCTGCGCTTCCTCGCAGCGTCTTGCTCAGCCCGAAGAGCGTCTTGAGCAAGTCGAGTAGTCTCCGCAATCGCTCGCCGCTCTTTATCATTCGCTCTCTGTCGCCGTGTAGCTTCTTGCTCAGCCAGGATTCTCTGGTCCACTGCTCTCTGTAGTGCAGCTTGTCGTTCTCGCTGGACTCGGGCCTCTTCGGCAAGTTGACGACGGCTTTCTTCCCTAGCTTCCGCCGTGCGGCGGGCGAGCTCAGTTGCATGGGCAACATCTCTCTCACGGTCGTTGGGGTCCCGGACAAACTGTCGAAAAGGACCAGCTCCGTTGAAGTCCCAGACTCGTTCCGCCCTACGAGGTTGAGGACGGGCGGCATCATCACCATCATTATCGTGGTAACCCGAGTCTGCCGTTCCGGTGCGGGGAGGTGGCGTCTGAGCCGCCCTCCGATCGTTGGGGTTGTTCTTGCGGATTGGCATGTTGATAATCGTGATGAACAGGGATGAGTTGTGCGTAGATGTAATTTGCTGAAGGCGGTTGATTGAGCGTAGTTTAATCGTCTGTTGATGTGGAGTCGAGCTGTTGACTTCTCTACGATGGGCCCTGGGAGGGTACTTAATGTAGTGGGAGAGATGCTGAGCTTAGCGTAGTCGAAAACATGATCTGTGCTCGAGTCGCGAGGTATGATTCTCAGGTCTAGGCTGCTGGAGTGTAAGGCGGAGGTTGTGCATTCTGAGAGTACGTGTGGACCGTGCCTGCATCTATCTGCCTAAATGCTTTCACCCCTTCACATGAAATCTATGCGGAAGTACCCAGGAGAGTGACTTGGTGCTTTCACAAGACCAATGCGGCGGCGAGTCTGGTGATGGTAGGTCGGATGCGTGAGGGCAATGGCGATTCTTTTCAACTGCAGAATCCACCTGGGCCACTGGTCAGGTGATTGGTTATTCGTTTTACTGATATATATGGCTTCATAAGGAGTGTGTTAGTCCCACGTGATGATCCAGACGAGTCTTGGGCAGGTCAAAGTCCCGGATAGCTGCGCGCGAGCATGGGAAGCTGCTGGACGATGCACCCGTCGCACAAGTAAGGCAACAAGGTCGCGCGTATTCCAATGTTCCATCTCTTTTATATGTGCATATAGTTCCATACTCGTAATCGTCCTCGAGGTAACGTCGAGGGGTCATCGCGTCAGGGGCGTCAAGTGTATACATTCGGGCCGTCACAATTCTCAAAAGAAGGTGTTCAGTTGCCTTATACTCTGTGTGCAAGGTTTTGAGCAATCGGTTTGTCGAACATTGAGCATTTGGTGGTATTGGTCACAAAGAGCGCATTGTCATGTCAGGAAAGAGAAAACGCGCGTGCCCAATCGGGATTAGCCCACGCTATTAGCTAAACCATGCGACATCCTGGACAACCTCGTCGCAACTATTCGACATCTCGAATATTCTCAACCATTAATGAAACTATGCATGCTACAACATCAGCAATTGAGACTATACAGGCATATCGAACATGTATCAAGGCGTTGCTGCAGAATCCGCGGTCACCGAAGCCTTAGGTGAAAATGGAAATTCGGCATTCACCGACGGCAGCGTAGTGAAGATGAGTCTGCGTATTGTAACTGCTATTGTGGGCTGTAGCTATTGTAGAGCAGCGAAATCCTGCTTCCATGTGAGTATGGGGTACATATAAACCGTTCGTCTCCTCCATCCTTTCTCTCTTCTTCTTCAAGCCCGAAAGTTTTTTACACAACCAAAAAAACTTTCAACACTACCACACTACTCTCAATCCTCGCATCAAAATGATGCTACTGTTCGAAATCCTGGCGCTTGTCGCCCTCCTCATCCTCCTCCTTCTCCTCGCCCGCATTTGCTGCTTGGAGCAATGCGTCTCCACCCTCGAGGCCGCCCTGGACGCCGCTGGCCGTTCTCTCCCTCCCGTCGGCATCGTCACGGACTACCTTGGCGACTACGAAGCCGCCAAAGACACCATCCGCGGGCTTCGTGCCACCATCGACGACCTCCGCCGCACCATCGGGCTCCTCCAGGGACTGGCCCACCCATGCAACCACGACGACGACTTCGCTGCTTTGCAGCAAACCATCTTTGCGCTCCAGCGCCAGCTGGAAGTTGCTGAGCGCGAGCTCAAGCAAAGCAGAGCGACGTGCGCCGAGAAATCGGCACGGAGTCGCGCCCTCCTCGTCGACCAGCAAGTCCAAATCGATGCCACAGGCGTTGAGCAGGCCAAGATAGCACGCCTCGAGCTTACTATCTGCGACCAGAACACTCGTCTCTGGCAGCTCAACGTCGTGAGTGACCAGTTCAACCACGTCAAAGAGCTCATCCACCAGATGGTCGCCGCTGGCGGCTTCCTGATGGTGGTCGCTTCTTTGTTCGTCGGACATCTGGCTCTCTTTGGTGGTGTCGATTTGGCGGGCTTGGGGGTTGATCACCTCAAGCTCGAATCGTACTACGAGTACGCAAGGGCACTGGCAGATGGGCTGCCGTGCCCTCTCTTCCCCCAAGGTATGTCTTCATGCACGATCCTGTCAACCTTCGGTTCATCATACTAACTCTCTAACAGATGGTTTCCGCCTCAAGGGCATGCAATACCCGCTGTCTGGCCTCCGAGTCGTGGGCTCGCGCATCGTGGAGCCCTTCACGACCTTCCTTGCGGTCGGCTCCGCCGCCTCTCCTCCTCCTCCTGTCGCCCTCGCCCCTGCGCCCACTCCCGCGCCCTTGGCCTTCGCTGCGCCTGAGCAGCATGCGCCCATCCCCGCTCCGCGCCCGTCTGGTCCGCCCCCGGCTTTCCCCGTGCCTGGTCCCTCCGCGCCCGCCTCCTCCGCGCCTGGTCCTTCCCCCCCGTGGGCCTCCGCGCCTGGTCCCTCTGCGCCTGCCCGCGTTGCTCGTCCGGCTGGTCCGCCTCCGGACTTCTTCGCGATGTTCTCCGCCGCGTCTGGACCTCCCGCGCCCACTCCTCCCCCTGCTGCTGCTCCTGCCGCGCCACCAGTGCCGGCCAAGAACCAGACCGCGTCCCTCGGCTTCGCCGTGCGCAAGAAGCCTGGCTCGTTTGGTGTGAGAAAGCGATAGAGTGGTAGTTTTGGTTCGAAATGTTCAACGATTGTATTAGATAGACTTTACTAGCTCTGCCTCCTCCTGAGCGGCCTCGAATGCAGACGTTCTCCCCTGCTGCCATATGATTGTGCCTTGCCTTGAATCTCCATGTCTTTCGTTCCGTTCATGCGATGCAATGACCTGTACGATCTCAACGCCTTAAGAGGTTCCATTCGATGCTAGGAAGCCGCATGAATATATACAGGTTGCTCCAACGCACTCAGGCACCATGCTCGACAAGACGTTTCATCAAGCTCACCAGGCCATCCAATCCTCCTCTGACTCCAACCGACCCCAACACCTGAGAAAAAACAGAGACAGAATCCAGATTATCTGCTGTGCGCTTGAACTCCTCCTCATCGAAAACCTCGGCAGCAGGAATGAAGCGGACATTGTCATGAACCACGGGCGCTCCAGGCTCGAGCGGAAGACGAGGATGCATAGCATCTGGAAACACAGACCTCTCTTCGATCAGCGCATCGAATACATTTCTGGTGCCGCGGACGTGCGTTTCGTATCTGGCCAGCCAGAGGAGTGTGTGCGGTCTATTTGGCGACCGATTCGAGGCGTCGACATGCACTGTGACGTGTGGGTAAAGGCCGCAAAATCTTGACGTGTTTTTCCATATTTCTGCATTAGGGGCGTCGAGTGTGCCTTGATCCAGCCATCGGATGTTGACAAGTCGAAGCTTTGTGAGGTGCGTGGTTACGCAATGTTCAAAGAAGTAGTCCGCATCTTCGACGGTACTGAATTCGATATCGTTGTAGTGTAGCGAAAGGCCGCGTGTTTCTCGGTACATTTGCTTGTTGACTAAGCGAAGCTGGTTTGCTTCGGGTATCTTGCGAACGCTGTGGGGATGTGATGATTCTGTTGTGAGAATCTGCAGGTGGTGCCGGCATTGAAGCCGGGGCCGCAATGCTGAGTAAATAGCATGGTCTCTTGGTTTCTTAAGACTCAAAGGTTTGTTCTCTGTCAAGGCGTATTTGTAGATGATGCTCCTCAGCTCGGTAGGTAAGCGGACGAAGGGACTGCTAGCTGTCTCCATCTTAGTCAGATGGCGGATTAGTTCTGCTCAAGAAGCTGTGGAGGATGAGTTAGTACTTTGTATTCAATGTTAAAGATGCTGAACAGATTTTGTGTGATTCTTGTTTAGCGTCCACTACTCTACCAAGGTTGCATGTCTATTACGAACTATGGTACACTGGAGGCCCACATCAAAATTACGCGAAAAACAAAATGCTACTTAGTATCTCAAGGTTGATTTCCTATCTTTGATTCGGTTGTCCTTTGCTTGGAAATGTATGTTACGTATACGCGCGGTCTGAGCAACTTCATTTCTCGATCAGACGGCAGGGAACCGCTCCAAGATGGCAGAGCTACAGTCATCGATGAATAATCGATATATGTAGAATACATAGCTAGGTCGTTATTTTGTGCGCATGTGTGATTTTAGAAACTTTCCTGGCTGTATTTGCATGCTATGAGACAGTTGTTGGATGGCTAGAATAGGCGTTCGCCATAGGTTCGCCTAGCATGCTCCATCACTTGAACATAATCAAGCTTCCATGTGAAACTCAGCCCTGAAGTTCTTTCGCTAGCTCTTCATATCCTATACCCCACACAAGGCATCAACTACCATGTTCTATGAACTGCTTCATCAGCCTGACCAGACCATCCCTGCCCCCTTGTATATAACCACGGGCTAGGTACAGAAGCAAGTGATCATCCTTCTCAATCCCAGCTCGGAATGCCCGCTCATCAAAGCTGGTGCAAGGGAAGAATCGAAAATTCTTAGGGAATGGTCTAAATTTAGCTCCTTCCAGCTTGACTTTGAAAGACACTAGATGTGCCTCTCGCAGACCGCATCCCGCAGTAAAAATCTCATTCAGCAGTTTATGTGTGCCGCGCATCCGGAATTCGCGCCAGGCAACGCGCATGAGTAGCAACGGTACGTTGGGATCGTCCTGGTCGTGTTCGATGCGCACATTTGCCCTGGGATGTGCCCTGCAGAATCGCATGGTGAACTTCGTGGATGATACCTTGCCAAGGCTTGGAATATGTGCGCAGTGAATAGTGAGGGTGCGGAGGTGAGCTTGTTGTGAAAGAGCGCAGTTTTTCAAGAACTCATTGGCGTCTTCGATACTTTCAAAGTCCAAGTCATTGTATCGTAGCTCCAGAGCGCGTGTCTCGGCGTAGAGCTCTTTGTTGACGAAGCGCAACTGATTGACCTCAACGAATGCATCTTTCGGCCACTTTGCAAGACCCTGCGTCTCATGATAGCCTTCAGATTGCATGAGCGGTTGCTTGTAGCACTTGAATGCGGCATCGTTGCCGTGGCGCTTGACTTGCAGGGGACGCTCTTCCGTCAAGGCATACTCGTAGATGAAGTTTCTGAGCTCGCCTGGAAGGCGGAGTAAATGACACACATCAGGTTTCGCGAACTCCGCTATTGACTCCATCGTCTTCGTTGAGTAGGCAGGTAGGTGTGGTGAGATGGTTGCAAGTAATGGTGAGGGTTTTGAGGTCCACAGGTGTTGATGTGCCTTTTCAAGTGCAGTAGTCCAGCTCTAAATTAGCTTACCATTAACTTTTTCTTCGGTACACTACTAAAATAAAAGGCCTCCGATTGGCACTACTATCTTACCAAGGACATGTAGTAACTAAATACGAGCGATGCATAATAATGAGATACTATTATCCCATCAGAATATATGTTTCTCCACTCCACTTTCCACACAACATCGCGGCCCTGTTCTGGCGTGCCGCACATCAATCTCACATATAAAGCACTGGTAAATTCATCCATGGGTCATTGCGGCAGTGAAAACGCGTGAAAGTAACATACAGGTTGAAGAGATTATATGGCACAGAGAATATACAGGCTGAACGTCCGCATTTTGTGATGAAACAGCGGTAGAGCCTATATGGCGTATACTGGTAACGATGTCCCAGCCATACAATTAGAAACGTCTAAAGACTGAGCACAGCCGCAAACGCGACTACGAGGACCGTAGTGGTGCTCGCGACAAGCGCACCAGCGGCTCCCGTGTTTTGCGGTGTTCCGGCCCCAGACGAAGCCGAAGCCCTAGCACCTTGTGTTGAGTTGCTAGTCGCGTTACCGGCGCTGTTAGATGCACTTGAACCCTTCAATCCCTTCGCAAATGGGTACAGCAGACCCTGCATGACCTCCAAAGCAGAATAGACTTCGCCAATATTCCCGTCAGTTGCAGTGGCCCATTCCCAGTCAGTGTTATTATCAGCGGTCCAGCTGAGGCTGCATTGCGGATCGCTGCCCGTGGTACATGCCATAGCAGCGCCCTTGGCGGAGTTTGTGAGTAACTTGTTGATGGAATCTGCGACGATGGGGGCTGCGAGCGCGGCGCGTGCGAACGTGCGAGCAAAAACGCCCTTGAAAGCACGTTGGTCCGAGTCGCATGTGCCGGCCAGTTGGCAGGCGTACTCAGTGAGGATTCCAGATCCCGTCGACCATTGAAAGACAGAGGTACTTTTGACAAAGCCCTTCACAGCATCGGCCCAATTCTGTGCGCCGGTCTATAGATGTTAAGACGGAGCCACAAACTGGGAGGTTGAAGACTTACCATGTTGTACATAAGGGCAGCGCCCTCGGTGTACAGACCATGAGTAGCAGTCCATCGAAGTCTGCTGACCTCCGAACAGTTTGTAATTGAATCAGTCCCATCGAAGACGCTGAAGTCCTTGTCCACAAGGCCCACCGTCTGTGACCATTTGAAGATCTTGTCTGCGTATTGCGAGTAGGTAGCGTTGCCGGTGAACTTGGCGAGACGTGCGGAAAGCAAGAAGAAGTTTCCATTTGACCAAGCGTTCATGTAGTTGTACCCGGCGTTGAAAGTGAAGATCTGCCATCTTAAACCACCCGCGCACTTGTCCTCTCCAGATTCGAGTCGCTCGGACTGGATTTGCCACACATTCTTCGCATAGTCGACCCATTCGGCGTCTTTTGGTTTGGGAAGTCCAATTTCCGCAGCTGTCATGGCTGACAAAGCCCAACAACTTTGATCATCGTTGCCAAGGGTCTTCGTCTGGTTTGGAGGCATGAAAGCATCATAGTCCCCAAGCTGGAACTGCAAAGCTTCGGAAATTGTTGCGTCATATTGCGAGTCGCCGGTCAGATGGGAGTATCCGAGCAATGCGTTCCAGAGTGTGCCAGATTCCCAGAAATAGATGTCATTGTTGCCGTCGAATAAACCTGGAATGCCACCATCTTCACTGGCTAAGCTATCGTTGTACGCTGCCATAATACCGCCGGCAAGAGATCGAGCAGCCGACTTGATGGAGTCCTGGTTTTTCACGTCTAGCTGAATTGGCCCACGTTCTCCTCCGGCAAGGGCCTGGCTGATGAAGCAGGGAAGAACGACCGACAGCACATTTTTGCGTGCAAACATTGTGAGGGAACTGAACGAGTGGCAATAAGAAAATGCTATGAATAGACAAGAACAACCTTGGGGATCGTGACTTTTTGATGCTTGTCTAAGGATCCGCCCAGAGCTTGGCTAGTTGCGCCGCAAACCCGACCTTGTCCAATCAGCGCGGTGAGAGTGGATTATCGCGCAGGGCGCCTTACCCGGGCGTACGAAGTAGTGCGCGACCGACTAATTTCGCATCCAGGCACAGATGTCGAAAGGAGTCGCTTCGTCTCAGACAAAATCAGGCGGCTCTGCTACTCACGCCCATTTTCTTAATGAGCGCTTCGGCGATGTCATGAGCAAAGCTCTCTTCGTTGATAGCTCGCCCATCCACGACGACCTCGATACCGCTGTCCGCCAACCCGTTCCCAAGTGTCTGGAAGAGAATTTTATCAGCTTCTCTATCTTCAAACGGACCACCGGGAACTGCGATCATACTAATGCCACCGGTTGGCAGCCAGACCTGCACCGTGCTTGGATCCTTTGCGTATTTTGTTAACTTGTCAACCATGAACTTTCCTACCTGCTCCGCCTCATCCTTCGATGTCCTCATTAGCGTCACAACAGGATTGTGCTCATACAGTTTGCGGTTCGCTGCGTAGCGTTCTGGGACCGTGTTTCTTGGCCCAAAGTTGGTCATATCAGTCGCGCCCACGGAGATAATATTTGGTATCCCGGCTTGTGCAGCAGCTTCGAGTCGATGCGGACCTGCGCTCATGACCCCACCTGTGTGAAAATCGCATATTTCGGTTGTTGTGAGGTCGAGCACGGCGTCCAGCCCGCCCTCGCGAACAAGTCGCTCCATCGCCTTGCCACCGTGGCCTGTGGCATGGAAGACATAAGCTTCAATGTCATAATTCCTCTCGAGGTGCTTGCGGATGGCATCTACAGCTGGAGTGGTCACGCCAAACATGGTGATGCCCACCCGCTTCTTACTCGCCTTCTGACGATTTGGGTTCCGAGACGTTGACGCATAACTCTGCGCCATCGCCGCGATCGCCTGAGCAGCGTTGCTAAGAACCCTTCGCAGTATCTCGTTCAGGCCGGCCACGTCGACGACAGAGGGCATGAGAGTAATGTCCGTCTCTTCAACGATAGGTCCAGTATCGCCACTTGCGATTGTAGAAACGATCATCTTCGGAAACCCAATTGGCAAAGCATTCCTCATGACTTCTGCTGCGAGTGAAGTGCCACCTGAGCCTCCAGCTGATATGATTCCATGTATGTATCCCTGGTCATACAGCTGTTTGACAGCTTTGGTTGTGCATCCGGCCATCATCTTTATCAATTCCCCTCGTGGCAAGCCATCGACGTTTGTGCCGTCGGCGTACTCTCGCATGAGTTGATCTTGCGGAATGTCGATGGAATCATGTTGCACTAGTTTGCGTCCGGCGTCAATGAATAGGACCTTGGTCGAATCGCGTGTTATTTCATCTCGCAGGCAGAGAAGCTCTTCGAGTTTTGTGTCGCACGTGCCAATGAGCACGACACAAGATTTTGCAGACATACTTGTCTCCGAACCAGGAATTACAATATGAAGTGTGGTGCGATGGGAGCAGTGTTGGTGTGGATCGAAGTTCATCCCCGCGATTACGTCATATCTCGTTACCTCCCAAATGGACAGTGGTCACCATCGTTCGTATTTTCTTCGTATCTTTCGTCCCAATATCAAGATGGGTCCGCCAACAGATCGTAAAACTATCCTAGGGAAGCTTCGCAAGTCCATTAAAGATGGAAATATCATTGTCGGCGCAGGCGCTGGCATCGGACTTTCGGCAAAATTCATCGAGCAAGGTGGTGGCGACATGATCATCATTTACAATAGCGGTCGCTTTAGAATGGCCGGTAGAGGGTCTCTGGCTGGCCTAATGCCGTATGGAAACGCGAACGATGTAGTCCTCGACATGGTCAGCAACTCATTCATCAGCAGCTCCTGTAACATCTGAGCTTACCTCGCCTAGGCAAACGAAGTTCTCCCCGTGGTCAAGAATACTCCCGTTCTGGCGGGCGTATGTGCGACGGATCCTTTCAGGAACATGGACAGATTCCTCATGCAGCTCAAAGAACTTGGCTTTGCTGGAGTCCAAAACTTCCCCACCGTCGGACTGATTGACGGCACTTTCCGCCAGAACCTTGAAGAGACAGGCATGAGTTATGACGCCGAGGTAGAGGTCATCCGAAAGGCGCGTGATTTGGACTTACTCACGACGCCGTATGTTTTCAACGTCGAAGAAGCTAAGAAAATGGCGCATGCTGGCGCAGACATCCTCGTAGCGCACATGGGCCTTACGACGTCTGGAAGTATTGGCGCAACGAGCGGCAAGAATTTGGATGACTGCGTGAAGCTGATACAAGAGATCCGTGATGCCGCAATCGAGATCAAGGACGACATTATCGTGCTCTGCCACGGTGGACCGATTGCAAAGCCCGACGACGCTGAATATGTCATCAGCAGAACCAAAGGCGTCCAAGGCTTCTACGGTGCAAGTTCAATGGAGCGATTACCGGTTGAAGAGGCCATCACAAAAATTACTAAGACGTTTAAGAACATCAAGCCCGTATCTGAATGAAGTCCTTTATTCTATACTTGCACCAAAGACCGCACCCGTGTTTCTTCGATCACCATTTCTGATTGCACCACATCTTCCGCGTACCCCTCAAAGGCTCCACAGAATTTCCGAGCATCTCAATTACGCCCTTTGCTATTATATGATATATTCTTGCCGCTCAATTATGTCCATACATGTTCACCATGGTCTTCACCAGGTACAGGTTTTGTTCGACCTGATGGCATAAATATCCCAATCAATCTAAGTCGGTGCCTTCCTGCAAATAAATTGTTGAGGCTGCTGTCGTGTCGACTCGTCACTGCACAGGTAAAACCACCCAAACTGCTGTGACTCGGCCGTCTTGTTTACCTACAATGTGGTCCAATGCCTTTGATTCTTCCTCTTTTGTAGCTATTCTCTTATTGTATCACGCATTCCAGTCCGTTACTAGCAAACCAAAACCCTATTACATTCATGGAATCGAAGTATGACCAGAGGGACTTCTAGGCATTTAAAGTCGGTCTGATACGAGAGGTGTGCAAAGTACGACTGCTCTCGACACAATGAACGCGCGGTATGCCATGGGTATTGTGTAAGCAAGGGCGGATCCATGTTCGCCGTCAACTGCGTCACATTGTCGGGTGACTGCATTGTTCACCTTTCAGAACTAAAGTCCACATGTGTCCAAAGACTTGTTACTCATCCAGACTTTGTGCAGCTAAGAGATCTTACTTGCTGCTTTTGGCCGCCTCTCATCTTAAGACTTTCGTTTTCGGGTTTCACCATTCGCTTCCTTACATATAGCATGATTGGGCGCAGGCCAATGCTACTGCTACATTGTGGTAGAGCATGTATGCGAGTAGCTTGCGCTCAGTATGCGAGCCAGTCCTCCTACATAAGTGCTCTGGTGTTCCTTCTGACGCAGCTGTCCATGTGTCTGCAATTCGCAGTGTTCACATCGCTCTTGATTTGATCTACTATGCGCGGTAATTAGAGCAGTGAAATGTCTCAAAGATTTCAGCATAAGAACACCTAGAGGAGCTGCAGGTACAATCCTGATTGGCACAGTGAATACGTACCATAGGTAGGTATGGAAGTTATATGTAGGTATCTACCTGACGCAGTAACTACGTTGGTGCAATATTTGCAACTGATCAAATTGCGACTTGCTTGCCGTCACTTTGAAGTTGGAAGATTACTGCTACTATCTTGAGATCCCGATCCGTGTACTGACCTCCGATGCTCGGCAGCCGCTAGGTCACGTTATAAGTCTTGGCACGGACGCGAGATATATCAACACACACTCGCCGTCTCCGACAATATTTTTTCTCTAGGCAGCATCATGGATTACTCAATGTACCATAATACTCCACATCAGTATGCATCAGCACCCCAGCTGAGTAAGTCATGCATAGGAGCAACACAAACAGATGGATCTTCTCTAATGCCCGCGCAGTGTACAACAACTCATTTATTGAACCGACTACGGGCCAGCCTGATTCCTACGGGTATCCGGTACCGTATAACAATCCGCAAAATCAGTCGACAAGTTCGCAGGCTAGCGCTGCACAGCAATATACGCCCGCTAGTCAAGGTTCTTACCAAACTACCAGACATGTCAACAATCAAGCCGATCGGCGGCTTGATTCGCGAACGTGCCACGCGAAGGGACTTGCACGTCTTCACGGAGCATATTGTAGAACGTGCACGCTCAAACAGGAAATGAAACGGGCTA
>Ga0265780_10005018_pt1 | contig 16905 bp, 22 predicted proteins | sample P1T30metagenome_FD_192432 | JGI IMG/M metagenome (GOLD analysis project Ga0265780, IMG submission 192432) | Plant litter microbial communities from East Loma Ridge, Irvine, California - P1 T30 | ecosystem: Environmental > Terrestrial > Plant litter > Unclassified | place: USA: California... | reverse complement strand
AAGCAGCCGTTCAATCTGGTATGGTCGCTACTGCCGCTCGAACGATATTGGAAAGTCTAGATAATATCCCCAACCAGGATGGACGAGTCAAGATTGCCTTTATCGCCGTTTCTACCTCCCTCCACTTCTTCTCGCTTCCTGCGGGCGCCACCGAAGGATCCATGATGGTCGTCTCCGATATTCAAGATGTTTTCCTACCCAAGCCCGTCGACCTGCTTGTCAACCTTGCGGAATCTCGACCCGCAATCGAAAACTTCCTTGGACGATTGAGCGACATGTTCCAGGACGCCAACGTTGTCGGAAATGCCCTCGGATCAGCTCTTCAGGCAGCACACCAATTGATCAACAAGATCGGTGGTAAAATCATTTGTCTATCTGCCAGTCTACCTACCATCGGCGAAGGAGCGCTCAAAGCTCGTGATGACCCGAAACTACTCGGCACCAACAAGGAATCATCCCTCCTTCAAGCCGCCTCTTCATTCTACAAGACTTTCGCTATCGAGTGCTCCAAGCAGCAAGTCTCGGTCGACATGTTTTTGTTCTCGGCAAACTATACCGATGTCGCCACTCTAGGTTGTTTGCCAAGGTACACTGCTGGACAGACATACCTCTACCCCGGCTTCAACGCTGCCAGATCCGAAGACGCAATCAAGTTCTCTACTGAATTCGGACGAGTCTTGGCCATGCCCCTTGGTCTTGAAGCTGTTATTCGAGTACGTGCTACTCGAGGTATCCGAATGTCTGCTTTCCACGGAAACTTCTTTATTCGATCAACCGATCTTCTCGCTCTACCGACCGTACCCCTTGACCAGAACTACGTGATTGAGCTTCAACTGGAAGATGATCTCAAGGGCCCATTCGTCGTGCTACAGACGGCTATCCTGCATACCACATGCTTTGGAGAGAGGAGAATCCGAGTCATTACTCAAGCTATGCCCACTACCGACTCCACTGCCGAATTATTCGGTTCCGCCGACCAGATTGCCATCGCCTCTTACCTCGCCAACAAGGCTGTCGAAAAGTCGCTGAATGGGTCCCTCGACGATGCCCGAAATCTAGTCACGAACCAATTATCGGCAATGCTAAAAGTTTACAAGGATCAAGTCACCTCATCCGCTGGAGCTAGTGCTCAACTCGCCGTTCCTGCAAACCTACAACTCCTCCCTCTCCTATGTTGTGGTTTGGTCAAACACGTTGGTCTACGTGAAGGAGCTTCCATTCCTCCTGATCTACGAGCATATGCGCAATGCCTACTTTCGACATTACCCGCTCAATCTCTTATACCCTATATCCACCCCCGCTTCTACTCGCTACATAACATGCCTCCCGAGGCTGGTACTATCGGCGATGACGGACATCTCATCCTACCCCCTCCACTGAATCTCACTTCAGAGAGGCTAGAACGACACGGTCTATTCATGATCGAAGATGGACAAAACATCTTCCTATGGGTCGGACACGAAGCTGTCCCCCGACTCGTCCAAGATGTATTCGACCTGCCCTCGTACGCAGATCTCGGAGGTGGAAAATCAACATTACCTCAACTCGATAATACAATGTCGCAACGAGTCTACTCTATCGTCGCCAAGACTCAGGAATTGAGAAGAGGTGTATACAGACCACATGTCTATATCGTCAAGAGCGATGCTGAACCTGCATTGAGGAGTTGGGCATTGAGTTTGTTGATTGAGGATAGGATGGACAAGATGAGTAGTTATGCCCAGTACCTGACGACTGTCAAGAATAAGGTGAGTGGATAGCGAGCGGACGAGCGCTAGCGAGGACTTCATGGACATCCTCGAAAGGTAGATTTGTTGACGCGGCAGGTTAATGGTTAAGTGATCATAGATTGTAGATGATAAAACGGTTTGATGGATTTATGCATTAGTACAGAATCGGCTTTTGTTTCTAAATTGGTCGTATACATCTGACTACCTGCTTTACAACTGATTTCAAAGTCCTGAAACAAAATGGCGATTTCAGAGCGTAATTTCCCCTAACAGGCCAGAACCCTTGGACTTTGTCCGGCCATCGACCACCAAAGCCACCTGACTTTTTCCTAATCCCCGATCACCTTCGAGTCGGAATCGGACCTAGATGGAACGAGAATCACAACTGCTCGATCTTTAGTTCCCGTCCATAATCTGTGGCATGTAGATAGAGGAGAGGCGATTCAGTCTGGTACCGCCTTCATCTACTCACTGGGTGTGATGTACAGCTTTGTGAATGTCATCATCTAGACCTGTGGATGCCTCTTTGCATTCCCTAACATTTGAGTGTCCTCCGAAAGTTTCCGGAAAAATCATTAGGCTTTGAGGTAAGAAGAGCCAATCATTAGCTCGGACTTAAAAGATCGAGAGGGGTTGAGCGGGAGATGATATGGAATGGATGCTCACGACTTGATTGTATCTCGATGTGGAGGTTGTTTGGCTGCTTATTCCCACGCGGGTCCGATTCGAACCGCCAAGTGTGGTTGACTTCTGCCGAATCGTCTAATTCAGCTAGGGCAGCTGAATGGTGATATAGCCCTGAAGAATTGTGTTGTACTCCAATCAGAGTAATGTCGAGAAACGACGAAGACAATAAGAATTTCGTCGGGATGAGTAGTTGACATGTTGCGAGTAATGGTGCGTTTCACCTACCGGCCGAGCAAACTGGGGGATTGGTCAATCGGATGAGATCAGTAAAGTAGGAATTGGGATAAGGTTAGATTTGTATCACGGGTAAATCAAGTAAGTCAGTCCCAATACGCGTTTGATGTTGAATGATGGTTGCATAATACTAATTCATATGCTACTGAATGCCTGATATTAGCCCTTGCTAATTTAAAGGAGGAAAGTGGAGGCTTGACTCACTTCATAACATGCGGTACTCCGTCCTCATCCGCGCGTCGACCTATACCCTCCGTATTCGCTCGCGAGGATCGGCCTGCCTCTACCTCTACATCTACTACCGAACTACTTGCCCAATCGCTTCCTCTGAGCACGCTCGGCCTATCATCAGCTACCATCTCCTAGTTTATGCGGTCTCCAAGAACCAGGGTCATGACACCTGCGTGAAAGACGCCGAGTTGGATCAACTTCCGCGAGAAACTAAACTCACCTTTCTCCTCTTCTTGTACTTGTGTTTCGAGATCTTCTGCTTCCTCTTCCTCTTTACACTCGTCATGTCCACCTGACTCATATTCAACTTATCGAGTAAAGCTTCCAATCCAGTCACAGCATCGTTCACACTTGCTTTACTCTCATTCGCGCTCGCCTCGATATGGTCCTGGGCTTGTACTTCGGATCTCGACGCTCTTTCGGACTCGGTAATACTTGAAGCAGGGGTGGATAATCGGGCGAGGGTCTTTTCCCATTCGAGTTCCGGGGTTAGACTCCACTTGACACCTGCCGCTGCGATCATCCTGGCGAGTACTGTATCGCCTTCAATCTCTGAACGGAGATTTGGTAATGTCGAAGCGGAGGTGTTTCCGAGGTGGTGGATGTTGACAGGATGGGATAGAGCGGAGATGACAGATTGATGATCACCCAGTGCGTTTTCCGATTTCCTAATCAGTTCCGGGACAGGTGAAGGTCGAGGTGGCGCTTTGAATAGATTATCGGGATTGAAAGTATCGGAGGAAGATGGGGTTGTGGTATACATCCTTGCTCCCAGGTTGATGGGTAAAGGAAGATGTGGAGGAGTGAAGGATAGATGAAGAGCTGCTTGAACAGGATAGAGATGAACGGGTGTGAAGCCCTCTATCGAATGTCCAGCGATATAAGGGACATTCATCGTCTTTCCCTCACCACTCGCAATCCCCCTCGAAGCTGAAGCCCATGATCGCTTTCCCTTTCGGCCCCTACCTGCTGTCGAGATAGATGGAAGGGTTTGGGTATCGAGCGATTCCCGAGGTCGGGTAAGTTTCGAAAGTGTCTGAGAAGGTGTGACTCTAGGTTTAAGCCGTAGTCGACCCCGAGTGGATGTATGTGTTTTCGATGCTTCTATAGGTGTAGATCTAGAGCATGATGAATACAAGCGACGACTAAGCATGCTCATTGTAATGTATAGAACAAGAGAAGGATGATGGAGTGCACCAAACTGATAAGAAGAAAGAGATGAAGAACCACGTGGGAATCTACTTGATGCAGCTGAATCAATAATTTTAGCTGAAATCAATCACTTGTCTCTTATACCTATACAAGCAGACGGATCGGGAATGACAAAGCGACGAAGAGATTCAGAGACAATGACCGAAGCTGGACCTTCTACTACCGGAGGAGGAGGAGGGATGAGCGAAGAAGCTTTACTCAAAGTCCCGCAAAAACGATTTTATCGTCAAAGGGCACACGCAAATGTCTTCGTCGATCATTTATTAGACTAGTAAGTAACGTAAGGAGCAACTGGACACGGCTGAGACATATAGCCCAGCTAGTCCAGAAGAGATGGATTGGTCGACACATTACCCAAAATTCTATGACGAGGGAGGAAAGGCCAAAGATGGAAAGCAAGTAGAATGGGCAGATGTAGGATGTGGATTCGGGGGACTGTTGATGTCCCTAGCCCCACAATTCCCAGATACACTCATGCTAGGTACGTTTCTAATCTCTTTCTCAGAAGAGTACTAACAAGTAGGAATGGAAATTAGAACAGCAGTAGCAGCCTACGTGAATGATCGAATCTTGGCGACCCGTCAAGCACAATCACATCTCGAAGCATCGAACAAGAAAAGTGTAGAAGGGGGATATCAGAATGTCTCAGTTATCAGGGCAAATTCAATGAAGCATATGCCAAATTTCTTCTCGAAGGGACAGGTACGTCCTACTACAAGATGATTGTGAAGAGGGACTAATGGGTGACTTAGTTGACGAAAATGTTCTTCTTATTCCCTGATCCTCATTTCAAATCTAGGAAACATAAAGCTAGAATCATCACGTATGTCCACCGACTCCTCGGGAAACAAAGCTGATTGGTAGGACATCATTAATTGCGGAATACGCATATGTCCTCAGACCAGGTGGAATCCTATATACAGTAACAGACGTGAAAGGTATGTTCCACTGAATGCAGGTCGAGGCAAGACTGATGAATAGAATTACACGAATGGATGGCTGCTCATCTCAAGATTCACCCCATGTTCGATACTATCCCAGATGAGGAGCTTGTTGATGATCCCTGCCTCGAAGCCGCGAGGGTATCAACGGAAGAGGGAAAGAAGGTAGAGAGGAATAAGGGAGATAAATGGGTAGCTTGCTTCCGTCGTAGGGAAGACCCACCTTTGTAGATTGGTCAGTTCATCAGTCAATCTTGAGATCCCGCTGATCGTTAGGTAGTTATGCTTGACATGAATGCTACGATAGATCACATGTAGGAAATTACAAACAATCAACTTGACCAACAGCGGCACCCCCAATTACAATACTCCCCGACGAATACAGACACTAACAGAAACACCGAATCAGTCCAGGACACGGTTCACTCCAATTCTGGGCTAGGTTCCAATCCTGCAAAGGTCTGAGAGGGCACGGACCTCGACGGACGAGTACTCGGTCGATCGCTGGAAGAAGCAGATTGAGCCATGATATCGGAGACCCTAGTTGGATTTTCGGGTAAAGCACTCGGCTCTCCATTGGAACGATCAATAACCTCCGATCCATCACCGCTAGGATCCAATTCGGGAACGGGCTCGGTTGGCGGTCGCCATCCCGGTGGGTAGCTGTTTGGGAAATTGATGTCTGATCCAGGCGGGACCGAATTGACTTTAATATAAATCCGCTCTGGGCTTGGACTTCGATTAAGCCTCGCCAGCAAATTCGATCTCCTCTTTTCGATCATTTGAGATTTTGGAAGCGCCGGAACGATAGACTCTCCAGCTGCAGCCGCAGCCGCTATCTGTGCAGCCTGCTCTTCTGCCTTCTTCGCCTTTCTAGCCAACCTCCTTTCCTTCTTTTCCGCATCAATCCTCCTTTCCTCCCTCTCTTCATCATTCTCCGGTTCATCCTCTTCCGTCTCGTCTTCAGCGTCGGTATAAAGATCATCGTCCGACCCAGATTGTGATCCATGGGAACTGGGTGCTTTGTCAGCCTTTTTGAGATCTTCAGGTTTCTCCAAGGGCCAAAATGCGTCTGGTCCAAAGTCTTTCTTTGCAACTATTCCATTCTTTTCCCTCTCCAATTGTTCTTCCTGCAATTTCCTCTTCAATTCTTTCAATTCCAATTTCTTTTTCGCATTCTCCGCTTTTCGATCTAAAAACATTTGTTTCTTTAATGCCTTTTTCCTATCCTTCTTCATCTTTTTATATTTCTTTGGACACATTTGTCGATCCTGATATTCTTCGGTGAGGAGAGCCATTTCAGATCGGATCCATCCCTCCATTTCTTCGTCCAATTCACTCCAGATTCGGATGAGAGCGAGGAGGTTACCTTCAAGACTGGCTAAAGAAGCAGTATGCGCGAGTGCTTCTGCGTGGGCAATGGTCGCTTCGTTGATGTCGGATTTCCCGGCTTTTTCGGCTGCCGTTCGGATGAGGTCGTATTCACGCTGGAAGTCGTCGTTGGGTTCCCGAATTCGAACGTCTCGAACATATACGTCTGGGGTCAGCGGGGGCGAGGACAGGCGAGGGGGAGACAAGGGGGCAAGGATGGTAGGTGTTCGAACGCGTCAAAAGGGGTGGACGCATTAGAAATGACCGCGATGTACAAAGCGGGACTCGACGTGAAGGACTCACCAAGCTTCTCACTCAACTTCTCCCGGAAGAACGCCTGAGCCGAAGCCCATCCCCCAATAGGTTCCTCAAGACGCATAATCGGAATAGCAATCGGTTCCCAAGCCTACCAATCAGCACAATCAAGCGAAGCAGACTTACACAAGGCGCGACCTTTCCCTCTGCAACAGTACTACCTAAACCATTACTAATCCTCTTCAAGCCATCTGCCGAATATCCCGAGTTTGCATCCTGAGCAGGTAACGGTTTGGTATGGGTACTACTCCTATCACTTATTGAGTAATGTACAGTCTGGTCTTTGACCCTACCGCCAGCTAGGCGGTGGGCCATGTTCATCGTTGTCATCATTCTGGGTGTGGGTGATGGAGCGGTTCTGGTACGTGTTCGCGGTTGAGGGTTTGGAATAATGGTAATGTTGGTGGAGACGTTGAATGATTTCCTGCGGATAGTAGGTGCCGGTGCGAGAGTACTGGGAGGGATGGGACTGTCCGCTCTCGGAGTACGTTCAGTCACAGTATTGAGAGCAAGGTCGGGGTTTATCGAGATAGATGTAGATGGAGAGGGAAAGAGGAATCCAGGTTGAGGTAGAGGTTGGGGTGGTGTCGGGTTGTTATTCGTGGGGCGTGGAAGCGGTGGGGAGGGCATGTCTCTTCAGTACAAGTTCTGTGAATGAGTATAAGGTGTAAGCTATCAGGTGGACGAATGCAAGCCCCGGCCCGCGTTGGAGCAGGGATCTCATGGTGCGTCAATGGGGTTGAATGAGATTGAGTTGGAGTAAACTTTGACCTAAATTGTCGGGAGTTGATTGATGAGTCTTCACTTTGCAACTACTCCCTCGCGGCATGTCTTCTTCAACCTGTAACCCCAAGTCAAGCAGCACATGTCGTGTAGGCGTAATGTCTAAAGACGCCTGATCTAGGCGGTATATCAACAACGGGTCCGAAGCGAAAAATCACTTGATCGAGATTCAGCTAGGCCAATGTGGTCCAGTCAAGATCGCTATGCATAGTCCACTAGTAGATATAAACAGGTATACCATAATGAACAACGGCAGCTCCAGTCAGATAAGTCATCTTACATTCCTCCCTACTCAGGTTGACAGCTTCGACAGTCGACAATCCCATCCCCTGATTGGAGAGCGGTAATAAACCCATTTTAGAGTGTTCAGCTCTTGGTTTTTCTTGTTGTAATACATGTGCCGGATCGAGCCCAAGTAGTCGATAAACGGAAGTAGTGTATCGATCTATATCTCTATCGGTGACATCCCATAAAGTTGCTGTCAGGGCAGGGCTGAACGTTAGTCGGATTCAAGGTAATGCGGAGGGGACGAACCATCCTGCCATCATATAATCCCAGGCTGTTCCAGCTGGATCTAAATCGCCTTGATCATCTAATTTCCCAGATGAACACCCCCATAGGAAAGTAGTAGCGCATTTAGGTAATGTGCGAACTTTCGATCCACGGATATACTGTTCTCCACCACCGTGACCAAAGTATCTATCATCAGCTCTACGTTCACACCAACAGGAGGGAAAAGGGAACATACAAGACAAGATCACTATCCTTCAGGATCCTACTCATTTCCAGTTCCGAAGGTTTCTCGCCTATAACCCCTTTCCATCCCGCCCTCTCCTTCATATCGGTAAGGTAAGATTCGAAAGTACCCTGGGTAACTTTCAAATCACCACTCGGATTCAGGATGAAATGGGTCTTTTTACTATTCACCATCCGTCGCTTGGAACCTGGTTGCATGATGTTTCCAAGGGCGACTTGGTCCAGTAGAACAGGTAGGGATGGTACTCGCGAAACAGGCCGACCACGGAGACAAGGCATTGATTCCCATGGTAAAGCTTGGGTATTCTTGTCAAGGGCTAAAAGGAGGTGCTCGGGCCCGTCCACGGGTGATGTAGCGGTAGGTTTCGCAGAGGCTTCCATTTCCGTCAAAGCAGTCCTGACGTCGATTCCGACCTATCATCAGCTCACCCATGGCATAATATTTGGGAACTTACCTGATCAAGATCAAGTTCGGAGACAGCTACGGGAACTCCATGGAATTGATAGATATCGAGAATGAAGTAGATAAAGTCCTCAATCTCTTCATCTTTACTCTTGGACGATAGAGTAGCAAAGCACTCGAGTAATGAATTGCTAAGTCGGATCTTCCCATATTTCTTCGAATCATGCGGTGATCCAAATAAAGCGAGATTGAAGACCTTTTCAATCTTGCCCCTAAACAGCTCCAGTCGCTGAGTAGTCAAAGATTGTCGAGGATTAAAGATAGTCTACCCATGAGCCCAACTTTGAAATGGGAACATACCTTGAAAGCCCCAAGCCAGCAGAACTCGACATTCCCAATTAAATCTTTCATCCTCTCGTCCAATTCCCGTTTAGTACCCCACCAAGCAATTTTATCGTCCTCCGTCTGAACGAATTTGGACGATTTCGAACACTCTTCACTTAGTCTAATGATTGTCTTCAACTCTAATATTCCGGCGTCAAACGTGAAAATGTCTTCCTCTTCGCCTTCCCTCTTACTCTGTCGATCGAGAGGCAGGCAGAATACGAGGGGATCATGACCATTCTGGTGTCGTGAGATGAACATTGTATTACGATCTTCTGTGACGCTTATCGAGACAACTGCCCATGTTTTGGGTAGCACCGAGAGATCGTAAGAAGGTCCGTCGGGAGAGAGGTACGATCGAGTTGTGTGACGAGTACGGACTTCATTCCAATATTCAACGAGAGCCGGATCGGTAGTCACGTCCTCCTCGGCATCTGTCTCTTTATCTTGACTTCGGGTACTGGCCTTCAGGGATCCGCCATCCAGAGTCGGCCAATCGGTAGTCCCAGAACTGATATCGATAAATTTCCCCTCAATAGCCTCCAGTATCTCGCGATGCAGACCAATAGAAGTACTAGATGCTATTTATCAGCACCTGTCGATACACAAAGAGACTCACCAAGAAGATCAGCAGCAAACGACGTAACTCTAGCCCCACCCTGTCCTAGACTAGTCTGGAATGCTCTGAGCAGTGCCAGCGACAAACAAGCCTGTCGCACATCTTCCACTTTCCCACTGCCCGCCACGAGCTCTAGAGCACTCTGATAAGCTGCGTCGGCTTGTTCCAATATAACCTGAATACGATGTCGGGTAGATTGGCGATGATCGACTTTCTTTCCTGGGGTACCCATTGGCATCGCGATTGCTGTCTGTCAGCTCCGGCGGGCTTAAGGAGAGTTTGAGCTTACTAGATTCAGTGAGGGAGCTCATAAACAGATCAGACTGGAAATGATTGAATGCGTCATCAAGTGCAAGTTTCCCAGCGAGGTAGCTCTCTTCCGCCTGGATGTCAGCATCTTTCCTCATCCGCAGGAAAAGGCTCACCTTCGAATCACCAACACTCTGCAAGAGCTGGACCTGCTTGTACAATTTGTCACTCTCTTTGACAAGTCCCGCTTCTCGAAAGAGCCAAGCTACCCCGTCAGCTCACCGTCCCTATACACAATGTGATCCACTTACCCTGTCGACGAAGAATCTGTGACAAGGTAGAAGGAAGAAGAGGTTCCTTCGAGCTCCGCATAGTCGACATCGTAAGCGATACTCTCGCTAAAGCCTCTTTCTTGGGTCTAGACTATCAGCTCAGTCAACCAGGAGATGATATGCTTACGAAGGCAGTAAAGCATCAGCTGCGGAGAATACAGTATCCAGCCCGTGAATGCCTTTACTAGCCGCTTCGAATACTTGTTTAGCTTCATCCGTCATTTCCTGTCTAGCTAGGATATCGCCTTTGACACGTTGGAAGTCGTACGCATCAGGTCCATCGGTCTGATCCTTAGCTCGATTCCTGTCTCGACGAGATAGACTGACCACGACGAGAGCACCAGACGCCAATGTCAATTTCTCTTGGGCCTCGTCTAATTTGTTCATCCGACCTCGGAGATTTGCTGATTTGGTAGCTGTCCGAGCTATGAGCGCAGATGACCTGACGGCTTTGGCGACTACATCGGCGTATGCAAAGTAGTATTTAGCGTCCACGGCTGATCCACGCTGGGCATACGCATTAGCCAACTCGAGATAGGCATCAATCAAAATCTACACATCAGCTTATCCTACCCATCGACGAAGAGATTTACCTCGGCGGCTTTCCAATGTATACCAGCTGTATTTTTGTTTGTGAATGGATGTACAGATGTGGATTTAGCAGCAATAGTAGCTTCTTTTGAAGGTTCATTTGCTCCAGTCTTTTCAGGTGGTGGGGGAGCGACAGTGAATGGATTATCATCCTCCTTCTTGATGTCTAGATTTGGTTTATTCATAGCTATAGCCGCCGTACTGGTGATACTCGCCGAAGAGAGCAAGACTATTGCTTTCCGATGTCGTATCGCACCAGCAGCGTCATCTTGCGATAATCTGATGGTCGCGAGGGCACGGTGGGCAAGGGCGAGTCGGTGTAGTCCCGCATTTTTGTCTGCGAGTCGTTCCCGATAAGAGCCAAGGGTAGGTGAAGTCAGGGTAAGGAATACCTCTTCTGCGGAAGCGTATGCCTTCAGACTAGACCATTAGCTCAGATCAAGAATTATATCGAGGACGTACGCTTGAGCTTCTTCGCCGCAAGAAGCAAGGTGGTCACAATGACGGAGATATAGCACGACAAGAGTGGCTGGAGAGACGAGCTTGGGGTTGTCGGTAGCGGTTCGAGATGCGTGCGTAAAGACATTGGTGGCTCTGGTATGTTTACCAAGTTTCGAGTAGAGGGATGCTAGTTCTCCAGAATGCATCACGTAGTCTGACCGTTAGCATCAGCTAGAACCATCAAGCCGACATACCATTGAGCATGTCCTCGCGATATCGGAGAAGCGCTCTCAGCACCTTGATTCCATCGATCTGTGCCATGACGTCGCCGAGAAGACCAAGGAGGGACACAAGCGAGCCTAGGTGTCAGCTTGGTAAGATATGAAGCAGGTTGACACGTACTGAGCATCGTAGCAAGTAATGCAATATCATCAAATTCTGTGATAGGGATGACACTAGACCGTCGCTTCTTCAAAATCACAACTACCCATCAGCCACATCCTCCATGATGACTTACCTTTAGCAGCAGGTTTGGGGTGACCAGAGACAGATACAGATCTATTTGATACCGGTTCATGCCCCTTCTTAGGAGCTCTGACACTCCCAGCAGAGGCCTTCTTGACATTTGGCGAAGCCGGGGGAGACGACCTGGTAGGTGGAATCAAGATTTGTCGGAGTTCCTGAATGACTTCTGTGGCTAGCGAGATGACGTCCTGAGCAGCTTGCTCTGTGGTTTGGTAGCTCTGGAACGCTTGGAGCATGAGTACCATCGCATGATACTCGGCGGTCAAGACCGAATTGGCATCTGGACGGGATCGCTACTCGTCAGCCCTGGCTCAACATGCATAAAATGGACCACCTACCAGACTATCGATTTCCGACCTGGCCTTCTTCACCAACTGGTCGAAGTCCCCTTGCCTCGTTCCAAAAGAGCTGGTCAAAAGCATCAACCGTGATAGGATCCTGCAAATCAGCTGATACTACGTTGATGAGCTTATATACTGACCGGAGTCGTCGAATAGCTTGATGATCTTGCTTTAGCATCTTCAGCACCTCCTCCCCAATGACATAAGCAAGTTCCATATGTTCAGATTTGAACCCTCTTGAGATCATCGACTCGAATAGCCTCTCCGCAAACAATGAGACTACCTTTGTCGAGTAATTCGTCCCTTTCTTGAGCTCTTGAATGATCACCGCGACTCGCTTGATGATGGCATCGGTACCAATAGGTTCGAGTTCGCTACAAAGCGCGAAGGAGAGTCGCTCAAAGTTGAGGGAAGCTAAATCCACGAAGATGACTTTGGCAGTTTGTCGTTCATCGGCCGCATCGAGCATTTCAACCATACGAGGCGAGGCGCTCGCGAGCATTTGAGCGCCGGCAGTAATAGCGCTCTAATCTCGTCAGTCTTGTCCTGCTTTACCAAATTTAAGACTTACCTCTCGATCGCCAGTAGCAAGCAGGGAGACACATAGGGTGTCAAATGCCCTTCTGCGACTCCTGTACATCTCTTGATATTCTGTCGGATTCGATTTTTCCCCTTGATTGTAAGAATCGAGAGCAGAGGCTGTGATATCGATACTCTGTCTACCGACTATCGTGGCAGTCTCAGGTAGACTGTATTTGTACTGCAAAGCATGAGCCAGAGATATGGCCGCGTTTCCGAGAGCGACGAGGCAGGACCATCGATCATCCGGATTGTTCGACAACCAACATATCCTCTTTCCTCGTTCGATAATGGCGACGATCGCGGACTCAGTCGTCGACGATGGAAGTCTGACGAGAGCGTGGTCGGTTGCTGAAATGGCGCTATTGATGAATGAAGTATATATACTCGTCTCCACCTGGATATCAGCGAATCGCGATGTAGACAACTCACCAAGGTCGTTCGAGTAAGAGCTTGTTCAACAGCGGAAGCCATGTCAAGCAGGAATGTCCGGCTGGGCCCTCGCACAGACTCGTCGACAGAGTTATGCAGCTTGACCACCAAAGTCCTGGTCCTCGTAAACATTCGGTAGGCTTTTGCGAAATGTTCCGTCTCGGGCTTCGTGTTGGCAAGACCGCCAACAGCGAGTCCAAATGTATCCCATTGGATAGCCTGTAACGCATCATCGATGGCTTTAGGCTCTGACTTGGCTAAGTCGCTTAGCTGTCTGCAAATATCGGGGCACGCTTGAACTCACCACCTTCCGCTAAAAGAGTCTCGATCAGGGCGCATTGTCCAAAGAGCTTCGTAAGAGCAGTTTCACGCTCAGTCGGTGACATATTCGAGGTCATGTCGACATCCGTAGAAGAGGCCGAGCCCATTGACATGGATCCAGACATGAGGGATAGTGCTCGTACCACATAAGCCGGATTCCGACTCTGCAAGTCAGCGTAAACTCGCCAGAAGCGCTCACCTTTCTCGAGAGATCCACCCAAAAGTCTAGTAAATCCATAAATGGCTTCCCTGTAAACCAACCCTGTCGACTCTCCCCCCTCGAGGCTATAACCTGCTCCGCCCATTCCAAGACGTCAGAGATCATCCGGGCAGCCACCTCAATCCGTCGACTAGCAACCTCAACATCCGTATGATTGATGTAAGCGACCAACCACTTTTTGAGTGTTTCCCATAGCTGATATGGGGGCCTCAATGACTGTAAACCGGGTGATACAGTCTCGCCCTCCGTCACCATCACAATGTAAGCGCCGAGGAGTACCGCAAAGACGTGTGCCCAGTGTGGGGCGCTCATGGGGATATGCTGGAAACGCTTGGTCAATGCAAGCATGGGGCTGCAGTGCATCCTGGGCGGATCGAGCCGGGCAACTTGAAGGGGGTGAAGCCATCCATCGGGTGCAGCGGGAAGGGGCATGAGCTCCGCGAAGGGCTACCAATCAGCGGGGCTTGATACCTGGATAATGAACATACTGGTAGATCATAGCCGTATCCTTCTATTCCTATCAAGCACGACCAGGCCGACGCGATCTGTTGAACACAGACTGCACGCAACTGATCGGATATGTTAGCTTCTTGAGGGCAGGGGAGCCAGCAGCATTCCAGCCATTTTGGATTGAGACGGTGCGTGCTCTCGGACGCGACGGGATTGGAGGTTTTCGGTATAGGAGCGTCTGAGTGTTTGTACTGCCGCAAGATCCCTTTACGAGCCGCTACGAGCTGATCAAAAGCACGCCGTGGCTACACATCAGCACACATCCATCATACTGTTGTGGAGAGACCCACCATGCCAAATGTGATACTTCTACCAATAATGGCTTGACCCGCTTTCTCAACTTCCACCCCCTTACTCCCCAATTCACCTTTCTCATCCATCCGGCGCAACACTGCCAATGCAGCATCACAAATTGCAAGCTCCTTGTCCACTCTCTCCCCAGTCCAATCATCTCTACTACTCCCATATTGGTATCCAACTTTATAAGCAGCACCTAAAGTCAATATGGAAGCTTTGATAGCTGCCATTGCATCTGAGGCGTATTGCGACCGCGAAGTGGTAAGATCCATCCATGGGTACTCTGACAGCGATAGTTCATGGATGACCGTCTCTTTCTCCTTGCCCTTGAGCGAAATCTTAGGCCTTGTGAGCGCAGGTGACCTTGACACGGATGGTGCGGTTTGCGTGGGGACAGGCGCGGTTAAGCGAGATGACGAAGCGATTGGCTGTTTTGCGGAAGAAGCCGATGACGTCTTGATCATGGAGGAGCTGGCGGTCGGCCGAGCAGCAGTGGTCATGGTAGGGAAGACTGGCTTGGTGCTGGAAGCCTTGACCGTGGGGACACCAGCGGTAGGCGGTCTTGAGCTCGATGATCCGCCCGTGGACGGCTTCTCAGTGGAGGTGGTCGTGCGAGGTTTCACCGTCGTGGAAGTTGATGCCCGCGGCTTAGAGTCGTCCGTTACAGAAATCGAAGTCGGCTTGAAAGCTTTCGAGATCGAATCCAGGGGGCGAGAGGTTCCTGCAGGTTTTGCAATCGTACTTCGCGACGTTGTAGCTGCTGTCCTCCTTTCAGGTGCCGTTGTTGTCTGTGTAGCTGGTGTCGGCTTGGTCGCCGTCGAGCTAGCAGCTCTTCGGGGGGCAGCAGCCGTATCAGTGACCTCCGATACCGCGGTAGTCCGGACGGTCGCCTTTCGAGCTGTAGTGGTGGTCGGTGTGGGAGCGGTAGACGCTTTGACTGTCGTCCGACTAGTACCTGGTACTGTTTTCTTGATCGGCGCCTCTTCCACATCCTTGGCTTTCGCTTTCCCAGCCACCGTCGTAGTAGCCCTGCTCTTGGTAGTTTTTGGCTGGGGTTCCGGATCCGACACCTTCAAGATTTCCATCTCCTTTGCTAGAATCTCGTCCTCATCTCCAGCTACTCCCGCCTTTTTGCCCTTCGTAACCGTAGCTCTCGACATAGTCCGGGTTGTTCGAGGCGTAGCATCTTCCGGTTTAGATGCTGACCGAGTAGCTAGGCGAGTAGGCATTTCGATCACCCCCCTTCCTTTGTTGATGAGGTCTGTCGATCAAGTGGAGGAACGAAAAGAAGTCGCGACTAAGCGCGTCTCATGTATATATGACGTGGTATATTCACAAATTGTGCCTGACGAGAGTGATAAGGGTTAACAGAGATTTCAACGAGCCTTGCACTGTCAACGAGTAACAAGCTATAGGTCATTATAGTATATCAAAATGGTAAGCTCATCGGGTACTCCAGATACCAGAGGAGAGCTGACAAGGTAGATCATCCCAGTCAGGTGCTTCTCGTGTGGAAAGGTCGTCGGAAACTTGTGGGAGAGTTGGCTCGAGCTGCTAGCATCCGGAGTGGATGAAGGGTGAGCACATCCTCCGTAGCGAGATTCAAGCTGACGAGATGCAGAGATGCGCTAGATAAATTACAATTGTGAGACCCAAGATCAGGTCAATATGGCGGAAATGCTGACCAATGAAGAAAACGATATTGTTGCCGAAGAATGGTTTTGACACATGGTATGTTACGTTCTCAACGAATTGACTACGGCTGACCAAGCAGTCGACCTCATCGAAAAGCTCCTTCTATATAATCGTGCGAATCATCGCCCATCTGTGAGGATGACGCTGATCAGCAGCTCACGAGGCACCCGAAAGCCGCAGATAACATCCCAATTTTCAGATTCAGGTTTCATTTCATTTCACTTTGTACTACAAGGACATGTACGATGCATCGTCATCATGACGCATCACTATCAGGCTCTAGTAACGTCTAATACCGCCCTCACCACCTGCGCACCAAACACTCCCATTACCTTCGGTCCAACATTCCACGCCTGTCGCCTCCCATCCTGCGTATTCATCTTTGACCTCCAGTTTTATTGTCTCGTCCTTGATTTCGACGCCTATGCGGCAAGGAAGACCAGCTGATGTCCCAAGCAAGAGGTCGGAAGAAGCGAAGGACAGGGAGTAAATAGGTGATTCACTCCGGCGGAAAAGCTTTGTTGGTCCCATTGGTCCGTTCGGAGGAAGAGATGCGAGGGACCGTAAATGGATGATACCATCGCTATGGCCAGTTGCGAGCAGTCGATGTGTTGGTGAATAAGCCATCGATATTTGATGTCCGACTTCCTCATGTTTGGGAACGAACCATCCAGGTTTTGTCCAAGGTACCACAGCCACTCCATCC
>Ga0265780_10005017_pt1 | contig 16908 bp, 15 predicted proteins | sample P1T30metagenome_FD_192432 | JGI IMG/M metagenome (GOLD analysis project Ga0265780, IMG submission 192432) | Plant litter microbial communities from East Loma Ridge, Irvine, California - P1 T30 | ecosystem: Environmental > Terrestrial > Plant litter > Unclassified | place: USA: California... | reverse complement strand
GCCGTCGTTAACACGATTTTGGGCGGTTGGTTTAATGTACCGATCAACTCTATACCTGTAACTTGCGGCATTTGGATATCCAGAAACATCAGGTCGATCTGCTGCTGTTTCAGTAGGGTAAGTGCCTGCAGTGCATGGCCACACTCGCCTGCCAAATGAAGCATCGGTACCTGGCTGATGTAACGGCGCAATACCTCCCTTGCCGGCGGCTCGTCGTCAACGATCAGGCAGTTATATTTCTTCAGCGACTCCATGATACCTTTCTATGTTTTGCCCCGGATTTGTGCTCAGCTTAAGGGTCAGGTTAACGATATACATTTCCTCCTCATCATTGATCAGTAATTCATGCTGATCCGGATAGATCAGCTCCAGCCGCTTTCGAACATTGGCAATCCCAATGCCCGGTGCCCTTTGATGAGCGCCTGCCGGCTTGCCGTTGATCAGTTTCATCGTTAACTCATTATCGTTAATAATCACCGTAAGGCTGATCCATGGCTTTTCCATCATCTGGCTGGCACCATGCTTAAATGCGTTTTCTATAAAAGGCAAAAGCATCAGGGGAGCTATAAAATGGTTCCTTGACCGGGGTAATTGCATGGCGATGTCCAGCCCTTCGTCATATCTCGTTTTTTCCAAAGCCAAATAATCACTGACCATTTTTAACTCTTTATCCAAGGGGACCAGTGGCTTATTGCAGTCATACAAGATATAACGCAATAACTGCGAAAGGCCCATGATCATACCGGATGCTTTTTCTGAAACATCCTGCGTAAAGGAATAAATATTATTAAGCGTGTTAAATAAAAAGTGCGGATGCAGCTGCGCTTTTAGCATTTGAAGTTCGGCATTTGCTTTCTCTTTTTCGAGGATCAATGCAGCTTGCTGCTCTTCATAAAAACACTTCATCAGCTTGATAGCAGCGGCTACGCCGCCTACAGTAATACTCCCACGCAAACCCGCCAGCATGGCGATTCCGAATTGAACATAAAAGGCCGGATGTGGTTCATTTGCTACAAGGGGGGATATCTTATCGGCATTCCGGTGACGAAGGAGATCAATCACGGTCATGGATAGACATGCCGAAAGTGCAGCGGTCAAAAAAACGATCAAAACCGCGCTCATTGTTGCTAAAGCATATTTCCCGGGCAAAACTAGTTTAGGTATCACGAAATACATAAGCGTATAAGCCAAAAAGAGGCTAGGGATCATATATATCAAGGTTTCCGGTGCAGTGATGATCAGGCGATGCAAAAAAGGTTGCCGCTGCAATGCTGGGGATGGTGAGAACGAATACAACAAAAGCTGAAACAAGAACCATAACAACCAAAAGACCAAATGCCGCGATAGCCGCCATTCCGGTTTATTAGAATATATAAAGGGCAATTGTTGCATGAATTACATGATCTAACGCTAAGATACGGATCGGGAGCTAAAAACATTTCATTGCTACCGGTTATTCGACCAAGGCCGGATAGCTGTCTATGAGCTCATTTCGTCGTCGACGAAATGAGCTCATAGACGAAAATATGCTGTATGCTTTCAGTAAGGGATTGTTGTGCTACTTTCTCAAAATCGTATCATACTTGCTGATAAGTTTGCTTAAAACGAACACTATGAAAGCATTACTTATTCTAACTTTTTTATCCCTTGGAACCTATAGTGTATATGCCCAGGTGGATACTACAAGCTATTCCAATGAGCGCCAGGAAATCAGGCAGGTCTTGAGGAACCAAAGGCCTGGCACACTGACAGACTGCAATGATATGATCGCGGTTGGTCCGAAAGGCGACATTTCCTTTTCTCATCAGCAATGGGTAGAAGCACAGAAAAAGGAAAAACTGGTCTTTAAGTCTGTCAGGCCAGTCCCCGGCAATGAGTTCATACGCATTTATGATGGCACCACGGCTGTAGTCAATTCTTTGATTAATGTACAGCTCGCGGTCGAGGGGCGCGATATCAGCATAAAAGTCCGGCGTCTGGAGGTGTACCGTAAGAATGCAACTGGCTGGTGCCGGGTAGCCGGTCAAGGAACGCAGGTTGACGAAACATTATTCCCTGTCAAATAAGATAAACTTAAGATCTTGATCATGAAAAAAGCAATTAACTTATGGGTAGTCCTTATCACATTGACCACGCTTATAGCTAGTTCGGGTTGTAAAAAAGATAAGCAGGATATAAGTAAAGATACAAAAGGCACTTACACCTTTTCAAATACAGAATATACTGGGCTTGCCAATGTAGGCAATCACTATTTCCCCCGGCCGCTATCCTTGAGGTTCGGTGAAGGCAACGATGTGACGGCCTGGTCGCACCTGACACTTACCGTATGGCACCGCGGCGATGTCCAGGGAAAAATAACAAAAGTAGAAGAGGGCGCTCAGGGGCAAACCACGGTCACCATACTATTCGACCTGCCCGGAGACGAACAATTCAATTCGCCGCAGGTCTACACCATTTCTGCTGATAAGCGCACGATCACCGGTGGCTCTTCACCAATTATCTCTATGGTAGATATGAAGCTATTCCCTAAAGATGCACCCAGTATTGTTGGTATATGGGCGCAACCTGAGCATCCTGATTGGTTTCCTGATGTGAACGTTATCACATTTGCTGGAAATGGAAAAACTACTTATGATCAGGGAGGCAAACCCGTGCTTTACGTTTACGACGAAGGGGTCCGGTGGGAAAATATATATAAACAAGATGGCTCACGCATCACTTTCTACGGTGCTAATCCTGTTATTACCCCCGGTTTTATTACAAGTATTCCATATTATGGCGTGCTCTCCAGCGATGGCAAGATATTATACGCTGATGCTTATGAATTTGCAGGGGCCAGGATAACGACTTCATTTAGTACCTTTCCATGGAACGGGCCGAGAGGCGTTACGCCCTGGTTGATCAGGCAATAGATTTACACAATCAGTAAAGAACTTAACCCTGATACCAAAAAAGCGCCCGGAAAATTTGGATACACCATGCCCGGATTTGGATAAGTGCCAGCTGTAACAGCCGCCTATTTTTGAATAATTAAATAAAGCAAGCTATGATACAGGCAAAAGGATACGCGGCGCAAACGGCAGAAAGCCCTTTAGCGCCCTGGCAGTTTGAAAGACGCGAACTAGGCGCACACGATGTACAGATCGAGATCCTGTACTGTGGTGTTTGCCATACTGATATTCACCTGACCAGGGACGAGTGGTTTCCGGGAATCTTCCCGATGGTGCCCGGACATGAGATCGTGGGGCGGGTCAGCGCAGTTGGCGCACATGTTAATAAATTCAGCCCCGGCGATCTGGGGGGCGTAGGTGTTATGGTCGATTCCTGCCGCGAATGCGAGGACTGCAGGAACGGACAGGAACAGTTCTGTACGGTAGCACCGGTACAAACCTACAACAATCCGGATAAGGATGGGAGGCCGGCTTATGGCGGCTACTCTGATACGATCGTGGTCAATGAAGATTTTGTTCATCATATTTCGGAGAAACTGGATCTGGCAGCGGTCGCGCCCCTATTATGTGCAGGCATTACCACCTATTCCCCTTTGAAAAAGTGGAACGTAGGCAAAGGGCATAAACTGGCCGTTGTTGGCCTGGGCGGCTTAGGGCACATGGGGGTAAAATTCGGCCGTGCTTTTGGCGCTGAAGTTACTGTGATCAGCACGTCGCCGGGTAAGGAAGCGGCTGCAAGGGAACTGGGCGCGCAGCATTTTATAATTTCAAAAGATGAGGCACAGATGAAGGCGGCGTTTAAAAGCTTCGACTTTGTATTGGACACTGTGGCGAGCAATACGGATATTAATCCTTATCTGAATACCCTGAAAACAAATGGCGTATACATCAATGTGGGCCTGCCGTCAAAGCCCTGGGAAGTGGCTTCGTTCTCGCTGGCCGTAGGCAATAAGACCATTGCCGGTTCAGGCGCAGGCGGCTTGCCGGAAACTCAGCAGATGCTTGATTTCTGTGCAGAGCATAATATCGTGTCGGACGTTGAACTGATTGATATCAAAGACATCCATACCGCTTATGACCGCATGCAAAAAGGTGATGTCAAATACCGGTTTGTCATTGACATGAAAACCTTGTAAATTTAAAGAAGTGAAACAGCCGTATCTCATTAATACTATATCCGAGCAGCACCGGCTGCTCGGTTTGCCCAAACCGAAGCATCCGATGATCAGTGTTTTCAGGCATGAACAGACCAATTACGAGAGCCTGGTGGAACTGAAACATTTTACGCTGAATTTTTATTGCATCTCCCTTAAAAAGGATTATGACGGTAAATTAAGGTATGGCCAAAGGCATTATGATTTTGATGAAGGCATGATGGCTTTTATCTCACCTAATCAGTTACTGATGAAGCTGGATCCCGGCTCTAAGCCGCCCGGCGGTATGACGCTGATGTTCCACCCGGACTTCATTGCCGGCACGCCACTGGCGGCCAGGATTAAAACCTATCATTTTTTCTCTTACGAGCTTAATGAAGCGCTGCATTTATCGGCAGATGAAGAAGCGGTCATTGAAGCGTTGTTCCATAATATAGACCGTGAATACCAAAGCGGTGTCGACAGGTTCAGCCAGGACGTGATGATAGCACAGATCGAACTATTGTTGCAATACAGTAACCGCTTTTATGCCCGGCAGTTCATCACCCGTAAGGTGGCTAACGATGAGATCCTGATCCGGCTGGAAAATTTGTTAGACCAGTATTTCAACGATCAGGAATTGCTAAGAAATGGCTTGCCAACGGTCCAGTATGTTGCTGCAAAGTTGAACGTGTCAGCGGATTACCTGAGCGATATGCTGCGTGCGATAACAGGCCAGACTGCGCAACAGCATATTCATGCCAGAGTGATTGACAAAGCTAAAGAATTGCTAAGCACGACTACCATGCAGGTCAGCGAGGTGGCTTATTACCTCGGGTTTGAGTACCCCCAGTCTTTCAATAAGTTGTTTAAGAACAAAACCAGCATGTCTCCTTTAGAATTTCGTTCCAGGTTTAATTAAGCCATTATTTATGGTGCAGATAGCGATCAGTTCAGGATATTTTCGTATTTCATCATGTCTGTTCGCCGACTTGCCATTTGTACTGTTTAATAGTTCAGAGCACAAAATCGCATGAATGGAAAGTGGCCCGGTTACCTTCGTTTTTATGTTTTCTCCTGATGTCCTCTGTTACGATAGGAGTGTGGACTCACCATCACAAGAGTAATTTGGCCCGATATATCCCTTATAACCGGCCCCGGAAGAATGCTGCGTTACGGTTGGCCCAATGAATCCGTGATAAGGGACCAGCATGCCCCCTATATTCATATAATACTGTATCGAGCTTGTAAACTACATGTAACAGTGGTATTGCAAATTTTACGACAAGCAATACCGGTTCAATAATTATTATTAAGTTAGTACTGTGGATAATTGCTGAAGATGAAATAAAGAATTCTCAAAGCAACCAAACCGGCAGCATACCTATTGACAACCGTATAGAATTCAAACTAATAAACACAATCATATGAAATTCGGACAATTACTTATCGGACTTTTACTTGGCGGACTGTTGGGTGTTGGTTTGACAAAATATTTTGGCGGGACCATACACCTGGATAACAACACAACGACAGCAACAATTGACAGTTCTTCATCTTCTGCAAAGTGGACTTGGCCCGATAGTTTGGATGCAGTAAAGGCGGCACCGGATAATCACAAAGTTGTTTACGAGGACAGCACTGTAAGGATACTGCAGGTGCTTTTGGACGGACACAAAGAAGAACCTATCCATACCCACAAATGGAAGAGCATAATGTGGATTGCCAAACCCGCCGTACCCTGCACAATTTACCAATACAAGTTAGACAAAAATGGGAAATTTGTAGCAACAGACAGCGTAACCATACCTCGTATGGACACTAACGTCGGGTATCCAAGCGATGCAGAAGGTCCTACAGGAATTAAAAATTTGGGCAGCGACAACGGTATTGCATACAGGGTCGAATTCAAAAAAAGCTTCAAGCCATAACCCTTTTTATTAACCACGCTTGGAAAGAGGGAAAGATCCTGCGCTCTGGTTATTTCTCTGGTCGGGCTAATTATTGGCTTCGTTTATTATCCCTAATTGCAATACAATCAGGCAGGTAATCAGGTGTACAGCCTTTTGATACCATTTCATCTTATAAAGACCTGTTTTCTCACCGATTGGGATACAACAAGTTCGATCTTTATAAACTCGAATCCAGCCCACTGTAAAATTCATTGCCAATTGAACTTCTGGTCCTTCCCTGGCAATATGGTAAAATTTATCCAAAAGGGTAGTAACAAGGGTGATCTTACTCACCCTTGTTTCTTGGGGCTTATTCTGCTTTTTGGGCAAAAGAGTCCAGGTTCATCGGCGTCGGCAGATCGACATTACTGGAAGCATCCGCCAATGTCATCTCTGTGATGAACATCTCTTTTGGTGTGCGTACCTTTTTCATATTCACAAGCCAATCCTGTTCAGCTTCTCTGTAACCTAATGGTAGTATGACCGTGCTTTTGTAACCAGACCCTTTCAAGTTTAATAATTCATCAAGTTTTTCTGACAGGAAACCTTCAATAGGTGTTGCATCGACCTTCTGTTCTGCGGCAGCAGCGATCGCCATTGCAAAGGATATATAACTCTGCTTGGCAGCATGATGGGCCTGCCATTCCTGGCCGGAGCGCTCATACAGATCAAGTATCACCTGTTTGTAACCATCCATTGTTTCATGAGGCAGACCACGTTCATCCATCATATAATTAAAGACATTGGAGATCCGTTCATCTGAATAGCCGTCCCAGGCGGCGAAAACAAGTAAGTGTGAACAATCAGTGATCTGGCTCTGATCGTAGGCGACCAGCCGGATCTGTTCCAATAATGCTCTGTCTGAGATCACAATCACTTTATACTGTTGCAGTCCTGACGATGACGGAGGAAGGCGTGCGGCCTCTAATATGTAATCCAGCTTTTCCTGCGGTATCTTTTCACCATTCATTTTCTTGGTGGCATAACGCCACTCCAGATCCTTTAATAAACCCATAACATTAAATTTTTGACAAAGTTAAATTAGTTGGTGTCAATTAGTAACTTTGTAACCAGAAGTAATGGTGACAATCGGGGCACCATTGTGACAAGGAGGTAACCATATGAAATTGGAAAATATAGACCCGTCATTACCACCATTTGATGACTGTCTTAAAAAGATAAGGGCAATCGATGATACTATGGAGCTGCTGTCTGGTAAATGGAAGTTATCCATTCTGGCCAGGCTTTGTTATAAACCGATGCGTTATTCGGAAATATTGAATGATATTGAACCACTTTCCGGTAAAGTGCTCAGCCGTGAGTTAAAAGATCTGGAAATGAACGGCCTGATCAACCGCCATGTGAGCGACACCAAGCCACTGTCTGTCACTTATAGTGTTTCAGATTATGGTATGTCCCTGAGGGATCTTTCAGATAAGATCGCTGAATGGGGTTTGCAACACCGCGATCGGATAAGGAGTTCCTTCAGGGAAAAAGTAATTGGAAAAGCGGAACAGGCATAAGCCTTAACCTGGAAAAGTATGTCTTGTAGCAGGAGGCTTGGCTGACGGAACGATTATCCCTTTCGGCTACAACTTCGCGACTTTTGCATACATTCCGCCATCGGCTGTTCTGCAATTTTGCTGTAATAAAAAACAGCAAATATGGAATTACAGAATAGTACGGTTCTCATCACCGGCGGGACCAGCGGAATAGGCTTAGAACTAGTTAAACAGCTTACTGAGCGCGGGGCGAACATCATCATTACAGGACGAAACCTTAATAACCTTACCGAAACCCAAAAGCGGTTTCAAAAGGTTCATGTCTTTCAAAGTGATGTGAGCAACCCGGAAAATATCCGGCAGCTATATGATGATGTCATCCGGCAGTTCCCTGATCTAAATATACTCATTAATAACGCCGGGGAAATGCGGCTGCTTGATCTTCAGGATAGGGAAAAGAGCCTTGAGAATATGAACCGTGAGATTGAAATCAATCTTTCGGGCACTATCCGGATGGTGCACCAATTTTTACCGCATCTGATCAGAAAGAGGGCCGCAGCGATCGTGAATGTTTCTTCCGGTATCGCTTTTATGCCCTATTCCGCAGCACCGGTTTACAGCGCCTCAAAGGCTGGTGTGCGGGCCTACACACAAGCCCTGCGTTTGCAGCTGAAAGAGACCAGCGTAAAAGTCTTTGAAATGATACCTCCTGGTGTTAACACCAATCTGCAAAATGACTGGGTGCTGCCAACGAACCCTTCCATGATGATGGATGTAGACAAAATGGTGAGCGTAGCCATTAAAGGACTGCAAAAGGATAAACCGGAACTTAAGCCATTACTTATCAGTATCATCAAATGGGTGAGCAGGATCATCCCCGGCATCCTGATCAACTTCGGGCACAAAGAATTTGAAAAATTCAAGCAGTTAAATAAAACCTTAAAATCATAAAATAATCATGGTGAAAAATATCATTTCTTTAGTACTGCTGATTGTTTCCGTATCCCTCAACTTCAAACATGCCTGGGATACAGCTCAATACCGGACCAACCCGGAATCGCTTAAAATGCTGACAAGCCTGGGTATAAACAAGCCGGTCGTTCCGGTCCTGGTGTTTTTGATTATAACGGTTAGCATACTTTTGCTGATACCAAAAACATTCTTTTTGGGTAATATACTGAATGCCATGTTTATCGTCCTGATCATGGGGCTGGCTTTACGGGCTCACAATTTGAACATGGCGTTAGCAGAGATCCCATTTTAGCGATGCCGTTAATTATGATATGGCTTAAATATCCGTTCAAAAATTAAATTAACTTGCCTTATGCAAAATGCTAAGCTTTATAGAATAAGATCCATAACAGAGATACACCTTTTAATGGGACTGCCCAAGCCGCAACATCCGCTGATCAGCATCGTAGACCTGAAAGGCCTTAAAAATGAGTACGACATCGATGCCGTCGTGTTTGACCTTTATGTGATATCCATGAAAAAAGGTTGCGATAACCTGATCTATGGGCAGCAGAAATACGACTTTGATGAAGGCCTGATGGCATTTATGTCACCCGGTCAAGTTCTGCGGGGAGATGAAAACGGTGTGCCGCCAGCCCTGGAGGGATGGATGCTTTTTGTTCACCCCGATTTCTTATGGAAAACATCCCTTGCCTCCAAAATCAGGAAATATGAATACTTCAATTATGCGACCAATGAAGCGCTGTTTCTGTCTGATAAGGAAGAAACCGTCATCAATGGCATTATAAGGAACATCAAAAATGAATATCATTCAAATATCGATAATTTCAGTCAGGATATTATTGTCGCGAATCTTGAAACATTGCTGAATTATGCAGAACGCTTTTACCAGCGCCAGTTTATCACCCGGAAGATTACGAACAGCAAGATCTTGGACCATTTGGAGGAAATACTCACAGGATATCTTAATAATGAAGCTTTGCTTTCAAAGGGGGTACCTACGGTACAATACCTTGCAGGCACGTTGAACATCTCATCGAAATATCTAAGCAGTTTATTGAAACAACTTACCGGGCAAACTACCCAGCAGATTATCCACGAAAAGCTGATCGAAAAAGCCAAGGAAAAGCTATCTGCCACGGAGCTGTCTGTTACTGAGATCGCTTACAGTCTGGGGTTTGAGCACTCACAGTCGTTCAGTAAATTATTCAAAAGCAAAACCAGGCTGTCGCCACTGGAGTTCAGAGCTTCGTTCAATTAAACAGCCTCTTGCTAACTCTTTTTATCAGTACCGGCAGGTCAGATCAGTTTAATTCGCAAAGTATCATCCCTGATTTTAAGCTACCTGAATTTTTCGGCGTGGTAGCTGGCCATGTGCGATCATCTTACATGAGTAAGGTCTAATCTCAGCCTGCACATCAGCTCAGTAATATTGCCTGTTTATCGTCGATGGCCCTAGAATTTTATTGATCAGTATAAAGAAGAAAGCGTTTCACCCGGAACAGATGGCCGGATCAATATCCGCTGGTTTTTCATTTAGGTTACGAATGTCCTTGATTTGGTTAGTGTGCCTTAAGGATGGATATCCACCTTTGTGATATAATATTTATTAATCTTATGGAAAATCAAATCGAATCATCAGCAAATGCCCAGCCGGTTGCCCTGGTTACCGGCGCCAACCAGGGTGTAGGCAACGAGATCGCTAAAGCGCTTGCAGCAAATGGCTATATTGTATATGTGGGTTCACGTAAACTGGAAAACGGAGAAAAAGCAGCTGCAGAGATCGGCGGAAATGCGAAGGCTGTCCAACTGGACGTTACACACCAATCAACCATCAACGCGGCGGTAGAACTTATAGAAAAGGAATACGGCAAACTTGACCTGCTCGTTAATAATGCCGGTATATCACATGGCGGAACAGTCCCTAAAGGCCCGGAGGAACTGATGAGTACCGGGCGGGCAGTTAATGTGTCACTGGATGAAGTGCGTACGGTCTGGGAAACCAATGTATTTGGTGTAATTGCCGTTACGCAGGCAGCTTTGCCTTTACTTCGCCGATCAGCAGCAGCACGTATCGTTAACGTATCAAGCGGACTGGGGTCCCTGACCTGGATATCTGATCCGGAATGCTGGGCACGTAAACATTTTGGTATCGTTTACGCGGCCTCTAAAACGGCGCTTAATGCCGTTACCGTAGCTTTTGCGCTCGAACTGGAAAAAGAAGGCATCAAGGTGAACGCCACCAGTCCGGGGTATACTGCCACCGCTCTGAATAATTTCAGCGGAACGGACAGTCTGGAGGTCGGCTCACGTGAACCTGTTCGTGTTGCGCTGGAGACTGATGGCCCTACAGGCGGCTTTACGGGCCCTGAAGGTCAGCTGCCCTGGTAATACCGCTTAACGGTAGTAGAAATAACGATATTCTCAAATTCAAATATGACCGGTCACTGTAATAGCCTCCGGTCATATTTATTATCTTACAGCATGAAAAACGATACGCCTAAGGTTGCTAAACTGGAGTCTATAACCGAGATACACCGCATGCTAGGTATTCCGGGGCCCGCTCATCCGCTAATCACTTTGCTGGATACCCGGGAAGAACGGATCAACTTAAGCAGGCTTCCGGTAAGTTATGTGACAACGCTGTACAAGATCTCGTTTATCAGTAAGTTAGGCGGTAAATTTAGATACGGCCAGGGTTATTACGACTTCGACGAAGGTAGCATGGTTTTTACGGCACCCAATCAGATCGTAGGCAGTACGGCGATCTACAAAGGCAATGAAGGGTATTCGCTGATCTTTCATCAGGACTTTCTTCAAGGCTATCCGCTTGCCGCCAAGATCAAACAATACGGGTTCTTTTCCTATGCTTCCAATGAAGCCCTTCACCTGTCTGAGCAGGAAAAGACAACCGTGTCATCCATCTTTACCATCATTCAGGAAGAGCTTACCAGCCGGATAGACGATTTCAGCCATGAAGTGGTCATCGCACAGATCGAATTGTTGCTGAGTTATGCCAAGCGGTTTTACAAGCGTCAGTTCCTGACGCGCCACGTGGCTACCAACGACCTGCTCCAGGAATTCGAAAAACAGCTGAATGCCTATTTTAATGATGGGGAAGCCGTCAACCATGGTTTGCCTACTGTGCAACACCTGGCAGAACAATTGAATTATACACCCAACTATTTAAGTGATATGCTGCGTTCGCTCACTGGTTTGAACGCCCAGCAGCATATTCACCAAAAACTGATCGAGAGGTCGAAAGAATTGTTATCTACTACCAGCCTGACCATTAGTGAAGTAGCCTTTCAATTAGGCTTCGAGCATCCTCAATCCTTTAGCCGCCTGTTCAAAACAAAGACAAGACTTTCTCCAGTGCAATTCAGATCTTCTTTTAACTGATCTCATACACGCTGTAATTCTGCTAGTTTTTTTCATAACTATTTAATAACCGGAACTTGCTGCCATCAATAAAGCAATTTGCTTCGCTGATGTAAGACGCTTTCGGGATACAGGAAAACAGACTAATTCCGCGGTTCCTTCCGGTTCTGCCATTCTGCCTGAAGGCAGGCCGCCGGCTTCACCGGCCAAGGAATGCTGTACGAGTTTGAAGCGCTTTTCCCTGCGCTGTACGCCGTCCTGGATTCCCAGATCAGGAACCGGGCGCTGGCCGAGGGGATATGGACGATCAGCCTGCTTTCTTTTCCAGTATTCAGGGCCTATTATTGTTGATTACCATTTTTATAAAGCCCGATTTACTTTTATTTCGCAACGATCTAAAACGAATGGCGGCATTTACACTACCGCTTACACCTAAGCGGTATTCCTCCCGGGTTTAACTTATTCGTCGTATCGGACTGATTTTTCGCCTTTTCAGGCTATTATCAGCTTATTATTAAGCCCAATTTTGCTTTGTAAACTAAAGATAAGCAAAAGTTGTTCACGCCCTATAACAAAGCCGCGCTTCAGTTGAAGAACCACGTCGTGATGGCACCTATGACCAGAAGCCGTGCGATCGGCAATGTGCCCAATGACTTAATGGCTACCTATTACAAACAGCGTTCAGGTGCCGGCCTGATCATCACCGAAGGCACATCACCCAGCCCCGAAGGCTTAGGTTATCCGCGAATCCCGGGCATTTTTACCGATGCCCAGGTAGAAGGATGGAAACTGGTGACCAATGCGGTTCACGAAGGTGGTTCCAAAATATTCTTACAATTGATGCATACCGGCAGAATAGCGCATAGCTCCAATTTGCCGGAAGGCCATCACGTTGTGGGTTTATCAGCTATTAAAGCAGCAGGCGAAATTTATACAGATACCGGCATGTTCGAATACTCGGCCCCGGCTGCATTGGATGAAGAAGGCATAGCCCGTATTGTGCAGGATCATGTTAAGGCTGCTGAAAATGCCATAGCGGCGGGCTTTGACGGCGTTGAGTTACACGGAGCACACGGCTATCTGCTGGAGCAGTCGTTAAATCCAAACGTAAATAACCGTACGGATAACTATGGCGGATCAATCGGGAACCGCAGCCGTCTGACGCTGGAGATCGTACAAAAAATAGCAGCCTCTATCGGAGCAGACAACGTCGGACTGCGCATTTCACCTTTTTTAACGTCTAACGACATGCCTGTCTATGAAGAAGCTGATGTGCATGAAACCTATGTTCACCTCGCGCGGGAAGTAAACCAGCTGGGCATCGCATACCTGCATATTTCAAACAATCCGGGCATTCCCGAAAAAACACATCAGAACATTCGTGAGGCTTTCGCTAACACCATTATCTATTGCAACGGGCTCACGGCAGAAACAGCTGAAGCCAAATTACAGGATAGATCAGCTGATCTGGTCGCCTTTGGCAGAAGTTTTTTGGCCAACCCCGATTTTATAAGGAGAACAGAAAAAAACGCCCCCCTGAACCAGCCGGATTATAATACCCTTTATACCCCCGGCGTAGAAGGCTACACCGATTATCCCGTACTAGATTAATTTTTTACCATTTAAAACATATAAAATGAAACCGTCAGTTTAACTGGCAGCTTCATTGCCTCTTAAAAACAATTAACAAAATGAAAATTACAACCACAGGCTCATTAGGAAATATAGCCAAACCATTAGTGAAAAAGCTGATCGCAGCCGGACATGAAGTAACCGTGATCAGCACAAAAGATAACCGTAAAAGCGAAATTGAGGCGATGGGCGCAAAGGCAGCTACCGGCTCTATAAGCGACGAAGCATTTTTGACTGAAGCTTTTAGCGGTGCAGATGCGGTTTATACCATGATGCCACCATCAATGGGGCCAGGTAACATGATAGAGAACATTGCTGATGCGGGACGAGCTTATGCGAACGCAATTAAAAAGGCAGGCATAACGCGTGTAGTCATGCTGAGCAGCGTTGGCGCTGATGCTACTGAAGGTACCGGCCCGGTACAAGGTGTTCATCGTGTTGAAAAGATATTGCAGGGGTTAGACGGCGTAAATGTGACTGTTTTGAGGTCAGGTTTTTTTTATATTAACTTTTTGAGAGATATCCCCCTGATCAAAAGCAAAGGCATCTTCGGTAATAATTATAACGGTGATGACCAGTTGGCCCTTACACACCCGGAAGATCTTTCGACAGCGCTTGCAGAAGAATTGCAAGCTAAAGGAAACGGCTTTGAAGTGAAGTACGTTGTAAGTGATGTTTCGACGGGAGATGAGATCGCAGGATTATTCGGTCAGGCCATTGGTAAACCGGAACTGGTTTGGACAAAAATCCCTGATGAACAGTTAAAACAGGGCATGCTAGCCGGAGGATTGCCGCCGGAACTGGTCGGCCTGATCGTTGAAATGGGACAGGGCGTAAGGGCAGGTATCATCACCAGCGACTTTTTTAACAGCGGTGCAAAAGTAACTGGCCTGATCAAGCTGGAACAGTTTGCTGAGGAGTTTAAAGCAGCGTATCTGCACGCTTAAAACTTATTGGTCAATAACGCAATCAACTACATCCGCCGGTTCCTTAAAACATCTTTCGGGAATACACCGATATTTATTCGGTCTTTTGCGCGACTTGTAAGTAGTTTAAAATCAATAAATAACAGGATGGTGTATAGCTCAGGCGGGCGTATTCCGATAAAAGCCGTTTCTTGTAAGAAAACGGCTTTTTGGGTTTCTAAACATAACATTTTAACCTGGCTGTATAACTTTTATGTTTTCTCTACCCCACATCCTCCGTTTAGCTCATGGTTGCCGTGAAACACTCATCTGAGTCAGCATAGTTTATCTTTTGATATATCCATGAACTTCTGTCCGGGTTAACAGATATTCCGGCTATCAAAGTATGCTTTTACTTCTAGAAACGAGCATTTTCCTGTAACCCGGAAGCGTTTTCGCCGTAAAACACAACGCATTACCAAAGAAATTCGGGCCTGGTGCCCTGAAAAGGATCATTGATGAAGACAAATCTGGTTAACAATCTCTACAAATTAAGTATGGCTGCTGCTTTCATATTTTGCAGCAATGTCCTGGTCGCACAGCAAAAAATGGGTGATAATCTGGGAACTCACAAGGCATCGAAAGATCTCGATATGAATTCCAGGAATGTGAACAATGTTAAGGTTTTAAACTCGCAGAGAGCGGTTATAGGGACGGCAACAGCCATCGACAACAGCTCCATAGCCCTGCAGGTAAACGGAGCTGATAAAGCAATCCTGATATCGCGGGTGTCAGACCTGCTGAATACAGTTACCCCTTCGATCGTTAACCCGTTGGAAGGTATGATTGTTTATGATCTCCTGACCCGCAAATTCTATGTACGGAATGACGAAAAATGGATCACATTTGCTACTACCGATCTTGGTGATGGCGAAATCCTGATGGGAGATGTTAGTGGGAAGGCACAGAAAGTAAAGGTTTTCGGCGATCTGACTCTTAATAATACAGGTGAGGCCGTTATCGGCAATGGAAAGATCACGACTGCAAAAATTGCCGTAGACGCAGTTACTGCATCCAGAATCAAAGACGCAGAAGTTCTTGCATCTAAATTGTCGCTTACTACTACAGATGGCAGTGCAGACCTAAATGAGAAGGTACTTACAACTGATGTTAATGGTAATAACGTCTGGAAACCTTTGTCAAGCTTTACGAGCAACACCTTGTCTGATGGTAAGATCCTGATCGGAGGAACAGACAACCTGGCAAAGGCCGTAACGCCTTCCGGAGATGTGAGCATAACTAATACCGGTGTTATAACCATCGGCGATAATAAAGTTACCACTGCAAAAATCCTTAATGGAAATGTCACTACAGATAAGCTGGCTAATGCTTCGGTAACTACAGATAAACTAAACGATCTAAGTGTAACCAATGCCAAACTGGCTGCCGATGCGGTTACAACCGATAAGATTAAAGACGGTGAAGTAGGTACAGCAGATATAGCAGCCCTGGCAGTTACAGATGCAAAGCTTGCAGCCAATGCCGTTACTACGGTAAAGATCCTGGATGCTAATGTAACCAACGCTAAACTGGCTGCCGATGCGGTAACCACCGATAAGATTAAAGACGGTGAGGTAAATACAGCAGATATAGCAGCCCTGGCTGTTACAGATGCAAAGCTTGCAGCCGGTGCAGTACTCACTGCAAAACTTGCAGATAATGCTGTTACCACTGTAAAAATCCTGGATGCAAACGTTACAGCCGGTAAACTGGCGGCAGCTCCTTTAGGCGGAGATCTGTTTAATAAAGTACTTACTACAGATCCTGCAGGAAACAACACCTGGGCAGACAAAACCAAGATTACACTTCCGGCCATGACCGATAAGCAGGTGATTGTTTCTAACGGAACCACGCCAACTGCTGTCACCATGAGCGGCGATATCACCATTGACAATACAGGAGCCACCTTAATCGGTGCAGATAAAGTAACTACGGCAAAGATTCTGAATGCGAACGTAACCAATGCCAAGCTGGCTGCCGATGCGGTTACCACCGATAAGATCAAAGACGGTGAAGTAGGTACCGCTGATATAGCAGCCCTGGCTGTTACAGATGCAAAGATCGCTACCAGCGCAGTTCTTACAGCGAAGATCGCAGACAATGCCGTTACAACGGTAAAAATATTAAATGCAAACGTAACCAATGCCAAACTAGCTGCCGATGCGGTTACAACCGATAAGATCAAAGACGGAGAAGTAGGTACAGCAGATATAGCAGCCCTGGCTGTTACAGATGTAAAGATTGCAGCCAATGCCGTTACTACGGTAAAGATCCTGGATGCAAACGTAACCAACGCCAAACTGGCTGCCGATGCGGTAACCACCGATAAGATTAAAGACGGTGAAGTAGGTACAGCAGATATAGCAGCCCTGGCAGTTACAGATGCAAAGCTTGCAGCCAATGCCGTTACTACGGTAAAG
>Ga0265780_10005016_pt1 | contig 16908 bp, 22 predicted proteins | sample P1T30metagenome_FD_192432 | JGI IMG/M metagenome (GOLD analysis project Ga0265780, IMG submission 192432) | Plant litter microbial communities from East Loma Ridge, Irvine, California - P1 T30 | ecosystem: Environmental > Terrestrial > Plant litter > Unclassified | place: USA: California... | reverse complement strand
CACCATCACTCCTGCCCCAAACTCGTCTAAATTCACACCCCTTCTTCATAGACTCGCAGCACACCTATATAACCCCCCTCCTCTCTCACGTCCTCGAGCTCAGAAAATCCATCAGTAACCATCCACCAGCACACACTCACCAGTATATCGACCAAAACATCCACGCACACAACTCGAACCCCTCTCCAATCACCACCATGGGCACGAGCATAGGATTTGGACCCTGGGTCAAAGTGATATTCCGTGAACTCTCCAGCAGAGACCAGCGCCGCGACCGCCGACGTCGACAGGCGCCGAGTCATCGAGGGCAGCAAGATACGGGGTATCGAGGGCAACGAGGTATGGACCATTAGCATCAACATCAGCGTCCGCAGGCCGTGATTCGGCATCCGCAAGTGCCAGACTATCAACACCAACAAGCGCCACGACAGGGCCGGGTATATGTGCCCATGTATGCGACGACGACCGGGCCCGTGGACGATGGGTATGAACGACGGGTGGCGCCGTGTGTTATTGCTGAAGAACAAAAAGCGCCACGATATAACCTAGATATAGGCATGCATGCGACGATAGAATAGCCTATAGGCGATATATATAAACGACGGGTAGCGCCGTGTGTTGTTACTGAAGAATAAAAAGCGCTATAATATAACCTAGATATAGGCATGTATGCGATGATAGAATAGCCTATAGTCGATATGTATAAACGATAGGTAGCGCCGTATGTTATTACTAAAGAATAAAAAGCGCTACGATATAACCTAGATATAGGCATGCATGCGACGATAGAATAGCCTGTAGGCGATATGTATAAATAACGGGTGGTACTATATATTGTTGCTAAAGAACAAAAAGCGCTATAATATAACCTAAATATAGGCATGCATGCGACGACGACTGGGCCGGTGAGCGATGTGTACGAACCAGTTGCGTTGTCGTATATCGTGGCTGGGAAGAAGTAGCAGGAGAAAGGGGTGAATATGCCAGGGGCGTGTGTTGATACACATACATCTATGTAGAAATAATGATAGAAATGACGAGATGGTGTCTGACGAATAAATGCGTACCGTGAGGATGTGAGAAAAGGATACTTAGGAATACCATTTCGAATGCTGTGTGTTTTGAGTCCCTTCATACGTCCATCCACCTCTCTCTTATATTACCCGACGTCTCTTCCCCAACATCTCGCACTCTACTTTATAACTCTGAATCGACATCATCTCACGTAAGACCCTCATGTCCCACCCATCATCTCTCCCCTCGCCCGTAGCGAAAAAAAAAACTCAAACGCAAAACATGTACCTCACATACCTGAACGCTACACAGTTCTTCACGATCAGCCTCACAGATCCACTCTTCCACTCTGTATGCATGAAAACAATACAGCGTTTGTGACATGAAGTCCAGCTTCACGCCCAAACACACATACGCTGCCCAGAAATTCACACCGCCCACCAACAGTCTCGCCACGCCACGCCACATATATAATCCCCCTCTCTACATTCCCATCCACCAACAAATCTCCACCCCCCCCTCCCCCAACCATGCCCTCCGTGAAATCCGCATTCCGCAAACTCACCGGCGCACGTCGTCGGCGCCGGCCCGCTTACGCTTCCGACGAGGAATACGACTACGATTGTGCGCGTGTTGGCTTCGGGCCTGAGGATGGTCGCGGCACCTTGAATGATAGGGATTATTATCCGCTGTTGGAGATGGCTGAGGACCGGAATGTACGGCCGCCGGGGGGCGTTTCCGGATGAGGAGGATGAGGGTGGGGAGAAGATGGAGTATCAGCACCAGCAGCCTCGAACATACCAACACCAACAAGCGCCGACCTATCAGCACCAGCAACCAAGGAACTTTCAACGCCAGCAAGCGCCAAATTACCACAATCAACAAGCACCAACCTACCAGCCGCAACCAACGCGCTATCAGCGTCAGCGAGCCGGGCCGCAGGTGCTGCACTATCAACATCAGCGCCAAGAGCAAGTGCGCGTGTTCGCGACCAGCGGCCCGTTAGATGACGAATACGAGTTAGGATACGGGGACGTGTCGCCGTACATTGCAGCCGAAGAGAAGGAAGAGCAGAAAGGGATGAACATGGCCGGAGCGTGGGTTGATTGATTACAAAATAAAAACAGGAGGAGACAAAGGGCGCGATGAGCGGATAGAAAGACGAATGCCAATATGGATTAGCCCTGAATACTTCTATACTGGCCTTTCTTCCTCACGTCTCTGCCTCGAGCATGTCGTGTTTACCGCCTCTTGCCCAACATCTCACTTCCTAATCCATCCCGCCCTTCCTCCTTTGTGATCTGCTCAGCCGCTTTGACTAGATCAAACGTAATCCCTTCGCCCACCACACTGTCCTTCTTGTACTCCGGGTGTTCGGCGACGAAATGGCGGATCCACTTCGCCGCAGTCCAGTACGTCCCGTTCGCGCGCTTGCGGATCAGGTCGAGGTACGTGGCGATGTCGCAGCGCGTCTCGACGTCGACGTTCATGCTGTTGAGGTACGATTCGACCAGCGGGATGAGGCCTGGGAATCCGCCTTCAGTAGACTGCTGTCCGTTGATGACCTCGTTGATACTCATCTGTTCGTACTCATCCTCCACTGGACCAACAGGCGTAGCAGGGCGACTGGGCGCCTCAGCAGGCGTGGAAGTACCCGTACCTGACGAGCTGGATTTATGCGACGAAAAGGGATTTTTGCGGAACCAGAATTTCTGGGTCGACACGGCGTCGCGGATGTGTGCGGTTTCCATGTTCTCGGAGACGCGCGTGATGGGCATGTAGAAGTTTAAATTGAAGGAGAGGATGGCGCGCGTGATGAGCACGATGAAGATTGAGAAGGCAGCGTTTTCGAAGTCGGTGATTTGGATCTCCATGGGGCGGAACTCGACGCGCCAGCCAATGTCGGAGCCGGGTGGCGGCGGCTTGAAGCGCATGTGCTGCCAGTTTGTCGACTGGAGGTTTTCGAAGTGGTCGGCCTTGGTGAGGTCCAGCTCTTCGAGGTCCTCGTTGAAGACGACGATAGGGTCACGGATGAAGAGATGTGCGAAGTGGTTCGCTAGGAGATCATCCATACCACCCTCGACCAGACGCTGTTTCAGATCCGCATCGACGATGAGGTCAGGGTCGAGATACTCAGGTCGTAACCGCGGGTCTTGAGAAATGTACGTCGAGTTGGAAGCATACCGCGACTTTGGAAGACGCCATCGATCATTCTTCAGGGGCTGAAAGAGTTAGCTGAGATTCGACAGAGAGTGAAGCATCTTCATACCTTCTCTCCAAGCTCCTCTGGCGTGCGATCATCGACGGCTCTGCTAATCTGGTTCCAACGCACATCAGTATCGGCGAGGAATCCCTTGTAAATGGGCGTCGCCGCTGTCAAAGCCAGGAGAATCGGCCCCAGTGGAGTCAGTTGGTCATACATCTTCCTTCCCTCTTCAATGTTCTTGGCCTGGAATGTGATTTGCAAACAGCAGCTACCCATGCCGAACGCCATAGCGTCCATGTGGATGAAGTTGTCCTTGGCAGCACCGTTTCGCACATCGTCATCTTCAGGCCAGTTATGCATATCATAGTTGACAGTGGGATCTTTCCATGGCCACGCCGTGTTCTCATCTTTGAACACGGGCACATTGACTTCAACCTTCCGTCCTCTTCGCGAACGAATGTTGGCTGCTAGAGTAGGGAAGCGAATGTGCGGATTTGCAATCTCATCCGGCACAAACTGAGAACGGAGCTTGGGCCCTGAAACTGGAAAGGATGGGGTGATACAATCCGGAGACCCTAGTCGGGGAAACGTTGTCAAGGTGATTGGAAACTCGGTGTTCTCCATGTGGTCCTTGGCGATCTTCCGTCTGGCGTCCTAGTGAGTATGCATCGCCGGAACGGACAAAAGCAAGTCCTTACCTCCACTTCATGTTTGGCTCCACATCCAGCAAGTCCTTGAACCCGATACCCCATGGCTTACCAGGGGTAGCTTCAAGCATGAACCTGCCAAACTCGGGATGGAAAACGGGCGCGGGATTTTCATGGCTCCTGTTCTGGTCAATATTGCTCCGCCCGGCCCACTGTTGGTACCCTTACTGAGCATCTCCCGTCTGCACGTCGGGCACCCCTCCACCTTGCCGCAATAGTTTCTCGTCGGAAGCTAATGCCGCTAGGATGTCTGCTTGGCGAAGGGACAGCCTGACTTTGCGATTGTCTTTGTCATAGCAGACCACTAGGTATTCAACCTGGCCGGTGATCAGTGCTCGTTTCGTGCCCATTCAACGGGTGATGTACCTCGTCACCCCATAAAAGGGCATCCCTCTCTTTGCCCTTGGCATTTCGCCAGATAGCCAGTAATTGCTGCCAAGACCATTACTACGACTCTTTCTAAATGCCATTGGTGATGATACTTCAATGCCCCATGACCTGACGTGGCTCGCAACCTTCTTTGCCTCGGGCCACTCGAGTGGCGTTCCAATGGCGCTTGATATGCGATTAGCGAGCACGGTAAGACGAGTGATTCTTTGTCTCACAGAAGACCCATTCCCAATCACAAGTAGGACGATGGGCGATGGGCAGGACGAATCAGCGCACGGGCGGCTCGGGACGTTGTGTGAATGGGTCGTCTGGGCGATAGCGGGGAAGCCTCTCGGGGAGCACTGCAGTAAATATCCAAGTCTCTAGCGGGCTGTTGCGGAACGCAGGGCGGCTGCAGAATCGATTCCGTTTCGGCAACACTGCATCTACGCGAGGCCACAACGCAAAACAGAGCTCGGCGAGGTGGAAAATCGGACAGTGAGATAGGAGATGGATTTTCACACCACCAACACAGGGCAGGCCGCAGGATAGTACAGCCAGAGATGGTTGGTATGGATTATTAATGATGTGCATAGCGCTTGCTGCTTGGCGCGCTTGTCATGGTTATCCAACGATGACGCTTGCCCAATGCAACCAGCAGCTGCGAGCACAGCTGCAACCTTGGAACCTTGCTCCGGTGCGCTTTTACACACATCGATCGCTATTTTGCACGACTGTGCTACAAAATAGAATTGACAGCACGCCAAGATGCACATGCCATGCACATTCGCCTACCCACGTGCAGACACTGTGCGCCACGACGTCCGACTGGCGCAACATATAGCTCCACATGGTCTCAGTATAACAGGCGATGAACAGTAAAGTAAATTTGCAGCCGTCGCTTAGGTGTTGTGCTTAAGCGTCTACCGTTGACTGCGGCCCGCAACACGTGCGCGCATGGGAGATCGATCTTTGGGAAAAAAGCAATATTCGACAAAGTGACGGGTAGTCTCATCTTGTCTGAGCCACCACCTCCCTCGCTCTCTCTTACTTCCCGAGTGGATTGATGCGCTGGCAGATCACTAGGCCATATATTCCTAAACAGGTGCTTGCAGAATCCGCCTGAACGGTTCTGTGTTGCTGAGGACCAGCATCGCCTGTTGGTAGGCGTGTCGTGTTCATTGGCACTGCCAGATCGTCACTTGTGCTACAATCCTGCGTGAGGCTGGGGCCTTGTGTGACGGGACAACATTGCCAGACAAGCTTATCGTGGTATGTCTATTTCGAGCCGGGTGCAGACCTCCGGGTTGGACAAATGTTGCAGTGTGTGTGACCGGGCTCGACGTGCGACCTTACCTTTGCAATATTTGGGTTGTTTCTGGAAAAAGAGAAACCTGCATGATTCCAGAGGGTGAGAGTTGATCACGCAGTTCGGACAGTGTGTATAGGGGATTATCGACATAAAAGTCGTTCCATCTTATTGTACGAAATGCTTTTACATTGCCAGCCTGAAAGCCGATTGGTATCTCTCAAACGCCCGTAACATGCCCAAACATTTCGTGCACTTCTAGTAAAGTGTGATTCAACAGACTCCCAATAGTCCGCCATGATCCTCGCGCGAAACGCCGAATAAATGTGTGCGTCACCGTAACAGGTGACCGAGTACAAGAAGCGCCGTGTCCCGGCGTCCTGGGCTTGATAGCCGCAAGTATGTGCCCAAAATGTAATAACTGCTCATGTGAGAAATGTACCCAAAACACCGAAGATGCAGATCCATGTCGAATACGTGGCGTGTACAGCTGATACCCAGAGCCACCATAGTCGCAGGCGAAAGTGTCGGGCTTGGGTATCTCGTCCGACCGGCATGTGAGTTGCGCAAAAGGAAGTGCGACTTGGCGTAGGGAGAACGGCTGACTGTACGTCCAGGTAATAATACAGGCTACAGGCTCTAGCAAGCCGAGCATTTAATAAGAATGATATCATCTCTTGCACATATAAGAATGTACCAGACGTCGTGGACTAGGATAGTTGGATGTAATGATTGTGCGAAACACTGTTGCTGTGCTCCACAGATCAGGTCCGATTCCTGGGGTGGTTGCAAGGCGCGACTTGGACGTGCTGGCCAGTTGCCTCGTCGATAGAAAGTGGCCGATTCAAAGACGGATCCTGCAAATGTTCAGGAGGTGAATCAGATTCGTGATCATGCTGTAGGAGAGCCGTGGTCGAGCGATTTGGGACGGAGATTGGAACTGGTCATAGCCTTGCCTCCCATTTTCCGAGTAAGCTTTGCGTAGTCTGTGCATACATTAGTATCGCGAGTTTTGAAGGCAAACAGAAGTCTTACGTAGGCCGCAAGCGTTACACAAGGTTCTTGCACCATCCGGGCCTCTCCGCCACTCAGGAGTCTCTGCTCTATTGCAGCTATGGCATCTACCTGGCGGAGCAGCGCGCTGTATTTGTGTCAGTATTGGAATGTCGAGCGAATATGGTGAATACTTACACCGCGTTTCCTCGTCTTGCTGTCGCCTCCAGCGAAGCCTCCGCTCTTGTTGTCATCTCCATAATTGCTAGAGGTATCGTGGTCGTAGCCATTTACCGGGCGATACCGATGATCCTGTGGGGGCTCCACTATAGTCGCTTGGTGGTGGTTGAAAACAACATCTCGCATGCGTTGTAGAGACATTTGAATCCTCTCACTTTGCTTGAGCATGTCGTCCACCTCTTCCAACCTCGGCATTGATTGAGGCGTCATACCGATGCGCTGATTCTCGTAGGCTCGTTGCCGGTAAGTCTTGGAGAACTCTGAGATGCGTCCCGAGCCGTCAGCCATTTCGTTCAGGGAGGCTTCCAGGTCGAAGCTCTCGAGATGTCGTTTTACAGATTCCCCATATGGTGCTAAGCTGGAGCGACCAATCTTCTTCTCCTCTAGACGGGCCATATCGGAGCCGTCCCGCCATGAGGATGGCGGAGGATACCGCGGTGGCGCAGAGTATGTTGTTGTCGATGGTGGGTATGCAGAGTTCGGCCCACTCTGAGGTGGTGCTGATAGAGGATATCCAGGAGAATACTGCGGATACGAATATTGGCTCATAGGGGCAGAGGGAGGAGGCGCAGGTGCCTCGTAGTTAGTCTGGGGCGGAGGATATGAAAATGGTGGGTTTGGCCGAGCCGCACTCGCTTGGGGAGATTGAGTAGTTTTCAATGGGTGGAGTGATGGCAACTTGTTGCTGTTTTGAGGAGCTGAGTAGGAATTACGCGGAGACGAGAATGACGGACGATGGGGAGGTTCCGTGTGCGATTGTGGGGGTGGTGGTGGAGGTGCGTGTGATGCAGATGAAGCTATGAATGGACTCCTGGGATGGGAAAATGGGTTCGTGGGTCCCTGAGAAGCATGCACATCGGTAGGATATGGTCGATGTCGCTGGTCGGTTGGAGAAGGCACAGCAGATGAAGGATGGTAGTGCTGAGGAGCAGATGCAGGAACAGAGGGCGGGGGAACTGGGGCAGGATAAGACAGAGGCTGTTCGGCTCCGAGTGCCTCATGTATCGAGGGCAGCGACTGGCGGGCGGTTGGGCGTTGCGGTTCCTTCTCGTCGCCAGACGTCCGTCGTGATTCGGGCGGGGACAGCAGACCTCCAAGCGAGGCGGGTACTGCGCTGGCGGGTGACGATTGGTGATTGCTGTGCAAATGGGACGGCCCAGCGTAAGGGTGCAACGGAGTGGCCATGGCTGTCGACTGCTTCCTGTGGTAGTCGGCTTCTTCCCGCTTGACTCGGTCCGGATGGTCCAGATGGTTGATTGATGGCAGACCGACGCTACAACGGAAGGGTTAGCAGATGTACGTCGAATGAATGGAAACGAAAGCGGGCCGTCACGGGACAAACAACGGACCTTTGCCTATTGCCGGCGCCCAAGGCTTCCATGATTGGGGGGACAGTGAGTAATTGAGCGAGGGCGGGCGGTTCCTCACAGCGCTGTTGAGGCGAACTGCTGCGGCGTTGCGAGATGGCGGGGGTGGTGGGTGGTGGTGGAGCCGCGACTTATGTGCCTTCCCGCACAATTAACACGCGCGCAACTGCCCGGATCGTGGCTCGTGGCTTCCTATACGGGTGCAGCCAAGGGTTTCAATAATAAACTCGGCGTGGGCAGTCGTGGTGTTGCTCTACTCTATGCGGCCAAACTTGGGGTACGCGGTGCGGTGACTGTCGCAATATTTTGGCAGCGACAAGGTCCTCCTCTTCTCATGCGCACTCGGCAATGCAATGGGGCGCGATGGCGGCGTGGTTGGTGATGTTGCTCCTTCCAATCTCGATGCTGTGGCTGACGTAGTGTGGCAGGCACAACGGCCGGGGAGGGGTTCCTCGCTCAATATGGGTCAATGGCAGCAACGAGTCTAGCGGGCGACACTCTGGACTGCAAGGTGGTGTGTATGAGCAGTGACAGGTGTGACATGAACGAGAAGCCCCTGGAGGTCGGCGACAGTAGGCGGTCCCGTGATCTGACGAGGATAATGGGTGGATTTTGCGGATGTCAGCGCGTCTGTCGAGCTGCAAGCATGGTGTGAGGAGCAGAGAACGACTGCGGGCCAAAGCAGATGCGATCGGAGATGAACCGCACGGCAACGAGTAGTCGCTCCAGTGTGACGAGCTGGTGCAGTAGAGGGCAAGGATGGACAGGATACGGGACATCTGTTTGCCCCCAGCAAGGATCTGGGAAGAGGGCGCTGACTTGAATGCACCTCCAGGGCTCTCGAGGCAGGCCACCCAAAGCGGGCGGACAGCGGGCAAGGATAGGCAGCCCCGGTCAGATCGCAGCGCCCCTTGAAGCAGCAGCCGATGGGCAGTCTCAAGAGAGGCGCAGGATCAGCGCCCTCGCGACGACGAGCTCAGAGCCTACAGGCTACAGCGCACCGTCGCGGCGTCTGGCGGTCACGTCTCCGCCGGCCAACGCAGGCCCCACTAATTGCTTGCGATTAGTTACTTGCGGCCCTCTTCGATCGGCAGCCGTTTAGCAAGGGACTCTCCATCGCGACGCTTCACGAGTCCGCACGAATGGCGGCGTCGCGGCGTGCGACACCAAGCCCCAACGGGCTCGGTGCCGGCTATCTGGAACGAGTTATCGCCGTGGCATTCAATCGAGATTTCAGCCGAGCTTCCTACAGCCACCCACGTTCGCTTGCCACCCAGCCGCTTGGCGAAACAGCCAGAGACGGTTACCAGAAGCCAGACGTCTCACGGGCGCCACATCGGGACACCAGTGCGCTTGTGCTCACATGCAATAGCAGGCCGTCGCTGCCGACGAGTCCACGGCTTTGCGGCGTCGCAGTTGGGCAGCAATCTATCACCTCACCCTAGCACCCTAGCCGCTGTTCGAACTTGTTCGGGAACTCCCACTTTTGCAGGGGCACCACCCTGCACCCAGCACAGCCAAAATCTGAATCAACACCAGCACGATTGGGCAACCTGGCGGAGAACCTTCTCGAGGCCACTTCGGCCCGCGTTACGTGTAGAGAAGCCTCGAGTCACGTCGCGAGAGCACCGCCGGCACGTCACCTTCTTCTACTTGGTGTTGGAGCTGCCCGCGGTCCACAGAGCCTTCAGCAGTTCAACCCGCACCGCCTGTGCAACGCCGTGGCTTGAAATCGCCTTCAACTGTCAGCCCATGCGACTGCCATGCGCTACGTAGCGCAGCTGTCAAAGTCGCGGAACTTCTGGTAGCGACCCAAGCATCCTAACGCCGCTTACCGACAAGCCTCCCTCGCCATCTAGTCACATTTGGTCCACCGATACATCTTTGCAGCGTATAAGTTACACCAAGTCAAGATGACATCGGTGAATTGTGATCGGACAGCCACGGTACTCGCCCACTGTACCATGCAGTGACCCTCAGCATAGTACCTAGATCGGATCTCATGCACACACGGTAACCAAGGACCTACCTGTCTACCACCTAAAGTGGCTTGCATTCGCTAAACCGGCCCAACACTACGCGCTTGAAGCGAAGCAGCATCGGAAGAATCCTTCCGACCTGTCAAATCACACGCTACAAATCTCAAGACGCACACTGAGCCTAAACATGGCCACTCCGTGTGACACGGGTTTTCAACAAGTCACAGCAGGCGTCATCCATGGCTGTCACCTGCTGTGCATATTTCACAGTGCGAATGCTTCACTCTCCCATTCGTTGCCGTGGCACCCTTCACAATTCCGACTGTCGGACATGAAAATATGCGCGCCTCTCGGCACTTTGCAAACTTTGCTTTACCACCACTTGTCCTTGGGTTCCTACACATGCAAAAGCTCCCTACCTACCCAAGCGATTTTAGGTTCGGGAAAATTTCATCTCGCTCGATCTGGTCATGTCTCGCCGCAGTCGGAGCATAGGTGCACGGCGGCCAGCCAGCATGACGACGAGTCACGACTCCGTGGGAGCGCATGAAGATTCGGTGCTCTGCCATTGTGTAAAAGGAGAGATATTCCGTGGATACCTGGTACGGCGCGACCATTGCGAGTAATTGCCAAAGTCAAGGATCAACCTTCTATCGCATAAAGCGTCCGATTGCTGGGCGTCCAATGCCCATGAGTAACATCGGGCCCGGCTTTGTTTCAGGGTCAAGACACACCGCGAATCTACCAACCTAAGATGCTTCTCCGAGAGACATCAAGGATTGCTGCACGTTGACTGGATGTAAGACGAGCAAGGCCGCCAGCCATAATCCATCTCGTTGCTGGATTGGTTGCATGTCAATATTTGCAGACGCGATACAACAAACACGTCGATGCATCTGCATCCTGCGCAAACCGCCAGCGCCATATGCATTCGAAATATTGAGACCAGCCAAGACTCTAGACGGCTGTCGTTCTTGCGCAGCTCAGTGCCTTGCTCCATTCAGGCAGATCCCTATCTCTGCGTCGTTTCCTGTGCCGCACCACTCTCTGATCTTTGATCTTCCCTTCCATCTCAGGCTAAAACGTTCCCTTGCGTTGGCGATCCCTCGAGCAGCATGGGGCAGTATCGTGTGAAACATCGTTTCGTGGCTTCACATGTCAATATCGACACAGGTTTGGTGTCAAAGCTGTCAAAGCCCACCATACTGACACAACTCGACTCGCTGACATCCTAGCACCTTGACACACGTCACCAATTTTTGTCAGACGCATCTTACTATTACCTTATGTTAAGAACTCTATGTAAATCCTGACGCCACTACCAGTATCAGCATGACATTCTCCTTCATAACTATTCGCGACGTTCCTGACCATATGTACCCGCCACGACCAAAGACAGGGTTCATGGATGAAAATACCCCCCACGGTCCTTGCTGGCTGCGGGCTATCTGCCGACAGAAGATACATAATAATTTCTAGTGCGATCTGAACTTACCAAACAGTATTATTGGGCAAGGAAGGCCTGCTATGCAGCCTGTCATCGATGGTGCAACTCAAACCCGCCCCACAATCTCAAAAACACATGGCCGACGGAAGAGCCCCACATTTCTTCCTAGATGAGGGTGCACGGAGAGGTCCGCGATACTGTCACTAACCAGCATATGTAGTCTTTGCGTTCAATGTACCCTGTCGGCCACCGGGGTCGCACTCCGTACCCACCCAGCTATCACAAATGGCGCCGATCCTAGAACAAACGAGCAGAAAGTGTCTCCGTGAGCTCGATGGCATCTGGCAAACGCCGGTCATCCCGGACGACGCCCTTGCATTGTTACATGCACCTGCCAATGGAATGACTCACGAGGCCGATCGCTCCTTCTTGTGTCAGTAGCTGCGTAGTCTGCAAGCATGATGAGAAGCATGCAACAATAAGCGATGTGGTGGATAATACTATACAACTATGATAATTCGCACCAGTCACACTCGCCGCTGAGCGATCTCAATGTTGGTATGTGGCAACCCACATCTCGCTTCGACGGCCAGCGATGAACTCGCGCTATCGGCCAGCAGTGCGTCCAAAACAGGTGTAATCCATCGCTCGATGCGTGCGCCAGCGTAAGCGACATGGTACAGCATCCGTCCTGTTGGAAGAGTCAATATTCCATCGTACGACACTCAACGTACGCCGTTCAATAAGTCATTTTTTGCGTTTCATCATTTGACGGACTTGAAGCGCTTCTTCCTTCCGGCCCACCCACTTACTCGTTCCATGCAATATCGCCCTCTTCGTCATTTGCTGCTTTGTGCTGCTTTTCGTGCGTCGCTTACCTGGCAGGAAAAGCACCGTTGAAAAGCGCCGTTTTTCAGGGTTCACAACCCACCCGCAGAGCCACATGTGACTTTAATCGGCCTCCCGCATTACTTACTTGTCAATCATTATCAGGGGTCTTGCGCTTTGCGGTCTAGTCCATCATGTTACGGCAAAGCCACAGCTCTGATACCGCCGATTCGGGGATTTCGCTTTCCAAATGGGCTGATTTGGGGGAAGCTGACTTCGATATTTCGAAATGATCCCCTCTTCTGGGACGCGTCGCAATTCGCGGACGCTAGCACACAGAAACAGAGCGACGGAACCAGTGCAGCTGGACAGCGCACAAAAGCATCGAATGCTTGGGACAGCCGTTGTACCCTTGCAATGTCCGGGCAAATGCACAAAAAAATTCGCACTCAAATGCCGCGCTTGTTGCGTGAGCCAGTCCGATTTCACAACAATGGACAAACTCTGCTGTGCTGCAGATTATTTGCGAGTGTCACAAGTCGACAATGATGTCTGGGATACCATCCATCTCTCTCTAGGCAATTTGCTAAGATGCAAATCAATCTTCGATTACAACGGTAACGATTCCTACTCGCGATACTAGGTTATGTTGCTTTCTTGATGTCTATTAGGAAACGATCTCGCCAGTAAGGTCAACGTTCACTCTGCACGTCCAAGGTTATGTCGATGATCAGGTATGCACTAAACCACGACGAAGAGCTCACATGTGCTTTCACATGCCACATAGACCGATGTCACACAACGATACCTAGGTATGTTGCTCGAGATGGAGACTACCACGTAACATGCAACTTGGCAGTTATTTCCAACGGACAAAAGCTTCCCGCATATCAGAACCCTGAGCGATCTTCTGCTAGGGCGTACAAAGTCTGGGTATTGCCGTTCTTGGCTTGCATGACATGAGCTGGCAAATACGAAGACAATACAGAAGGAATTTCGTGAAAGCGTCCTATAAGATCACTTGACTTTAAATTCGGCCCGATGCCAATCACCATTGGACCAAGGCCAAGTCAGCTCATAGGCACGTATCGAATGACAACGCCTTTCGCAACATTTAGCAATCTTAGGAACGTCTGAAATGTTGGACGTACGACAACGAAGCAACTACGAGCATACAGAAACGTCTCGAACGGCTGGAATATGCCGCCGAGCTAGATCGATGTGCCCTGGGATCTCCCGCTGGCTTGATCGGATCTTGCTGTCACCCGAGATACTTCAACGCGAAAGCGAATTCGAGCAACCTGACCAGGCCATGAGGCTCGTCCCGCAGCGGCAACTCAATGCAATGACCACGGGCGGCTTGTCCTCCACTTTCATGCACGCCATTTTTGGAAATTAGCAAGCCTTGGTTGTACCGATTCTCTAACGGCGATATATTCCTTGTATGTTGGCGGGGTAGGGAATTTGTGTATAAGCACCGCCACACCACAACTACACAAACTTCTACACGTTGCGCTTGACTAACTCGACCACAGTACTAGCTATAGCCTGCCAAGTTACACTTTCGTGTTCGTCAGTCAGCCTCGTTCACGAGACACGCGAAACGGCCAACTGACAAGTCTAAAATCACCTCGGCTCCGAGAATGAACGGCTACGATAATAAGCTTTACGACGACCCCACCTCGAAGATCACTATTCACCATCCGACGATGCCTTTCGTAAACACAATTCTTTCGCCGAAGCACCTCCGAGGCTATACAAACTCACCAGCCAGTCCAGATGCTGCGCATAGGACAACAAAAAAAAGCAGGTGCCCAGCGATGATCATAGAAAATGGCCTGAGGTTTGCTTTTTCCGCAGGAATTGTTTCCGAAGGCGCTACCACGCAAGTGCAACGCCACCAGCACCGCGAGACGCATGAGAGAACCGTCCTGCAGATCTCACGCCATGAGGCGCTCGCATCGGACTGCAAGACTGTTTTGCTTGTTTCCTGTCGCGAGGGGTGGCGGTGGCGCGCACTGCACGTGCTGCCCTATTCGCGAAGGGGGTTCGAGATCGTGCACCTCCCAGCTGGCGATGGTTGTGTGAATCAAGAGAATCAGCACCCGGGGCGATAAGCGCCAGATATCGGATCTCTGGACCACCCTTGCCCATCGCGATGACCCGGATCGCGGAGTCATCTTGCATGCGTCTCACTGCACACCTTGCAAGGTCCATCACTGCCTCATTGACGCTGCGATTGGGCATGCCGGTCTTAGTTTGCGGACAGATCTCGAATCAATCTCAGAGTCGTCGGATGGCCGCGGTCCGGATTTTCGATTCGAATGTTGAATGCTGGGCTGTCGACGATCAGCTCGATGCGCTGGTTCTTCGGGCCTATAGAGATGTGCTGGGCATCGTGGGATGGTGATACGCTACTGTACGCGCGGGATCGACTCGAGGGTCGTGTTGGTGGTGTTCGTCCAGCTCGCGTGACGATATGGCTGGCTTCATCCATGCTGTGCGCGACCAAATCTGGATTGTGCTGGCCCGATCAGGAACCCGTACCAGCCGTATACAGGGATACAACCATGCGATAATAAAAACGGTGCCAAACAATCCTCACGGACACGTCCATAAACGGAAAAGCCGGTAGGTTGTTCTTCTCGGCAGAACCACATTAATGAAGCCACGTCGAGATATACGGCCGTAAATACTCCCGCAACTTGGCGTTCCTTTGTTCAACACCAAACTTAATCTTTGGCGGTGGAGTCAGTTCAGCGGTGTACTTGCATTGATGGGCGTCTGGACAGCGGAGCGGCGTTCCTAGGGCGGCCCTGTTTTAGGCTGTCTAGTGAAGCTAGTAAGCCCTGGTGAGGGGAGTGAAGAGGAGGCCTTGGGCATCGCACGACGAGTGAGCACATGCAAGGCAAATGTGGTAGAGTACACCGAGGTTGCTCGACTTGAAGCTACGTGAAGTTGGAGGTTTCAGGAACGGGGAGATGCGAACTTTCCCGTCTGACTTTAGGATTCGGTGCTCGCAATCGGCTTCGCACTTTCAACGAGTGTGACTCTATGACTGCGAATTCGGGTATGCGAAACCCACACCAGGTATAGCAATAATTCGTGCACGCTGCCACAATACTATGCACCATATAAGAGCTACTATGTTAAGCTGTCTATCTTCAAGGTTTTTCTACGCCTTTTGTAACGTACTATTTAGCCACGAAGGCTATTCAGGCTTATATGTGAGATGACAGTTGCTCTCCTACAGTATATTGATTTTACACAGAAAGCGCACAAATTGTTGCTGCATCGGGTGCCCATGCTCTTGTGTTATGACTGCGTTTATGTCGACTGATGGTCTCTCTTGTACATTCTGCGTGGAATTGATAATCCAACAACGCACTGTCATAGCACTCTCCCATGCTTCCCACTCCTCAACCCACTCCCCCCATACCCATCAACACGCCCCTTTATGAACGCACTCCTCCCTCCCCAACAAAACCCCAAAAGCCGGCATCTCCAACCCCCAAGCCCTCCCACCCGCATCCACCCTAAACACAAACTCATCCAGCGCATACACCCCACGCGTCGGCCGATCCACCCCAAACCACGACGGACACGCCGAGAACGCCCCCGTATCCTCGAGCGAAATATATGTCCCCCGCCACGAACTCAGCCCCCCGTACTCGGGCCCAAGATTCGCAGGGAACAGCTGAAAAGACTCCGGCGCACCAAAGACCTCTTTCAACACATCAGCACCCTTGATGAAGAAGTGCTCAACAGCAAGTCCAGGCCTGCCCGGCGTACTAGAAAGCCTGATACTGGACGTAGTCCGCGGATCGGCGTGAGAAGCGGCATACGTCCCCGCGAAATCGGCCTCCGCTTGCGCGCGCGCAGCTTCTTCCAGCGCAGGCAGTAGGGAGTCTACGATAACCCCAGACATCGGGATGGGTACTTGTCCCCGCGCCCCGGCTTTCAGCACCACGAAGCCGACGGCGTAGTCCGGGATGAGCACGAGGTTGGCGCCGTAGGCGCCCAAGTTGCCGCCCTTGGTGTACAGGTCGACGACGCGGTGTTCGGCGGGCGCGGCGCGGAAGATTTCCCAGGGGCGGCCGACGGCGCCGAGGAGGGAGGAGGTGTGGGATGTGGGCTTGAGCCAGGCGCGGGTTGTGTTGCGCGGGAGGAGGGAGGAGGAGAGGATGGCGCGGCCGAGGGTGGATAGGTCGTTTGCGGAAGAAAAGGCGGCGCCCATGGCGGTGCTGGGGCCGGAGATGGGGGTGGTCCAGCCACTTGCTGCTTCGGAGGTGATGATGATGCTGCGGTTGGTTGGGGGTGGTTGTGTTGCGGTTGTTGAAGTTAGGGCAAGTGGGGTGGTGAGAAGTTTGGAGAGAGAGTTGGAGTAGGAGAGGCCGGTGAGGGATTCTAGGATCAGACCCAGGATGGCAAAACCGGCGTTGTTGTATG
>Ga0265780_10005015_pt1 | contig 16909 bp, 14 predicted proteins | sample P1T30metagenome_FD_192432 | JGI IMG/M metagenome (GOLD analysis project Ga0265780, IMG submission 192432) | Plant litter microbial communities from East Loma Ridge, Irvine, California - P1 T30 | ecosystem: Environmental > Terrestrial > Plant litter > Unclassified | place: USA: California... | reverse complement strand
GTGTTTGTGTAGAAGACGAGTTGCGAAAGTTATGACAAAGCTTTTAAACAGCAAATGAATGACTGGCACAATGAGAATTGAAGGCACACAATGGTGCAAATAGGAGCTGACTGCGAGCCTGCGTGAAGAAGACACAATAGAGGGAAGGGCACATTGTTATACAGAAAGGAACCAGGGACTCACAGTGCTAGTAGTAATGTCGCGCCAATCAAGTTCTTCAGAGCTCCGTGTTTCGAATCGCAGGTAGCCGGGTTGCACCTTTCGCTGTGCCGTGTTCGACTCATTGCCACCAGCTTCATATACACCGTCAATTCCGCTCTTCACATAGTGACACGCCGCGTCATTCACAACCACATCACCCCCAACCTCAGTCTCAAAGTCACTCAGCAAACCGTCATTCTCTCCCGCCTCGTGGTGAAGCCCGGTGGCCGCGTCTGCTGGCCACATTCTTCGCCTCCTTGTGGTGTGCCGCGCAAGGGTTCCGGAATGTGGATCTGTGTAAGTCGAACACCGGAAGATTACCCAGGGTCGCGCGCCTACAGGGTGAGCCACACCTGTCTTGAGAAAGTCTCCTTCCGGGAGTGAAACAGAAGAGCGACGTCGACCTGTCGTGGTGGTTGATAGCCTGACGTTGGCGCAAGGCGCTCGGATTTAGCAGGGCCCCTGCAGGGTTTGGTTGGCTACGCCACAACCGACATTGATCATCCGAAACAGATATAAAACGGCAGCCCATCGCGCGCCTGTGAGTGGCTGCTCGCGAGATTTCCCCAAGGCCAGCGCTTCAAAAAGAAAGCCATCGTTGTTCAATAGGGAAAGAGACTCGTACGCTGCGGGCCGGCGAGATCGTGCTTGGGCGACTTGCTAAATGAGTCTTCATGTCTCCACTGCATGCGTAGCGATGGCCAAAAAGTCGCCATGTCCGCGTTGGTGCGCCCTCGCAGGCGGCCACGGCAATTAGGGTGCGTGCTGCACGGCAAGGACGGCGGCCATGCATGCAGCCCAGCACAAAGGATAAATTCACTTTTGTTTGACGCGTCTTGTAGAACACTTCACAGTGTGATGGAAGTACGGACCCATCGATCGGCCAATAAGCCGCTCGCCAGCGGCACATAGAGTCTGATCCGGGGTTCGGCTGTTGCGAAGTTTTATGAGAGGGGTCGCGAGGGCCACGTCGAAACATTATGCTTAAAACCACGACGATCACGAGTGGCCAATTGGGCTGCGAAGAGACGATTCGTTTGTTCTAGCCTTGCGGCAAATCACGCTTGCTTGTTGAGAATGCTCGGGAGCCGATCAAGGGAAGCTTGGTTGTTTGCATGTGAGTGCGGACATCTCCCTTTGTGGCGATTTCGAATATGGCATTGCCTGACATATGAGGCCGCGTGTTTCGTCCTATAGACTCCGAGCCGTGATAATTGCAGGCCTACCAATAGTCCTTCGCTTCAGTTGCCACCGGTTTGGAAACATGCTCGTAGCTTTCGTCTTGCATCTTGCTAATAACTGTGCTTAGGCGCGATATGCCCTCTGCGAGCATGTCTTCGTCTTCCCACTGGTGCAAGATTAGTGTCTTGTATTATTGCCATGTCAAATCCTTACAGCGAAACATAGTCTTATATCGTTCCTGAATGATGTGCCGGGATGGTCCGTGTCTCCTGGAACCTGTAGGTATCTGTGAGAAACATGCTCGTGTCGATATGACCAATTAGCAACTACGACTGAACCCAACTAGGGACCACGAGCGAGAAGCCCACTCAATAGCCCAAGATTACACACAGGGCGTTGCCATCGAGTTTGAAACGCAGCTATACTGTGTATAACTTCAGGGTATCAGTTCGACAGGAAGACCCTGTTTGTTTTCACTCGTAGCTGGCAACATGCAGTGAAACAAGAGCTGAACTTACTTCGAAAATATCGCCCTGTGCATAGAATCTGTCAGCCGACCCTCTAACCGGGGCCCGGAAGCGGTTGCGCGTTTTGTACTCACCTGTGCGACCACAACGTTTTCTTCATCCTTCGCGCGTTGTGCGAGCGCTGCGCCGTCGACCGAATCTGGTAGCGTCAGCCAGATGAAGTAGCCGCCGACAACGTCTCGGTCAGTCTGCGGCAAGCGGGCACCGAGTGGGACTAGATCTTTGTTGATGACCTCGATCATCTTCCGATACCTCTTGCAATACGTGGGCTGCAATGTGTCGTATACGAAGCGCTGGAGTTCTCCGGTCTCGAGTGTCTCGGCCACGAAGCAGGCTGTCAGCTGGCTAGGTGCCCCACCCGATCTGCTTGAGCCTCTGTATAACCATCAGCTATCTCACTCGCGATAAACCACTACTGTCATGCGTTCGAGATGCCATTGGTAGGGCTGCTTACGTTTGCGACACTCCATATGCCAGTTTTGTCGTTCCCTCACACCAGCCTGTTCGCAAACCAGGGCCACATATCTTAGAAAAGCTTCCATTCGAGACCGCATTCCCAAATCCATCCGCGCCGTTCTTCTCAGCGCCACCATCAAGGCAACGATCGATATCGACTATGCGAGGCATGACCGCCTTATCCAGCGACATTGACTGTGAGGTAAGACTGGATGGCCATTGCAGGAAGTCGTATACATCATCCGTGATGATTAGGGCATCATACTCCCTTGCCAGTCTCACTAACGCCTGGCGCCTACGGAGGCTCATGGTCTTGAAGCTAGGGTTCGAGAAAGTCGGGACAGCGTAAATAACGTGCTTGTAGATCTTGCTCCATGGTCGTGGGGATTTGTATTTCTGGTCGAGTGGTTAGTATATGGACACCAGCTTGGCCTAGGTACAGTTCCTGTGAGGTGTGCCAGGCTCAGTTCTTGCGCATCGCTGCAAGCCAATTTGCTCTTTTGAGAATACTTTGACCGAGTTCGTTTGGCCACTACTGAACCCCGCCATTGACATAAGCCAACTCCTTGTGGGCCGCAGGATGGAGTTGAGAGTGGTTGCTCATGACACTGTTCACCACAAACCAAGACCTACCGGTTCGTTGTTGCCATTCATTCTAGCTTGTTCTTCGCTTTTCTTAATTTGCTGACGCAGATACTCGATATCAATACCTTCGTCATCTTCTGGGACAGCACGAAGTTTTTTATGGAATCCAGCGTCCTCGAAGATGCGAAATGACAGCATGTATGCTGGGGCCACGATCCAAACATTCCGCGTAAACCCTGGATCGGTGAATACTTGAAGCAGACAAGCCATATTCTGCGAAGCACCGCCAGTAATGCAGATACGATCCTCGTTGATAGCCTCAGCGGGCTGATAGAAGCTTGTCAGCCATTGTGAAACGTTCTTCAGCAGTCGTGGGTCGCCGGGGTCCGGCCCGTAGCACATGGCGGGATCAGCGATGGTCTTATTCTTGAGCACATTGTGAGTTGCTTTATCGAGCAGCTGAGTGGGAAGAAGTGAAGTGTTGGGCCATCTGATTGCATTAGCAGGTGTGGTCAGGAGGTGCTTCAGAAAGTATTGGGCCGCGTAATGTATTCATAGGATTTGTGGCACGTCGAGACAGACTGTCTTACCCTCTGAGAAGATTTATGAGCTTTTTTGAGCTCGACTTTGATCCCACAGCATCGGAAAATGCACCCATGGTTGCTTGCTACTCGGCAGTATTTTCGAGCCCGGATGTATTGGGCAGTTCTCGAGTGCTGATCAGGCCCCGCTTCAAAGTGTTTGGGAAGGGCCCGATACGAGTGTCAAGGGTCAAGGCGATCAGGCGCAAGTAAAACGGCGCCTCGACAGCAAGGCCTTGAAAAGCTTCGGCCTAGTTCAGACAAGATGCTGCGAGACTCGAGGTGCGTTGTTGGCAAGCCACCTGTCAGATCTGTTGGATGGTACGTCTGCATTTGGCACCCCTGTCAGTACCCACGCGCGGACGGTACACATGGAAGTGCGTCATCCTTCGCTAAACTTGACTTCTTCAGAGGTGCAGCCACGCGACTATCAGGCTCACGCTCGTACAAACGACTCTTGTGTGTAAAGTGGTCAAATGGCTTACTACAGCTGAGACGCTGTGTAAATTGCGAATGCCAAATGAGGGCCTCGAAACGGGTGGTCAGCAAACATGCCTAGTGGCATGGGTGCGTGCCGAGTCCCTGGCGGGTTGCCAAAGCACTCTTCGGTCCAGATCTGTGCCAATGAGCAGCGGAAGGAGCTAGGGTCAGCACTTTTTGGTGTGGCAACCTTGTGAATCGTCATAGGCTGGGGCAGGTCATTCCCGATAGAGCACTAGCATGGCTCGCCTTGTTGTTGCAGATTCACTGCCTGCCGGACATGCGACGGATCAGTGGCCAAATATAGACCTGATGGTGCTGCTAGTTTCTCAAACGTAACCTCCAACTCACTACCGGTGCAACCTTGCCATAGCTCAACCCTACATTGCGCGCTGTTTGCTCAACTGTGCTGTCTTGTAAAACCCACGGTCTAACACGCGAGACCCTGTTATATTTTGCAAGGATATGAGCGACTTTTGCTGAATTCCTCATTCAAAGCCCTGAACGTTTCAGACCACAACACAATGTTGGGAGACAAGAAGAAGTCGACCCATCGGCTTTCGGGCTTGTTCTCCAAGTCGACCACCTCGGAGACTGATTCGACCACCACCAAATCGACGACATGGTCAGAATCCACCGGCCGGCTTACGAAAGTGCGGAACAGACTGTCTTCGGCCACCCATCTCGCACCAGAATACCCTGCGCCAGCATCTCCCCAAGCTCCGCGTCATTCTTCTCTCCAGAATCCCACTGTTCAGCCCGTCGACTCGTCAGATTTCGCAGCCGCTTTCGCGCCTCTCGAGCCCCCACCACCTCTTACGGTCCCCGGCGGTTCTCGCAATGCATCGCCTTCAGGGAGAGGGAGTCGGCCGGGCACGCCGGGCGGAGACTCTTCTGCAGGCGAAGGCAACCTGAAAAAGCTGAGGCGGAAAAGCAAATTGTTTGGTGGCAGCCAGGCGGACTTGGTGGGAGGCGCAACGGCAGCGTCCGACCAGCCGCTGGCGTGGATCGTGGGCCACAAAGGCAAAGTGCCGTACAACCTGGCCATGTTGCTGGGCGGAGAAAAGGTACCCGAACTTTGGGACGAGCAGGGCGACACCCTAGTCTACCTCTTTCCGCGCACGTCGAACAAGGGCCCCTCTTTCCGCATCGACTCTTCCGTATACGCAACATCGCGCCTGCTCACCCAGCTCGTCCACGGCAGCCTGTATTCTGATGCTGGTGTAGCGAGCCCCCAGGAATCGGCGCCGTCATCGCGGCGCGTTTCGCGCGAGGTGTACGGGCAGTCCCGGGCAGCATCGCCCGACCAGAGCCTCATTGGAAGCTCCGACGACTCCAAAGGCTCGAGGCTGCTAAGCGACGCGACCGAGGATGACCACTCGGAAAAGCACATGTATGTGCCCATCGCACTCAGCTCAGATGGCGCCTTCACTCCACAGCACGAATTGCATCTAAGCCCCAAGGACATCGATATCATCGTTACATACCGCAACTTTTTCGCCTTCCTTATCGGACAATCCCTCGTGGCTACCCAGCGGCACTCAGACATCTTCGACATCTTCCTTCGCATCAGCGACATACTTCAGCACTATGCATTTTCCAACGTCGACGGTTCGAGCTATGGCGAAGTCGCGGCTTCGAGCTTTGATTGCTACGTCGAGGAGCTGAACCTGGCCGACGTGCGGCATAGTCGGGAGAAGACAATCGAGGCCATCGTACTTGGCGAGAAGATGCGATCCATGGCCCTCTACACCGAAGGCTTTGTGCATGCGTCTGGCAAGCTCGAGAGTGTCAAGAATCTGCAGTCGCCCAAGTTTGAGATGATCAGCCACAAGACTGCGACCAGACTTGCGCGAGCAGCCATGGACTTGGAAAACCGCGAAGCTACTATCAATTCGAAACTGAAGGACTTTGAGTTTCCCGCCATCTTTTCCGGCATCATGAATAGTGCCATGGCCGAGGAAGGCAAGACGATGAACTTCAAGAAGTGGCGAGTTGCGTTCAACAACGCGAGGACTTTCACCATTGACTATTACAAGACCAAGTACGGTTCGTGGCTGCCAAAGGCAAAGTCGAAGAAGAACGATCTCACGACAAGCGGGCTCAATCGACTGGTGCTTCTCGACATCTACCGTGACATGTCCAGCCTCTACGACCTTCTCGTGGACCGTGCCAACCTCACAAATCGCACTGCTGATGGTTTCATAGCTGAAGACGAAGGTACGACCTACGAGGATATTGTGCGCCGAGCAATGCGGAAGGTTCTCAGCGAGTACGACCGTAGCACGCCACCTGTGCAACCACCGATTCCATTCGACCTGCCGATCTATCCTACGTCTGAAAACACACGAACCGGCGATGCAAAGAAGGATGCGAAAGCTCGGGCTAAGAAGCTGTCGAAGGATCAGGTGCTGAAGCTCCTAAAGAGTTCCCACAACATCGACGCAGAGCAGCAAACACCGTTCTTGGAAGCATTCCGACATTTTGAGTACAAACAGGCCTCTGGTGCTAACATGGATGACCTCTGGGACTTGCGCAGCGGCCAATGGCTTTTCCTTTACGCCGTCATTCAGTCGCTACCAATGTTGGTCATTGACGCTCCTGGAGTCCGATACACCCAGGGCGTCGAATACTTCCTTTGCGAGGTCCCTCGTAGCGGCGTACCCTGGGGTCGCGAAGACACAGCACGAGCGCGGACATGGTTTGGTGTTGGAGGTGGCGGACAGGTTGTGAGCTTACCCACCGATGTTGTCGAAAACGGTGTCGAAGGTGTCTTCCGACGATCGCATTGCTGGAAGAAAGCCCAAGAGTGGGCAGCCAACGACACGCTCCTCAACGCAGCGATGCACGAACTCAATGTCAATGCCTCCCCTCTGCCCGCGCCTCCAGGCCTTCTGGACCCTTCTGCCGCTACTGCTCGTTCTCGATCAGGCAGTCCAGTTTCTGACAGCAGGCGACAAAGTGTCATGATGCTTGGCCTCGAAGCCTTGCCTCTACCACCTGGGATCGCACCTCCAACTGCGGGTTCTTCATCGCGGCCAGCATCGAGCAGCGATCCCAGCAAGACCTTTGACGCAATTCTTGGAACTAGCGCCAGTCCGTCTTCCAAGGACAAGAAGAAGAAGCGATGAGCTATTCAGGATTCAATGGTTAACGATGATGGAAAAGTGCTTGGATATTGCATGTTGTAACGGCCTATCGCATTTGTTTGCTGCATTTGAGCCTGCGTCAGCGGCATCTTTTTGATTTCGACTGGTTGCATATTTGCATCATTGTATAGCGTAGATGGAACTACCAGATAGATTTGAATGAGCGTTGTTTGAGAATAGCAACGCCAATAATGAATGAAGAAGGGTTGCTTATCGGTTTTATCGTGTTGCGTCCCTGTGCTTCGGGCCGAGTTCGCTGGTTGCCCGCGATCCGATATCGTACTTTTGTCTCTGCGCTTACGAGCTGCGATTGTGAATTCCAGCAAGCTCTCAAGCCATCGACCTTCGCTGCTTCGCCGTCTCCTTGTCGTCGCGCAAAGATGACGTCCTCCCTCCCGGGCAACCGCGACCTGCCTGTCTCCCAGTACGATCTCAGCTCGTACTGGGGACGCGTGCAGCAATCGGCCACCATATCAGACCCCAGGTGAGACAGCTGCGCAGACGCATTGAAAAATTCCCTGTGCGCTGAAGGTGGTGAGTGCCACAATGATTAGCTCTTCAGATCTGAACAATATCGCAGGGTTGATTGCTAACCATGTGCTTCCTAGAACACTGTTCACGTCATCAGCTGGCCTCGAAAATGCCAAAGAACTCGTTACCGCGTACAAGACGGGCAAGATACGGGATATGACACCAGATCTGTGGCTGGCAAAGAAGACGATAGACTCTACGCTGCACCCTGGTATTAGCCTTCTTGCACGTGCATCTATGGGAAACAAACTGACGACGTCAAGATACTGGACAGCCGGTCTTCATGCCCTTTCGCATGTCCTGCTTTGTGCTTTCCAACCTGGTAGTCACAGCTGGCATGCTCACACCAGGACTCGGTGTAAGCAACAAGCAACTCAGTATAGGAATACATGCTAATGTGTAACAGACGGCGGGAACACTTGGATGGCAAATCACTAACCAATCGCTCAACGTGGGCATCAACTTCTCCAACGCGAACAAATCAACGCCGCTACCCACGTCCACCATTGTCAAATCATACTTCACCGCCGTGACAGCCTCATGCGGTGTCGCACTTGGTCTGAACGCCCTCGTGCCCCGGCTGAAGAGCCTCTCGCCCAATGCGAAAATGGTAGTCGGTCGCCTGGTCCCCTTCGCAGCCGTCGCTAGCGCAGGTGTGCTCAACGTCTTCCTGATGCGCGGTGAAGAAATCCGCCAGGGCATCGACGTCTTCCCCGTCCTGACCGAATACGAGAAGGAGAAGGTTGAAAGCGGCGAGCTTGAATACAAATCACTGGGCCGGAGCAAAAAGGCAGCCATCCTCGCCGTCGGAGAGACAGCAATCAGTCGCGTGCTGAATGCGACACCGATCATGGTCCTACCGCCCTTGGTTTTGGTCAGGCTGCAGAAGACAGATTGGCTTAAGCAGAGGCCGCGAATGGTAACGCCAGTTAACTTGGGTGAGCCAGAAAAGCGTTGGGAGCGGTGCGTGTAAGCTAATGTCAGCCAGGACTCATTCTCACAACATCCATTTTCGCATTGCCGCTTGCGCTGGCTGCGTTCCCGCAGAGACAGGCTGTGGGTGCTACGACGCTGGAGCCTGACTTTCATGCCAAGGGTGGGAAGGATGGGATGGTGGAGTTTAACCGGGGTATCTAATGCGTGGTGTCATGTGCGAGTAGAGTATAACCCACGGTTCTACTGATGGGTACAATGCAAGGGGCAAATGTGAGCGTGAAGCTTCCAGTCATGCTACTATTTGCAGCCCCAGATGAAGTCATTTGAATCTGCTAGCAAATGTGTATGTATATTGAGCCTTTAGTTTGCAGCCAGATGTCATCTCAAAAGCATTTTTAGTTGGCGATGCAATAATGCTGTGTGAAGGTGGAAGGAAGCTGTGAAAGAAAGACGGAAGACGGAGAAATGCAGCTTCTCATTGGTCAGATTGCGCAATTCACACTTCCACACTGCACTCAACACGGAAGCCTAGTAATGAGATAAGAACACATCATGTCTGACACTGTGGGCTGTCTAGGCATCAGTAAACAGCGGTCGAGCGGCGATGGGGCGTTTCAAGTATCGTGGTTTGGCGTCGAGTCGGCGACGTCAATGTGGCCTTTGTGAGCCAAAGAGCCAGGTGTCGAATTTAAGCCTCGAATCATTTAAGCTCCACCCACGCCGAGACCGAGACGATTCAAGACTTGTCGTTTATGTTCCACAACACGTGTGAACATTGTCTCTCACATTCTGCTCTCTGGGATAGATTCCCCTTCCCTTCTTTTCTCCACAGCATCGTACTCGACCTTCCCTTCAACCCGCCCCGCGAATTCGGCGACTTCCCCACACTACGAACGCAGGTACCCGCACAACTCACCACGTTGCGCATACCGACACACAACATGGCGCCGCCCGGCCGTCGGAGAGCACAGCTCTCACCTGCCACAGTCCTCCTCGGGCTCTTCTTCCTCTTCTCGTCGACCGCCTCGGCCGCATCTGCAGTGCTGGGTGTGGATCTGGGCACCGAGTACATCAAAGCCGCGCTTGTCAAGCCCGGTGTTCCGCTCGAGATTGTCCTCACCAAGGACTCGAAACGTAAAGAGACATCCGCTGTAGCATTCAAGCCCTCTAAGAGTGGACCCCTACCCGCTGGTTCATACCCGGAGCGCTTCTATGGCGGTGACGCTATCGCCCTACAGGCTCGATTCCCCGCCGACGTTTACCCAAACCTGAAGCACCTCCTCGGAGTGCCGCTCGACAGCGAGATTGTTGGCGTGTACAAGGAGCGGTACCCTGCCCTCGATGTTGTATCCACAGAAGACCGCAAGACGGTTAGCTTCAACGACGCCTCATTCGCTGCTGGCTCAGAGGAGCCCTTCTCCGTTGAGGAGTTGTTGGCCATGGAATTGAAGAACGTACGGGAGAACGCAAAGGCACTGGCAGGCAAGGGCTACGATGTTCAGGACGTCGTCTTCACCGTCCCACCCTTCTACACGGTCGCCGAGAGGCGCGCGCTCGAGGTTGCGGCACGTCTGGCTGGCATGAAGGTTCTCAGCGTCGTCTCGGACAGCTTGGCTGTTGGTATCAACTACGCGGTTAGCAGGACGTTCCCGGATATCACAAAGAAGGGCAAGGCCGAGATCGACATGGTTTTCGACATGGGCGCTGGATCCACCTCTGCCACCGTTCTCCAGTTCGCTGGCAGGAGTATCAAGGACGTCGGCAAACGCAACAAGACCATCCAAGAGGTTCAGGTTCTTGGTGTTGGCTGGGACAAGACTCTTGGAGGTGACGTTCTCAACTCGCTCATTGTCGACGACATTGTCTCTACCTTTGTTGCCCTCCCGGGTGCGAAGAGCGCATCCATCACCGCTGAGCAGGTCAAGAGCCATGGGCGCACAGCTGCAAAGCTCTTCAAGGAGGCCGAGCGCATCCGTCAAGTTCTCAGCGCGAACAGCGAGACGTCTGCATTCTTCGAGGGTCTCTACGAGGATGTTGACCTCCGCTACAAGCTCTCGCGCGCCACTCTTGAGAAGCTCACCTCCGATATGGCTGCCAGGATCGATGCGCCCATCGAGAACGCTCTCAAGGCCGCTGGTTTGACCTGGAAGGACATCGATTCCGTCATTGTTCACGGAGGCGCAACACGTACTCCCTTCGTCCAGAACCGCCTCGAGAAGCTCGCAACCAAGGCCAAGATACGAGCCAATGTCAACTCCGATGAGGCTGCTGTATTCGGTGCCGCCTTCAAGGCTGCGGGTATCAGTCCGTCGTTCCGCGTGAAGGAGATTCGTGACATCGACGTTCAGGGTTACGAACATGGTATCCAGTACAAATTCAACCTCAAGGACCGCGACCAGAAGATCTTCACGCCTAACACAAAGCTTGGCGTGACCAAGGATCTGCCTTTCCAGATGATGGGCGAGTTCGAATTTGAGATCTACCAGTCAATCCCGGGTGCCAAGGGCGATGTCAAGGAGCCTGTTCTCCACTTCCAGAGCGGCAACCTCACCAGGGTCGTCACCAGGATGATTGATGATGAAAAGTGCGACCGCGACTCGTTCAACAACTACGTTCAGGTCAGACTGAGCCCTATTACTGGTACTCCCGAAGTTTTATCCGCATGGGTGACTTGCGAGACTGAGGCTGTTGACGCAAAGGGTGGTATTGTTGATGGCGTCAAGAACCTGTTCGGTATGGGCGGCAAGAAGGACCAGGAGCCACTGAAGGATGGTGAGAGCGCCTCGGAGTCGTCTTCGTCTTCCAAAGCATCCAAATCCAGCAAGTCTGGCAAGTCTTCTTCGACTTCCTCTTCAGCAGCGGCTGAGGGCAGCGATGCTGCCGATGCTGAGCCAAAGAGGAAGGTTGTGAGGTCTGCGATCACGTACGAGGTCAAGCAGCTCGGCTACGAGAAGCACCCTCGCAAGGAACTGAAGAGGATGCAGGACAGGTAAGATACTGGCGATGAATGTTGTACGACCAGCCACTAATAGCACATAGACTCGCCGCGTTTGACCACTCAGACAAGTCTCGCCGTGTACGCGAGGAGGTTCTGAACTCCCTTGAGGCCTTCACCTACCGCGCTCGCGACTATCTTGAGGATGAATCCTTCATTGGAGCCTCCATCGCCGCTGTCCGAACCACACTCGAAGAGAAGCTCAGCGCTGCCTCTGACTGGCTCTACTCTGAGGGCACTGAAGCCGGCGAGAAGGAGCTCAAAGCCAAGCTGAAAGAACTTGAGGACATCGTCAACCCTGTTATGAAGCGCAAGACTGAGGCTATCAAGCGCCCCGACGCCATCAAGGAGCTCAAGGATACCATCGCCCACATTCAGGAGGTCTCTCAACTTGTCGACAGCCAGATCAAGACTCAGATCCATGAGAGCTCCAAGAGCAGTGAAGCCGTCGCCGCTGCCGCCTCAAAAGCATCTGCTACTCCTTCTCCCTCCGCTAAAGACGAACTTGACGAGCTGGAGGAGGGCGACGTCTCTTCCTCCACTGAACCCGCCGAGCCCGAGATCACCGAAGTCGCCACCATCTACACCGAAGCCGACCTCAAGAAGGTGCAAGACACCATCGCCTCGTCTGAGAAATGGCTCGAGGAGAACGAAGCCAAGCAAGCCAAGCTCGGCCCTACCGACGACCCAGCCTTTACCGTCAAAGACCTTCAAGCCGAGAAGAAGCGCATCGACGACATCGTCATGGACCTGATGATGAAGAAAATGCGCCACTTCAAGCCCCCTGGTCAGCAAAAGCCCAAAGCCTCCAGCAAGCCCAAGGCCAAAAAGGCGAAGAAGCCCGCGGCGCCGAAGAAAGACGCCGCTGGCGAGGCGCCCACCGACGAGGAACTCCAGGAGGCGCTGAAGAAGGCGGGCGTAGATTCGGATAAGATCAAGTTGAAGAACTTTGGTCACAAGGATTCAATGACGGATGAGATGGGCCGCAAGTTGAAGAAACTCAATATCGATGAGGACTCAAGCGAGGAGGATATTTTGAGGGCGATTGATGAGTTGACCAAGGAGCAGGCGGACAAGGAGAAGGAGAGTGAGAAGCATGATGAGTTGTGAATGGGGGGCGGTAAGACGCCACTTCGGTGGGAGTGTGTATATGACATTGCGAGTGAGAAGCATATTCTTGGGAGTCTTTAGAACATGTGTGGAATGGAAAGAATTAAGACTTTGTTTAAAGCTTTTTGGATATTTCCTTTGATCAAGTCGAGCGTCGAACCGAACTGAACTGAAGATACAAATAGGTTGCTAAGCAAACGAGAAAACACATAATGACCCCAAAGTCCTTGCAAGCGATCTCGCTATCTTCGGCGAACAAAATAAGAAGCCCTTCGTGGTGTACTCGACCAAGTGGCGCTCCTTGCGGGAGCCTTCATCTGCTCTGTACATTTGCGGGGAGCTTCCTCCTCTGCCTTCAACGCTCTATATGTATGGTCCATAGCCTCTCTGCGGTGTTTGAAAGCCTTGCCTTTGAGGACTCGGGCGCCCTGTGCGTCATAAATATGTATGACAACTTTTTCACGGTGTCTTTGGCTTTTCTCAACACTAACCACTGGCGCTTTGTTATCGTACCATAGGTAGAGTTTGGCAGCTAATTCTGTACGCTTTCATGAGCTAATGTTGCATTGCGCAGACGGTGTAGCTTACCTGTGATGTCTTTTCGCAGGCTCATTTGTTTGGCAGAGTTTCGGGCCTCTCTGCCTGTTAGGTCGCGCCATGCCGCAGGATCTGGGCTCTCCTTCGGGGAGAAGTGGTTTTTACCTTGCTCTTGTTCCTTCCGAGCGCTGTCTGCAGCTGGCCTGGTTCCCAACTGTACTATGAGGTGGTGGAACGCATCTGTAGGATCTCTGTGTCTCCCGACTTCCTTTTCAACCAAAGGGCTATCAGCGCGCGCCTTGTTGACGATGCAAATAGAGAATCGTCCTCCTTGCCTTTCGAGACGCACTTCAGGAGCACACGTGTCATTCGGTGGAAATGCGGATAGAATTAGGCCCCTTATTTGATTGTGTAGTTCCTTGTCAAAGAACAACAGTTCGGCAGAGGGGATTTCGGGGCTGACATAAAACATGTCGCTTTCCTTGTTGGCCATTGTTCTCAGATCTCACTTCACGCAGGAGACGATCTTTTCTGGTCCGGGTATGAAGCTCGTCTGTGGAAGCTTTGTTTGGAAGCTTGTAATTCGTGGGAGCTGATAGGAAGCCTATGCAAATACAAGGACTGAGTGCAGACCTTCGTGTGCTTATATACAACATATGAGTCCCGTCTATAGACTCGCAAGTCTGCCTCGATGACGGGTATCAATCATTCTGACTCTGCGACAGCGTTGAGTGTCATTCGTGACACCGAATTGAACGCCGCAAGTTCGTTCGAGTAAATGAACAGCTAAGTATAAGGCTTTCGAGCTAGAAGAACATGTTCCAAGTGCTCCGGATTCACTTTCTTGTGAAGACATGGAAAAGTTCCACAATGTGTGTAGCATGTTGTCAGTCATTAAAAGACATATCATTTGAGTCTTCAAAGTGAAGGCTGGAGTATATTCCGAAGACCAATGAAGGTCATAGCTCAGGTTCTCTATATCGAGGAATCTGTCTGTGTTCGCCGTCGCAAAGAACCCTGATGCCGGTTGTTGATCCCACATCTTCCGACGGTGATCGGAATAGTTCCGAATGCGCTAGTCATGCACGGACCGACCGTAACTCCGCCGCGGGCGCCTGCACTGAGGTAAAGCTCGCCGATTGACAACACATCACAAACACCAACTCTACTGGGAGATTTCTCGCCACAGTCATGTCTGGAGGCTGGAACACCATAGAGTCCGATGCCGTGTGTAGACCTTCGCCTTTCTTTACATGACCGCCACTGACACCTTCAGGGCGTATTCACATATCTAATCGAGAAGCTCGGCGTTAAGGATGTACAATTCGAAGAGCTCACAACGCTTGAGGCCTCAGAACTTGAGCAGCTGGGCACGGTCTATGGCGTGATATTCCTCTTCAAGTATCCCACAGGCGAAGCACGAGGCGAGACACCGAAAGATGGCACTTACGACCATGAGGCGGCAAATAACATCTTCTTCGCGGCGCAAACCATACAAAATGCTTGCGGTACCCAGGCAATTGTGTCGCTTCTGCTCAACCGCGAGAAAGAAGTCAACATTGGCAAAGAACTGAAAGAGTTCAAGGAGTTTGCCGGAGAGTTCCCGCCAGAGGTTCGTTGAGTCAGCAATGCGCCTCAGACTCGGTGGCTAAGATACGTACAGCTACGAGGAGAGACGCTCTCAAACTCGGATCTCATTCGGGAAACACACAACTCCTTCGCGCGATCCTCGCCCTTTATCGACGAGACGCAACGAACAGCGACCGAAGATGACGATGTGTACCACTTCATCGCGTAAGTACACTCCTTGTCCCCCTGCAGATTAGAGAAACTGACAGTGCATTAGATACACGTCAATAAACAACACCCTCTACGAACTCGACGGCCTGCAGCCCGCTCCCATCTCCCACGGCGCATGCAAACCCACCGAATTCCCCACCAAAATTATCCCTGTCCTCCAGCGCCGCATCGCCCGCTACCCCGCCACCGAAATCCGCTTCAACCTCATGGCTTGTGTGCGCGACCTGCGTATCCGCGCCCGCGAAATTGGCGACGAGGAAGAGCTTGAGCAGCAAGAAGACAGGCGCGCGCAATGGTTGTGGGAGAACTCGCTGCGAAGACACAACTTTGTCGGCTTCATCAGCGAGCTGTTGAAGGGCGTCGTAGCTGCGAAGCTGAAGGAGGGCGATGGTGCGTATGACAAGTGGGTTGAGGAGGCGAAGGGGAGGAGTCGGAAGAGAAGGGAGGATGCGAGGAAGCAAGGGATAGCTAGCGAAGATTGAGGTGGTCGTGTGGTAAGGGAGGAGAGGTGGAGGTGATCATGATAACGGCAGGATATGAATATAACACAATGACTTCATGCGAGATTACTAGCTAAAAATGTGCCGAGGAGACATGATCGAGGACGATGCTAATCAAATGCTTTGCGACAATATGCATGTTAAGTTCATAACCACAACTTTAGGCGACTGTACCAATGGACAGCGGGTGTGTTTCCTTTGATGCCAGTGACAAATCTATTTCGCATTGCCCTTAGAACGGCCGGGGACTAGATACAGACTTCCCGAAAACTGACACTGTCCCATCATGTAGGTATGTCTGCCACGTGTGCACACCCTTTTTAAGCTTATATGTTGACCATACTACTCGGGACCATACTACTCGGGTTGAGAATACTGAGAGCTTCGGGCCCTAGATCATCTAAGGGGGATAATTCTACTCGGATTCAGCACATGAGCTCACGACTCAGTCTTTTCCTACCTCTCCTACTTCTCCTCGGCTACATTTCATGTTTTTGAACGCATGATTAGTGATGGAAGAAACGACCAAATTATCTCAAAATCCTGTTTCTCATTTGACATTTGATGTCATCTAGGTCCATTCGTGATCCAGTTTAACACGGCTCACTGACACTGCGCAGGTGCCAGGTGCAATATGTTCCAGCTGTACCCCCCCCCCCCCCCATCGTCCCAAGATATCCCTTCGTAATATCCATAGATTAGACATGCATGCGTAAATAAACAAGAGGGTCCCGTTTGCTGTACCGTGTTATTCATGAGTCAAAATTTCCGCCACTGTCCACCTTCACCCGCATGGCAACAGTGCTTGGCATATTCGGCACAGATCCTGCGATCCCCGGGCCCGCGAATACAAATACGCCTAGAGCTTCTCTCTATTCCGGGATCTTGTCCACACCGACGCGACTCAACCTGCCACATCTACTCAACGTCGATAGCATGTCACTCCCGCACGACCAAGGCCAAGATGGCGACACGATCGACCCGGCCATTCGAGCTCAGGTGATCGCTCTCCAGGAGGAACTCGCAGTCACGCAGAAGCTACTAAAGGATGCCCGCGCCACCGCCAAGGAACTGCTCGACAGGGATGGCGGCGAGCAATCTGTTCATCCCGAGGTGCGCGCTGCTGCTAGGGCGCTCGCCTCCCTCGATGCTCCCACTCCCCTCAAGATCCAGATCGAAGTCGAAGAAGCCCGTCTGAAGCACAATCTGGCCCAGTTCGCGTTGAAGCAGGCTCATGCGCGCAAGCTCGAGGCTGGCAATCCCAAGATGGAGGCTATTAATCGCAAGACGGAGGCTGATATACGCGAGCTGGAGGCTGATATCAAGGCAAGTAAATGGC
>Ga0265780_10005014_pt1 | contig 16911 bp, 15 predicted proteins | sample P1T30metagenome_FD_192432 | JGI IMG/M metagenome (GOLD analysis project Ga0265780, IMG submission 192432) | Plant litter microbial communities from East Loma Ridge, Irvine, California - P1 T30 | ecosystem: Environmental > Terrestrial > Plant litter > Unclassified | place: USA: California... | reverse complement strand
GTGACGATCATGGGACCCAACGGACAAAAGCTGACTGTGGCAGACCTGCAGGCGCTAAGTGATATCGAGAAGAATGAAACCTCTACGTCGCCCGGCTCAGCCGCCTGAGTACAGTTCGCCCTCTTGATCCGGAGGTCGACTGTAACGACTTCCGCGCCATCGAACCCAAGGGTCTCCGCCGTTCGCGACAGGCCGGTAAGTTTCGCGGATGATGCGTTGGGTTTGCGTCACCACTATAAACATCAGTCAACATACCTGACGCTTATTTTAGATTAATTAGGCCTACGTCGTCAGGTCGGGTCCCCTCCCGAACTTGCCGGCTACCACTGCAGCCATTGGTGGGAACTGGGCCCATCCCGACCATCAGGGACGGGAGGGCGGATGGGCCCTTTTTTTTCCGCTCGATAGCAGCCAACTTGTTCAACTGGCGATGGGTAGCAGTCATTATCAGAGTACAGGACTGACTACCAAATCCGAATGTCCCGTACTCTTGGCATTTGTCTCATGCGTCAACGAATATGGATTCGAACGATACTCTGACATCACTCGCTGTGCATGCCATGGCCTCTCGAACCATATCAATATTTTTGTTCTGATCTACCGCACTCGTCGGAATCATCATCGACGAGGAACTGAATTGCCGACAGGTGACGATTTTCCTAATAAGTAGACGCAAATTCTTATGACGATCGTCGGCAATGATCCGTAGAAAAAGATTTTCTACATACTCTTTCGGACCCTCGATAACATGAAGAAAGTGACCGTTCCCTACGCTACCAGACAAAACGCTTGGTGCTGCTCCAAAATTCGGTACTGAACCAACGTTCTCAAAAGGGAAGGTCGATTGAGACAGCTGGCAAGCCCGGGGGCAGGGCTCTCGCCGCAACTAGACCATTCCCGAAATCGGTTCCCGATTGGCTTTCCCCGAAGCAGTCGAACGATGACGGAGAAATGGGAAAGCGGCTACGTCGCGAAAGTGCAGAGTTCTGGCGAGGTGTGCTGATCGTCGCATTGGCCCGCGACCGACACGTCACTACGTTCGTTGCGACCGCTCGGGCAAACTTCATGGCCCCGCATTGAAGGAGCAACACCATGTCGGATCTTAGCCTACACGACCTGTCCAAGAAGATGGCCAAGTTGGACTTCGCGATGATGGCCACTCGCTCGCCGGACGGCACCATGACCGCCCGCCCGATGAGCAATAACGGCGATGTCGAATTTCAAGGCGACAGCTACTTTTTTGCCTACCAGAACTCCCGCAAGATTGCTGAACTGCGTGCCGATCCGCGTGTCGCGCTCAGCTATACCGGCGCCGCGGGTATGCTTGGCGGTCCGCCGCTATTCGTAACTGTCGAAGGGACCGCTGCGCTGATCCAGGACAAGGCCGCGTTCGCCGATCATTGGACCAAGGATCTCGATCGGTATTTTCCCGAGGGCATCGACACTCCCGGTATCGTGATGATCCGTATCGATGCAAAGGCGATCCGTTACTGGGATGGTAGCGACGAGGGCGAGATCGCCATCTAATTGACGCATCCGAAACGCGTTCCACTCAGGACCTCCGTGCATTGTCGCGGAAGTCCTAAGTTTCGGACGTCTCGAATGTTGGCACTTTTGCGACAGTGCGCGATGTTCTAAAAACGATCGTTGAATGGGAAAGCGGTGACGCCGGGGATTTAGCACGATCTAAAACCAACGTCCGGTTTCGAGTTGCGTCACAGCATCCGCCTCTGGGTGTATAGGCACGCACTACTGGTCTTTTGTCTTGATGTCAGATGCCACTTGCGAGTTTAATAGCATCGGCGGACACTGGCATGTCGCGAATGCGCTTGCTGGTCGCCCGTGCAATCGCATTTGCAAACGCAGCGCCCGTCGGCCCCTGTGCCGCCTCACCAGTGCCGAGGAACGGCTGCCCCGGGCGCGCCATGACTTCCACCTCGATCGCAAGCGGGACGTCGGGGAAACGCGCGATGGGATATTCGCTCCAGTCGAACGAGGTACGGCGGTGCGCGTCGAAACCGACCGCTTCGTGGCGCGTCCAGCTTAGCGATTGGACGATCCCGCCCTCAATCTGGTTGCGGATTCCGCCCGGATTGACCGCTTCGCCGCTGTCGACCGCTGCGACCGCGCGGTGAACGATCGTCCGGCCGGTGTCGCGCTCGACCTCGACATCGAGCGCCACCGCACAATAGGCGCCGAGGTTCTTGTAGCGCGCGAACGCGAAGCCCGCCGCACGGCCAGGCTGACGGCGATACCGTGTCCAGCCGAACTTCTCGGCTGCGGCGCGGATCACCGCCTGCGCGCGGGGGTCTTGCAAGTGCGCCAGCCGAAACGCGACCGGGTCGCGGCGCGCGACGTCAGCAAGTTCGTCCATGAAGCTCTCGATCGAGAAAACGTTCATGTGCGCGCCGAGCCCGCGCAACGCCGAGGTCCGCAGCGGCATGCCAGGAATGAACTGGTGGACGACGGTCGCATTGGGAAAGGCGTAGAGCGGCACGGCGTTGCGGTCGCCGCCGCCCTCGGGCTGCGGAATTGGCTTTGGCATGGTCGGCGGGAAGGGGGGCACGACCTCGCGCCCGGCGGGGAAGTCGCCCGCGGCTGCGGGGCGCGTGTTGTGCGGACTGCTCCACACTTCATGGCGCCAGCCGACGATGTTGCCGGACGCGTCGAGCGATCCCGAGAGTTCGGTCACCATGCCGGGGCCGAGCGGTTCCCAGCCATGCTCCTGCTCGCGCATCCACTGCATCCGCACCGGCCGTCCGGGCACCGCGCGTGCGGCCAGCGCCGCGTCGGCCGCGACGTCGTCGGCGCCGTTATGGCCGTAGCAGCCGGCGCCCTCGGCATGGATGCAGCGGATCCGCTCGAGCGGCAGGGCGAGCAACTGCGCCAGCGCCTTGCGCAGCGGGTAGACGCCCTGGCTGTGCGTCCACACCGTCATGTGCCCGTTTTCGAAGAGCGCGACCGCGCAGGACGGGCCGATCGAACCGTGCATCAGATAGGGTCGCGTGTAGCGCGCCGACAGCGTCCGCACCGGCAGCGCGTCGGGCGCGTCGTGGCGGTCGAGGATCGGTCGCCGCTGCGCGGGCATGTGCTGGATCGCGGCCGCGAGATCGCCTTGCGGAAGCGTCTTGGTCGGCGCCCATTGCGCACGGTCGAGGATCTGGAGCGCCGAGATCAGTGGCCATTCGCGCGTCGCGAGGATCGCGGTGAAATTGCCGTCGCGCACGACCTGCGCGATGCCGGGCAGGCGCGCCACACCGTCGAGATCGGGCGCAACCAGCCGCGTACCTTCGCTCGGCCCGCGCACGACGCGGGCATGCAGCATGTTCGGCAGCACGATGTCATGGGCATAGGCGCGGCCGCCGGTGAGCTTTGCCGGGATGTCGACGCGCGGCACCGCGTGGCCAATGAAGCGACGCTTGCCGCTCGGCAGGCGCGGCATCCCCGCCTCGGCCTGAACGTGCAGGTCGAGTGTCGCGGCGAGCGCGCCATAGCCGAGGCTCCGGCCGTCGGCCGTACGCACCGTACCGAGCCGGGTCGACAGCGTTTCGGGCGCGACGTTCCAGCGCCGCGCGGCTTCGACCGCGAGCAGGTGGCGGACGTTCGCCGCGGCGTTGAGGATCGCCGTGCCGCTGTCCTGCATCGAATGGCTGCCCGCCGTGATGCCCTCGTCCGGCGTGCGGCCCGTGTCTGCAGTGACCAGCGTCACGCTGTTGTCGGGGAGATCGAGCTCGTCGATCGCAAGCTGCATCAGCGCGGTCTTGATGCCCTGACCGAGCTCGACCTTGCCGGTGAAGACGATTGCTTCCCCTTTGGGGGTGATGCGGATCCAGGCATCGAGCACCGGCTGCGTGGCGAGGCTGCCGGGCAGGTCCGGACGCACCTTGTCTGGTCCCCCCGAGCCCTCACCCCCGCCCGAAAGCCCGCGGGACTGGCCGTCGTCCTGCGCATGGGCGATGCCCGACAGTGCGAAGAACACCACCAGTCCACCGCCCACAAGCAGGTCGCGTCGTGTGGGCGCGCTCATGCCACCGGTTCCGCAGGATCAGTGACACCGCCGCCGCGCATCGCCGCTGCGCGGCGGACCGCGCGCAGGATGCGCATGTGCGTTCCGCAGCGGCAGAGCGACGGGCTCATCGCGCCGCGCATTTCGTCCTCGCTTGGCGTGGTGGTGCGGCGAAGCAGCCCTTCGGCGCGCGCCATCATGCCGGGGATGCAGTAGCCGCATTGCGCCGCCTGCTCGATCTCGAACGCCTTCTGCACGGTGCCGGGGTGTTGCGCGGTGCCCAGCCCTTCAATTGTCGTGACCGCGCGGCCGGGAAGCGCAGCGATCGGCGTGAGGCAGGAAAAGACGGGCTGATCGTCGACCAGCACCGTACAGGCGCCACACTGACCGAGCCCGCAGCCGAACTTGGCGGCGACGAGGCCGAGGTCGTCACGCAGTACGTACAGCAGCGGCGTCGACGGGTCGGCGTCGAGGCGCCGCGTACGGCCGTTTACCGTCAGATCGATCATGGCTGGCCTTCCTTGCGCGCCTTAGTGACTTCCTTCTCGACGTCGTGCCACTGTGCCGAACCGTAGCGAGCCTGGAGATAGCCGACGAGCTGCGCGACTTGGGCATCGCTCAGCGTGGTCGCGAAGCCCGGCATGTAGGGCCCCCGCGGCCCGACCGGCGGCGCGACGCCCTTCAGGATTGTCTGGATCAGGTCGCGGGGCGTGTGTTCGTGGAACTGGCTCCCGAACGCCAGAGGCGGCCGGCCCGCGACCATCATCGGTGCACCGGGCTCGTGACAGGCAGCGCAGGCACCCGCGAACAGCGCGGCACCCTCCGGTGCAGCTTTCGCTGCGACAGTCTTGCGGTCGTAGAGCGTCGGTTCGTGACGCGCCGCGGGGGCGGCGGTCATGCCCGCAGCGATGTAGGTGGCGATCGCGCGCACATCGGCATCGGGCACCTGCGCGAGATTCTGCGCGACTTCGCCCATCGGTCCAGCGGCTGCAGCGTGCGTCGTGCTGAGGCCGGTGCGCAGATAAGTGTGCAGCCGCTCCGCGGTCCAGGCGCGTACGGCCGGCGACGCGGCGTTCAGCGGCGGCGCGTACCATCCCTCGGCCCAACCGCCGGCATAGCCGCGACCGCGCTTCTCGTCGCCGAGCGCGCCGCGAGGGCTGTGGCATCCGCCGCAATGCGCCAAGCCCTCGGCGAAGTAGGCACCACGGTTCCACTGCGCGTCGTGCTCCGGGGCGGGCCTGAACGCGGCGGGTCTGAAGAACAGCAGCTTCCAGCCGGCAAGGAGTGGACGGTAGCCAAGCGGCGGGATCAACCGGTTGGCCGGGGGCGTCGCGCGCACCGGCTCGCGCGTCATCAAATAGGCGTAAAGCGCCTGCAGATCGGCATCGGTGATGCTGCTGAAATGGTCGTAGGGGAACGCCGGGTAGAGGTGACTACCGTCGCGCGCGACGCCGTCGTGCATCGCGCGGTCGAACGCCGCCTGCGACCAGCGGCCGATCCCGGTGGAGGGGTCGGGCGTGATGTTGGTGCCATACAGCGTGCCGAACGGCGTCGCGATCCGAACGCCGCCCGCAAAAGAACGCCCGCTGGCGGCCGTGTGGCAGCTCGTGCAGTTCCCGATCCGTGCAAGGTCGGCGCCGTGTGCAATTATTCGCGGCGAGAAGTCAGCACGCGTCGGTGGGGCTATCTCCGCGATCGCCGGCCGGTGCGCAAACACGAGAAACGCCGCGAACAGTAAGGCCAGGATGGCCAGCACGATCAGCGCGATCCGGTAGCGGCTGCGCCGCCCTGTAGTCATCTTGCCGACTGCAAGAGCGCGGATGTGTTGCACACCGTGCCGTCGCGGCGTCGTCGCGCGCGACGTGATGGCGATGGCGCGTAGCGGGAGCCATGCTGCGTCGAAAAAATAGCCAAGGTAGAATGTGTTAGTCGACTAGTCCCGGCCAGCAAGCTGTTTTTGTTCTCCAGCGTGCTCGGTACACCACCGACCATCGTCGGCTGCGGGATCGCCGCCCGCGCCTGCGCCGGAACGGCAATGTGATCAGGAACGAAAGGAAGGAAGCTATCAAGCATAAGAACATCCCTACCAAGGATCCCCTGGCAATCTGAATATGAAAAAGCGTCTGATTTGGAGGCAGCAGGCACAGCTATCGTGTCGACTTTTGAGTCATCATCGCCACGAAGTTACTGATCGGCTCACGACCAACCTTGCCATCGTTGTGCGCTGTTAGGTACCTAGACACCTGATATTCGGCGTAATGGGTCCGCGCCCGCACGATCAAAACCCAACAAGCGAAAAACGGACCGCAAGCAGATGCGAGCGGATAAGGTCCGACGCCTTTTCCGGATCGCGCTCGCCCAGCGCTTCGACGATGTCGCTATGCTGAGCATGATACCGCGCGCGCCGTTCCGGCGTGGTGGTTCGCGCCTTGAGCTTGATCCATTCCGGCTGTTGCCGCGCCATGTTGATCGCCTCGTAGAGCCCAGCGAGCAATCCGTTCTTGGCTGCGGCGACGATGCACTTGTGCAGCGCTTCGTCCCAGAGCTCGAACCCGATGATATCGGTCTCTAGTGCGGCCGAGGACACACAATGCCGCATATGCGAGAGATCGCTTGCGGTGGCCCGCGTTGCCGCCAAAGCCGCCGCCCACGGCTCGAGAAGGAGGCGAACCTCCATAACTTCGGCCGGGCTCGACCCGACCACGCGATCAAGAAGCAGCTGCGCGTCGGAAGGCCCGCTTGCCGGAAGGTCAGCAACGAACGACCCGCGCCCGACATGGCGAACGATCTTGCCGGCATCTTCGAGCCGCTTGAGCCCCTTGCGCAACGTGTTGCGCGCAACTCCGAATTCGACTTCGAGCAGCCGCTCGGTCGGCAGCTGAAAACCCGGCGGCCAGCTGCCGTCTGCGATGCTCGTTTCAATCTGCTGGACGATCGCCGCAACCGCATGGGCGGCAATCGTCCGCCCGTTCGAACTTGGAATGTCGAGAGTTTGATCCATTACTGCCCCAATACCGTTTCATCCAGGTTAAGTCAATTTAAATTTTGAACCACTTGACCGACATCGCTCCTAATGCGCATATTGGCTCAACAGTATTAGCCGTTTGGCTCTTGATTGGTGCAGTAGATCTGATGAAATTTGCCACACTCATTGTCTCAGGACGCGCGTTCGTTGCCATTGTCGATCCCCAGACCGATCGATATTGGCCCGTGGCCGATCTGATCGGCCGGCCCGTCGACACGATGGTCGATCTTATTGAGGCCTATCCCGACATCAGCGCGCTACTCGTGCCGACCGGCGACGGCGGCAGCCTTGCCGATGTGACGGTCGCCGCGCCGATCCGGCCGGTGCGCAACATTATGTGCGTCGGCAAGAATTATCACGCCCATGCGCAGGAGTTCACGAGGAGCGGCTTCGACAGTTCGGCCAAGGACCAGAGCGAGGCGGTTCCGAGCGCGCCGATCATCTTCACGAAGGCGCCCGAGACGGTCATCGCGAACGGTGACACCATCCGATATCCCACCGGCCTGTCCGACAGTATCGATTATGAGGGCGAGCTCGGAATCGTGATTGGCACGGGCGGTCGCGGCATTGCCAAGGCCAACGCGCTCGATCACGTGTTCGGCTACACAATCCTCAACGACATGACCGCACGCGACTTGCAGTCGAAGCACAAGCAGTGGTTCATCGGCAAGTCGCTCGACACCTTTTGTCCGATGGGGCCGTGGATCGCCGCCGCCGGCGAGGTGGATGTGGGCAATTTAGAGCTGAAGACCTGGGTGAACGGCGAATTGCGCCAGGACACCAACACGTCCGACATGATCTTCGACGTGCCGACACTTATTGCGACGCTGTCGGCGGGGCTAACGCTGCGGCCGGGCGACGTCATCGCGACAGGCACGCCGGCCGGCGTCGGCATCGGTTTCGATCCGCCCAAATATCTTTCGCGCGGCGACACGATCGAGATCGAGATCACTGGGCTCGGTCGATTGTCGAACATGCTGGCGTGAGGGCCGAAACCGTAGAGATTCAAGCACTTTTAGAAGGAGCGTAACGTGGAAAAAGCGATAGGCGATTGCCCGGGCGTCAGCACGTCCATCCGCGCCGGAGTTCCCGCATGACCGCGCAGGCGGAGCATCGCCCGAGCGTTGGTGTGATCGGACTCGGGATCATGGGCGGGCTCTACGCGCGCCACCTCGTCGAAGCTGGCTATACTGTGTTCGGCTATGACGTCGACGCAGACCGAATGGCAGCCTTTTCGGAGGCCGGCGGCGAGCCGGAAGGGTCGCCCGCCAGCGTGATTGCGCAAGCCGATATTGTCTTGACCTCTCTGAGCTCGATCGACGCGTTCAAGGCTGTTCTCATCGATCCATCGGGCCCCGTGGGGCAGGCGCGCGAAGGCCAGCTCTTTATCGAGACTGGTACGATCCCGATCGAGATGAAGGAAGCCGCGCGCGACCATCTCCGCACGCATGGCGCTGAAATGATCGACACGCCGGTCACGGGCACGCGCCTACATGCAGAGACGAAGGACCTCGTCGTCTATCTCAGCGGCGAGGAAGCCGCGTGCGAGCGCGCGCGGCCTGTGATCGAGGCATGGGCGCGCGACGTGCGCTACGTCGGGCCGTTCGGCGCGGGCATGAAGCTCAAGATCGTCACCAACCTGCTGGTCGCGGTGCATAACGTCGCGGCGGCCGAAGCGCTTGCGCTCGCCAAGGTGGCGGAGCTTGACCTGCGGATCGTCTACGATCTGATCAACAGCGGTGCGGCGACATCGAAGGCGTTCGGCTTTCGCGGGCTAATGATGCTTGAGGACCGCACCGCCGACGCCACGATGCGGATGGACGTTTTCTCGAAGGATCTCGCGATCATCGGCGCGTTCGCCGGCTCGGTCCATGCCGAGACCCCGCTCTTTGATTCAAGCGCCGAATTGTACCAGCGCGCACTCGACCAAGGCATCCGTACCAAGGATATCGCCGCGGTGTTCGACCTGCTCTCCCATCCCGACGGTGCTGCCTCAGCCGCTATGCCAACCAAGGAACTGACATGACCGACATCACATTGAGCCAGGCCGACGCCGTGATCGAAGGCGCGCTCGCCGAGGCCCGCTCGCTTAATCTGCCGCCAATGACTGTCGCCGTGCTCGACAAGGGTGGCCACCTCACCGCGCTCAAGCGCGAGGACCGCTCGGCCAACCTTCGCAGCGATATCGCGATTGGCAAAGCCAAGGGCGCGCTCGGGCTCGGCCAGAATAGCCGCGCGATGGCCGACCGGATCGAGAAGGTTCCATATTTCTTCATCGCGATCGCGGCGTTAGCCAACGGCAACATGATCCCCGTGCCGGGTGGCGTGTTGATCTATGACGAAGCGCGCAACGTGATCGGTGCGGTCGGGCTGAGCGGCGATAGCGCTGACAATGACGAGAAATGCGGCCTGGCGGGAATCGCCGCGGCGGGTCTCGCCGCCTAAACCCGAACGCCCTCATATTCCCAGTTGGAGGCTGACATCGTGAACTTGTTCCCGCGCGTCCCGGACGATCCCGCCATAAAGTTGGCCTATCGGGGCCAGGCAGCTGGTGGTCCGGCCAGATCGCACGCCTACCCCAGCGTCGCCGTGCGATGACTCAGCCGCTGCACATTCTGAGCGCGGGGGCGGCCTTCGGCCTGATCACCGCGAGCCGCGCCGCTTTCGAGGCGCGGGCGGATTGCGCGATCATAGCCCAGTTTGCCGCGGTCGGCACGACCGAGGAGCGCGTACGCGCCGCGCTCGATGCGGTCGGGGAGGGCATTCTGTTTGTGCTCACCCCGGCGGTGATCACGACACTGATCGCTGACTTTCCCGGCCGCATCGTTCCGGCGGGAACGCTCGGCACCACGCCGGGCGCGCTCGCCTGTGCCGGCGACCCAAGCGCCTATGATATCGGCACCGTCGCGGCGCTGCGAGCAACGCTCGCCGGGCTGGACTCGATCTATACCGGCGACCTCACCAAATCGACCATCGGGCGCCATCTGGTCCGCGTGATCGAGGGGCTTGGGCTGTCCGATCACGGTCCCGAGGTGATCGGCTTTCCCGGCGGCGCTAAGGCGGTCGAGATGCTCGTCGAAGCCGGCGACAAGCGCGCCCTGGCTTGCGCGCAGCTCACCGAGATCCGGCAGAACCCGCAGGCGCACGCGGTAGGACCGTTGCCAGGCGAATATGCGCTCGACACCGAATATGCGCTCGCCGTGATCGCCGGCCCGCAAGCCGATCTGGCGCACGCCTTCGCCGCCTTGCTCACCGCGCCCGAACAAGCCCCGGCGCGGGCCAAAAGCGGGTTCGATCCGGTGTAGCGGATCGAGGCGCGAACTCATCCCGGACCGATGCGAAAGACACGGCCGGGTAAACGAGAATATGGAGAGCCTGAATGGACTACCCCGATCTCGTGGCGATGTATGCGGAGTCGCGCATCACGCCCCATTACATCCGTGCTTATGCGATCCTGTGCCTCGGTTACGTCGCAGAGTTTTTCGATTTTTTCCTTGTCGCTTATCTGCTGGCGGTCGTGCGGCCGATCTGGCACTTGACGTATGGCCAGTCGTCGATCGTACTGCTAGCTGCCGGCGCCGGCGCAATCTTCGGTTCGCTGTTCAGCGGCGCACTGGGTGACGCCTTCGGGCGGAGAAAGCTGCTGATGTTCAGCATGGCGTCGTGCGCGATCGGCGCGGGCGGCGCGGTCTTCCTGCCAGACGGCGCGTGGGTCGCCTTCGCCGCATTGCGCTTCTTTGTCGGTGTCGGTCTGTCGGGCAGCGCGACCACCACCACCGTCATGGTGGTCGAGATCACACCGCTGCGGCTGCGCAAGGCACTCACCGGCTTTCCACTGACCGCCGCCTCAATCGGGGCGGTGGTGGCGTCGCTTTCCGCGGCGACGCTGATCGATCGGCTGGGGTGGCGTGGCGTCGCGGCGTTCGGTTTCTTTCCTTTTTTGCTGCTGATCCTGGTTTACTTCTGTGTACCCGAGTCGCCGTTCTGGCTGGTCAGCAAGGGACGGTTCGAAGAGGCGCGCAGCTCGTTTGGCACATTGATGCAGCGTGATGTTTCCGCGCTGCCGGTCTTCGTCGGCGGCCACGACACGCAACCGCCCAACAGCAACCTGGCCGAACTCTTCGCGTTCCCGATCCGCACGCTAATGGTGTTCATCACTTGGACCGCGCTTAGTACGACCAACTTCGGGGTGTATCTTTGGGGGCCGACGGTGGTGTCGATGATGCTCAACGTGACCGCGTCGGCGGCGGCGCATTATTTCCTGGTTGTATCGATCGTCGCGTTGATCGGACGTGTCGTTTTGTCGGCGCTGCCGGTGTGGATCTCGCGCCGACGGCTCTGCGCCTGGTCGGGCTTCTGCATCGCCGTAGCGCTTGCTGGGGCGGGGCTTTATCCGCGCGGCTATATTCTCGGCTATCCGCTGTTTGTCGTGTTCGTCGCTTTCGGTGCCTTCTTCTTCGACGGCATCTGGGTGGTGATCAGTCCCTATGTCGTCGGCATCTATCCAACGCGTCTCGCCGGACGCGCGATCGGCGTCGCACAGGCGGGCAACGGCGTCGGTAAGATCATCGGGCCATTGTGCCTGGCGGTAATCGCGGGAACCGGACAGCTCGTCACGCCGACCGCGACGACCAATGCTGTGACGCCTGCTTTCTTGTTCATGGCGGGCTGTGCGCTTGTGTTCGGGCTCGGCTTCGCCTTCTTCTTGCCTGAGGAAGGCGTCGACAGTGACGCGGCAGGCAACGCGCTGGAACCCGAGCGCGCGCCGGCGCGCAAGAGAGCGCCGACGTCATAGCCTTCCGGACATAGCCTCCGCAGACGGCCGGATTGCTGCACGCGATTTTCCGCACACGACCGTGCCACGATGGCGCGTGCGCACCGGCCACGCTCATTTGACGGACAGACACCGCAAGGGTGCGTCCCGCTACTCTTAGGAGACGGATATGAAACCGAGGATAGCAATCGGACCGCGCCGGATGCGCGCGGCGACGATGAGCCTTGCTGCCCCGCTCGCCTTGATATGTTCGACCGCCGCCGCTCATGCCGACGCGCAGCCTGGCGGATGGCAGACCACTGCGACCGGCGACTGGGGCGGCCTGCGCCAGACGCTGTCCGACGATGGCATCGACATTCGTGGCGGCTATCTTGGCCAGCTCGGCAGCGACGTCTCCGGCGGCAAATCGACCGGCACCGATTATGCCCAACAAATTTCCTTTGCGATCGACTGGAACCTCGCCAAGCTCGCCGGATGGTCGGGCGCGACCTTGCACACCGCGGTGATCGACCGAGTCGGCAACCCCCTCAGCAAGGATCACACCGGTGCCGCACTGGAACAGAACTATGTCTACGGCTCTGGCGAGAATTTTCGCATTTCCGATCTGTCGCTGGAACAGACGCTCGCACATGGTCGGGTCTCGCTACGCGGCGGCTATGTGCTCGTCGGGCTCGAGTTCGCGGCAACGCCGGGCTTCTGCAATTTCGGCCTGATCAATAATGCCTTCTGCGCGCATCCACAATATCTTGGCGTGAGCTCGGGCTATCAGCTTGGGCCGGTGCCGCAATTTGGCGGCCGGGTGAAGGTCGCTCTCGGCAAGGCGTTCTATGCCGAGGCGGGGGTCTTCGAGAATAATCCGCAACACCTGCTCCCCGCCCACGGCTTCGATTTGAGCCTAGTCGGCGATGCCGGGACGATGCTACCGTTCGAACTGGGCTATACGCCGAGCTTTGGCGGGGGGCGGCTGCCCGGTCATTACAAGGTAGGAGGCCTCTTCGACACCACTAACGCCAAGGATCCCGGCGATCCTCTGCGGGTGCATCAGAGCCGGTACGTGCTGTGGTTGCTCGCCGACCAGATGGTGTACCGTCCGGATCCCCAGACCAATCGCGGGCTTACCGTCTTCGCGCAGGTCGGCGCGGCGGACAAGCGCACCTCCCCCGAACCCTTCTGGCTCGCAGCAGGTGCGTTTTATCAGGGACTCGTGCCCCATCGGCCCGATGATACGATCAATCTGGCTTGGGCGCATGCCGCAGCGAACAGGCGCGGGATCGATCGCCTGATCGACCTAGCCGCCGCACGGAACCTGCCCGGCACCACCTATGCCGTCGCCGAAAACGATTTCGAAGCGAGTTATAGCGTGCACCTACGTAAATGGCTGACGTTTACGCCCGACTTCCAATACGTGGTCAATCCCGGCGCGCCGCAATTCCAGCACTATCGCAACGCGAGTGTCCTTAGCTTGCAAGCCACGGCGGTATTTTAAGAAGCAATGGCTGACACCGCGATGCAGACGCTGCGACGATGGTGCGCTTAATATCGTCTCCCAATCTCCGAATTCCAGTGGATAATTTTGCTTGTCGCGAAATGCTGACCTACCTGATCTATAAGAAGATAGCCGCATCAGAAATGGGCGAGGTAGCCACCATCAACGGCGAGGATCTGCCCTGTTACATAAGACGACATAGGTGAAGCGAAGAAAAGCACCGCTCCGGCAATCTCATCGGGACGCCCCCATCGGCCGAGCGAAGTGCGCCGGTTGAGATGCTCGGCTATAGCAGGGTCGGCGACCATAGCTGCGTTCGCTTTGGTGGCAAAGAAGCCTGGTGCAATCGCGTTGACCGTTATCTGTCGAGAACCCAGTTCAGCCGCAAGTGCCCTCGTCAACGCATCGAGGCCGCCTTTTGTCATCGTGTATGCAGCATCTCCCGATCGCGCGATCTGGGCGGCGATGGAAGTAATATTGATGATGCGACCACCCACCGGCATTCGGAGACTGAGAGTGCGGGCAAGATCGAACGGGGCCACCAAGTTTATTTCAAGGAGGTTCCGAACGGCTTCTCGATCTAGCCCAGCTAATGAGCGCCGGTCGCGATCTCCCGCATTGTTGACCAGTATGTCGACCCTGTCGATGGACGACAGCAGCGTCGCCACAGCATCCTCGTCGCGAAGGTCAGAAACGATAATTTTGGCCGAGCCGCCAACATCGACTATGGCGCTCATCAATGAGCTAAGACGTTCAGCGTGTCGGCCGTTCAGTAAGATATGCGCGCCTGCTGCTGCCAGTCTCTTTGCGATTTCACTGCCCAGCCCACCGCTGGCTCCGGTCACAAGTGCAGTCTTGCCTTTAAGCTGGAACACGAAAACCTCCGTCTGCCCGATCTCCGGGGTAAGTATGGTAGATGGATGCCGTCCCTCAGAATTGGAGGCAACGGTCCACTGCATGTGCGACGAAGCCTGACTCTAAACAGGCGGCCTAGTTGACCCGCCGTGATCTGCGCGGACGTCGTCAGTGACTTTTCCAGACCTAGCTGCCCGAACGCTGGGTCAGTATCCAGTATCCGGCACGGCCCACGTTCGCAAATGTCCTGAGTTTCGGACGTCGCGTATGTCGCTGGTTTTGCGACACCCCGAATGTTCTGATGGTAGGGAGCGGACAGGCTGCTGGCGGGCTAGTGAAAGGCAGATCGTCCAGCCCGGTATTCGATATGCTCATCGATGTTGCGCTGAACCGCCTTCAAGAGATCCAACGCCAGATGCCGGCAGGCCAACCGGCGAGCGGAATGTGCGCCCAGGTCGCGAGCAGCCATACTACCAAGCCCCCGCCCAGCGCGTGCATCCCGAAGCTACCTAGCTTGGCGCGTCCCTTCGCGATGGCGGCGAACGGCAGGTAACTGGTGCGTGCTTCCCAGGCGGGCCAGCCTTCCGGATCGAACGCAGCCTTCTTGCTATCTTGGGCGGCAGCACCGACCAGCGCCAAGATGATGATCGCGCCGCTGAGGATGACGTTCTTTGTGATCGGGTAGATTAGGATGTGAGAGAGCCCCCAGATCGCGAACGCCCACATCATCGGATGGCGGGTCACAGCATAGACGCCTTGCGCTTTTGCGGTCGCTGCACTGCCCCCGGCGCCGGGCAGCGCTGGATTGCGAACAAGCGAACCCATCAGCAATATGGAAGCGATCAACATCAAGGCCGTTGCGACCGCCCAGAGGACGTCGCCGACCGCCCAGAACTGCGGCGTCACCGGTGCCGCACGATACGCCCAGACCGTCGCGCCAAGCGTCACGAACGCGACCAGCGAATACAGCCCCGCGAACGCAGACTCCCCGATCGCGCCGACCAACGGCCGGCGCAGCGGGTGAGACATGGCGAAATGCGTACCCAGAAACGAAGCTGCCGTTGCCAGCACGGTGATCGAACCGGTCATTCGTCGTCTCCTCCCTTGTTTCGGGTCGGTGCGTTGGCCGTTGCAGCGGCCGATGAAATGATAATGTTCGTGAACTGCCGGGCTCGCTCGCTGCGTTTCTCGGGCGCCTCGATGCCGGCTTCATTGCACAGCGTCGCATAGCCGTGAACGATGCTCCAGGCGGCGAGGCTGAGATCCGCCGCGCGTGCGGGTGGGCACAGCGTCGTCACGATCGCGACCAGCGTGGAGAAAGCGTCAGCCGACGCGGCGGTGGCGTCGGGGAATTTGGCAATGTCGACAAGTTCGTGCGCGAACATCAGGCGGAACAGCGCGGGGGTGCGCTGAGCGAAGGCGATATAAGCATTGCTCGCCGCCTCCAACGCGATTGTGCCGGCCTTCTCATCGGCTGCTGCCCGCAGCTCGTCGGCGAGCCGCCTGAAGCCGGCGACGACCAAGGCTGCAAGCATCGCTTCCTTGTCGGTGAAGTGGTTGTATGGCGCCTGCCGCGATAGGCCGGCACGTTCGGCGACGCTGCGGAGTGACAGAGCAGCCGCGCCGCAATCCTCCAGCAGCTCGCTTGCCGCCTGCACAAGCGCATTCCGCGCATTCCCGTGGTGGTAGCCCAGCTTTCGAGCGGCCTCGCCCATGAACAATCTCCCAAGCAGGAAAGTACGGAACTATGTTGACGGCGTCAACGTTCTCCTCCTATATTGACAGTGTCAACAAGGAGGGCGGCCATGTACCACACCATCGTCAAGCGGATCGCACGCAAGAACTTCCTCCGGGTCAACGCAAAGGAGTTCGATGCCCTCCTCGCCGATTGTACGCCGGACATTCGGCACCGCTTCGGCGGCAACCACGCCCTTGGCGGCGAGCGTCGCGACCGCGAAGCGTTGCGGGCGTGGTTTGGCAGGCTCGGTCGATTGGGCGAGCATCTCACGCTCACTGTCGAGGATGTCTGGGTGAAGGGAATGCCCCACGACACCGTCATTATCGTTCGTTGGTCGGCAACCGACCAACTGCCGGACGGGTCGGCCTACCAGAACCGCGGCGTCCACATCGTGAAGATGAGGTGGGGCAAAGTGACCGAGATAGACGCCCACGAGGATTCGCAGGCAGTTGCTGAAGGCCTTCGGAAGCAAAGCGCCATGGGAATTGCCGAAGCGGCAGCCCCGCCGATCACAAGCTGATCACCTCCGGAGCGGATGCCCCTCAGCGACCGAGGCCTGCCGGGGCGCTGTCGCAAATGTGCTGACTTTCAAGCGTCTCGTATGTCCCGACTTTTGCGACAGCGGAGTGCCGTGTTTTGGCAGAAGCGGACGTTCCGGCTACGGGAACGCCGACCTGCATAGCCGACAGCGTGCCGTGTCGCCGTTCCAAAAAGAATGGTTGATTGAGAACCGAGAGTTGTTCTCGAGAGCATCCCGGTTGTCGCTATTTGGGAAGGAAACAGCTCTTTCAGCGCCGACGCATATATTAAGCGGTATACGAGTGCTATTCGCCTCCGGCTCCAGGAGGCGTAGATGATCGACCGGCTCCGGCCAGCCTTTTGCGGGCGCTTGCCCGACTTCCCTTGGCGGGGAACAGCGCGCCGGCGACGCCGAGCCCGTAGCGCGGCATGTTAACATAGACCGACTCTGAGTGGCCGGCGGGCACGACATAGGTTTCGTGCCAGATGCCCACGTCGCCGCTGGTTC
>Ga0265780_10005013_pt1 | contig 16911 bp, 15 predicted proteins | sample P1T30metagenome_FD_192432 | JGI IMG/M metagenome (GOLD analysis project Ga0265780, IMG submission 192432) | Plant litter microbial communities from East Loma Ridge, Irvine, California - P1 T30 | ecosystem: Environmental > Terrestrial > Plant litter > Unclassified | place: USA: California... | reverse complement strand
AGATTTTGGTGCCCACGGAGGGACTCGAACCCCCACACCTCGCGGCACATGGACCTGAACCATGCGCGTCTACCAATTCCGCCACGTGGGCATGCAAACAACTGATACAACCATACTACGAACAACTCAGGTAGCTTTTGGTGCCCACGGAGGGACTCGAACCCCCACACCTCGCGGCACATGGACCTGAACCATGCGCGTCTACCAATTCCGCCACGTGGGCATGCAAACAACCGTACAACAAACAACACAGCAGCTTTGGTGCCCACGGAGGGACTCGAACCCCCACACCTCGCGGCACATGGACCTGAACCATGCGCGTCTACCAATTCCGCCACGTGGGCGCTGCGTTGCTTTTACTACTTGCTCGACGTCGCCGTCGAATTCCGCTACGATATCAGGCTTTACCTGTTTGCGCTAGACCAACTTTCGTTTGCCTTTCGCAGGGCTGCTACTGATTCGCATCGTCTTCGTTGCGGCTGTACCGTTTTCGAAGAGAGCGAGAGTATAGCGGATCAATTGCAAATGTCAAAGGGGCACGAGACCTTCATGCTGCAGCTGCGTGTCGATACCAGGCCATGCGCAGCCACCCGCAGCACGCTTCGGACGCCAAGTTAGGCGAATCCCCACGTCCTCCGTTACACTACGCGTGAAGACGTGTCAATCCAACCATTGCGCCGGCAGTCGGCCAACCCACTGGCTCAACAAGATTAAGAAAACGATTTGAAGCACCCAACCTATACCATCCCCAGCCGAGAGGAAATCCTCGGCATCTTCCGCCAGGCAGGCTCGCCGCTCGACAGCGGCGCCGTGGCCCGCGCCCTGCAAGTCGATCCCGAAGCCGAGGGCGTGCTGACGCGCCGCCTGAACGCCATGGAACGTGACGGCCAGATCCGCGCCAACGCCTCCGGCGAATTCCAATTGACCGACCACTCGAGCTTCGTCTCCGGCCGCATCAGTGCGCACCGCGACGGCTTCGGCTTCGTGATTCCGGAAGAGGGCGGCGACGACCTGTTCCTGCCCGATAAGGAAATGCAGAAGGTCCTGCACGGCGACCGCGTGCTGGCACGCGTGATCGGCACCGACCGCCGCGGCCGCCCGGAAGGCACGATCGTCGAAGTGGTCGAGCGCGCCAATACCCACGTCATCGGACGCCTGCTGCAGGAAGACGGTGTGTGGAAGGTCGCCCCCGAAGACAAGCGCATCGGCCAGGACATCCTGCTGGAAGGCCGCCCCGACAAGGCCAAGGCTGGCCAGGTGGTCAGCGTCGAACTGGTCGAGCAGCCCTCGCGCTTCAAACAGCCGACTGGCCGCATCGTCGAAGTGCTCGGGGAGCTCGACGACCCGGGCATGGAAATCGAAATCGCCGTGCGCAAGTTCGGCGTGCCGCACGTATTCTCCGCAGGCGCCCTGAAGCAGGCCAACAAACTGCCGAACGAAGTGCGGGATTCCGACCTCGGCGAGCGCGTCGACCTGCGCGACGTGCCGCTGGTGACCATCGACGGCGCCGACGCGCGCGACTTCGACGATGCCGTCTACTGCGAACCGGTAAAGATTGGCCGTGCCCGCGGCTACCGCCTGCTGGTGGCGATCGCCGACGTCAGCCATTACGTGAAGCCGGGCGATCCGCTCGACGATGACGCCATCGAACGTTCCACCTCGGTGTACTTCCCGCGCCGCGTGATCCCGATGCTGCCGGAAAAACTGTCGAACGGCCTGTGCTCGCTGAACCCGGCGGTCGATCGCCTGACCCTGGTGTGCGACATGGTGGTCAGCAGCGACGGCGAAGTCGGTGCCTACCAGTTCTACCCGGCCGTGATGCATTCGGCGGCGCGCCTGACCTATGACGAAGTGGCCGCGATCCTGGGCAACACACAGGGACCGGAAGCGGGCCGCCGTCCGGGCATCGTGCCGCACCTGCTGCACCTGAACGAAGCATTCCGCGCGCTGCTGAAGGCGCGCCAGGAGCGCGGCGCCATCGATTTCGAGACCACCGAAACCTATATCGTCTCGAACGCGATGGGCAAGATCGAAAAGATCCTGCCGCGCACCCGCAACGACGCGCACCGCCTGATCGAGGAATGCATGCTGGCAGCTAACGTGTGCGCCGCCGATTTCCTGATCCGCCACGACCAGCCGAGCACCTTCCGCATCCACGCGGTGCCGACCGAGGAAAAGCTGAACCAGCTGCGCACCTTCCTGAAGCAGGCCGGCCTGAACCTGGGCGGCGGCACCACGCCGGCGGCGCGCGACTACGCCGACCTGATGACCCGCATCAAGGAGCGCCCGGACGCGACGCTGCTGCAGACCATGCTGCTGCGCTCGATGCAGCAGGCGGTCTACAGCCCGGACAACGTCGGCCACTTCGGCCTGGCCTACGAACACTACACCCACTTCACCAGCCCGATCCGCCGTTATCCGGACTTGCTGACCCACCGCGCGATCAAGGCGGTCCTGAAGGGCAAGAAGTACGAACCGACCGGCATCGATCTGTCGAAGCTGAACACGACGCTGTCGAATTCGGCGCGCAAGCAGGCCGCCAAGAACAAGGCGGACGGCAAGCAGAAGGATCCGAAAGACCTGACCATCTGGGACGCCCTCGGCGTGCACTGCTCGGCCAACGAACGCCGCGCCGACGAAGCTTCGCGCGACGTCGAGAACTGGCTCAAGTGCTTCTACATGCAGGACAAGCTGGGCGAGGAGTTCACCGGCGTGATCTCGGGCGTGACGCCGTTCGGCATCTTCGTCCAGCTCGACGAGCTGTTCGTCGAAGGCCTGGTCCACATCAGCGGCCTGGGCACCGGCGACTACTTCCAGTACGACGAAGCGCGCCATGAACTGCGCAGCGACCGTACCGGCAAGGCCTTCAAGCTGACCGACCGCGTGACGGTGCAGGTGGCCCGCGTCGACCTCGAGTCGCGCAAGATCGACCTGGTGCTGGCCCAGCCGGCTGCCGACAAGGCGGCGCTGCCGGCACCGCTGGAGCGTGCCCGTGCGGCCGCCGTCGAAGCCCTGGAGCCGAAGGAGCCGCGCCGCCGCAAGGGACGCAACCGCAACCGCAACAAGGGACGCCAGGACCAGGACCAGAACACGGTCCAGGACCAGGTGCAGACCTGGCCGGTCCCGGTGGATGCCGCCGAAGCGCCGGCCGCCGACGAGCAGGACGCCAGCGACGAAAGCGCGGACGACGTCGTGTTCGTGCCGCCGTCGCGCAACAGCCGCCGCCGCAAGGCCAAGGCCAAGCGCGCCGAAGCGGCCCGCGCCGCCGAAGCAGCAGAGGCCTTGGCGCCGCAAACCGCGCTTGCCCCTGCTGAGCCGGCACCGGTGGCGCCTGCGCCGGAACCGGTGCCAACCGAGCCGGCACCGAAGAAGAAGCGTGCGGCGAAACCTGTTCCGCAAGAGGCTGTCGCGGCGCTGCCGGCATCTGAGCCAGTCGCTGAGCCAGTCGCTGAGCCGGCACCTGCCGAACCCGCGCCGAAGAAAAAGCGCGCGGCCAGGCAGGTGGTGCAGGAAGCGCCGGCACCCGTGCCTGAGCTGGTGCTGGCCGAGCCCGCGCCAAAGAAAAAGCGTGCTGTGAAGCAGGCGGTGCAAGAAGTTGCGGCACCGGTAGCGGCGCCGACACCGGTCAACGCTGCGCCGAAAAAGATGCGCGCCACCAAAAAGGTGGCCGAGGAAGCCGCGGCCGAGCCGGTTGTGGAAGTCCCTGCCGCACCCGCGAAAAAGCCTGCCGCGAAAAAAGTGGCGGCCAAAAAAGCGGTGGCCAAAAAAGCGGTCGCAACTAAGGCAGTGGCTAAAAAAGCCGTCGCCACAAAAGCCGTAGCAAAAAAAGCGGTAGCAAAAAAAGCAGCGCCGAAAGCCAAGTAAGCGGCTTAGTCAAATGAGGTCAGCGCCCGGCAGGTTAGCCGGGCGCTGACCTTGTGGTTTGAAACTGGAAGAAGTAACGAATGAAAAATAAAATGATTTTTGGGTTCCACGCGGTGACCTCGCGGCTGCGCCACGAGGCGGCATCGGTGGAAGAGATCTTTGTCGACGCCGAGCGCCAGGACCGCCGCATGCAGGACCTGATCGCCAACGCCAAGCAGGCCGGCGTGCGCGTGATGCCGGTGGAGTCGGGCCGGCTCGACAAGATCGTGGGCACCCGCCGCCACCAGGGCGTGATCGCCTTCGCCAGCCAGCTGTCGCTGGCGCGCAACCTGGATGAGCTGCTGGACGTGGTCGAAGGTCCGCCTCTGCTGCTGATCCTGGACGGCATCACCGACCCGCACAACCTGGGCGCCTGCCTGCGTGTGGCCGACGGCGTCGGCGCACACGCGGTCATCGCCCCGAAAGACCGTTCGGTCGGCCTGAACGCCACCGCTGCCAAGGTCGCCAGCGGCGCCGCCGAGAGCGTGCCCTACATCACGGTTACCAACCTGGCGCGCACCATGCGCGACCTGAAGGACCGCGGCATCTGGCTGATCGGCACCACCGACGACGCCGACAAGAGCCTGTACCAGGGCGACTTCACCGGCCCGACCGCACTGGTGATGGGTTCGGAAGGCGAGGGCATGCGCCGCCTGACCCGCGAGACCTGCGACGTGCTGGTCAACATCCCGATGTTCGGCTCGGTCGAGAGCCTGAACGTCTCGGTCGCGTCGGGCGTCTGCCTGTACGAGGCGCGCCGCCAGCGTCTGGCCAAAGAGTCGCAGTAAAATCCCCCGTCGTTTCCGGCATTGCCGGAAACGACTTCCACCTTCGGGGAACGACCTTCTCGACCTCCCCAAATTTGTTTCCCTCATAAGCAAGTCCGGCCCGGATACGCTACCATGCTGTCTGTTTGCCACGGTTTTTCCCTATGTTTTCCAATCTGCGTGAAGATATCAAGAGCATCATCGAGCGCGACCCTGCGGCGCGCAATGGATGGGAAGTGCTCACCTGTTATCCCGGCCTGCATGCGGTGGTCATGCACCGCTGGGCGCACGCCTGCTGGCATGCCGGCTTCAAGTGGCTGGGCCGTTTCATTTCTTATCTCGCACGCATCCTCACCGGCATCGAGATCCATCCGGGCGCGACCATCGGCCGGCGCGTCTTCATCGACCACGGCTTCGGCGTGGTCATCGGCGAGACCGCCGTGGTCGGCGACGACTGCACCATCTACCAGGGCGTGACCCTCGGCGGCACCACGCTGGTGTCCGGCACCAAGCGCCACCCGACGCTGGAGCGCGGCGTCATCGTCGGCGCCGGTGCCCAGGTGCTGGGTGCCTTTACCGTCGGCGAGTACGCCAAGATCGGCTCGAATGCCGTCGTCGTGAAACCGGTGCCGGCCGGCGCCACCGCGGTCGGCAACCCGGCCCACCTGGTGCGCAAGGAAGAGCAGGCGCGCAGCGCCCAGATGTTCGCGGCCTACGGCGTCACGCCCAACGGCGACGATCCGCTGTCCAAGGCGCTGCGCAACCTGATCGCCCATGCTTGCGCCCAGGACGAGCAGATCGAGCGCCTGTGCGCCACCATGAAAGCGGCCGGCATCGCCTGCCAGAAGATGGACGAGAGTGATAAACTCGACCAGGTGCAACTTAACCGCCTGGTAGATTGACGCTCGTTCAAGCGTAGAGAGAGCAATATGGAAGACAACATCCCGGGCAGCTTCGACCCGGCATCCGACCTCGACCCGTTCGAAATCCGCGTCCTCGGCGTGCTCGCCGAAAAAGAGGCGCTCACCCCCGACAACTATCCGCTCACGCTGAACGGGCTGATGAACGGCTGCAACCAGCTGTCCAGCCGCGACCCGGTGATGCAGCTGCCGGAAGACGTGGTGCACGACACCCTGCAGCGCCTCATGCAGCGCAAGCTGGTCAACGGCATCACCCAGGCCGGCGCCCGCGTCGTGAAATACGAGCACCGCATGCGCATCAAGTGGTCGCTCGAGCAGGACAAGGTCGCCGTCCTCACGGTGCTGATGCTGCGCGGCCTGCAGACCGCCGGCGAGATCCGCTCGCGCAGCGGCCGCCTGCACGACTTCAAGTCGGTGGCCGAGGTGGAAAGCGGGCTGCAGTTCCTGATCGACAAATACCCGCCGCTGGTGGCGCGCCTGGAGCGCGCCCCCGGCACCAAGGAAGCGCGCTACGGCCAGCTGCTGGGCGGCGCGATCAACCTGGCGCGCGACGATTCCGCCTTCGGCGCCGCCAGTGCGCCGGCCGCGCCATCCTCCGGTTCGCGTGTGACGCAGCTGGAGCAGGAAGTGGCCAGCCTGCGCGCCGAGGTCGACGAACTCAAGGCGCAGTTCGCGGCGTTTCGCCAGCAGTTCGAGTAACTGCCGGCAGCGTGGCCGGCGCGGCCGCATCCTCCGCCGGCGCATACGTCACCTCGATCAGCGCATCGTTACTCCAGCTGGTGTCGCCGATCGGGATGCGGAAGGATTTCCCGCTCACCCGCAGCGCCAGGCTGCGCTCGCCGTCGCGCAGCGTCGCAGTGCTGAGCTTTGCGTTGGCGCGGCGCGACCAGCTGCGGTCACCGCCCTTCGGGGTCTCCCCCTTGAACCACGAGCACCAGTCGGTGGTGAGCAGGAGGCCGTTGACCAGCCCGACCGCCCAGAACGGCATCTCCGCCTTGCCGATCGCGACCTTCACCCGGCAGTCCAGGCGGATATCGCCAATGCGGTACTGGTTGTCGGCCAGGCCAGGGGTGCGCACCCAGGTCTCGACGCGGACATCGTATTTCTTGCGGTTCAGGATCAGCTCGGCCTTGGCATCCCAGGCGGCCTGGCTGCGCGGCACGCTGAAGCTGGCCTGCTCGTCCAGCGACAGCGGAATCGAGAAGTCGTCGGCGGCGATGCGCGCCAGCGGCCGCTCGCCCTTCAGCGCTTCGCCGTCCCGTCCCTCGACCTGGAAGCGCAGCTGCGGCACGTCTGGTGCCAGCGCGTGCTGCGCGTCGAAGGTGTCGAGTCCGGCCGCGATGGCGCGGTAGGTGCGCATCTCGGGATCCTTGACGGCGTTGATGTGCACGGTGCCGGGTTCGTCTTTTTCTTGAGCGGCGCCGGCGGCACCGACGGGCGCGAGGCTGGAAGCCAGTGCCAGCACGAGGGTCAGGACCGAGGTGGCGTGAAGTGGCCGCATGGTCATCTGTGCCTCAGCCTTCGTCGCGATAGCGGCGCAGGCGCATCGCCGCGTACAGCATGGCGGCGCCAGCCAGGGCCCACAGCCAGGCATCGGCGTGGGTCAGGGTCGCATACGAGCCGCTGACAAGGCTGTTCATGTCGGCGCCGTTCGGACCCGGGCGCAGCGCCGGCGGCAGCCCGTCGTGGAAGGAGAACCAGATGCCGGGCACGATGCCGCCCAGGATGCGGGCTACCACCTCCTGTGCATGGTGCATCAGGTTCAGGGGCTGGCCGCCGATGTTTTCGGCCGCCACGCTGACCCACTTCACCATCAGCAGGCCGACCAGCGGCGCGCCCACCGCCCACATCAGCGGCTTGGCTCGCGCCCAGCTCGACACCAGCAGCAGCCAGCCGACGGTCGGCAGCGCCCACACCAGGTAGACCGGCAGCAGGGCGAGGATGCGCAGCGGCGACAGGTAGAGGTCCGGCGAGGCCAGGATCGGGCCGAGGATGTTGATGCCGTTCACGCCCAGCGCCAGGCAGCCGATCAACAGCAGCAGCAGCGAGGCGATGGTGCCGACCACGATGGTGATCAAGGGCGCCACCAGCAGCGCGGTGATGGCCTTGGACAGCACGGTCATCGCGTCCGAGACCGGCAGCGATTTCCAGAACAGGATGCTGCGGTCCCGGCGCTCGTCGTGCAGCGCGCCCAGGCAATACGAGAAGATCACCGCGGTCAGCAGGCCGAACAAGGGGAGGGAAGCGCCCAGGTAGACGCTGCTGGCCACCTGCGCGATCCGGTTTCTCAGCTCGAGCGTCACGCCGACGCTGTAGCCGTTCAGGGTCTGGCCGTTGATGGTGATGTGGGTCGGCAGGTCGTGCATGGCCAGGCCGTAGGCCATGGTGGCGCCGATGGACAGTACCAGCAGCGCGGCCACCGCCAGCGGCGCCCACAACATCGACCCCTTGTATTCCCAGAACTCGCGGCGCAGCAGCCATTTCATGGTCACGGTGTTCATGCGTAGCTTCCTTTCATGGTGGCGACGAACAGATCGGCGACGCTGGGGTTGCGGGTTTCGCCGAGGGCGGCCAGCTGTTGACGTGATATCCCATTCGATGCGCCCGGGGCGCCCGCATCGAACAGCATCACCGACTTGCCGAACACGGTGCGGCGGTCGATCGGCTGCAACGCATTTGCGGCGCTGAGCTTGTCGTGCGAGACCATGACTTCGATGTAGCGCTCGCCGATTTCTTCCATCGAGGCCGCCAGCACGATGCGGCCCTCGCGGATGAACATCAGGTCGGTCAGGATGTGCTCGACCTCTTCGACCTGGTGGGTGGTGATGACGATGGTCTTGTGCTCGTCAAAATAGTCTTCCAGCAGGTTCTGGTAGAACTGCTTGCGGTAGATGATGTCCAGCCCGAGTGTCGGTTCGTCCAGCACCAGCAGCTTGGCGTCGATCGCCATCACCAGCGCCAGGTGCAGCTGCACGATCATCCCCTTCGACATTTCCTTGACCTTCATCCCCGGCTTCAGCGAGGTCGAGGCGATGTAGCGTTCGGCCTTCTCGCGGTTGAAGCGCGGGTGCACGCCGGCCACGAAATCCACCGCATCTTTCACGCGCAGCCAGCGCGGCAGGATCGCCACGTCGGCGATGAAGCAGACATCCTGCATCAGGTCGTCGCGCTGGGTGCGCGGGTCGAAGCCCAGCACCGAGAGCGCGCCCTCGAAGGGGACCAGGCCCAGCGCCGCCTTCAGCGTGGTGGTCTTGCCGGAGCCGTTGGGGCCGATCAGGCCGACGATGCGGCCAGCCGGGATCTCGAAGTCGATACCGTCGACGGCGGTGCGCTTGCCGTAGCGCTTGGTCAGGCCTTTGGCCGAGATCACGCTGTTCATGAGCGGTCTCCGTGTTCGTCGCGCAGCAGTTGTTGGGTGTCCAGGCCGAGGCGGCGGATGCGCTCCAGCATGGCCGGCCATTCTTCGCGCAGGAAACGTTCGCGCTCGCTTGCCAGCAGCTTTTCGCTGGCGCCTTCCGTGACGTACATACCGATCCCCCTTCGTTTTTCTACTAAGTTATCGTCGACCAGTTCCTGGTAAGCCTTGGAGACCGTGATCGGGTTCAGCTGGTACTCGGCGGAAAGCTGGCGCACTGAAGGCAGGGCATCCCCTGCCTTAAGCGCGCCATCCAGCATCATGCCGATCACCTTGTCTTTCAGCTGCCGGTAGATCGGGGCGTTGTCATTCCAGCCGATGGTCATTGCCGGCCTCGCTTTCTTGCGGTGCAGCCTGGACGTCCATGCCTGCCTCCTTGTGGGTGGTGATGTAATGCAGTGGTGTTGTAGTGAAGTATAACACCAAGCTTGTCGCTGTCAACACAGGCGAGGCGCTGGCCTACCTGTCAGTTCGGATAGGGTGAGTCAGACTTGGGCGCCGTCCAGGGCGTGGCGCGTGATGCGGCCGTCGGCATCGATGGCGATCCAGCCGCCGCGCACCGGCGCCTCGTCGAGCTCCCAGTCGGGCAGCACGAAGCGGCGCCGTTCACCCTGCTGGTGCAGGGCGGGGCGGTGGGTATGGCCGTGGATGATGACGTCGGCACCGCTTGCCTCGTGCAGGGCCGCGACGGCGTCCGGCGCGACGTCCATGATTTCATCGGATTTTTCAGCATGGGCCGAGCGGCTGCCTTCGCGCAGGCCAGCGATGATCGCCTTGCGCTGGCTCAGGGGCATGGCCAGGAATTGCTGCTGCCAGGCCGGGTCGCGCACCTGGGTTCGGAAGGCCATGTATTTGAGGTCGCCCGTGCATTGGGCGTCGCCGTGGACCAGCGCAACGCGCTCGCCGCCGAAGGTGGCGACGTGCGGTTCCGCCAATAACCGGAGTCCCGCCGCTTCGGCGAAGCCCGTGCCGACCAGGAAGTCGCGGTTGCCGGCCATCCAGTAGAGCTTGACCCCACGCTCGGAGAGGCGGCGCAGCGCGCTGGCCACGTCGGCGTTGAACGGCGTTGCAAGGTCGTCGTCGCCGGCCCAGTATTCGAAGATGTCGCCGAGCAGGTAGAGCGAGTCGGCGTGAATCGCGCGCGCGGCCAGGAAGTCGAAAAACGCTTCGGCCGTGCGCGGATGCGAAGCCTGCAGGTGCAGGTCCGAGATGAAGAGCGCCAGCATGCGCGTGGAAGCGGTCATGAGCTGAGTGGACTAACCACGCGCAAGGTTTTAGGGATTACTGAACGACTTCGACTTTCTCGATGATGACCGGATCGGCCGGCACATCGGCGTGCATGCCGGCGCGGCTGGTCTTGACGGTGTTGATCTCGTCGACCACGTCCTGGCCTTCGACGACCTTGCCGAACACGGCATAGCCCCAGCCATCCTGGCCCGGGTAGTTCAGGAAGTCGTTGGCCTTGGTGTTGATGAAGAACTGGGCCGAGGCCGAGTGCGGCGCCGAGGTGCGGGCCATGGCCAGGGTGTACTTGTCATTCTTCAGGCCGTTCTTGCCTTCGTTTTCCACGGTCTGGTCGGTGTCCTTCTGCTTCATGCCGACTTCGAAGCCGCCGCCCTGGATCATGAAGTCCTTGATGACGCGGTGGAAGATGGTGTTGTTGAAGTGACCCTTGTTCACGTAGTACAGGAAGTTTTCAACGGTCTTGGGCGCCTTGGCGTCGTCCAGTTCGACCTTGATGTTGCCCTTGTTCGTGGTCATGAGTACGGTGGTCATCTTGGTATCCTTATCGAGTCCGAGTTAATGGTTCGTTATTTTACAACCTTGTCGCCCTTGAGGAGGGTGGCCGACTGAATCACGACCGGCGTCACCGGCACGTTCTGCAACCCATGGGTGTCGTCGACCAGGGTCGACTTGATCTTGTCGACCACTTCCTTGCCCTTCACGACCTTGCCGAACACCGTATAGCCGGCATCCATGCGGTTGGCGGCGTCGAGACCGAAGTTGTCGACCACGTTGATGAAGAATTGCGAGGTGGCCGAATCCGGATTGTCTTCGCGCGCCATCGCCACCGTGTAGGCCGCGTTGGGCAAGCCGTTGGCCGATTCGTTCTTGATCGGTGGACGGGTCTTGCGGTTGACGAACTTGGCATCCATGCCACCGCCCTGGATCATGAAGCCGTCGATCACGCGGTGGAAGATCGTGCCCTTGTAAAAGCCGGCATTCACGTATTTCAGGAAATTATCCACCGTGACGGGCGCCTTGTCCTGGTCCAGTTCCAGCACGATCTCGCCCATGCTGGTCTTGATTGCGACCTGGGGATCGGCGGCGAAGGCGGCTGCGGACAGCAGCAGGGCGCCGGCGGCAATGGCCAGGCGCGTGAAGGGACGAGTCAATGGGCGCGTGGCGGACGGTTTGAATGCATGCATCGTGGGCTTCCTCTGGATCGATATAAAGCAAACTGCTGTCAAGGGTTTTGTAGAAAAATAAACTGTCGGACTCCGCAGCCAGTCGAGATTTTATCAATGCTATACTTCGCGACGGACTGTCGATTTTATCAAACGGAACACATCGCTCCAATGCGGTTCCCAAATAATAACAAGCAGTCCTGACGATCCGACCTCATCCGCGCCATGCCCTGCTGCGCGCGTGTCCGGGCGTCATGCTCCAACCTCTAGCCAACCATCCGATGAGCCAACTAAAGATTTACAACACGCTGGCGCGTGACAAGCAAGTATTCGTTCCGATCAATCCCGGCAAGATCAATATGTACGTGTGCGGGATCACGGTCTACGATTACTGCCACGTCGGTCACGCCCGCATGATGATGGCTTTCGATGTGATTTACCGTTGGTTCAAGGCTTCCGGCTACGAGGTGAAGTACGTACGCAATATCACCGACATCGAGGACAAGATCATCCGCCGCGCCGTCGAAAACGGCGAAACCATCACCCAGCTGACCACCCGTTTCATCGACGCCATGAACGAAGATGCCGAGGCCCTCGGCATCCTGGCACCGGATTACGCGCCGCGCGCGACCGATTACGTGCCGCACATGCTGTCGATCATCGAGACGCTGGAGCAGAAAGAACTCGCCTACCGCAGCGAAGACGGCGACGTGAATTACGCCGTACGCAATTTCCCCGGCTACGGCAAGCTGTCCGGCAAATCGCTGGACGACTTGCGCGCCGGCGAGCGCGTCGACGTCAATACCGGCAAGCGCGATCCGCTCGACTTCGTGCTGTGGAAAGCGGGCAAGGAATCGGAGCCGGCGGAAGCCAAATGGGATTCGAAGTGGGGCAGCGGCCGCCCGGGCTGGCACATCGAATGCTCGGCCATGTCCTGCGCCATGCTGGGCGAGCATTTCGACATCCACGGCGGCGGCGCCGACCTGCAATTCCCGCACCACGAAAACGAGATCGCCCAGTCGGAAGGCGCATTCGGCGCGCCGATGGCGAATTTCTGGATCCACAACGGCTTCGTGCGCGTCGATAACGAGAAAATGTCCAAATCGCTGGGCAATTTCTTCACCATACGCGAGGTCCTCAAGAAATACGATGCCGAAGTGGTGCGCTTCTTCATCCTGCGCGCCCACTACCGCAGCCCGCTGAATTACTCGGATGTCCACATCGACGACGCCAGGGCCGCGCTGACGCGCCTGTACACGGCCCTGAGCGGCATCGATCTTGGCAGTGAAGCGGCCGCGGTCGACTGGGACGAAGCCCATGCCATGCGCTTCCGCGATGCCATGGACGACGACTTCAACACCCCGCTGGCGGTGGCCGAGCTGTTCGACCTGGCCAGCGAAGTCAACAAGACCGGCTCGGTGTGCGACGCGCGCCAGCTGAAAGCGCTGGCCGGCGTGCTCGGTTTGCTGGAACGAAGCCCGCAGCATTTCCTGCAGGCCGGCAGCCCGGCCGAGGGCGGGCTCGATGAGACTGCCATCGTCGACGCCATCGCGCGCCGCGCCGCAGCCAAGAAAGCCCGCAACTTCGCCGAGGCCGACGCCATCCGCGCGGAATTGACGGCGGCCAGCGTCGTGCTCGAGGACAAGCCCGACGGCAGCACCAACTGGCGCCGCGCCTGAGCCAGCCGGAGCGACCAAGAACAGGCATGGCACTTTCCAAGGACCTCGCGGGCGCCGACCCGGCGCTGCCCGACGTTCCGCCCTACTGGGCGGAGGCGAAGGCTGAGCTCATGCGGCGCGACCGCATCATGAACAAGCTGATCCCGCAGTTCGGCGACATGCACCTGCGCGGCCATCCCGACCCGTTCACGACCCTCGCGCGCTCGATCGTCGGCCAGCAGGTGACGGTCAAGGCCGCCGAAGCGGCCTGGACCAAGCTGCGGGCGCTGTGCCCCAAGATGACGCCGGCGCAGGTGCTGAAGGCCGGCGCCGAGCCGGTCGCGGCCTGCGGCCTGTCCAAGAGGAAGACCGAATACATCCTCGACCTGGCCGGCCATTTCAAGGACAAGCTGGTGCATGCCGACCAGTGGTCGGAAATGGCCGACGAGGCCGTGATCGCCGAACTGGTCCAGATCCGCGGCATCACGCGCTGGACAGCCGAGATGTTTTTGATATTTAATCTGCTCAGGCCAAACGTGCTGCCGCTCGACGATTCGGGCTTGATCCAGGGCATCAGCCAGAATTATTTCTCGGGCGAGCCCGTCTCGCGCAGCGATGCGCGCGAGGTGGCCGCCAACTGGGAACCCTGGCGAACAGTTGCCACGTGGTATTTATGGCGCAGTCTGGACCCACTTCCAGTAGAATAACGCCCTTGCCGCCGCTACCTCAGCCGTAAGCGGCCACGAACACACCCGGAGGACCAATGAGTAAAACAACTTTCCTCAGTTTTGAGCAGCCGATCGCCGAGCTCGATTCCAAAATTGAAGAGCTGCGTTTCGTACAGGACGATTCGGCCGTCGACATTTCGGAAGAAATCGACCGCCTGGCCAAGAAGAGCCAGCAACTGACGAAAGACATCTATGCCAAGCTGACCCCCTGGCAGGTTTCCCAGATCGCGCGCCACCCGCAGCGTCCCTACACGATGGACTACGTGAACGCGATCTTCACCGATTTCCATGAACTGCACGGCGACCGCAGCTACGCCGACGACCAGTCGATCATCGGCGGCCTGGCCCGTTTCAACGGCCAGTCCTGCATGGTCATCGGCCACCAGAAGGGCCGCGACACGAAGGAGCGCGCGATGCGCAACTTCGGCATGCCCAAGCCGGAAGGCTATCGCAAGGCGATGCGCCTGATGAAGCTGGCCGAGAAGTTCAACCTGCCGATCTTTACCTTCGTCGATACCCCGGGCGCCTTCCCCGGCATCGACGCCGAAGAGCGCGGCCAGTCGGAAGCGATCGGCCACAACCTGTACGTCATGGCCGAGCTGAAAGTGCCGCTGATCGCCACCATCATCGGCGAAGGCGGTTCCGGCGGCGCACTGGCCATCGCCGTCGGCGACGCCGTCCTGATGCTGCAATACGCCACCTATTCGGTCATCTCGCCGGAAGGCTGCGCCTCGATCCTGTGGAAGACCTCGGAACGCGCGGCCGACGCCGCCGACGCGCTGGGCCTGACCGCGCACCGCCTGAAGGCCATTGGCCTGGTCGACAAGATCATCAGCGAACCGCTTGGCGGCGCCCACCGCGACCCGGCCGCCATGGCCCAGGGCCTGAAGCGCGCGCTGGCCGATACCCTGCGCCAGTTCCAGGGCATGAAACCGAAGGATCTGCTCGAAGCCCGTCACGCCAAGCTGATGGCCTACGGTAAATTCAAGGAAACCACCCCGCGCGAGGAATGATGTTGATCGGTAAAGCGGCTGGCCGCGGCAGGCCGGCTGCCGCCGGCGTTTCCTCTCTCTTTGCGCAGGCTTTACAGAGCCTGCGCGCCGAACACTTCCCGACTTCAAGCCCGGCGATCGCACTCGCTCTCAGCGGCGGCCTCGATTCGATGGTGCTGCTGCACGTCGCGCACGCCTGGGCGCGCGAGCAGGGTGTGACGCTGTTCGCCTTCCACGTCCACCACGGGCTCAGCCCGAACGCCGACGCCTGGCGCACACACTGCGCCGCGGCCTGCGCCGCACTTAGCGTCGCCTTCGACGCCCACGCGGTGGTCGTGGACAAGGGCAAAAGCGGCATCGAAGCGGCGGCCCGCAAGGCGCGTTACGCGGCCCTGGGCGAGATGTGCCGCGCACACGGCGCCGGCCTGCTGCTGACCGCGCATCACCTCGACGACCAGGCCGAAACCGTGCTGCTGCAACTGCTGCGCGGTTCCGGCACCGCCGGCCTGTCCGGCATGGACGCCGCCAACCGCGCGCCGACCCTGCTGGGCGACGACACCCTGGTCATGGCCCGTCCGCTGCTGCAGGTGGGGCGGCAGGAGCTGGAAGCGTTCGCCGCGGGAGCGGGCATTGCCTGGGTCGATGACGAATCGAACAGCGATCCGCGCCATGCCCGCAACGCCCTGCGCCACACGGTGATGCCGGCGCTGGCGCAAGCCTTCCCGGGCTTCCAGCAACGGGTCGCGCGCAGCGCCGCGCATGCGCAGTCGGCGCTGCGCGTGCTGACCGAAGTGGCGGAGCAGGACCTGCACGCTTGCCTGCACGGCGACGCCCTCGACCTGACCAAGCTGCGTGCGCTCAGCCCGGACCGCATCAACAACGTGCTGCGCCACTGGTTCGCGGTGCGCCGCCTTGCGATGCCGTCGACCGCGTGGATGGACGAAATGATCGGCCAGCTGTTCGAGGCGCGCGAGGATGCCCAACTGCTGGTCGTGCACCCGGAGTGCCACGTGCGCCGCCACCGCGACCGTCTGTATTTAGTGCCCAAGCTGCCCGACCTGGCCGGCATGCGCGATCCCGACGACGAAGGCATCATCGAGAAATACGCCCAGGCGTTCGTCTGGCGCGGTGAAGCCTCGCTGGCCTTCCCGGACTACGGCGGTGTGCTGCATTTCGATGAAGCTGAGCACGGTTTCGACCCGGACTGGCTGCGTACCCGGCCGCTCGCCATCGATTTCCGCAAGGGCGGCGAACGCCTGAAACTGGCGCAGAACCGCCCCAGCCGCAGCCTGAAAGCCCATTTCCAGGCGAACGGCATCCCGGCCTGGGAAAGGTCCCGGCTGCCGGTTGTCAGCAGCGGCAGGGACCTGCTGTACGCGGCCGGGCTGGGCATGGACTGTCAGCACCTGCAGGAGGGGGCAGGGCGCATCGCCTTGCGCTGGCATGCCATTTCCGCATGACCATATGTCGATTCGGTATAGGTTTCGCCACCCAAGGTCTTGAGATTCTGCAGCGCAGCATGTACAGTAAAAGGCTCTATTGACTTTTTACAAGCGGAAAGCTCCACTTCATGGCTTTAATCGTCCACAAATATGGCGGCACGTCGATGGGCTCGACGGACCGCATCAAGAACGTCGCCGCACGTGTCGCCAAATGGCATGACGCCGGTCACCGCATCGTCGTCGTGCCGTCGGCCATGTCGGGCGAAACCAACCGCTTGATCGGCCTCGCCAAGGAAATCATGGCCCAGCCGGATCCGCGTGAGCTGGACATGATCGCCTCGACCGGCGAGCAAGTCTCGGTGGGCCTGCTGGCGATGGCGCTGCTGGCGCGCGGCAAGGACGCCGTGTCGTATACGGGCTGGCAAGTGGGCATCAAGACCGATTCCGCATTCACCAAGGCGCGCATCCAGTCGATCGACGACAGCCGCGTGCGCGCCGATCTCGATGCCGGCAAGATCGTGATCATCACCGGCTTCCAGGGCGTCGACGAACAAGGCAATATCTCGACCCTGGGCCGCGGCGGCTCGGACACCTCGGCGGTGGCCATCGCGGCCGCGCTGAAGGCCGACGAATGCCTGATCTACACCGACGTCGACGGCGTCTACACCACCGACCCGC
>Ga0265780_10005011_pt1 | contig 16913 bp, 16 predicted proteins | sample P1T30metagenome_FD_192432 | JGI IMG/M metagenome (GOLD analysis project Ga0265780, IMG submission 192432) | Plant litter microbial communities from East Loma Ridge, Irvine, California - P1 T30 | ecosystem: Environmental > Terrestrial > Plant litter > Unclassified | place: USA: California... | reverse complement strand
ATTTTCTTCGCTTTACACGAGTACATGGTTAGTGTTAAGATGCCCAGTGCAACTGGCAAAAAGTACATTCTTAATTTGTTCATAAGATTTTATTGGTTCTAAATTGCTAATCTATCTTAGCGGTTATCATTTGCGGCTTAAATGTAAAAGAATATAGTAAATAACGCAATAATTCTTGTAAACGTGTGTCGAGCAACTGTACCCTAATTTTAACTATCTTCCGCTTTTTAAATAAACAGGGTTTATCATTAAACCCATATTTTTAATTTTGCTTTATGTCGTCACATCATATCATTAGAGAAAAGCAGGAACCTGCTTTATATATTCACCAGCTAGGTGATTTCAATGAAGAATACCTCGGACAATTATTAGAGTGGAGCCCGACCCTGATCGTGAATTCCACGGAATACGAGAAAGTTATTAGCTTGGGCCTGAAGGTTGACGTCGTGCTGAATCCTTCGAGCAGACATGAATACCAGGAAAATACCCGCTTAATCGAAAAGATGAAAGCCGATATTCTGGAGGTGCTTGACTTCCTGATCGAAGAAGGTTACCAGGCCGTCAACATCATCGACCAGGATGGGCAGCTGCCAGATCTTATTGACTACTTCCCGCAGATCAACATCGTAATCTTTACAACAAACAGTAAAAACTATGCAATAAAATCAGGGTTTAAAGTATGGAAGCCTAAAGGAACGGAGTTTCAGATTCCGCTTACCAATTACTTTGAAACGACCAACCTGCTCCCTAATGAGAAGGAGCGTTTTGAGGTGATCAAAGATGGTTTTGTCGAATTTACATTTGCTGGTACTTATTTGTTTGTGAGGGAATATTATGATCCTAGTTAAGAAAGCTACAGAAACTGATCTGCCAACCATCCGGGAAATTGCTAAGGTAACCTGGGGGCCAACCTATACTGACATTATTGGTCAGGAACAAGTTGACTACATGCTAAATCAGATGTACAATTTGCCTGCATTGCAGGAACAGCTGGCGCAAGGACATCAGTTCTTTATTGCGCGGCAGGGTTCCAAAGATGTTGGCTTTGCTGCTTATTCCAGGGATGAAGGTGATGCTTTTCACCTGCATAAACTGTATGTCTTGCCAGAAGCACATGGACAGGGCGTCGGTAAATTCCTGATGAATGAAGTGGTAAATAAGGTGCGCGCTGAAGGTGGCAGATATCTGCGTTTAAACGTGAACAGATACAATAAAGCCAAAGACTTTTATGAAAGTGCGGGCTTTAAAATCAAAGAATCCGTTGACAATGAGATTGGCAACGGATTCTATATGAATGATTATATCATGGAAAAGACTATCGAACCAGCTTAGGTATTCTGCTTGGTGTATCGCTACCTTTAATGATGGTTATTGCGCTTTTTGCAATTGCTTTAATGGTAGAAAGGATGTTCTCGATGTCCATAGAGCTGTACTCATCTTTCACCGAGTGATACAATTTGTCGGTATCAATCTGGTCGGTACTGATCGTATGTGCCGGAACACCTAAAGCTGCCAAAGTAGCGTTGTCACTACGGTAGAACAGGTTTTGCTGTGGATATGGATCCGGGTGAAAGGTGAACTCCGTACCAGTAAGATTCTTCTGCAGGATCTTTCCAAAATCGGATCTTTCGTAGCCGGTGATGAATGCTGCATTCTTACCGAATTTACTTTCTTTACCGATCATCTCGATGTTAAACATAGCAACCACTTCTTCCGGATTCAACTGCTCCGAGAAATGTTTGGCGCCAAAACCGCCAATCTCCTCTGCTGTAAATGCCACGAAGATTAAGCTGCGTTCATTGTTGTTTAGTTTTTTATAGTATTTCGCCAGGGCAATCATCGCAGTCGTACCAGAAGCATCATCGTCAGCGCCATTGGCAATGCTATCGCCTTCTACAGCCTTTACAATGCCCAGATGGTCATAGTGACCTGAAAATACAACCAGCTCTTTAGCTTTAGATTTGCCCGGAATCATACCGGCAACGTTAAACAATGGCAGCTTAGAAACTTCGTTTGTAACATTAGCTTTAAACTGTGTTGCTACGGTATCGCTCGTCAGCACGAACACCAATCCTGATGCGTGCTCTGCCTGAAGATCTTTCTCGTCAACCATGCTTCCACGGCTTAAAGCAGCTTTCACGCGATTAAAGTCCTTCTCCATCTTTGGATCAACCAGTACCAGCTGCTGCTTTTTACTTCTGGAAAGCGCACGGAATTGGGAAATGAAGTCTTTGGAAGCATCTAGTTTTAGCCAGCTTTCTGCTGCGGTATTGTCAAACGTAAGAGATGCTGTAGTACTACCTGCAACCAGGATGTGCTCAGGTGCTACCGTCGTTCCATTAAGGTTTACTTCCACCGAAGCTGGTGCTACGCGGTATTTAAAGAAGCTTTGTCTGTATCCACTTGCGCCTGTTAAAGGCTTTAGGCCTATGGCCTTAAATTCTTTTTCAATAAAGCTTGCTGCTTTATCTATACCTGGGGTGAAGGTGGCACGGCCTTCCATCTCATCACTGCTCAAAGTTTTGATCAGTCGGTCTACATAGTCTTTAGTGATGACTTTATTGATGTCCTGGGCGTTAACCTGTCCGCTCAGGAGTAGAAATAGAAAGGCGTAAAAAAGTTTGTTCTTCATTATTTATTTTTTGGGGTAAATTAGTAATTATCTTCTTTAAGCCTTAATTTTTTCTGTTCGATGCTGGTGTTCACGCGTGTTTCGTGTACGCCATCGACCACTTCTACCTCATAGTCACGGTCTTTTTCGGCGGTATAGACTTCAGCGGTTTCCCTAAACTCCACCGACTTATCGTAGGGCCCAATGCTGCTCATCATCTTGACGAATACAGGCAGGCATTCAAAGAAAATGAAGAGCAATCCGATGAAGGTTACGGCCATAGCTGTACTTTCATCACGTGTACCATTGGGGTTGAAGCTCAGCTGCCCCAGCGCCCAGTTGCGATCGGCGAAGCCGGCAATGCTGGCCAGGCTATCCAGCTGTTTGCCGGTATAGATCTTTTCAGCAAACATGCCGTCGAACTCCTTACGTTTCGTTACAAAATCTTCCTGCTGTCGAACGTAGGCATTCAGCGTATCCAGATTCTGCTGTCGCTGCAACAGTTCTGCTTCCTTGCGTTTGGCGTAAGGGCCATAGCCCATCACCCCAGAGGTTTCAGCCGTTTTGTTACCGAAGATTTCAAAGTTAAGTTTCTGACGGTCCGCTTTAATGGCACTGGCAAGCGAGTCTCTTTCGGTACGCGTTGCATTAAGCTTCCCGAGCTCAATTGCATATTTGTTGTTAAAAGCCTTATTTAGCGTATCAATCTTTGCGCGCTGGTTGTTCAGGTAACTTACCTTAAGCCGCTCCCGGATTTCCTTATCAAAGATCTTTAGTTCAAGTGGCCTTGAGATCACTATTCCAATCATTACAGCCAGGAGAATCCTTGGGGTTGCCTGCAGAATTTGCTTCCACACGGAGGAATTTTTGTTGATGCTGGCTACAATGTAACGGTCCATGTTAAAAATTGCCAGGCCCCAGATGATACCGAATAGCAGTGCGAAAAGGACGGCAAAAGGATCGCCTTTAAACACAAAGTACATCGCATAGCCGCCCGAAAGTGCAGCAAAGAGTCCTGTAAAGAAAATGGTGGCACCGATACCTACATACTTTGTTTGTTCGGTAGGATGTTTTTTCAAGGTATCCAGGTGCACACCTGAGCAAAACCAAAAGAATTGGTTAACGGAGTTCATAATTCAGGGTATTAGTATAGCTAGCTATTAAACGCCTGGGATGCAGTGTTGTTACAGCAATAATGGCGATAAATTTTACACCAGCTTGGGTATCTGGCCATAAATGCGTATTATATTTATTGCTTATCTTTGAGAAAATTTAAACCATGAAATCTTCATACTGAGGTTTCATCATTAAAATCTAAACAGATGAAAGAAGTTACTGTACAAGAGCTTAAACAGAAGATGGATAATAACGAAGATTTCCAGCTAATCGACGTTAGAGAGACTTTCGAGTATGAAACATCCAATCTGAATGGGGAAAATATCCCATTAGGCGGCATATTAATAGAAGCTGATAAAATTGCAACCGATAAACCGGTGATCATACAGTGCAGAAGCGGTAAACGCAGTGCAGCGGCAGTGATGCAGTTGGAGCAACTTGGGTTCACCAACCTGTATAACCTTAAAGGAGGTATCCTGGCATGGCAGGAGGCGTTTGATCCAAACATGCCGGTATACTAGTCATGAAGAAACAAATTGCCTATAATGTATTTTTTTACCTGGGGATCTTCATTTCGATCATCGGGCTTAAATGGGCATGGGAAATACACAATATGCCTGCGGTATGCTTGTTCGTCGCATCGGCAATCTTCTTTATTTACTTGAAGATTACGCTGATCAGGGACCTCAGACAAACCATTAAGAATAAAACAAATCAGCGTTAACACCTTCCAGGCCCAAACCAGGAAGGTCATTTAAAATATAGCGCCCTGCAACCATCTGCGGGGCCTTAAATGGATTGTTACTGGTTAACCAAGGCCCATCAAGGTCCGCCCAGTTGCACAGTGGTGCTAGAGCAATTCCCGCCAGTGTAGCACAAGAGGTCTCACTCATACACCCGATCAGCACCTTCATATCAAGTTCTTTCGCCTTCAGGATCATTTGATGTGCTTCATACATCCCGCCGCTTTTCATCAGCTTAACATTAATGCCATGATAGGCACCTTTAATCGTATCGATATCTGCCAAGCGCTGCACAGCCTCATCGGCAAGAATTGGAATCGGACTCCTACCTGTAATCCAGGCATTGCCTTCCAGGTCGTTCTTGTCCATTGGCTGCTCGATCAGCACCGCACCTTGTTCATGCAACCAGTAGATCATATCGATGGCAGCTTTACGATCCCTCCAACCCTGATTGGCATCAATATACAGCGGAAGGTCACTTACACTGCGGATCGTATTGATGAGTTCCCGATCATTGTCCCGGCCCAGTTTAATCTTGAGCACCTTAAAGTCTTTTGCATCCAAGATCTTTTCTTTCAGCACCTCTGGTGTGTCGATACCGATCGTGTAAGATGTTAGGGGCATTTTGCAAGGTTCAGCACCGTAGATCTCATAACAAGGCTTGTCCAGGATTTTACCTTGCAAATCATTTAACGCAATATCTAACGCAGCTTTCACGGCTGGATTGCCGCTTTCAATATGATCTAAGTAGGCTATGATCTCTGGAAAGTTAAAAGGTGCCTGAAAGCGGTTCCAATCAATTTTTCTCAGGAACGCTGCTGCAGACGCGTAAGACTCACCCATATATGGTACCATAGAAGCTTCGCCATATCCAGTATGCCCTTTATAATCGAGTTTTAACAGTAATAATGGTGTGCTTGTCCGGGAGAACTTAGCGATAGCGAAAGGGTGTTTAAGTTCAAGCTGGTAGGAAATATGGGTTGCCTGCATGATGCTGAAGCGGATTGGTAATCGTAAAGTTAAAATATGATTGCACCGGTGAATGTAAAAATAATATCCATAATATTGCCTGTTCTATGAACAGCAGCATCTACCAGCCCTTCAAAAACTTCGATTTCAAGTACAAAAATTGCTTCCTAAGCGGTGATACCTTAAAGACGCCGATTACAGAAATCAACGTACTTCCGGATTGGCTTTTAGCCCTCGCCAACTTCAGCGGGCAGGAGCAGATTAAACTTCTGGATGAAAGTGTCCGTTCTTATAACACGCTTAAAGTGCCGGTTAACACTGAGATTCTTACACAGTTTGTTGATCCCCTCGAAGAAAAGATCGCTACTGCCTTTCAAGGCGGCTATGCGGCCGTGTCCAAGCTGGAAGAAATTGATCTTTTCAAATGGGTGGGCAAGTTCATGTACAGCCTGATCTATATCGAAATGAATGCTGCCATTAAGCTTCAACAGCTAAGTTCGGATGGTGTAAATATGTCGCAAGGCTTGATGCACAAATTTGGTAACCTGCACACCATGATCCAAAGCATCTACCTGAATGTAGATTTTGAGGACTTCGAGCCATGGTCCATCGTGGTTGTACCTTTAGCTGATCAGGACCATTACTTCAGCTTCCGTGACGAGATCAATACCATGACCTTCTCCTTGAAGCTTAAAGATTTCGGGATCATCATGTGTCTTCAGGACAATGGCACAAATAAGCGTTTTCATAAAGAGATTCTGGATCAGATTGCAGGTAAAGCATTGCTGGAACAGCAGTTTGAAGAGCTATGCGCTAGATTTTTCTACTCTGCCTACCTCTTTAACCGTTTGCCAGAATACACCATTTTGCCGGTAGAAGGGACCATTTACATCTCGCCAATGCCACTAAAAGGCGCTTCAAGCAAACCCTTGTTCGATAACTGGCAGCACAAAACCTATGCGCAAGTGCTCGAGAACTTCTGGAAGCCATGGGGCCATACGCTGTTTGAGATCATCAAGGATCCGCTGGCACCGATAAGCTACTTTAATCCACCTGCTTTACCGCCCGCCTACTAAGGCGCTTAAAAAGTGTGGCACGATGCCTGGAATAATCAGTATGGTGATGATGATGCCTGTAAGCGCACCAAAAAAGTGGGCATCATGGTTGATGTTGTCCCGCGACTGCTTCGAAGCATAAACACAATAGATCAGGTACAGTCCGCCAAATAACACTGCAGGAATTCCAATAGGAATGAAGAAGAGGTAAAGTTTACTTAAGGGATAGAAAAGGATGTAGCTAAATAGTACACCGCTAATGGCACCTGAGGCACCCAAACTGTTATACCAAAAGTCGTCCTTGTGCTTCAACACGGACGGAATATCACTCAAAATAAGGCTCAAAAAATAGATCAATCCGAACCTCCAAGATCCAATTTGCGCTTCCAGGGTAAATGCAAAAAAGAAGAAGGTCATCATGTTAAAAATAAGGTGCATCCAGTCGGAGTGGATCATACCACTTGTGATCAGGGTGTACAGCTTGTTTTTCCGATAAACACTGTATGGATGCAGCATGAACTTGCCATAAAGTGTATGGTCGTTAAAAGCATAGATGCTGGTGACAACGGTAAAAATTAAAATGAGACTTGCTACTGGGGTCTGGTTTAAATATTCCATGCTTTATTTTGTACTTTCCTTAAGCGGTTCCAGCAATCTTCCAACTGGGTACCTTAAATGTGTTTTTTCGTAATATGCAGAGTTCTTGTACACAAACTGCAGTTGTGCAGCAGCGTTTTTCGCCAGGTCAGGGTTTTTCAACTTTTCCTGCTCCAGCAGATTTTTAAGTTCGGGATTATCTTTCAACAGCTCCGCTGCTGTATCTTCGAAAACATAGGCCGAGTAGTGCTCTTTTTGTCCTAAGATGGAATCAAAGAAGTTCCAGTTGAAAAAAGAATCAGTTCCCTGCGGCTCTAAAGTCTCCACAATATAACGGTTTTGCCGCTGATTTACGTATACCAGATAGTCGCCCTTGTAGAACTGGAGGCTTTGCTTTACTGGGTTTACCTGCACTGCAGAATGGATGTAATGTCCTTCATATGGCGCTGCTGCAGTTTTATAATCCTTAATGTAATACATCTCCAGATCCAGCTTCGTATCACTGCTCAGCTGCTGCAACTGCACGCCGTTAAGTTTTAGCAGTTCCACTACGCGACTCCAGGCTTTAGGTATCACGTAAGCTACTGGCTTTTTTACGGTGATTGCAGGCTCAAAGTTGTTCCATTGTTTGATGTACTTTAGGTAAGGGGCATTCCGGTCGTAATATAGACGGTCTTGTCCGCTTACAGCACTTGGCTTTTGTTTGGCCGTGTAACCTTTAAACAGGATGCTGTCATACAGTTCTTTGTTCAGCTTCCATTCCAATGGGAAAGCCGTCTGAGCAGCTACATCTTTATCTGCTTTTTGCTTATTTAAGCCAATCTGTTTGGCATCTCTTGCAACGATGCTGATGTAAGTTTCCAATAGTTTATAAGTTGCATCCACGCGTTTGTCATAAGCCTTTAACATGTGTGTTTCAGGCATAAAGCCGATGGAATTATGTAGTGCCGCATACCCGGTTGAGAATCTGGCAGGTTCCAGGAAACCGGTGATACCTGCATCTGGTGTCTCCTCTACGCTGTTGATGTAAGGGATAAGTTCGTATCCTTTGGCGGCCATTTGCTTGTAAAGTGCGGGCACCATCTTTCCTGTTAGGTAGGTCGATAAAGTTGCATTCAGTTTATCCTTCTGCGTAGGGATCAATGTCATGGTGTACTGGTAGTCGGCACCATTACTGGTGTGTGTATCTACAAATACCTCTGGTTCCCAGATGTTGAAGATTTGTTGGAAGCTTGCGGAGTTTTTAGAGTCTGTTTTAATGAAGTCCCGGTTCAGGTCCAGGTTGCGGCTGTTACCGCGGAAGCCATAAGCTACTGGGCCGTTTTGATTCGCTCTGGAGGTGCTGCTTCTGTTATAGCTTCCGTCTATATTGTACAAAGGAATTATACAGATTACCATATTATCGGGCAATTTATTGCCTTTGAGCAGGTCGCGAGCAAGCATCATACTTGCATCAATGCCTTCTGGCTCCCCTGGATGGATACCATTATTGATCAGCAGAATGCGTTTGTCCTGCTTACGAATCAACGCTGGATCAAAGGTTTTGTCTTTAGATAAAACTAAAACATGCAATGGCTCACCGAAATCGGTGGGACCGTAGGTAATGAGTTTGGCTTGAGGAAAGGCAGCATCTAGTGCCTGGTAATATTCGATCACTTCCGGGTAGGTTGCTGTTGCTTGTTTTTGACTTTTTTCAAAAGGCGTCTGCTGTGCAAAGCTCTGCATGCCCAGGCATACCAGGAAGATCAAATAAAAAGGCCTCATAAATGTTTATCGTTTAAAATATCCAACTGGACCAAATTTATACTTTATACCGATAGAAGTGAAAGTATATATGTCACGGCTGGTATTCCTCACGAATAGTGGATTTTGGTCGAAGCCATCCATGCCTTCTCCGAAGGTCAGGTTGCCTTGGTAGTTCAAGTTTATTACAAAGCGTTCGTACCCATTCTTCTCGCTGATGCCATAGTTAACACCGACGTTTAATGGAATAAAAGCATCCCATGAACTACGTTTACCCTGATCAATCCTCGGATTGACATTAACCCGTGGATAACGGTCGGTGATGTTGTTTCGAAGCAATCCGATACCAGAACCTACATACACGCCTCTAACAAGTTTTTTCAATGTAGTATGCCTGTAAGTATTATTCATAAACGCACCGGCAGCAACGCGCGCGTAGAAAGAAGCTGCCTTATACTTATTGTTATAGTGTGCAAAACCCGCAGTCGTGTCTCCGCTTTTAATACGTCCAAGCTGGCCTTCACCGCCGATGGAAACATAAGGTGTAAAATAAAACTCAGCGGTACCGTATGCTGCTGGCGACATCGACTGACTGCGCAGGTCACCATATCCAACGGTGAAGCCTCCGCCGGCACCAACAGATAGTTTGTAGAAGTTAGATTGGGCACTTGCCTGCAATCCTGCCAAGGCACATATTAGAAAAATATATATTCTTTTCAAGAGATCTATTGTTAGTTTTGTTTGTAAAAGGCCTTAAACGGATACCCGCTACATAATTATGCCAAATTATCAATTTCAAACCGATTCCTTAGCATTTCGCTTCACAAAGTACGTACAGATCGATACGCAGTCTGACCCGCACAGCACCAGCAGTCCAAGTACAGAGAAGCAAAAAAACCTGGCCAGGGTACTGGTGGAAGAGCTTCAAAGCATGGGTATCCATGATGCAGCGCTTGATGAGTTTGGCTACGTTTATGCGAGCATCCCCTCCAATACGGACAAGCAGGTACCCGTGATCTGCTTTTGTTCGCATATGGATACCTCGCCCGACTGCAGTGGCTTGAACGTGAAGCCGATTATTCATCGTAACTACCAGGGGCAAGATTTGGTATTGCCTGATGATCCTACTGTGGTTTTAAAAATGGCAGAACATCCCGACTTGAAAAACCAGATCGGGAATGACATCATCACTGCTAGTGGTACAACCTTACTTGGCGCAGATAACAAGGCAGGGCTTGCCGAAATCATGGAAGCCGCAGCTTTCCTTGTGAGTCATCCGGAAATAAAACATGGTGAGATCAAGATCCTCTTCACACCTGATGAGGAAATTGGACGTGGAGTAGACAATGTAAATCTGGAGAAACTAGGCGCACAATATGCCTATACGGTAGATGGGGAGACCTGTGGTTCTATTGAAGATGAAACCTTTTCCGCGGACGGTGCCATATTAACCATTCATGGCGTAAGTGCGCACCCTGGATTTGCCAAAGGCAAAATGCAGAGTGCCATCAAGATTGCGGCAGAGATCATAGATGCTTTGCCAAAAGACCATTTATCCCCAGAATCGACCAGTTTGAAAGCGGGCTTTATCCATCCGGTAGATGTTGCAGGCAACGTTGAAGAAACAATGCTGGAGTTTATACTGCGCGACTTTGATGATGCTAAGCTTGCTGCGCATGGACAAACACTGGAAGGTATAGTTAAGGAAGTTATGCAGCGGTACCCCGAAGCCTCTTACAAGCTGACGATATCCGCACAATACCGAAACATGAAAAAGGTGTTGGATCAACATCCACAGGTGATGGAATACGGTGTTCTTGCCATCGAGCGTGCAGGATTAACGCCCATTCGTCAAAGCATCAGGGGCGGTACGGATGGCTCCAGGTTGTCCTTGATGGGTTTGCCTTGCCCGAACATCTTTGCCGGTGAACATGCTTTCCACGGTAAACAAGAATGGGTCTCTTTACAGGACATGGAAAAAGCTGTTCAGACGATCGTTAATATTGCAATGATCTGGGAAGAAAAAGCCTAGCCAGGTATTGATCATTTTCATCCACATAAAGCACCTCGCAGGTCCAGCCGGCTTGGTATGCTGTGGATATCAATGTTGCTTGATCTATAAATAGCCAGTCGAACCATTCTCCTTTATTGCCTTTGTATTCGTATTGATAAGATACTTCTCCGAAGTAATTGGCTGTGGGCAGTACCGTGTCTTCGTAGGCATAGGTGATGTCTGAAGAGTCGAACAAGAGTTGTCCGCCTTCATTAATCAACCCTTTAGCACGTTCCAAAAAATCTGAGAAGCCCTTAATCGTCCCAAAAACGCCAATACCGTTCATCACCATCAGCAAAGTGTCGTATTTTTCAAGTTGTAGGTTCTGGATGTTGCCACAAAGAATATTTTGAACCCCACGTTCCCGCATGATCTCACAGGCGGCTTCGGAGATGTCGTTTGCAGTAACATCGAAGCCTTTTTGCTGCAGGGCGAGCGCATGGCTACCAACACCAGCTCCAATGTCAAGAACCTTCCCTTTGCAAAGTTCAAGCGCATAGGTTTCCAATTCAGGCATTTCTTCTTCCGAGCGGAAAAATAGGTCAATCGGCATCTCTTCTAAATCACCCAAAGAGGTGTAAAGATTTAAAGTGTCGGCTTTGCCATGTTTGAATTGATCCTTTAGCGCTTGTCCAAATACGTCCATGGCGCCAAAAATACAGATTTAAGGTGTCTTATGAAACTCGACACGTGTCCTTGGTAAGCCCTGCGGATAGTTGTCGCGTACAAAGGCAATCATATTTTCACGTACATAACACCGAAGGTCAAAAGCTTCAGAAGAATTCCTGGCACTCATCAGAAACCGCACTTCGACGATGGATTCTTTGCTGTCGGTTACCTGGACCACGTTAACCCGCTTGTCCCAAAGTGGATGTTCGCTCAGTAGGCGGGTAAATTCCTCGCGAAGCGGTGGAATGGGGATGCTGTAATCGAGGTTCAAGAACACTGTACCAAGCAAGTCTGAAGACACACGTGTCCAGTTCTGAAAGGGTTTTTCGATGAAGTAGGTGATGGGTAGGATCAATCGCCGTTGATCCCAGATGCTCACCACAACATAGGTAAGCGTGATTTCTTCTACCCGGCCCCATTCGCCTTCCACGATCAATACATCATCAATCCGTATGGGCTGTGTAAAGGCTATCTGAAAGCCGGCAAGTAAGCTTCCAAGGGATTTCTGTGCTGCAAAACCGATGATGATACCACCAACACCTACACCTGTTAGCAGCCCTGCGCCAATCCGGCGCATACTTTCGAAACTCAACAGGATGATGGCTACTGTAAAAAATACAATAAGAGAAATCACAAACTTGCGGATGAACTGTAGCTGCGTTTTTAGCTTCCGCTCCTTAAGATTATTTTCCTTCGAGAGGTCAAAGCGGTGGTAGAAATAATCTTCCAGTACCTTGATGATGTTGATCAGGATAAATGCAAAAACAATTGCGATGCAGATGCCAATGACACGCTTGAATTCAAAACGAAAAACAGGGTCCAAGTTCATGAACCCTGTTGCAATATTCAGGATAAAGAGTGGGAAGAAAAAGGTGAATGGTTTGTTCAGCCTTTTAGTAATGGATTTTACAACAAAGCTATCCCAGATTTTAGTGCTTACATGGAAGACCTGCCAAAGAATTACTTTGATAATATAACCCGTCAATAATGCAAGGGCTGCAATGATCAGGTTGTTCAGAAACTTTGGAAACTCGTAACCTAGTATGCTATCTAATATCATGCTGTTTATTCAAGTTCAAACTCCTGGTGATATTCTGGAATTTCAACCGAATGGAAGCCTTTCTCCAGGATCTTCTTTGCGAATTCCTGCTGCACCTCATATTCTCCATGGACCAGAAACACCTTTTTAACTAATGCAGGATCCTGACAACTTAAAAAGTGTAGCAGATCCTCATAATCACCGTGGGCACTCATCGATTTAACGGCAATTACTTCTGCGGATACGGTAAACTCTTCACGAAATATCTCGACCACTGGCTGACCAGCAATCAATCGGCCCCCCAGTGATTTGGGCTCGCAGTAGCCGACCATCAAAATCGTATTTTTCTGGTTGCTGATGATGTTGCGGATGTGGTGTCTTACCCGTCCGCTATCAGCCATCCCCGATGCAGAAATGATCACACATGGGCGTGGGTCATCTACCAGCGCACGAGATTCTTCTACACTTTCAATGAACTTCAATCCTTTAAAATGAAAAGGATCCTCGTCCACCTTCATAACCTCTTTTACCCCGTTATTGTACATTTCAGGATGATTTTTGATCACCTGAGTTGCTTGCATGGACAGCGGACTATCTACATAGTATGGGACGTCCGGGAGTTTGTTCTTCAGTTCAAGACTGTTCAGTGCATATAAAATCTCCTGTGTTCTACCTACGCTGAAAGCTGGAATGACCACCTTACCACCTCTGATGTTGCAGGTGTTGTTGATGATTTCCAAGAGTCGGTCCTCAACGGGTTCAAGGTCTTTGTGCAGCGAATTTCCATAGGTAGATTCCATAATGATATAATCTGCCTGCGGAAATGCTTGCGGACTTTTGAGCAGCAGATCGCCATAACGTCCAACGTCACCACTGAAAGTTATTTTGTATTCTTTTCCATCATCAATAATGGTAAGGTGTATTGCTGCACTACCAAGCACATGGCCGGCGTCGGTAAGTTTAACGCGAATTCTCGGATCAATTTCTACCTCTTCGTTATAATCCAGCACCTTAAATTGCCCAAGTGCTTTGATGACATCATCTTCATTATAAAGGGCGTCGTCACCATCATCACTCTTGCCGGTGCTGCTGAGGTATTCTGCATCCTGCATCTGAATTTTTGAAGAATCCATTAGCAGAATCCGGGCAAGGTCCATGGTGGCTGCAGTGGAATAGATGTTGCCATCAAAGCCTTCTTTCGCCAGCCTCGGCAACAAACCCACATGGTCAATGTGGGCATGTGAGAGAATCATGTAATCTATTTTCTCAGGGTTAAAGCCGAAGTAACCATTCAGTTTGTCTGTTACTTCGCCCATACCCTGAAATAATCCGCAGTCCAACAGGACCTGGGTGCCATTGGTTAGCGTAATAAGGTGCTTGCTGCCGGTTACGGCGCGCGCAGCACCATGAAATGTGAGCTTCATTCTGTTCCTATCCCTTTACTTTAGAGATGGAATCTTTAACAGCGTCAGTTGCTGATTCTTTAGCATGTGTAATGGAATCTGTTGCATTCGAAATCGAATCTTTTGCGTGTGCTACAGTATCTTTCACAGATTCAGATACACTGGCAAATTTGTCTTTTGAAGAATCCAGTAAATCACTGAACCAATCGGTTACATCATTTTTTAGATCATCAGATTTATCCGAAGATAAGATAAGTGCTATAGCGGCACCTAAGGCAGCTCCTGCCAGTACTCCCGCAATGATTTTGGTTTCTTTTGTCATAGTTATGGGTTTTACAAAAATTAACAACGTTGCTTTTAAATAGTTTCGATTTAAATCTTTGGAGTTAGGAGAGCCAAGATTGTGCCGCAATCGAAATCTAATGGCCATGACCTGTAAGCTGGGGGATATTTGCTGTATGGTTGTGAGGTGGTTGATAGGTGTTTGCAACGTCTCCATACGAAGCAAGTACGTAGCAACTACCTTGCAAGTACGTCGCAAGTACGTTGCAAAATAAAAGATCTACACACTGTGAAAGCTTCACATGATATTGTGTAGTAGGAGGTGTATAATGTTGTTTGGGAAGTGTAACAATGTGTGCATCTTGGCGACATCTTTTTACACTAATTGCCTAACATCCTTATGAAAAGCAAAAGCGGCTTCCGACCTAAATTAACGCGGTATGTTATTTAATTCTATTCATTTCGTAATCTTTTTTGCAATTGTTACGCCAGTATATTTTCTACTTGCGGACAAGCATCGCTGGAAGCTGCTGCTGCTTGCAAGTTGCTACTTTTACATGACCTTTGTGCCGGTATATCTACTGATTTTGGGTTTCACGATTGTTGTAGATTACTTTGCAGGTATCCTGATTGAGCATGCAAAAGGAAAGACCAGGAAACTATATCTGGTACTCAGCCTGGCTGCTAACCTCGGGGTATTGGTTGTATTTAAGTACTACAATTTCCTGAATGATAATCTTACTGCGCTACTTGGCACATTTGATTATACCAATCACATTCCCTATTTAACGATTTTACTGCCCATCGGACTGTCGTTTCATACGTTTCAGGCGATGAGTTATACGGTGGAGGTATATCGGGGCAATCAAAAACCGGAGCGGCATTTTGGTATCTATTCGCTCTACGTCATGTTTTACCCTCAGCTGGTGGCTGGGCCCATTGAAAGGCCGCAGAACATTCTGCCGCAATTTCATGAGAAAAAGTACTTCAGCTACGATAATCTACGTGAAGGTTTGCACATGATGTTGTGGGGCTTTTTTAAGAAGGTTGTGGTTGCAGACCGACTTGCCGCCTATGTGGACGCTGTTTATAATAACTCAGATAAACATAGTGGTGCTTCTTTATTGCTGGCCAGCTTCTTTTTCTCCATCCAAATCTATTGCGACTTTTCTGGGTATACGGATATTGCGAGAGGTGCGGCTAAAATTATGGGATATGACCTGATGATTAACTTCAGGAGACCATATTTTGCAAAGTCCATAAAAGAGTTCTGGCAGCGTTGGCATATTTCATTGAGTACCTGGTTCAGGGATTATGTTTACAAACCGATGGGCGGAAACCGGGTTTCGAAAGGCCTGTTCTACCGGAATATTTTCATAATTTTTGTATTAAGTGGCTTATGGCACGGTGCCAGCTGGACCTTCATTCTTTGGGGCGTGCTGCATGGCTCCTTTTATGTAGTTGGGATGATTATAGATAACTACAAAAAGAATATTCCCCTGTTAAATGTGGACTTCGGGATCGTTGGTACAATCTATCATATTGGTATGACCTTCCTGTTGGTGTCATTTGCAAGAATTTTTTTCCGGTCCACATCAATTGATCAGGCTTTACAGATCTGTAAGGACGTGCTCACCTGGAAAAGTGGCGGTTTATTCATTGGATCGAAATCTAATATGTACTATTCACTTCTGGTGATATGTATTTTGTTTATGGTGGAGATTTATCAGGAATATTATCCAGAAGGCAACTTTTCACTTTTCAATAGTCAATATAAGCTGGTTAGACATGCGACGTATGTGGCAATGATGCTTATGATATTTCTATTCGGCGTGCTGAATTACTCACAGTTTATCTATTTCCAATTCTAATATTATGGCCACGAAAGCGGATTTAAGATCGTTTCTTTATAGTAGTGTTGTACTAATTGTATTGTTTTTTGCTGCTGACCAATTGGTTGGATATTTTCTGGAGGATCTCGTCCAGAAGCAGAAAAAGGGAGAGTACCACGCGATGAATTATGCGATGAATAATGTGGACGAAGAGTTGTTGATTTTCGGTAGTTCACGTGCTGTAAGGCATTATGACCCCGATGTTATCCAGGATTCATTGAGGTTAACTGCATTTAACGTGGGTAAGCTGGGGAATACTTTATTATATTCAGATGCGGTATTCGCTCAAATTTTGTCATACCATAAGCCGAAAGTCGTCATACTGGACATCTCGCCAATTGAATTCGCAAAGACAGAACGGGAGCGGGGTCAAAAGAGTATGGTGAATGCCTTGCTTAAATTTGATCACTTACCTGAAATTGAAAACAAGATAGAAGCGTTGAGCCCTAAAGAACTTATTCTTTCAAAACTTTTCAGGACCTACAAGTTTAACTCCACTCTGTATACCCTGCTTATAAATGATGCTGGTAAAAGTAATCTGGAAGAATCTAAAGGATTTGCCGCTCGAAAAGGCGTGAAGGTATCAACGGATTTGGTAGTTGAGAACAATAAAGACTACGAGGAAGATCCCCTTTTGGTTAACACGTTCTACAACTTTTTGAAGAAAGCTAAAAAGCATAAAATTCAGGTTCATGTGGTGATATCACCGACCACATTGAAGCAGGTCAATACTTCTGTCGC
>Ga0265780_10005009_pt1 | contig 16915 bp, 14 predicted proteins | sample P1T30metagenome_FD_192432 | JGI IMG/M metagenome (GOLD analysis project Ga0265780, IMG submission 192432) | Plant litter microbial communities from East Loma Ridge, Irvine, California - P1 T30 | ecosystem: Environmental > Terrestrial > Plant litter > Unclassified | place: USA: California... | reverse complement strand
CCTCTGCGCTCAACTCTGCGATTGTACCCGAGAACTCTACACCAAGGATCTTTGAAGCACCAGGGGGTACTGGATACATTCCTTCGCGTTGCAATAGGTCCATGCGATTCAGACCAAAAGCCTTGATCTTGACGAGCGCTTGCGACTTTCCGAGCTTCGGCTTGGGGATGTCGGTGATGTGGAGATTCTCGATTGGGCCTTTGCCATCTTTGATGTCTTCGCAAAGTTAGCGGATTGAGCGTTTCAAAGTACAATCCTGTCGGTACGCACCTATTGCGCGCATCGTGTCGCTCATTGTAAGAGTCGAATGGGGTTTGTTGGCCGTTGCGAATGAATACCAGTAAATTGAAAGGTGGAAAAGTGGCGCTTTACAATTAGTGAAAGGTTGTCAGAGAGATTGTCAGATTGTCAGAATGTCAGAAATTCATGAGGAAAGTGGTAGTCTCTTCCGAGGCCATTCCGGTAGCTACGGAAATGATTGGTAATGACGTTTGAGGGGCAGCTAGTCATTGAGCTTGAGCTTGAGCTATGGTGGGGTCGGACAACATAGGCCGCGGCAATAGACTCGTAATGGTATGGTACAACTTGCTTCATTCGGGGGTTTGTCCGCGCGGAACGTCGTGTGCATCTATCTAACATCCATCATTCGAAGCTCTCTCATGTACATTACTAAATACTACCGAACGTGATGCAGTCGCTCGAAAGAGACAAGCACTATTCTAGTTGACGAACAAGGTGTCGTCGTCGATGTTGTACTGCTTGATGAGCTGCGCCAGCTTGTTGGCCTCCGCGGCGTAGTTGAGCTTGTTCAAGTTCTGAACCTGGTATCGTGGCCTTGACAATGTTAGCAGATATCAAACCATGACATGCAGTATACTTACTTTGGCTGATCCTGGTATGTCTCCATCTTTGCCCGCACCCTGAAGTTGAACGTCTTGCATGTAGCCTCTTGCATGATATTCATGAAGTTTTGCGTGTTGTTCTCATCATCTTCCATCTTGATCTTCATGGCATCGTTTGCCGACATGCCAACAATGTCTTGTCCAGCTTCATCAAAACAGCTCAGCCACAGCGTGCCAGTGTGGTCGCCAACGTTGACGCTAAGCACATAGCGGTATTGAGGTTCAGGGAAGGTAGCCTGGCACTTCTCGCACCACCAGGCACCAGGGTTCTCCTCAATGACCTTCTTATTGCAACCGGTGTTCGAGCACGCAGGGTATGCAATGGTAGTATTCTTGACGTACAAGACAGATGCTCGGAGGCTTAGCCATGTGGGTGTGTCTTGGAGGTAAGCTTCCTCCTCGATGACTGCCGAGATGGGTTTGACTTCGTTCTTGGAACCACCTGAAGCCGAGGTCAAGTTCTGGTGTGTAGAGAATGTCGCAGTCTGTCCAGCAGCATTGAACCATCCTTGCAGCTTGTGAGCCTCATCAATGTCTGGGTCTACCATCATAGTGCCAGAGCTCAGCAGACTCAGGCTTCGTCCGCCAAAGTCGGAGACCTTGGCTCCCTTGAATGCAATGATGGATTCTAGCGGCGCTTCGAAGCTCTCGGCGGCTTTGCCCCAGATGGTAAGTCTGACAGACGTCTGGCTGTCATCGGCTAGTGTCAATTCTCGCTTGCTGTAGTCCTTGTTGGTGTTCTTCGATGTTATCGTAGTAACCTCTGCGACCTCCTTCAAAACACCGATAGTATCGACTGTTGCGTCCTTCTCGATGGTGTTCAGGTCACCAATCTTGGTGAAATTGAATCGAATTTGTGGTTTGTTCTCCTGGTCCTCCGCCTTCTCAACTTCGGTGTCGCGTTCGAATTGCAGTTCGTAGTCGTTGGGCAGGTTGGAGAATTGCTTCTTAGCAAGCGTGACTCGGCAGGGTGCTGAGATATAGTATACGGTGCCCACCTCGAAGACGGGGTAAAGCTTATCAGCGATTTCTGTAAAAGCCGTGGCTCGGATCTCGCCAGTGTCATCGAGCAGGTTTACGCTGAACAGCTTGCCCGTTCCCTTCTGGTTGTGCCATTCTTTCATATCGCTCTTGGCTGTGCATCGTGCGCGGATAGTCCACTTGTGTGCATATGGCGAAAGAGACTCGATAGGGTAGAGGTTGGGATGCGAGGAAGTACCGGGATTGCTCTGGTGAGTAGGGAGGGATCGCTGTTGTTGTTGAGGGGCAGGCGCGGGCTTCGATCCGTAGAAGTTGTTGCCTGAAATGGCTGCGGGTTGTGCCTCAGCGGCCTTGGTGTCGAGAGCTTCGGGCTGTCCGATCTTGTCGAGTTCGCCGTACTGCGACAGGACCTCCAGTTCCATGATGATCAGGATGCTAGCGATTGTCAGCGCAGAACTGTTCTAAGATGTAGAAATACGTACTTCTTGTCCTTGACGCGTTGAGGGTTGTACTTGAGGAGGCGAACTATTGAGCCCTTCTTAAGCTGACCAGAAGTGACAATGTCGTTGGCGGCTGCACGCGATTAGCTACGTCGGTATGGTGCCTGCGCTTGACTTACTCGTCGCGATCATAGTCTGTATGAAGTTGCGAATGTCGCTCAGGACGACGCGGAACCGCTGCACTGGGTTGGCCTCGCCCGCCTTGGGCTCCATGGTCTTGATCTGCACGCATTGCAGGACGGGATTTTCTACGAAGCAGCCGCTGGGCTGGAAGATGCTCCTAGGCGGTGTCAGAGTGCGACATAGAATTCTTCATCATGCCAATACTCACTGAATAGCGCCTTGCGTAATTGCTCCCTCTGCCATGGTGACTGTGATGTGTGTGTTTGCGTGGTGTTGAGATGGCGTGTGTCGGTGGCGGGCACACGTCGAAGATGAGAAAGCGCGTCGACGCGTCTCGACACGTGACTCAGTGGCCCCGCTCTAACCGCATCCACGCGTCCAAGTGGCTCTGGGGCTGTGCGGGGCTACGTAATTGGCTTGGACCCTTCATAGCCAGCTGCAGCTCACTCATACCAGCTTTCGCGTATATCGACTCAACACTTCACAATCTACAAACATCATGGCGGACAACGACATTGCTACGCGCGCACCCGAGAGTGATGCGCAGGAGAAGCCTCAAGAGCAAGCCCAAGAGGCAGCAGCGGAGAGCGTCTTCCCCGGAGACACCAGAGCGCAAGAAGGGCCAAGCATGGGTGTAAGTCAAGTCATTGTCACGAGAAGCTGCATATGCATGCCCAAAGTTCTGTTCCTCAAGACACTTTGAATGTGTTGTGCATACCTGCATCTAGTACCCCCAGTTCTTACTACCATATACTGATTATCCAGGAACACTGCACCACAGATCGTCCAACACCTTCCGGCGAGAAACCCACCGGCGACCTCACAAAGCTAGGCGGCGTCGAATGCTACATCGCAAAACCGGCCGACTACCCACACTCGCCCTCAAAGCTCCTGCTTATGCTGACAGGCGGCACTGGCGTCAAGTCTACAAACAACCAGCTGCAGGCTGACAAGTACGCTTCGGAAGGCTACCTCGTCGTTATGCCCGATCAGTTCGACAACGACCCAGCGCCGAATACTGTTGATATGACAGAGATACCCAAGGAAGCATCATGGCTAGAATCGGTCAAGCTGAGGACCGCAGAGGGCATCAAGTCATTCATGATTGACATGTGGCTCGCTCGGCATACTCCCGAAAAGGTCCTTCCGCTGCTTCACAAGGTTGTTGAGAGTGCAAAGGAAGAGTACGCCGATGCTGTTGCCAACGGTGGAGGAATCTATGGCATCGGCTACTGTTTCGGTGCCAAGTACATCCTGATGTTGGCATCCGAGCTGCCTGACACTGTTGCCTGGGGCCAAGAAACCCAGAAAGATGTAGAGCAAGGCACGGTCAAGAAAGAGCCCGTTCTCAGGGCCGGCGCTGTTGCGCACCCAACCATGACATACAAGGAGGAGCTCGAAGCTGTCAAATCGCCCGTCTACATTGCCGCTGTCAAAGATGACCCCATGTTCTCCGAAGAAGACGCATTGACACCTGGTCGCAGAGCCATGGAGACGAACAAAGTCGAGCATGAGATCCAGGTCTTCGAGGGCGTACCTCATGGTTTTGCTGTCTATGGAGATTATGAGAATGCCAAGATCAAGCAGTCACAAGCGCAAGCTTTCGGTCAAATGCTGGGCTGGATACAGTCTCACTAAGGCTATTGTACAACGAATATATGTACCTTGGCATTCTTCTACAGATGCGTACAATGCGCACCCGATCCGACCATGTTGGTACTACGGCGTTACGGTAGGTAGGCATGGCGAAAGCCAAATCTGAATTCCATCTCATTAGCGACCCGATCAGACATGGGAAGCTTTAATGTCCTTGTTCTTTCCTCTGACGTGCTTTCTGTCTCATAATGCGCTCATACTGCATCTGCTAAAACGCATTCTAGTAGCAAGCTGATTTCCGACAGCCTAACCATGGTATGCAGCAGATCTTCAAAATTGTTCCGCGTCGCTTTGAGTATCGTGCGTCTCTTTTACGCCCCAATTTGACAGCCTATGTGTAGAATACCAAGATGGGGCGATGTACCCTGCAATAATCCTATATGGGTAACCACTTCAATGCACTGATCCCTGCTTCGACGTCATCGATCGGGATGCTGTAATTGCATGCAGATTTCCAAGACTTCGTATTGACCCGGCGTAACAGAGTTCTCGCAGCAACCGGGACGCAAGTAGACACATATAAGCTTGAGCTTCGAAGATTACCTTTCATTGTCACAATCAGATAGCTCATCGCTCACACGACGCATGATGTTGTCGTTCCTTCTACTCGCTGTTGTTATCATCCAGCTTCACCGTGTTGTCGGACTCACAATCGCATCCTACCCCCTTTGGATAGAGCGGACGCCTCAGCCCTACGCCATCGAGAACTTCTACAACGGCAGTACGCCTGCGATTCTCATATCAGGTGGTGTCCCCGACATCCTTTCCAACCAAAGCGTCGACCTCAGCGCCAACGCCGAAACACCAAGTATTAGGCAATATGTCGATCACCGTAACATCCGCCTCATTTACGTCATCTGCGAGGTTTCGTACCGCCTCGTCGCCGACAGAAGGAAGGGAATTAACAAACTTGAAGATCTGAAGGGCAAGAGGATTGGCAGTTTTCTGGGTTCGAGTGCGGAAGTGTTCGTACACAATATGATGAGTAGTGTTGGTGTGAAGGATCATGAGTACGAAGGGGTTAATGCGTGGTGGTGCATGAAGACGCCGTGTGCAAACGATACTCTCCCGTACCTTCTCAATAACGGAAGCCTGGATGCGTTCGGTATTTGGGAAACTTCTGTCGAGCTCGGCGCTAGGGCTTTGGGAGACGACGCGATCATCTTCCAAAACGCATCAATCTACAGAGAAGTCTATACGCTTTTCTCTACTACAGAGGCTCTCGACAACCCCTCGAGGCGCAAGGACATTGTAGAGTTTGTGAGGGCGCTTGACAAAACACGGGACGTATTCACGAATACGCCGAAAGAGAAGAACGTTTTTAAATATGTGGCTAAGACTGTTGATGCAGATGTGGAGGTTGTGGAGGCTGTTTGGAAGCACCATAACTGGAGTGGGCGGTGGGATGATGGGATGATAGACTTTTTGGTCGAGGAGGATGGGTATCTAGCGAAGCAGGATAACAGGACGATCACTCCGAGGGATGAGCTGGAGAAGATGTTAGACTCAAGTGTTATCGATGAGTTGTAGAGAAGGAATTAGTGCCATTTTTTGGGAATGCATAGCGCACTACTTGATAGTGGGGTATCCGAGCTTGAATGTGTGTTGCAAGATTATTTTAGTGTACTCACATTCATGCAATTCTGTGTCGCTTTGGCCTTGAGGAGAGGATACTGACACTGCGCCATCCACCAGCTGGACCCTGCATGACTCGCGTCTCAGTAAATTTCCAGGCCCCTCAACTGCCCCTCCAGATACTTTGCGAACACAACCCCAACACTACTGAAATAATCATGGACGATCCGGAATTCGATACCCAGACTGATCTTCAGACGCAGAGCATATTGCTCGCCGCTGCGAACCACGACACCGCCTCCCTCCGCAACCTTCTGCGAAACTCTTCCGCAAACGTCCAAGATTCCGAGACTGGTTTTACGCCTCTGCACGCCGCAATCGCTGCCTGTGAGCCCGACGAAGATGACGCAAAACGATTCAACGGAGACACAAATGGGGAAGCAGCAGATGGGGCGGAAGATTCGAAGAACGAAATGGACAGCGCTGTAAAGACCATCAAATTCCTGTTCGAGAACGGTGCGATATGGAACGATTTGGATTCAAATGGCGAAACACCGGGATGCATCGCGCATCGATTGGGCCTAAAGGAACTATACGAGCTGTGTGTCGACGCAGGCGTGCGCGCAGAGATGCTGCTGAGTCGCATGGAGCAATACCAGCTTCTTGGAGACGATGATTCAGATGAAGAAGACGAAGAGGTTGAAGAGGTTGAAGAGGTGGCTGAAGGCGTCGAGGTAGTGGATATCAGCCAGGAAGAAGCGCAAGGCGACGAATCAACCGAGAACCCCAATTATCTCTCTTCCAAGCTCACGTTCGACCGCGACCGATTACTGGACGATTCTTCGAATGGAGTCATGATGGAATGGGAGACGACACTCATGCGCAGATCTGCGGAACTACTGGTACCGACAGAAGGGCTTCGCGTTCTGAACGTTGGTCATGGCATGGGCATCATCGATGGTATCTTCCAGGAGAAGAAACCAAAGGCTCATCACATCATCGAGGCGCACCCAGATGTCATCAAGCGCATGAAAGAGCAGGGATGGCACGAGAAGCCGGGCGTCGTCATCCACGAGGGCCGCTGGCAGGACATTGTACCAGGTCTTGTCGAAAAGGGCGAGCTGTTTGACGCGATCTACTTTGATACCTTCGCGGAAGAGTACAAAGCACTACGCGAGTTCTTCACAGAACATGTCATCGGGCTCCTCGATCCCGCCGGTGGTTCCGATGGCGAAGGAGGCAAGTTCGGCTTCTTCAACGGAATGGGAGCAGATCGCCAGATTGTCTACGATGTTTACAATAAGATCGTAGAATTCGATCTTTTCGAGGCTGGTTTCGACACAGAGTGGGAAACGGTTCCGGTGCCAAATCTGGATGATAAGGGCGAATGGGAGGGTGTGAGGCGGAAGTACTGGGTACTTAATGAGTACAAGCTGCCGACATGCAGTTTCATCGGTTGAGAATAGACAATCCCAGAATTGACTTGAAGGTGAACTTCGATAATGGATAGTATTGGAGATTTGAGCAAACAGCTACAGCAAAGCCCCTAGGCTCGATGAAGCGATTCTTCCAAGCATTACTCCAAAACACCGCGCTGGAAAGATGCGACATTCTTCAGTTACCGTTCAACCCATCCATGAGACCGTGCATCTGCAACAGCTTATTGTATCGGTTCTGTTGCGGTTCAACCAACTGCTTTGCTGCCTCCACCCCTACGACAGGCATCGCCTTCAATCCATCATTCTTCAACTTCTTCGGAACCATCCTAGGATCCAGCAAGCCGACCTGCACAAGAACAGAAGCTTGATCCCAATACATATGCTCTGAAACCAGCTTGTCACCTCTTACCGCCACGATACTGACCATGGGTATCTCCACTCGCTTGTTCGTTGGCGGCACGCCTGGCAGCACCCAGTCAACCTCGTCCGAATGCGTAAAAGACACGACCATCTCGTCCACTATACGATTGACACCCATAGTCCTCGAGACCAAGCGTATGGAAAAGTCCTCCACCAAGCTAGGCACGAAGAACTCTCCGTAAAACTCCGCAAGCTTCTTCCTTCCCACCCCACCCTGCATAGTCGGCAAGATCGTAACATGCGGGCTATCCTGCGTCATATTCTTCACCACACTCATACTCGCGCGATTAGGGTCGTCGTCCTCGAACCTCGCATTCCAATGGCTCAGCGCAACGGGTTCAAGGTCCACGTTCTTCCCAAATCCTTTCCGTATACATGCTAGCGCTCTTGTCCATGCCAGGTTCGCCTCTACCTCCGAGTACGCTCGCGAAGATGGGTCTGCAAAACCTGTGGCACACTTCTCGTACCGATACAGCTTCCATTCGCACATATCCGGTCTTGGGCTAGACTGGCTGAGTCCCGCTATGTGGACTTGCAACTGATGCGAGTTCGGGTACATGGTCTTTGGGCTCGGTAACACGTTGGGGTAGAATGCTATGATGGCGCAGCATTTCGCCAACGGTTTCTGTGCTGTTTTCAGCACAACACTCGCTGCGTCGCCATAAGCTATAATCGCGAAGTTCTCGCCCAGGTTCAAATTTATAGATAGTTCTTTGAGGGACCGGATGTACGCTGTTTGGTTTTGCGTGTTGGTATCGTAAGGCAGGTATTGCGCATCGTAGCCTTCTTCGCGCCAGGATAGCAGCGCTTTCTCTGGGGCTGGTAGAGCGCAGGTGAGATAAATGCGCGGCGGGCCGGAGTTGAATTTCAAGAAGCCGCCTGTTCCGGGCTTGTTGTCGAAGGACGTTATGGACATATTGGGCGATGGGGAAGCGAGTGTAGCTAGGCAGGCGCTGCCGAAGACGGATTGAGGGCGAACAAAACGGTCTTCAATATGCGGGACGGGTCTTCAACGGCTTTTCGTTTCTTGTTTCTCCCGATGCGCGTGGCCCTGATCCCCAGCCACATGCGACCAAGTTTCATGAGGAGCTCGGGCTTTGACAACGCGGGATGACGTCATGTTCGAGATCCGGAGTGGGGCACTCGCGTGGCATGTCCGCGACGGCAGGCAACAACGAGTGTTTGTATCGTGCTTATGCTCAAGACCTATAGAAACGCCAATGAGACCTGGAAGATGATTCATGTTCAAGAACGCCCTTCACTCTTACTTCCCGGTGTATCCACAGGTTTTTCTGTTCCTCTCACGTACGAACCGCAATGACCAGGCTTCCAATACACGTTCAGCTCCACGGCCGCTACAACGTCTTCGACGCATCAGGGAAGCTACCATTCAGTGTAGTGTTTGGTCTTTGTCGGTTACAAAAGGCTGATACAGATCCCCGATCAATACTTATCGACACGGTCGGTCCAGTATTCGATGTGCCTTACGCACTGGCATATAGCCTACTTACACTGTACGAAGAACGTCCAGGGGAAGCTATGCAGTGGGTTGAGGTGAATGTAAGGTCAACTGGAAAGGTAGACGCGAGCAATCGAGGTTGTATTGCAGTTCCGTCTCGGACCCATAGCACAAAGAGTTGGCGGAATAACCTCACGGTATACCTATGTGCTATTGATCTCCAGGGCGTATTAGCGTTGGTCCTGAAGCCGGGAAATAGATACAAATTGAGGATCGCAAGTCGCGACCTTGGCGTCCAGAAATGGGTACACAATGACCAAGAGGATTTTGCCGACAGCGACAAAGATGGCGAGGAAGCAAGACTGGTCAACAGCTGGCGTCATGGCAATGCAGCTTTCAAGGTCGGCGATGACCTAAAGTTTCCACTGCGACTAGAAACGAAGATGCGTCTAGTCAATGATACATCATTGGAAGTTACCGTCGTCAATACTGGCTCCGAAACCGTGACCGTGCAGTCGCTGGGCCAACAGAAGTACCTCGTCCCATGGGGTCTTTCGGCTCCAGAAACCGATACCCTCGACAGTCGCCGCAGGGTCATTGATCAGTCAGAGCTAGATTACCCACCCACATCAAGTCTCTTCATAGTCAATGCCGCGACTGGAGAAATGATGCACAGGCAACAAACCAGCATCTGCCAATTGCGAGATGTGAGAACCGACCTGCGAGCCAAGATAGACGACTTAGTCATTTCGAAACCTGGAATTCCATTCATCAATTCATTCATCATGGGCCGAATGTTCTGAGGCCTTCAGGACGGCCGATATATAATTCGGATGCGTCCAAAGGGTTGCACATGGTGGTGTGGTGAGCTGGAGAAGAAAGAGGCAGAAGGCGACAGGGTTCCCGCCCGTTTGTGGAAGGGTTTCACTGTTCCAATCATGCTGGCTTCAGAGGACGAGTTGAACATAATCATCAAGGGCGGGAAAGTAGATGGAAAGGTGTGAGATATGGTCGGTGGCTTCGCTGTGCTATGCACGCACGCTGACGTCATGTTGGATACCGTCGCGTGGCACACGCGTGGCACACGCGTGGCAGCATCGTTACTGACCAAGCGCGACATCAACTCGTACAACTCCATATGCTTGCTATAGACCCGCGACAGAATACTCCATTAGTGATGGAACTGCACGAAGAGATAGAGACGGCCGATTTCGGACCGGCGGGGCTTTTTGATTCGACATGACGCCATGTCGAAAAGTCCCCGTTTTACTAATCGACGTTGCCGCCGCGAGCCACCTCCAAAGCTCCAGAACACATCTCAGATACCTGATCGTATTCTGAAAACCTCACAATGGCTTCATTCTTCCCTCGTGCAGCTTCTCGAGCTCTTCGCGCTTCGGCGCGTCCTGCCCTGCGGGTACAGCGTCCTGCTGCCCCGCTACTCCGTCGCGGGATCGCGCTTCCAGCTGAGCAGCCACGACTGAGGCTGGGATCCATTGGTATGTAGTGTTTGGAGTATATCTCAGATCAACGGTACTGACTACGCGCAGCGCCTAACTTCCAGGCGAAGACCACCCATGGCGACATGGTAAGCTTCTCCGACGAATGCTGCGCAACGCATGCTGACTTCAAGTAGGACTTCCACAAGTTCTTGGGCAACAAGTGGACTATCCTCTTCAGCCACCCTGCCGACTTCACACCCGTTTGCACGACTGAGCTTGGGGCCTTTGCGAAGCTCAAGGATGAATTCGATGCGCGCGGCGTCCAGATGATTGGCTTGGTACGCGTCTATCGGCTCATTGACAGATCAAGATTGGCCCACTGACATTGCTGTAGAGCGCCAACGACCTGAGCTCTCACGACCAGTGGATTGCCGACATCAACGAGACCTCCAACACCACCGTGCAGTTTCCAATCATCGCCGATGCCGACCGCCACGTCGCCTTCCTCTACGATATGATCTCGCAAGACGACCTCGATGCGCTCCAGAAGAACGGCGGCATTGCCTTCACCATCCGCTCAGTATTCATCATCGATCCAGCGAAGAAGATCCGTCTTACAATGTCATACCCCGCAAGCACGGGCAGGAACACTGCGGAGGTACTGAGAGTTATCGACAGCCTGCAGACAGGAGACAAGAAGGGCATTGCTACACCCATTGACTGGCAGAAGGGCCAAGACGTCATCGTACCACCCAGCGTCAGCACTGAGGATGCCAGGAAGAAGTTCGGTGATGTCAGGGAGGTCAAGAAGTACCTGCGCTTCACTAACGTCGGGCAATAGACGGACAACAAGCGGTGGTGTAAGATAGATCATACGAAATGGACCTTGTAGAGTTGATCTTCTTCGGCCCTTTGGCCCGACAAACATACTCTTCCAGCCTTCATCGCGCGATTACGGTGCCGCAAGCCTGAATTCGAACTAATCACTTAATGCTACCCGGGGTTCAAGCACTAGCGGTTCGCCTATTGCCGGGTCGCGGGTTTTAGTTTCAGACGCCAATGAGGTCTGTGAAGCTCTTTCGAACGATACTGTAAGTACATGACCTTTACAAGCACTACAACACGTACAATAAAACATCTAGACTTCAAAAGGCTAAGTAGAGGTCGGGGGTGGGGCAGGTCGCTTGCACTGCATTAGTGTCCGACTACGACCGAGTGCCGATTTATCCGAATCCATGTATTCGACACCGCCTGATCCGGCGATGCAAGAATTGTCGATTGCCGTACAAGTGGTTGTATGGTGCGGCCTCGCGCGCAGCACCGTGTAGCCCATATAAGACTAAAACCTCCAGCAACTTCAGGCTCTCTACCAACTCACTGCCACCCGTACTGGAGATATTCTGAACTCGCTTCGCATCGCCGTCTTCCTCTTCTCGTGTTCGCTTTCATCGACTGCACCAGTTTGATCACCAGTTGTGGCTCTAGCATCTCTCGAAGCTGGAGAGTTTGACCGCAGGCTAATATCATCAAGAGTCATGCCTCCCCAGGCAACAGCTTGTACTTTATCCTATGCGGACTCAGTGCATGATAGATACTTTCCTGTTCAGTCTCATGGCTCATCGCCTTAGCGGAAACAAGTTGTGCGTTCTTTGTAGAGCTACGTCGTTAATCAGCACTGTCCATCACCATCGTTCACATTCACATCATTCCAGCGTTTACTACTACTCGCGATGACAAAGAAGGCAGTTTTGAAGTGTGCGTTACTTCTCGACTCCGACCTCTATCCCTAAGCTACATCAAGAATAGACGTGATACTTCGAATAGCCTCCTCTGATTCTCTCCCAGCAAGGGATGCAACAAAATACTGGCAGTGCGTTGCGTCTAGTCGTGCTCTGATTGCAAAAACTTGTTCAGAGTACATTCTTATAAGGAACCAGATATCTTCGTAGTCTTTTCGTTCTTGTCTAAACTGATATGCATTCAGCTTGCTAGCCATTGCGCTCACTATGTCAATGAGAGGAAGCTGCTTTGATCCGAGGTCTGTGTTGTAGGTAACAATCTCCGAGTTGCTTTAAATGTCGGTAGGGGCGCCGAGAGAGCCTGTCGCAGAAGTTAGCGATTTGTCCATCATAGTCAGCCGCGAGAAAACAAAGAGTGACGCTTGCCTCCGAGGATTATATCTACGGCAACCCAGAGTTCTGGAACACCAGGATCCAAGGGGCCGCCGACCAGAACGAGAATTCTCATCACGCCGGACGTAGGGCCAGCAGGACGACGGACTCTATGACCTCAGTTCGTCGCTGGACAGATTAATGGCATGTTGAGTTGCTCACCTGACTTGCACGGAAAGCACATCGATGGCCCGTTGCATCGTACATCCGACAGCCACGTCAACGTCTTGGGTATCGCGAATGCTTCCTCGAAGCTTCAGCGCAAATCCGCCCATAAAGGCGTAGGGGACGGCGTTGACTTGGAATACCCGAGACATGAGGTCTGCTGCAGCGAATAGTTGAGAGGTAACAGCACGATTTGCCGCAGCCACCAAGGCATGCTGTTGTTCAGGGCTATACGTTCCCGGTTGTTGTTGAGTTGCCCGGGAACGAGACATCCCGAAGATAAAAGGTTTGACTGAGAAGATGAGACGAAAACCGAGTATTGTAAAATACCTACGTAGATATGATACAGAACAACGTATATCTGACTGGAAGACGAAGAGTTGGCAGTAGCTAGTCTGAGAATGTGATACATCATTTGTTCCTCTTGATGAGCAGTTCAAGTCACCAACAGATAAGAGGACCTCAGAATTGAAAGCGCGCGCGAATTTGACTATCGCAAATCCTGGCGCGAACTGTTTCGTTGTGAAAGGAGTGTGTGCCTTGAGCGTGTGTTTCATGATCATAGCGCGTTAAGTGCAACTGAATGGCACAGCAGCGCTTAACTGCGCCGCGGCGAACCGCCTCCTTGTCAACCAGTGTCGTAGCTGAACAGAAGTTTAGCCAAAAACGACTGACTTTGTCTTCAATTCTTGGTCATTTGAGTTCGAAGAGACGACGGTAAACCAGACCACAATAGTTTCGGCGATCGTGGATTGGTGGTCGGGTATTTGATGTTGGCAAACTCCAAATCACATCCAGACTTGCTTTTTCTCAATCATCAAACGGAATTTGATGAGACATAGACGATTGTAATGCTCCGAGCTATCCTGGAGATCTCTGCGTTGTTACTACGCCTGCGTCCGCGCCTTATACGTAGTCCCTCTCCGTAGACCTTGGATCCGGGGATGCTACACCACGAAACCGCGTGGCCCAATATCCTTCGGCCAATTCCGCGCCAATACGACGCTCCTTGGTTCGAACAACGTCATTCCAGGACTCTTTCAGATTGATCGGTTTGTTTGGAATTTCCAGGAGACACGAGGTGAAGTCAAGTGGAACCGAAGCCCGGATCTTCTCGTTCTTTCGCCATACCCACGCTAAATCATTTTCGGCGTCAAGGTTCAAATGCTCTAAGCCCCATTGTTCGGTCAGATTCATGCCGTCTACAAGGTCTGTGAGTGCAACTATATCGTTGGTGTCGAGAAGACTTTGTGCGAATACTTCTAGTATCGGGTACGGGAGACCCATGTGGCTACGCTCAATGTTGGGGGATACGCATTCGATGTGCGCGTCTTCCGAGGGGATCAATGTGAAGCACAGTGCTTTGTTTACGACTTTGAACCGGGGGAAAGTGTGCAGTAGCGACCGCGGGGCGGGTGGGCGCGGCGCATAGGTTTCGTAAGTGGCGGCTGAGCCCAGGAGTACAGACGCTTCTTTAAGCTGTTCTGTGGGCACGCACACCTCCCAGTCCTAGTAGTCCAGGTCAGCGGTACAAGGATTGAGACAATCTAGAGAACGGGGCGTCATTTTGAGCTTACCCTGCGTACCCTTCCGGCGCCGTAGTAGATCAGAGCGGAAGTACCAACGAGACAACAGGTAAAGCCAGCTCCATCTAGTAGCTTTGCCACTTGTAGAATCTCTAAAGTGCCGTGTCCCCCGCAACTTGGCAGCTCATCGTCGGGGCTCCTATTGATGACAGCGGGGTCATTGAAGTGCTCGACGGGGATCGGTTTGGGAAACGGCAGGTGAGTCGAATCCCGTTCCTCCTCCTCTATTGTATTGTGCTCCATGATGCGCTTTCCTAGACAGATTGGGAATATAAAGAAGGGTGGATTGGTGATGATTGGAAGGGGGATATGGCACACACGCGGGTGCTCGTCCACGGGCTAAGGCGTTCGATCGCCACTTCAAGAATGCGGTTGGCGATGAGCACTGATTTCGCAGGCGAGATACGTCTGCGCTGCAGTGTAGTTAATGTTGTTGTCGCTGTAAGATGCAGTGATGGGCAGGTGCTTACAAGTTCGCTTAGGTGTGACGAGGGCGCGAACGCAGCTCTGGATACCAGCTTTCCGTGGTAGCAGCTCAAGTGCACTTGGACAGACACCAAAAAGAGATGCGCCTTTGGTTGTAATCACAGCTCCAATGTGTGAGGAGACTTGGTATACATGTAGATGGCGTGGGCAAAAAGAAAGACTAGTTAATGTACAACCAGTTGACAGCGGAGCTGTACTTGGCTGAGCGGTTGCGAAGCTTGGACCACATGCCCGATGTGGAACAAAGTCGGGGGCTGTGTACGCTCTTCTGTATTCTCCCCGAGCTGGTATAATTTGAACTGATCCAGCACCATCATGACAGCTTCATACACTAACTTTCGCGGTTGTGATAGCCATCACAATCACTTATCCTGCATTCATTCCAATTCATGCCAGTACAATATTTATCGAGGGCAATGCCCATAGCGACTAAAGTTCTACGAGGTATGTCTATTGGTCAACGTCGCTTACAGGCTCGCTCACGAATGTCTGCTGCTAGATGTTTCATCCTCACAACCAAGCCCCCATGAATCTATCGCAGACCCCTACTGGACTAAAGAAGCGCTCTTCGGGTTGTTCGGCATTCTGCTCGTCGTACTCATCCCTTGTATTGGTCTGTTGTTTAAAGCTTGGCTGGCCAGACGTCGAGGCACGAAGCTATGGAGAAGAGACTCTAATGGTATGCTTGCTGACCAAGTCTCTTCATTACAGTGTTGACTGAACACAGGCAACAACAATCCCACTGCAGGTCATCCCAGAGCACGACGAGGAAGGCAATCTCGCAACAGAAGAGGTCAGAACAACACGGTCGTTATCATGTGTTGAGGCTCGGATGTTGGAAGACGGATGGACAACAACAGTGTCCCGGTTTGAGGTACGTGGTGCCACGCAAACAATACAAGCACGTCGGCATTGAGGAAGTTCGCAGGTTATCTTTTGGGGTTGGTTAGCATCGCAAGCAACGTATGGAGTCTTACTGGCATATATTCCTATCCAGTCTCAGTATCAGGGTATCATGCGCAGCCATCCTCTACATCCCAGCCGGTGCCGCGGACGACAGCCTGACAACCTGTCCTCCATCGCCTCCAGCTTCTTTCTTCCATCCAAGCACCTCGTCCTTATTTCTCTCCTTGTTGACTTCCCATGGGTTGATGAATCCAGCGCTCAGGTTACCCGTCTTCACACCTTGGATGGCCAGTTTCTGCTTCGCCTGCGCAATGTACGCATTCAGATAACCTTGGGTGATGAGACTGCCGCATATACACTCCAGCTCCAGTAAATCATACTCGTGGGTGTACGGCTGTACTCCTTCCATGCCGATAAAGTCCGGGTCGATGTATGTCGATTTGCTTGTTGATGCATGGTCTTGGTAGATGTGACCAAAGTTGCGACGACCTGGGCCACGGTCTTGCGCGGCCATTGCGGCGTTTCTGATGAGCGAGCGCGCTTCTAGGAAGCGGAATACAAGGACAGCTGCGTTGAGGTCGAGCAAAGCAGCCGATTTCGATGCTTCCCCTATGCTTCCAGTAAGGATGAATACCTTGCGGAGAAGTGACCACCATACGAGGGGCTCGCAATAGTTGCCGATTGGGTAGAAAATACGGTACTTGATCATGAACTCCGCACTTGGATGAGAAAGATCAAGATTCGTTATCCGACGGAATGTCTCAAGATCTCCTTTGCGAATCGCACGACAAAGCGGTTCAAACACTTCCCGGAAGCCCACACATGCAGGGTCGTTGTAGATGAGTTCGTTTGGGAAACGACCGAGGAGTATGTTGGCAGCGACAAGGCAGACTGCGATTAAGCGGCGTTGCTTTGGACACTGCCCGTGGCAACCTCTGTATGCTAGCTCCAGAACGAGCTGAGCTCCGTAGAAGTTGGTGTTGCTGAAGTGGTACCGCCCGAGGTAGTAAAGGAAGGTAATGCGCTCCGCAGCCGGGTAGATGTGTAATGGTGGTGAGGAGTTCGATATGTTGTTGAAGATGGTCTCGCAGCTCCCCAGCTTAT
>Ga0265780_10005008_pt1 | contig 16916 bp, 20 predicted proteins | sample P1T30metagenome_FD_192432 | JGI IMG/M metagenome (GOLD analysis project Ga0265780, IMG submission 192432) | Plant litter microbial communities from East Loma Ridge, Irvine, California - P1 T30 | ecosystem: Environmental > Terrestrial > Plant litter > Unclassified | place: USA: California... | reverse complement strand
AAACATTGGAAACCCTGAAGTGGGGTTAGAGTCAAGACGTTCTTGGAGACCCAAATGAAGATCGGCGAGTTGGCCAAGGCCACGGGCACCAGCGTGGAGAACATCCGGTTCTACGAGCGAGAGGCACTGCTGCCGGCGCCGATGCGATCGGACAACAACTACCGGTTCTATGGAGATGAGCACATTGAGCGTCTCACTTTCATTCGACATTGCCGATCGCTCGACATGGCGCTTGGCGAGATCCGCTCCCTTCTGCGTTTCAAGGAAACGCCGCAAGAAAACTGTGAAGGCGTCAACGCACTGCTGGATGAGCACATCGGACACGTCGCCGAGCGCATCCGCGAACTGCGGCTGCTCGAAAAACAGCTGAAGGAGCTGCGTGCTCAGTGTGCCGAATCGAGCGCTGCAAGCTGCTGTGGAATCTTAAAAGAACTTTCAACGGAGATACCCGCGGCTACCGAGAACTCAGTACGAAAACACATCCATGGAACGCACTGACTTGCATACTGAGATTCCGTGCCCGAAGCTTCTTCAAAGCGGACGTTCGCCGATGTCTGCTTAGGGCCGAGGCTGTGTGAAAACTTAATGCGGTGGGCGTCGCTCCGAAACTCGATCTCTTAGATGAGCTCAGGTTGCGTTTTCTCGCATGCGCCAAGGGGTCAAGGAACCCTGAAAACATGGCTCCACATGTTTTCACACAGCTTCGGCCGAGAGCAGATTCTTGCTTCAGTTGCTATCAGCCTCGAAATCATATCGAAGCTACTTCGTTAAGAAGTAAGTACGCGCCTGTCCAGCACAACCTGGGCAATCAGATGTTGATGACATAAGCCAGGACAGCCGAAGCGCTGAAAATCTGATCGCCTGTCAATCAATCTAACTGAGCGCGCCGCGATGGGCTTCTTTCTCTTCGCGCTTGACCGTGCAACCCAATGGCGTGAATCGCACCGCTGGGTCTTTTGGCTGCTGCCTCTTGCCGGTTTCCTCACCGGCTGGGTGTACTTCCGTTGGGGCAAGTCTGTCGATGCCGGCAACAATCTGCTGATCGAACAGATCCACGATCCGCAGAGCGTGATTCCCCTGCGCATGGCGCCGCTCGTGCTGGGCGCAACGGTAGTGTCCCACCTGTTCGGCGCTTCGGTCGGACGCGAGGGAACAGCTGTCCAGATGGGAGGCGCACTGGCCGACCAGCTCACGCGGCTGCTGCGCCTGGACAACGCCGACCGCCGCATCCTGTTGATGGCCGGCATCAGCGCGGGCTTCGCCTCCGTGTTCGGGACACCCCTGGCTGGCGCGATCTTTGGGCTGGAAGTATTGGCCATAGGCCGCATGCGCTACGACGCCCTCTTCCCCTGCGTAGTGGCCGCCGTCGTGGCCGACCAGGTCGGGCTGGCCTGGGGCGTACACCACACGCAGTACGCCGTGGGGCAGGTCGCCGCAGTGAGCGGGTGGAGCGTTGGCGCGGTAGCGCTGGCCGGCCTTGTCTTCGGGCTGACCGGCCGATTCTTCGCTACCGCCACGCACCGGCTCGGCGGCATGGTCAAACGTGGGATCGCCTACCCGCCCCTGCGTCCGCTGCTGGGTGGCATCGTGGTCGCCGTCGCCGTCTGGGTGCTGGATGGTGATCGATACATCGGGCTCGGCATTCCGACCATCGTCGAAGCCTTTCATGTGCCGGTAGCACCCTGGGACTTTTTGGGCAAGATGGCTTTCACCGTCGTTTCGCTAGGCACCGGTTTCAAGGGCGGCGAAGTAACACCCCTTTTCTACATCGGCGCCACGCTGGGTAACGCGATGGCACCACTGCTGCACATGCCGTTCTCGATGATGGCGGCTCTCGGTTTCGTGGCGGTCTTCGCAGGAGCAGCCAACACGCCGCTCGCGACCATCGTGATGGCAGTCGAGTTGTTCGGGCCCGCCATCGGGCCACTGGCAGCCATTGCCTGCGTCGCGAGCTACCTGGCTTCCGGCCATGCCGGCATCTATCACGCCCAACGCGTGGGCCACGGAAAGCACCGCAGCACGCTGCCCGAGGATCTTCGCCTGGCCGACATCCCCGAGTACCGCAGGCAGCAGAAAGCCCAAGGTCACATTCAGGAGGGCAAGCCATGAGTGATGCAGCGCATCCGCCTGCCGGCATGACAGTGCTTCGCTTGTACTTTCCGGCAGGAAGCCGCCAGCGGGCGACACGCTTCTGGCATCGTCTGGGCGCGCCCGCTCTGGCGCAACATCTGCTGGCCATCGCCGGCCGCGCCGACATCGCGCAGGCGCTGCTCTACCCGGTCACTGCCGGCTACCTGCCCGGCAAGGCCTTGAGCCATCACCATCCGGATGTGACGGCCATGCGGCATCCGCAGTGCCTGGAGCTTCTCGACACCGAAACACGCCTGCGCGCCTTCCTGCATGACCATACGGACGAGCTAGGGGAGGTGCGTGCAGTCCTCTTTCTTTGCGAGCTGCCGCTGGCCCCGCGACCCATCCCAGGGGTTGGCCACAGTGAGTCACCATCCTGAATACCATCGCTGCCATCTCCGTCGGCGCGGCAGTGGGTGCGCTTCTGCGTTATGCATTGAGCCTGCTCTTGAACGCACACATCGAAGCATTGCCGCTGGGCACGCTCGTCTCCAATCTGATCGCCGCGTATGTGGTCGGTTTCGCCATCGCGTACATCGGTAGCAACGCATCGATTTCGACAACTTGGCGGCTGTTCATCATCACTGGCTTCGCTGGGGGACTGTCGACTTTTTCAACCTTCTCCGCGGAATTGCTCTTCCTGTTGAAAGACGGCCGCGTGGGCTGGTCCGTGGCCACCCTGTTCCTGCACGTGTGCGGTTCGCTGTGCATGACCGCACTTGGCATGGCGTGCGCGTCGGCTCTGCGTCCTCAATGAATCGGGAGACACCATGAAGGGTTACCAGATCACTTTCTTCTGCGAGCAGGAGCAACACCACAGGCAGACGCCGATGGGCGACTGGCTGCTTCAGTTCGCTCAGGACCAGGGAGCCATGGGCGGAAGCATGGTCGGCGCGGCCACCGGTTTCGGTGCGGCCGGAAAGATGCATTCGACGCATTTCTTCGAACTGGCGCAGCAGCCCGTTGCGGTCACGGTTTCTGCCACCGACGAAGTCGCTGCGCGACTGCTCGAAGCGTTGGCGCTCGAGCCCATCACGGTGTTCTACATCCAGGTGCCGATGACCTACGGCCGCCTCGGCACCGCCACGCCGCCAAAGCCACCGGGCGACGAACTGGACGACTGAACATGTCGGTCCCTCCATCGAAAGCGCGGTTGCTGCTCATCCGACACGGGGAGTCGGAATGGAATCTGGAACAGCGTTTTACCGGTTGGGCCGACGTGGGCCTGACGCCACGGGGCGAGCTGCAGATGCAGCAAGCCGGCCAGGCGATACGGCAGGCCGGGCTTGATGTCGACGAGGTATTTACGTCCGTACTGGTTCGTTGTGTTCGGTCTGCCGACGCCTTGCTGCTCGCAGCGGGTTGCCCGGCGGTACAACGCACATCCGACTGGCGGCTGAACGAGCGGCATTACGGCGCATTGACGGGTTCGTCCAAGGCCGAAGCCATCGCCCGATACGGGGCTGATCGCGTGCAAGCGTGGCGCAGGTCGTACCGCGCGATACCGCCCCCGTGGAGCCATGACGAAACTCGTCGCCTGGCAATGGGCGCACGCTACGCAGGGCTGGAACCCCTGCCCTCGGCGGAGTCACTCGAGTTAACCGTTCTGCGGGCAAGTGCGCTTTGGCAGGACCTCATCGAACCATCGCTGGCCTCGGATCGAACGGTCGTCGTCGTAGGTCATGGAAACAGCCTGCGGGCGCTGGTGATGCAACTGGAGAGCCTGGACGAAGAAGCTGTATCGCGCCTGGAGATCGCCAACGGTGAAATGCGTTTCTACGAGTTGGGCGCCGGTCGCGCCCTGCATTTGCAATGCATTTGGCATCCCTCGGCCATGGCACCGATTTCAAAAATTCTTTGAAGGAGTGGAATAAGTGCGGAAGCCCAGGCGTCTACCCCATGTCACCTCTGACGAACTCCCATCTTCCAAAGGACTTCCCATGAAATCTTCCCTGCTGCCCACCCTGGTTCTTTCGCTCGCCGCGCTGGCCTCCGGCACCGCCATGGCCGCCGCCCCGGTCAAGACCTCCGGCGGCATGCTGGTCAACACCGCCGGCATGACGCTCTACACCTTTGACAACGACACCGCCGGCAGCGGCAAGAGCGCCTGCAACGGCCCCTGCGCCGGCCTGTGGCCGCCGGTCATGGCCGAAGCCGATGCCAAGCCCGAAGGCGACATGACCATCATCGCGCGCGACGACGGCTCCAAGCAGTGGGCCTACAAGGGCAAGCCGGTCTATCTGTACAAGTCCGACATGAAGGCGGGCGACGCCACCGGCGACAACTTCAAGAACGTCTGGCACGTCATCAAGCCCTGATCAGCCAGGAGAATAGAGGCCCTAGCTTCCCACTCCGGACCCGCCCATGCGTGATCAGGACACCGCCGCCATCGTCGCCTGCATACCCAACCTGCGCCGTTATGCGCGCGGGCTCCTGGCCGACCCGACGCTGGCCGACGACCTGGTGCAGGACACGCTCGAGCGGGCCTGGAGCCGGTTTTCACTCTGGCAGAAACGCGGAGACATCCGGGCCTGGATGTTCGGCATCATGCACAACCACTTCATCGACGGCGTACGCGCCCGGGGCCGGCGACCGGAAGACAGCGTCGGCGACGACCTGCCCGAAATGCCGCAGCGCGCCGACCAGTCCGATGGCATCGAGGTGCGTGACCTGGACCGTGTCATGCATCGGCTGCCCGCCGAACAACGCGAAGTGATGCTGCTCATCGCCGTCGAGGAAATGGGCTACGCAGAAGCGGCCGCGACACTCGGCGTGCCCATCGGCACGGTGATGTCCCGTCTGGCACGTGGCCGCGAAAAGCTGCGGCAGGAACTGCAAGGCCGCGAACCTTCGGCCCAGGCCCCCGCGCCTCTGCGCAGGATCAAGTGACATGGACTCCTCCCCACTCAAACCCGTTTCCACCGATGGCAGCAAGCCGGTGACCGAGGCCGACCTGCACGCCTACGCGGACCATTTCCTGGACCCTGCGCGGCATGTCGAAATCGACGCCTTCCTGGATGCACATCCTGCAGAACGCCAGCGGGTGGACGACTGGCGCGCCCAGAACCTGGCGCTCCAGCAGATGCTCGACCCGGTCCTGTCCGAACCCCTGCCCTTGCGCCTGCCCTTGAAGCCTGCTCCAAGGGCCGGATGGCAGGAGTGGCCGTGGCGATCCCTGGCCGCCGGTGTGGCGATCGCGTTCGTCAGCACCGGGTCGGCCTGGTGGGGTCGCGGTGCCTACGACGGGCACCTGCAGCGCAGCGAAACGCTGGCGGCAGCGCAGGCCGGCTCGCTCAATGGCTTCGCCCACCGCGCGGCCGTGGCTCACGTGGTCTACAGCCCGGACGTGCGCCGGCCGGTCGAGGTGGGAGCCGACCAGGAACAGGCGCTCGTCACCTGGCTGACCAAACGCCTGGGCACCGAAGTGAAACCGCCCGATCTGCGGGCGCTGGGTTACGGCCTGATCGGCGGCCGGCTGCTGCCGGGCGACAAGGGCCCGGTGGCGCAGTTCATGTTCGGCGGCCCCCAGGGCGAGCGCCTGACGCTGTACGTCACCCGCGAAGACGCCGGGCGCGAGACCGCCTTCAGGTTCGGCCAGGACGGCCCGGTGAACGTCTTCTACTGGGTCGACAAGGACTTCGGCTACGCGATCTCCTCGGGCGCCGGCAAACCGGAAATGCTGCGTGTCGCCGAAGCGGTCTACAGCCAGCTCGAGGCGCGCAAGTAGGCTGAGAATTGGCCTGTCGGTCCGACTGTCGGCTCGACTGGCAAGATCGCAGTCTGCCGCAAAACCTCAGGAGTCCGGGCCATGCAGGAAAAGTCGCATTGGGACCGTGTCTACAGCACGAAGTCGGCCGATACCCTGAGCTGGTTCCAGGCGCATGCCGACCGATCCCTCGGCCTCATCCAGCGCATTGCCGCCAGCGAACGCAACCGCGTCATCGATGTCGGCGGCGGAACGTCCACCCTGGCAGACGATCTGCTCGGACTGCCTGGCTTCGACGTCACCGTTCTCGACATTTCGGAGAGCGCCCTCGACGTCGCTCGTCAAAGGCTCGCATCGAATGCAGATCGGGTGCGTTGGCTGGCGGGTGACATCACTCGACTTGTCTTGCCCACGCATGCATACGACATCTGGCATGACCGGGCCGTCTTTCATTTCATGACCACGCCGGAACAGCGCGAGGCTTACGTGACACAGGTGCGACGGGCCGTGCGGCCTGGCGGGCATGTGATCGTCGCGGTGTTCGGGCCGGACGGCCCGCTGCAATGCAGCGGCCTGCCCGTGGTGCGGTACGCGCCAGACGCGTTGCATGCCCAGTTCGGCAACGCATTCGAGCTGGTCGAACATGCGTGCGAAGACCACCGCACACCTGCGGGCGTGGTGCAGCAGTTCGTCTACTGCCATTGCGTGATGCACTGAGCGACAGCGCCCGGCACTTCACAGTCCGTCGGGGAACGTATACGTCACCGGAACCACCGAGGGTTGCCCGATCACCAGCGCGATCTGATCGTGCGGCTTCAGGGAAATGTCACGCACCGGCGCGAACTGCACCTTCCCGTTGACATACACCCGCAATGCGCCCTTGAGCCCGGCCACGTTTTCCGCCGACAGCGGCTGCCCCCAGACATCGAAGAAATTGCCCAGCGTGTACACCCGGTCGTTCGGTGATTCGACATGCAGGATGCCGCTGGCATCGTGTGTATGCAGCCAGTAGAAGCCCTGGCCACCACCGACAAAACCATGCTCGATGCGCAGCGGCGCGATGATGCCGATACCGCGCGGCACCGCGATCTGTTCGCCCTTGTAGAAGATGGCCAGGTGAGCGTGGAAGTGGGTCTTGAGCATCTCCTGGCTCGAACCCTCGATGCCATCCACCGGCTGGCCCTGGCCACCCCTGGCGGTGTTGCCGTCGGGGAAAACGGCTTTGCCCAATTGCCCGCCCTGCACGAGCAGGTTGCTACCGCCGGACGAGGCCGCGGCAGCACCGTCGGCACCATGCGCAAATGCGGTCGACAGGCAGGATGTCATGGCAATGGCGAGTGCCGCCGCGGCGAAGGGGTGGATGGTCATGATGGACATCAGGAGAAAAAATTCGAAGGAAAACACATATCAGGCGCTGCGGCTTGGCGCCCGTTTCCCGGCGGCCACGCGCGGCCGCCAGACATCGACGGGCTCGCCGTTGCGCCCCATCGGCCAGTGGCCCAGCCAGTGCTCCAGCACGGCGACATCGTCCGCCCGCCGACGCAGGTGCAACGCGTGGCCCTGGCCTGAATGCACCAGGTGCACCAACTCATTCGGCAAGGGCGGACTCTGGTCGCCGAAGTACCAGAAATGCCATGACACCAGGGCGTTGAGACCCGCGATGTCACGTGAGGCTTCCTTGTCGTCGTGCAGGGGATTGGCTACCCGCTGGATCGAGCCGTCGGTCATCGCGCGGTAGAAGTTGTCGGGCGGTCCGTCGCCGCCGGGGCGCTTGGCGACAAAACGCGGGTCTGCCCAGTAATCGCCGAGCGGCATCACCTCGTCGATGCGCATGACGTGGATGACCTGGTCGTTGTGGCGACTGCGCAGGCCGACGACCCAGTCGCCGGGCCTGGCGCTGCGGCGGATCTGCGGTTTGCAGACCGCGAGCGAACACCAGCCGTGGAAAGGATTGGGCGAGCCGCCGCGATCCTGCCGGACGACGTACCGGAAGATGCGCGGCCCGGCCGCCATGCCGTCAGCCGGCCTTCTTGTTCCAGGCACTGCACCAGCCGGCTGCCGCGACCTGTTTGCTTGCAAAGAGCGGGCAAGCCCCGGCGCTGTCCTTGGCCGAACCCTGGAAAAGCTGGCAATTGCCGCAGTTTTGGCTGGCCGCATGGTTGGGGTATTTTTTTCCGTCAACCTTTGTGGTGTCGGCTTTGTAGCCCAGTGCCACGGCCTGCGGATCGGTCTCCGCGAGCATGGGTTTGGCGGCCTGCGCGTGGACAGTGGCGGCCGCCAGCGCGGAGGCGCCGGCTATGGCCTGGAGCAGGAAGATTCGACGTGGGGTGTTGTTCATTTTTTTGCTTCGTGGGGTGGGAAACGTATGAAACGGTTCGGCCTATTGCTTGAGCACGAAGGCAGCGAGCGCCTTCACCTCGTCCGGCTTCAGGGCGGCGAAAGGCGGCATCGGCACGCTGCCCCATTTGCCGCTGCCGCCCACGCGGATACTGGCTTCGAGCCGGTTTTGCGCCTGAGGATCGGACTTGTATTTCTCGGCGACCTCGTGATAACCGGGGCCGACGATCTTCTGCGTCAGGCCGTGGCAGCTGAGGCAGGCGTTATTGGCCAGCAGGGCCTGCACATCCACCTTTGCCCCAGGCGATGGGGCAGGCGCGCTGGACGGCGCAGGTGCAACCGGCTCCGCAGCCGACGCGGCGACGATGGCCGGGTCGTCGGCCTTTGCAGAACCGTACGCCACCGCCAGGTACGCGCCGATCTGCTTGACCTCGGTGTCGCTGATGGGCGCGCCATAGGTGTTCTGCATCTTGGCCATTTCGGCGGTCCACTGCATCTGGTTCATACCGGGCGGCTGGTAACTCACGTAGTCGGCCGAATGACAGATGGCGCATTTCTGCATCGCGATGGCGAACCCGGGCAGCTTCGAGGTACGCAGCTTCGAGGTGTCGGGCTGCAGCTGGATGTCCGGCGGCGCGGCGGCGGCGCCGAAACTGGTGAATACGAAAACCGCGAAGGCGGTCGGGGCGAGACGGGCCAGACGTTTCATGGTGGGCACCTCAGGCGATGACGATGGGGGTGGACTCGACCACATGGCGGCGGTATCCGGCGGGGTTCCAGTCGGCTGTGGCCGGCTGGCCTTCGCCCTTGCGGTTGGTCGCCCTGACCATCAGCACGGCCTTGCCTCTGGAGGCGAAACGCACCGGCAGCCGCCATTCCCGAAACGAGAACCGGCCCAGGTCCTGGCCCAGGTTCGCGACCTGCCAGCTCTGGCCGCCATTCACCGAAACCTCGACCTTGTCGATGCCCGCGCCGCTGTCGAAGGCGATGCCTTTCAGCTCGACCGGGCGGGCCACCGGCAGCACGCCGCCGGCCGACACGCTGGTGATGAAACTGCGCACCGGCAGCGTGGAAATCGGCCGGGTCTTCGCCGCGGCCGAACCCGGCGCGACGCATTGGCAGTCGTTGTCCGGCACCCGGTAGGCGGTGGTCATGAACAACGCGTCGTGGCCGTCGAAGACATGGTCGATCACCTCAATCTCGGACAGGTGCTTGACCCAGTAGGTGCCGAAGTAGCCCGGCACGATGAGCTTGACCGGGTAGCCGTTGAGAAACGGCAGGTCCTGGCCGTTCATGGCCCAGGCCAGCAGCGGCTCGTCCTGCAGGGCGTGGTCGATGTCCAGCGCCTTGCGGAAATCGGAAGTGGCGGGCAGCACCGGCGTGTCCAGCCCGTTGAAGGTGACCTGCTTCGCACCGGCCTTGACGCCGGCTTTTTCGAGCACCTTGCGCAGCGGCACGCCGACCCAGCGCGCATTGCCCATGGCGCCGTTGGCGAGTTGGGCGCCGAACACTCGCGGCGACGAAAAACCCCGGCTGTTGCCGGAACACTGGTTGACCGCGACTACTTCCACCGGCTGCGCCAGAGCCTTCAGTTCTGCCAGCGACAGGCTCAGGGGTTTGTCCACGAAACCCTTGACCGCCAGCCGGTAGGTCGCCGGATCGACCGAAAGCGGAATGTTGGCCAAGTGGTACCGCACGAAGAAGGCATCGTTGGCGGTGATCGGGCCTTCGTTGAAAGCCTCGAACGGCGTCTCTAGGTGCGGCGGCCTGGTGGTCACCCGGATCAGAGGCCGCTTCTGTGGATATTTCACCAGCGGACGCGGGCCCGCCGCAAAACTGACGCCTTCGCCAGTGTCCCGAGCGGCGAGCGCAGCCAGTGGCGATGCCGCCAGGGCCAGCAGCCCTGTTTGCCGTACGAATCGCCTGCGACCTGCGGCAGGATTTGCGGAAATGTCGTTTTTCATCGGGTCTTGTCTCCTGTTTTTATGGAAGGCAGGAAATTTCAGGGTGCCTTCCAGCCCCACTTCACAAAGATTGCCTGGCCGGCTGGCGACTTCAGATAGTACACGAAAGCCTGAGCCTGGGCATCGTTGGCGGCGCGGTGGGTCAGCACCACACCGACGTCGCGGTAGATACGGAACGGCTCGTCCATCTCCACCAGCTGCGCCAGGTCAGGGTTGGACACCTGCCAGATGTTCCAGATCAGCCAGGCATCGATGTCGGGCTGCTGCGTCCATTGCTTGCGCGCTTCGGCGCTGTTCGGCGCTTCCGGCAACGTCAGGTTCTTGCGAAAGGCGCGCACCAGGCCGATGTCGCCCGTACGTCCTGCCACGTCTTCCCACAAGCCGGTCTGGCCCGCGCCGGCGACCGCCATCACCTTGATGCCGGGCTTGAGCAGGTCGCGAAATCCCTGGATGTGCTTCGGGTTGCCGGGGCGCACCAGAATGGCTGCAGGGCGCAGGTACAAGGGCTCCGCAGCGTGCAGATCGAATGCGCCGGGCAGTGCCTTGGCGAAGTCGCTCATCATGTTTTCGGCGCCGCTGAAAACCACGTCGGCGTCCTGCTTCGCCTTGTCCGCCCATTGAGGCGTGGGGCCGGCGGTGACGTTGACCTCGATGCCACGTTGAGCACCGAAGGTCTGCGCGGCCTCCTTCATGGCCGGAGCCGGTCCACCAGGGCCATAGACATTGAGGGTTGCAGCCCACGCAGGAGCAGCAGCCGCAACGGCCAGGGCGACCGTCGTCAGCAGTCCTCGCACGAAAGATCTCGGATGGACTTTCATGGTGCTCACTTCTTCATCGGCGCGGCCGGTGCCGCAATCGTCGATTCGACGCTGTTTGCTGCCAGGTCCACCTTGGCCAGGCTCAGGTCTTCATTCAGCACGTAGGCCAGCTTGCCGTCACGGGTGAAAACGATGGCCTGGCGCGGCTCCTTGAAGCCGGTGATGGTGGCGGTGACGGCCTTGCTTGCGACGTCGATCACCGACAGCGAGTTGTCGCCCAGGTTGCCGGCATAGACATGCTTGCCGTCCGGCGTCAGCGCCGCGCCGTAGGGGTCCTTGCCGACCGCGATGGTGGATTCGATGGCGCGTTTTTCGACATCCACCACCGCGATGGTGTTGCTGCCGCTGTTGGCCGCGAAGATGGTCTTGCCGTCGGCGGTGACCGAGATGGCGCGCAGCTTGTTGAAGCCTGTGATCTCGCCATCGATCTTGTTCGTCGTTGTGTTGACGATGGTGATCTTGTCGCCGAGGAAGTTGGTCACGTAGAGCGACGCGCCGTCCGGGCTGAGGCGCACGCCCTGGCGCGGCTGGGCGAAGCCGGTCACCACCGCACGCGGCTGGCCGCTGGTGAGGTCGAAGCGGGTCACGGTGCTGGCGGCCTGGTTGTTGACGTAGATCGTCGAGCCGTCCTTGCTGAGCACCGTGCCGAAGGCGCCCGGGCCGGCTGGCAGGGTGGAGACGGTCTTCAGGCTGGCCGTGTCGATGCGGGCGACGGTGCCCAGGCTGCTGTCGGAGATGTAGAACGCCTTGCCGGTCGGCTCGAAGACGATGTTGCGCGGCGTGACGAAGCCGTGCAACACCGCACGCACCTTGCCGGTCCTGAGGTTGTAGACGACAACGTCGGGGCGCTCGCTGTACGACACCACGGCGGTGTTTTCGTCAGGGCTCAGCGCGAGCGAGTTGTTGTGGATGCTGCCGTCGAAGGTCCAGCGGGTGGATGCGGCGGCTTCGGCGGGCGCGGCGGCAAAGGCTGCCGGAGCGGTGGTGATGCCGGCTGCGGCGAGGCACATGGACAGGGCGAGGATGGTTTTTTTCATGGGGTCTTTCGATTTGGATGGTTCGGTCAAGGGTGTTGACGTCGCTGGAGTGGCGCTTATTCCAGGCCCGCCTTTATTTAAGTAAGTAGGTGATACCTGCGTTGATGGCGAACCCGCCGCACACGAGCCACACGAACAGCACGGCGGCCAGTGCGAGCGGCTTGACGCCGGCTTTGCGAATGGCCGACACATGGGTGGTCAGGCCCAGCCCGGCCATGGCCATGGCGAGCAGGACGGTGTCGATGTCGGTGACGTGGCTCACCACCGATGCCGGCAGAAGAGCCAACGAGTTGAGGCCGGCGACCGCCACGAATCCCAGGGCGAACCACGGGATCACGATGCCGCCCTTCTTGCCGGTGTGACCCTCGGCGGCCAGGCTTTGCTGATGTTCCGGCGAACGGGCCAGCCAGGCCGACAGGATGATGAGGAACGGTGCCAGCATCATCACGCGGACCATCTTGGCGATGACGGCGGTGTTGGCCGCTTCCTGACCGATGGCGCGGCCGGCGGCCACCACCTGGGCCACCTCGTGGATGGTCGAGCCTGCATACACACCGTAGGTGGTCGGAGACAGGCTGATGAAACCGTACTGCGCGTTGAGGTGGTAGAGCACCGGGTACAGAAAGATCGCCAGGGTGCCGAAGACCACCACCGTGGCGACCGCCACCATCACCTGCTCGGCCCGGCCGCGCACCACCGGCTCGGCCGCCATCACCGCTGCGGCCCCGCAGATCGAGCTGCCCGCGCCGATCAGCATGGCCGTCTTGCGGTCCAGGCCGAACACCCGGGTGCCCAGGAAACAAGCCAGGCCGAAGGTGCTGCAGAGCACCGTAGCGTCGATGGCGACACCGGTCCAGCCGACGTTGCCGATGTCCTGAAAAGTCAGCCGCAAGCCGTACAGGATGATGCCCAGGCGCAGCAGGCTTGCCTTGGAAAAAGTAACGCCATCACCCGCCGCCGCGCCGATGCGGGAATAAACGGTGTTGCCGACCACCATGCCGAGCACGATGGCGAGGGTCAGCGCGCTGATGCCGTTGCTCTGCAGCCAGCCGAGCTTGCCCAGTTGGATGGAGGCAAAGGCGATGAGTGCGGTCAATAGCAGACCGGGGAGCACCGCCTGTGCGCGGCCTGCAAGGCCTGCGCCATGGGTGCGATGTACCGCGGGAGCTCCATGCGATGTGGCATTGGCCTGCTGCTTCAAGTCACGTGGATAGTTCATGCCTCCACTGTGAAACGATCAAACTTATAAATCAAACAGGTTGTTTTTCTTATATCTATCGGTTTTTCCGGTCATTAGACTTGTGATTCATCGCCGGTTCGAGCGCCATTCGAAAAAGGCGAAGGCAGCCATGCACATCAGCATGGCGCCCACGAAACCCACTGCTTTCAACTCACCCATGCCGAGCGCGACCAGCGCCGGGCCGGGGCAAAACCCGGCAAGCGCCGACAACGAGTCTCCTATCGATTTGTCGGTTGGAAGGCAGTCGCACGGGCTCGCCCAGAAGGGATGCACGACTACGGCCTGCGATGTAGAAGGGCACCATGCCCACCGCGATGGCACCCAGCATGACCAGCTCCAGCGATGGATCCCAGGCGCCGGCGAGGTCGAGAAACCCAAGGACCTTCGCCGGGTCGGCCATGCCGGAAATCAGCAGTCCAAAACCGAAGACCAGGCCGCTCAAGAGTGATGTTATGGTTTTCATCGAAGCCTCAGCCTGCCACAGGTGGCGGATCAGAAAGACGGTCAGGAAACCAGTTGCCATGAACGTGACCGTGGCCACGAGCGACCGGAACGACAGACGCGACAGCCCGCACACCCCATGGCCGCTGGTACAGCCGGCGCCGTAGCGTGTACCCAGGCCGACCAGGAAACCGGCTATCAACACAGCGCCCCAGCCCGCATCGATCCGCAACGGCGGCAGTGCCGAGAACAGCCTGCAGACGGCGGGCGCGGCGATCAGCCCCGCGACGAAGGCGACACGCCACGCGATGTCGCGGCGGGCATCGACGCGAAGGGCGAACGTGTCTCCAAGCCTTGATTTGCCGCAACTCGGCCCGGAGAGCTTCCGTCGCCCTGAGCTGTCGGATCTTTTGCCGACTGCCCGGGCTACGCATTTACCGCGCATCCTGCTCCTGTACGGCTCCCTGCGCGAGCGCTCCTACAGCCGCCTGCTGACAGAAGGAACTGCTCGACTGCACCAGGCGATGGGAGCCGAGACACGCATTTACGACCTGCGCGGCATGCCCATGCCCGACGCCGAACCGGACAGCCACCCGAAGGTCCAGGAGCTTCGTGAATTGACGATGTGGGCTGAAGGCATGGTCTGGACATCGCCGGAACGGCACGGCGCCATCACCGGCATCATGAAAGCTCAAATCGACTGGATTCCCCTGAACGTCGGCTCCGTTCGCCCGACGCAGGGCAAGACGCTTGCCGTCATGCAGGTGTCGGGTGGCTCGCAGTCATTCAACAGCGTCAACACACTGCGCCTGCTCGGACGGTGGATGCGCATGCTGACGATCCCCAACCAATCCTCCGTGGCCAAGGCCTTCCAGGAATTCGAAGAAGACGGACGGATGAAGCCATCAGCATATTTCGACCGGGTGGTTGATGTGATGGAGGAACTGGTCAAGTTCACGCTGCTGACGCGGGACAGTGCCGAGTCCCTTGTCGACCGTTACAGCGAGCGCAAAGAAAGCGCGCAGGCCCTGTCGAAGCGCGTGAGCCTTCAGAAAATTTAGTCAACCCAGAGGCAGCGAAGGGCCGAAAGCGAAAGCTGCTGAGGCCCTTAACTACGGAATAGGCGCCTTGAGTCAGGCCCCCGGGCCAGCCGTTACTTTTTAGCTCGCGGGAGCTTGGCTCGGCGCACAGCCAAGGTGCACTTCAACATGTTGGCCGTCATGACTTCGTCCTGCCGGGTGGGCCAGTCCGTCGGGCAGCTCATTGCCAATTGGCTTTACGCAAGAACGCGAAGCTTCGACGCATCGCTTTTCATTGCCGTCGCCACGCTGATATGCATCGACATCCGGCCTTCAAAGGCTTAGGCAATACATCAGCCGGCAGCAGACGTGTTTCCAGAACCAAATGGACCATTCAGGCCAAAGGTGAAATCAGAGCGCCGTTTCGCGCCCATACGTCGGGTCGGTCGAGCAGACTCATTGTCTGGGTCTTCCATGATGAGATATGCAGCCCTTTCCCTCTCCCCTCGTCACCTAGCCATCTTGGATTGCATCATGGGAGTTCCTCTGCACTCATGCACGGCTATAAATTCCAAAGAATCTTGGAGAGCTTGAACGAATTGAACACATTGAAGCGTATTTTCATCGAGTGTTGCAAAAAAGCGACTGCGCACCCGGTTCAGAAAAAACGTCCATCTAAAATGCTCGCAGAAACCAATTGGTTTCATGCTATCGCTCAGTGGATCACGTAGCCCCGGTATGCCCAATTCCGGCGCGCCACTCCTGATGCGGATGGGCTGTCAGCAATGCTGAGTCGTGTGAGCAGCGCGACCCGAAAGTAGGCCCATCTATTGAGTACCGTTTCTTAACGGTCTCGCCTTGGGCGATGGCTGGCATTTCGCTAGCCATCCACTCGTTGGAGCATCTACGTCGTGTCACATTCTTCTGCACCACCTCATGCAAGTGCACTCGGTACACGATTTGAAATCACTTGCCGATCCAGAGCAGAAAATCAATCTGCGGGGCTCGACTCGCCTGACCAACTTGGAAATACTAAGCGCAAGTTCTCCCCCGCGTTTAGTGTTACGCGTCGTGCAATCTCAGTTCTTCTTGATGCAAAGGCTAATGCTTATCAGATCTGCACCTATCTGATAATTGCCCAATTCACAGATAAAACCGGCATTTATTCCAATGCCGGGCTTAATGCAGTCGGTAAATATTTGAGCGCGAGCAAAGCTGCCGGACATCCCATTGATCGAGCATTGCGCAGTTTAAAAGGCGAAACTGTCCTTGGAATGCCACAATTAACGAGGTTGATGACATCCAGAGAAGAGTGGATTGAAAAAGGCGGAAAACCGCTGCCGGATGGACCGACTGATCGACGTAAGGTTCGTCACATTCTCGAACGCAATTCTGATGATGAATTGGTATGGATTTCATCTGCCTTGGTTTTGAGAGCCAAAAATATTGACCCATCACTGACGTTCGACAAGCCACTAACAATCATTAAGTCGCTCGGGGACATTGCTGCGCGTGCTCTTCTATACCTTTACCAGTGCGACAATATTCTAGACTGGCACGGTGTAGCACCACACGAAGCCCTTTGCCGCCGCTTCCGAAAAATAAGGGAGCCCGTCGTTCTGAAAGATGGCGGAACTCTTATTCGCGAAGCCATAGACGAGCTTTTTGTTTCGCCTCACATGATAAAAGCCGTAGGAAAATCGTTACCGGAGGATGAGTCATCCGACCGAATGTACAAAGAAGTCATCAACGCTGTTTCTGCGCTGAATTCCGCTGGATTCATTTATGAGACGGTGCTGGTACTCGATCGGGCAAGGGATCTCGGTGAAAACGCAGATTCTACAGTCGATACAAATGCCTCACCCCTGTATGCCCTTGACACGAAATCTCTGCATGGCTACAAACCTATTCATGAAGAAGGACTTGCGGGAATAACAGCGAAACTAGCAAACAAGCTCTATCGACCTGTGACCAACGAAAATGGAAGTTTTGATGGGGTGTATGCAGCTTTTCTGCCGCCAGCGCAACAAGGCATGATCGTAGGGATTATGCGTATCCGATTTCGTGCTACCAACCCAAAACTCCCGGATGTTGCGACAGCTTGGATAGCCATAAAAAATAAAAATGAGCGTGCTTATCTTTATCTAGCCGAACTCTTTAGCGCCTACAACATGCCGCATCCACGGCGGCCGGTAGATTTGGCCATGGAAGCAGAATCAAGACA
>Ga0265780_10005007_pt1 | contig 16917 bp, 10 predicted proteins | sample P1T30metagenome_FD_192432 | JGI IMG/M metagenome (GOLD analysis project Ga0265780, IMG submission 192432) | Plant litter microbial communities from East Loma Ridge, Irvine, California - P1 T30 | ecosystem: Environmental > Terrestrial > Plant litter > Unclassified | place: USA: California... | reverse complement strand
TGTTCCTGGTTCGCAAGGGCAACCCGAAGCAGGTACGCGACTGGCAGGACCTGGCGCGCCCCGGCGTGGCCGTGATCATCCCCAACCCGAAAACCGCCGGCAACGGCCGCTACACCTATCTGGGCGCGTGGGGTTCCGTGATCAAGAAAGGCGGCAACGAAGCCGCGGCCCGCGACCTGGTGTCGAAGATCTTCAAGAACGTGCCGATCCTGGACGGCGGCGGCCGCGCCGCGACCACCACCTTCACGCAGCGCCAGATCGGCGACGTGCTCGTGACGTTCGAAAACGAAGTAAGCATGGTGCGCAAGGAATTCGGCAACGACTTCGAAGTCGTCTACCCGACCAGCTCGATCCTGGCCGAGTCGCCGGTGGCCGTCGTCGACAAGGTCGTCGATCGCCAGAAGCTGCGTCAGCCGGCAACGGCGTACCTGAACTTCCTGTACAGCCCGGTGGGCCAGGAAATCGGCGCCAAGCACTTCATGCGCGTTCGCTCGGAAGCGGTCATGAAGAAGTACGCGGCCAACTACAAGCCGATCAGCTTATTCACGGTCGATGAAGTCTTCGGCGGCTGGCGCGCAGCGCAAAAGCGCCACTTTGACGATGGCGGCGAGTTCGACAAGATCTACACCGCGAAGTAATCTGCGTCACCTCACAACAGCCCTGCCACGCGCAGGGCTGTTTGCATTTGGTCACGCCAATCAGCTCAGTCGACATTTCTGTGCGACATGCCCTATTAATAATATGCACCTGCAATGCCCTATTTCGATAGAAAATTGGGTTTAGACAGGGGAATTTTCTTGTGCACCATAGACATGCGTAGCCGATGAATGCTATCTTGCCTGCCTTCTAGTTGCCCTAGAAACAGATGTTGATCCGCGCCGCCCGGCGCCCAGCTCCATCAACCTCAACCCAGATTCCAGACAGACATGATCAAACACCTGTTCGCCACGGCCCTGATGACGTTGTCGGCCGCGGCATTCGCCGTGCCGTTCGGCTCCCAGTCCGTCCTCGTCGTTGAAAACGACACCGGCAAAATCCTCCTTGAAAAAAATGCCGATACGGTCGTCCCGATTGCCTCGCTGACCAAGCTGATGACGGCAATGGTCGTGCTCGACGCCAAGCTCGACATGAACGAGCAGATCGAGATCGACCGCGACGACGTCGACCGCGTCAAGTTCAGCAGCTCGCGCGTCCCGGTCGGCGCCAGCATTTCGCGCAGCGACGTGCTGCACCTGGCGCTGATGTCCTCGGACAATCGCGCCGCCGCTGCGCTTGCCCGTACCTACCCGGGCGGTAACGAAGCCTTCAAGGCTGCCGTACGCCGCAAGATCCGCGCGCTGGGCATGACCCAGACCACGATCGAAGAGCCGACCGGCCTGTCGCCGCAGAACCGCTCCACCGCAGGCGACCTGGTCAAGATGGCCGTTGCGTCGGTCCGGTACCCGGATATCGTGCGCATGACCACCGAGACCAAGGAAATGATCGACATCAATGGCCGCGGCGTCGAATACCACAACACCAACCGCCTCGTCGGCGCCAAGGGCTGGGACATCGGCCTGTCGAAGACCGGCTACACGAATGAAGCGGGCCGCTGCCTGATCATGAACATCACGGCAGCCGGCAAGAAGGCGACGCTGGTGCTGCTCAACGCCGGCGCGTCGTCGGCCCGGGTGCTCGACGCACTGAACATCCGCCGTTTCATGACTGGCGACGCCGCACCCGTGGCCCGTGTGGCGAGCGCCGCACGCGCAGCCACCGGCGGTCCGCGCATCAAGGCCAGCGCCGGTGGCGTGAAAGCAAAAGCCCGCACGAAGGTCGTCAAGTCGAAGGTCCAGGCGAGCAAGAACCGCAAGGTCGCCAAGGTCAAGACGACACGCAAGCGCCGCGACTGATTAGATGATTGGTGGAATCAAGGGGCCGCGAGGCCCCTTTTTCTTGCGCTCACGGTTTGACGAGTGACAGCATGTGGGCATCCGCCCACTGCCGGCCCAGTTTGAGCCGCTTGCGCGCGATGCCTTCGTCGAACGCCCCGGCCTTGCGTGCGGTGTTCAGACTCGCGTCGTTACCAACGGCGACCACGATTTCGAGACGCTGCACGTCAAGTTCCGTCCATGCGTAATCGGTGAGCGCGCGAATCGCCGCCGACGCTGCGCCCTTGCGCTGCCACGACTGGCGCACCCAGTAACCCAGGTTGCAGAATCCGTGCAACCCGTTGATCTGGTTCAGGCCGCAGCCGCCGACGAACACGCCGGATGTACGATCGAAGATCGCGAACTCGAAGCACGTCGCTTCCGCCAGTCCTTTTTCGCACGTCGCGATCCAGGCAAGGGCATCGTTCATTGAAAACTGCGCCGTCGCCCAGGGCATCCACGGCGCGAGCGTCGGTGTCGATTCGACGATGGCCGCAACCAGTGCCGGCGCATCGCCAGGAGCATAAGGGCGGAGGACGAAATCGGTGGAAAACAGCATGGGACGCCCCTGTTCATTGCACATCCGGTCCGGCACGTTTTACCGGATTGCAGCTGCCTTCACCACGAGCGCATCCATGACCTGCCCGGTCGCCGCCATGACGTCACCGGCATCCTGGATCCTGTTCGCCTGCTGTACTTGCGATGGCGACACGAGATAGGTGCCGTCGATGACGACGGTTGGGGTGCCAGTCACCTTGTAGGCGTCGACCATCTGGCTCAGACGTTTGAGCCTCGTCTGGACACCGAACGAGTTCCACGTGTCGGCGAATGCTGCCTTGTCCAGTCCATTCTCGCCGGCCCACGCAATGATGTCGGCATCCTTCATCAGGCGCTTGCGCTCGACATGAACGGCATTGAACACGCGCCCGTGATACGCATCGAGCTTGCCCATCGCCTCAAGTGTCAGGAACAGGCGCGCTTCCGGATCGGCCGGCCCCTGGAACGGCAGCGGCACGCGGCGCAGCGCGATCCGGTCGCCCTGCTGCTTGGTCCAGTTCTTCAGCGTCGGCTCAAACGCGTTGCAGGCGCCGCAGTGATACGCGAAGAATTCGATGACCTCGATCTTCTTGCCTTGGGCCTGGGTCGGCTGAGGTGCGGCCAACGTCGTGAAGTCCGCGCCGTCGCGAGGCGAGCTTGGCGAGGCGTTGGCAAGACCGGCCACCAGGGTGGCGGCGATGAAGACAAATCGCAAGGCGCGCATGACAATCCTTCCACATTTGAAAGCCCTATTCTAGCGAACTTCCATTGAGTGAAGGCCGCTTGTGATTCTCAACTGATACGATAGGTTCCCGGATGATCGCAAAAGGCGCAGCAACATGACACGATTCATTTCTACCACCGTGGCACATCGGACTGGCACCACCCTTGCATTCGCACTGGCATGCAACCTCATGGTCAGCGCGCCAGGTCAGGCATGCAGGATGCCGCCAGTGGCACAAGTCGTCTCGCCAGAACAGCAGATTGCCATGACCACTGATGTCTCTGTTGCCAGAATTGATTGATCGCCGCACCTGGAAAACCCGGGAATCTGTCGAGCTGGCAACCCTGGAATGGGTATCGTGGTTCAATCACCATCGGCTGATGGAACCACTCGGCTATATCCCGCCAGCGGAAGCTGAGGCAAACTACTACCGGCAACTTGATATCCCTGCCACTGAAACCGCTTTAACTTAAACCAACCAGCCTCCACGGTTCCCGGGACGGTTTCACCTTGCCTACAACTTGTGGCGACATAAGATCGGGCACGAGGATCAAGCATCTGGTCGCCTGCTTGCGCTTGCATACGAGAGTATGGACATACTGGCTGTCGGGGCACAGCGGATTTGGTCTGGTTCCCGGGTTTTCCACGTCCTACATCTTGTCGAAGCAGCGTTGCCGTATCTGAGCAAAATTCCCATTTGGTCGGTCATTGACTTGTGCGAAGCGAAGTATGAACAGACAAAGAACGACATGATGGGTGGCGTTGATTACTTCGTAACCTCGGAAATGTTTGCACTAGTGAGATCGGCACCAAAATTTCCAACGTAGTAATGCGAGAAATTTCCTTGTTCGAAATATTTTCGTATTGCGGCGTTAACTTCTTTCACCGTCAGCTTTTCGATTTTCTCGTCCACTTCCGCGGAGAACCGCATGGTACGCTTTAGGTCTAGCTGCGAGGCCAAGCCATAGGCCAATACACCATCTTGCGACCGTCCCATTACGCGTTCAAAGTTGAGCGCTTTTTTTGCGTCATTCAACTCATCTACCGTAATTCCACCCTCAAAAAATTCCTTGATCTCTTCATAAACGTCCTGCTTTAACTTCATCAGATTGGACGGCGCGTAGGTCGCAAATAAAATTAAGCTTGCGGCCCGATCGTAACTTGAAACTGATAATTGGGAGCCTGCACTGTAGCTAATACCATCCTTGTGACGCAAACGATTTACCAGCCGCGATCGGATGCTGCCGCCGAAAATCTTGTTCGCCGTGAGCAACGCAACATAATCGGAATCGTCATCACGCAAGGCCACGTCGAACTTGGCAAGATAGTAGGCGTTTGCTTTATCCGGCGTCGATATCAACTTGGATTTCCCTGCCTCGTTACCCTGCAGTTCGGACATCCAGGCGTAGGATTTGCGCGCTTTCCACTCACCAAATATCTTGCTTAATATTTCAGTTGTCTCGGGTACATCGAAATCACCCACCAGTGCTATGTCTGCGAATTCGGCACCGAAGAAATCTCGATGAAATTCACGGACGTTGCCGACCTTTACCGACCGTAGATCCAGGATCGACTCTTCAAAATTCGATCGGTAGCGGATATCCCCCTTCTTGTACAGGAAATTTTTCTTCCTAGAGGCTTCCAAGTTCGCAATGCTACTGGGATTGGACCGCTGTGCCTCGATACGGGCAACGGATTCCTCTACCAGACGCGCAAGTTCCAGTTCATCGAACTTCGGTGTACGCAATACGCTGCCGACCAAGTCCAGGACATCTGTCAGATTCTGCTTGTTGGTGTCAAACTGGACAATCACATTCTGACCCGCGTTGCGAATGCTGAGTTCTGCGCCCAAAGCGTTCAAGCGTTCAGCAAGTTGGCTACGCGACATGGCATCGGTGCCGTGCAAGAGCATTTCCGAGGTCAGCCTTAATACCGCCGCCTTCTCGAACAAGCCCTGTTCATTGCCAAGGCGCAGAATGACGACGCCTTTTACCGTTGTTCCACGGTTTTTCTTGCTAAGTAAGGCCAGCTTTGTCCCTCCCTGCAAGACTGACCTAACCGTCCGCTTGTCGATATTTGCCGGGGAGATATCGAAGTCCTCGCCCTGCTCTACGCTAGCACGTCCGCTATAAGCCGCAACGATGGCGCCGACGTCAGGGGTCTCCGGAATTTGGGCGCGATCGGCTTGCCGCACCGATACGTACTCGCCAAAACTACGATTTGAACGTTTCAGATAGTTACGGGCCACATTCTGCACATCGGCCGAGGTCAGCTTCTCTATTCTGTCGCGCTGTACGAAGAAAAGCCGCCAGTCGCCCTGGCCGATGTATTCGGAGATTGCCAGGGAGAGACGCTGAGGATCGTTCATGATCGCAACAAAGTTATTTCTCAACCCTGCTTTAGCTGACTTCAACTCTTCTTCAGTCACGCCGTTGCTCGACATACCCTCGACGGCCTCGATCATCGTTTGCTTTGCGTCCGGCAGTTTTTGATTCGGGGCCAATTGCGCGATAAAGGTCATATAGCCGGGCTCGGCAAGAGCCATGACCTTGCCCTGCACATCGACTGCCTTGCCTGTCTCGACAAGGGCTTTTTGCAGCCTCGAATTGCTGCTATTGGCAAGAATCAGATTCAAGGCCGAGATTGCTGCGATGTCCGGATGTGGTCCCGCTGCGATTGGGTACAAGAGCGCGGCGAGCTGTACGTTGCCCAAACGCTCCAGGCTTACCTCGCGCGCACCTTCCCGCTGCGGCTCACGTGTCCAAGTAAGAGCCGGCTTTTCGGCAGCCACCTGGATTGAACCGAACAGGCTGCGCACAACCCCCAAGGTCGATCCTGAATCAAATTTCCCGGAAATCATCAGAACGGCATTGTCCGGGCGATAATATTTCTTGTAGAATTTTTGAAGATTCTGGACCTTCACTTTTTCGACATCGGACTTGGCGCCGATCGTATTATGGCCGTAGTTATGCCAATCGAAACTTATTGCCTCGAGTTGTTTCGACAGTGCTCGTTCAGGGTTATTCTCGCCGCCTTCCATTTCGTTGCGGACAACGGAAAATTCCGACGCCAAGTCTTTGGCCGATATGCGCGACCCAAGCATTCTATCGGCTTCCATTTCCAGCGCCCAGTTCAACTTCTCTTCACTGGCGGTGAAGCTTTCATAAAAGTTGGTCCGATCATAAGAAGTCGTTCCATTGAATTTCATACTTTTGGCGTGCAACTCTCGAACGATATCTTGGCGTTTCGACGTGCCCTTGAACATCATGTGTTCAAGCAAATGGGCCATTCCAGTTTCGCCATAGCTCTCATGACGTGAACCGACAAGATAGGTGATGTTGATCGTAGTTGTCGGCTTGGTTGCATCAGGTGCAAGCAGCACCCGAAGTCCATTCGAAAGCTTATATTCCGTGATTCCTTCAACCACAGCAGTGGGCGTCAAGAGGCTTTTTTCCGGCGCTGGCTGCTTGGCAGCGTCGGCTTCAAACGAATTCAGCATGACCGCCATTGCCAGAATTAGACCAGCGTTTTTGCAATACATTGAAGCGTTCTCCACATTAACATTCCACAACAGTTAGGCATGAAGCTGTTCCTTTACAAGGGACAGCGCTTTCTAGCAAGCACAGCCTGGATCGCGGATACTTGATTTCGCTACTGGAATTTGAAATCCAGGGTGACGGAATAATTGGTGCGCGTGTCGCGCACTGTCTCGAGCAGTGCGCCAGAGTCTGTCACTGTAGAACGTCTCGCAGCTACCGGGGCGGCATTTGTGATCGCGAACCGTAAAGTGGTGTCTTTGCTGAGGGTGTATTGGGCATACAAATCCAGAGCACGGCTCCTCGACTGGTCCAGCAACTGATTGAGAGTCTGCTGGGTGATATAACCAGGCGTATATGCCATGTTGCCGCCAAAGCTCATGGGCAGCTTGTCCAGCTTGTAATCAAATCCCATGGTCGCAGACCAGGGCTGTTGATTATCCAGGCGACTGTTTGGCAAGGGGACCGCCCTCACGTGACTGCGGTACAAATTAAAAGCGCCACGCACGTTCAGGCCAGATTTCTTGTCAAAAATTATCGGCAACAAATCGGCGGCGCGTCCTTTAAATTCGATCTCGAGACCGCTACTCGTCGCGGAGGAGAAATTTTGTGGCCGGCTGACCCAACGCTCTACCGAAGCCCAGCTCACATGCTCCAGCGTATTCACATACCTGACCAGATCCTTCACGTTCCGATGGAACAGTCCAATGCTCACGATCGAGCCGCCGTTCGTGTACATCTCATAAGCAACATCGATACCGGTGGCAAGTTCCGGGCGCAGGTTCGGATTACCTGCTTTATCGGTAGCGATCTCATTATTCGCCTCGTTTGGCAAAGGATAAAGGCTGTTCAATGCGGGTCGCGCGATCAACGCGTATATATCCGGTGCTTTATAGCTTCGAGTGATACTTGTGCGCACGAGATCACGTCCCTTGGCACTCGGCTTGTAAGTCAGGTGCAACAAAGGAGTCAGAACTCGGCTCGTGTTATCGACAGGCTCCACTGTGCTGTCACTGCGAACACGGATGCTTTCATTGCGAACGCCCCCGTAGACGACCAACTGGTCCGAGACTGCCAACTCATCTTGCAGGTAGACTGCGCGCCGGCTGATCTGGGCCGAAAACGGCGTGCCGTCAATGCCTGGCAACTGATCATTCCCGAAAATCTGGACATTTCTGTCGTCAACACGGCGACGGTTTTCGATCTCCCATCCGACGGAGAAGCTGTGTTTATCGGCCAGCGATTGGACGAATTTGCCTGACTGAAGGACAGTTCGATCGGAACTTGAGCCAGTACTGATCCTGTAAGGCACCTCGGACTTGAAAGTGCGGTTCAGGAAATCGTCAGAGGCGTTGCCCACACTCAGCTTCAATTCGAGATCTTGCGTATCGCTCAGACGGCGGCGCCATTGAGCGCCGATACGTTCGTTCTTGAAACTACCTTTATTGCGGCTCGGGTCTTCGAGCAACGTTTCCGTTGTTGCCTCAATGTTCTTGAACAGCACTTTGCTGTTCCAGTAATTCCTTTGCAAGAACGCTTGCAGATTGAAGTTCTCGTCGTCGTTGATCTTCCAGTTCAGCTGCGGCGAGGTACTGATGCTGTAGCCCCACTGCGGCAGCTCGGCGTCCTGTAAAGAGTGCTCGATGACACCGTTTGCGTCGGGTAGCCGCCGGTTAACACCCAACAACGTTTCGCCGCGCCATTCGAAAGCGGAAATCGGCAAGGAATAGGAAACTCCCCCTGCTCGTGAACCGTATGTCATACTCATGTTTGGCGTCGGACGCGCATCGCTATAGCTTGCGCCGACCCTCAAACTAGCCTGCTGCTTTCTTGGGGGCGATTTTAGGATGATGTTGAGCGTTCCGCCAATCGCCTGCCCGCTCTGATCAGCAGTTGCCGCCTTGCTTATCTCGACCCGCTCGACTTGCCCAGGGCTCAGATGGTCCAGCGAGAATCCGCTCGGGGCAGGTTCGCCGTTGATTAAGAGTTGGGAATAACCCGCGCCGAGGCCGCGCAAGCGCGGAGCCCCGCCCTGCACTTCCACTCCAGGCAATCTGCGCAGGACTTCCGACATGTTCGTATCACCATATTTTTCGATTTCCTCGTTGCCATAAATCTGCTTCGCCACCGAAGAACGTCTTCTCATGTCGATATCGCTTTGCGGACGACCTTTTACCTCCACGCGATACATTTTGTTGTTATAAGCCGATTGTGAATCCGGATTGGCGCCGGCTGGAATTTCCTGTGCAATTGCTTGTGGGTGAATTTGATAAGCCAATGCTATCGCGGTAGCGGCCAGAGAAACAACTGGCCTGGCTACTTTTTCTTTAGACATGCGCATGAGCGTACCTGAGATCAACTTGTTGAAAATAATGGCAAACAACAAAACCTCCCGTCATGCTGCGGTGACTTTGTTAATTCGAATTGCATTTTCCGATTTCGCCAAGTCGATCACCTGATCGGCACTTGCGATGGTTGCGGACCTATGGGCGACGACCAAGGTCGTGCGGTCGTGGGTCAGCCTGGCCAGCGCCTCATGAATCAGCAAATCGGTTTTGTCATCTACTGCAGAGGTTGCCTCATCAAGAAGCAATATCGGCGAATTCCTGAGGATCGCTCTGGCGATCGCAATGCGCTGCCGCTGTCCTCCGCTGAGTTGCACGCCACGCTCGCCTACCTGGGTTTGATAGCTATCTTTCAAGGCAATAATAAAGTCGTGTGCATTTGCGCTCTTTGCTGCACCCTCGATTTCTGCATCCGTGGCGTCGTGCCGGCCGAACCGGATATTTTCGAGAACGGTCGCTGAAAACAGGAATATGTCCTGCGATACGACGGAGATGCCGTGTCGAAGCGAGGTAAGCGAATAATCCTGAATATCGACGCCATTAATCAGGATCTGCCCTGCCATGGGCGAATAGAATCGTGGAATCAATCCGAGCAGGGATGATTTTCCGATACCGCTCCGTCCCAAGATGGCGACGGTTTCCCCGGGCGCTGCGATGAATGAAATATCGTCAAGCACCGGGATGGACTCGTGATATCTGAATTCGACATTCTTGAACTCGATCGTTGCCCGGGGCGCATCGAAGATTTTCTTCCCGGATTGATCGCTTTCCTCGACCGACTCTCGCAGGATCTCGAATATCTTTTCGGAAGCGCCGATGGACTGGCTTGCCGAAGAGTACAGTTGCGCCAGAGAATTGATGTTCTGATTGACGTTCTGGGAATAGAGAAAAAACGCGATCAGTGAACCGACAGTCATCGCGCCCGACAGGATCTGTAATCCACCAAACCAGAAAAGTACGATCGTCGAAATTACCGTCAATAGCGTGATGATCGCGCCATAGGCGGCATCGGCACGCCGTCCTGCAGCTGCCTTTTCGAGGTACTCATGCATCATTTTCTCGAAGCGGCGGATTTGCGACCGATCGGCTGCAAAAATCTTTACCACGTAGGTGCCTGCCAGCGATTCCTGTGCAAATGCCATGGCGCTTGCAAGAGCATCCTTGATGTCCGCCGATACTTTTCTGAACACCGGGCCGAACAGCCTCGCTACAATGGACGTTAGAGGACACAGGCACAGAACGACCAGGGCCAGCTTCAAGTTTATGTAGATCATCACCAGACTTGCGCCAACCAACTGGACGATGTTGGCGGTTCCGGAGACGGCTAGATTCGTAACGACATTCCTTACCTCGGGAGCGCCGCTGTACATGCGGGAGATGAAATCACCGATCCGGTGGTTGTAATGGTAGGAAAGAGGCAGATCTTGATAATGGCTCAACAGCTTCACTCGGAGTTCATTGGTAATTCTGTCGCCGGTGATCTGCAAATTGTACTGGCCCACAAAATTAATGATCGATCGCACGATGAAAATCGCAATCATTGCCGCAGCCACGATATGGAGTCCGCTCGGATCCTGTTGCTTCGTCATCTTGTCGAGCAGTTGACGGATCGCCAATGGCAGCGTCAACTGAACCAGGTTCGCCACAATCACGAGTACCAGGCTGAGTACGATTCGTCCCCAGTAACGCCGTGCAAACGGCAGCATGTTGACAAGAGTACCTCTTACATCAGACGCTGGTTTTTTCATGTTGCCCACATTTGTCTATTTCTATGGAACCTACGGCTCTTGTAGAAAAAGACCGGCCGCGAATGCTGCAAGCTGCCGGTCGTCCCGCATGCTATCGATCTTCGACGGACCATCCTGGAATCAGGTCATCCACCATGAACGAAGCGCCGCATCGTGTCATGTAACGATGCAATACCAAGGCCACGCCGGCGCCGCCGGTACCAAAATCGCAGCTGATCCGGCTCAGCGACTCGCCCGGGAAAGCGAGACCGGGCTCTTCCTTAATGGCGAAGAGCGTGCAGCCAGACAGCAGACGTTCAGATGCGCCGATTGCGATTTTTTTCCAGCGGTCGAAACGTGCGAGATCCAGGAATAACTCGCCGATACCTGCAAGGCCGAAGAAGTAGCCCGGGAAGATCGTGTATTTCCTGTCGGAGTCGATAATGATCTTATCGATAACATTCGCATATTCGTCGTCGCCGGTGACATGCCAGTAGCGAAGCAGTGTTCGTGCAATTCCCGAGCTGCCCCAGCGCCAGTACGGTGTATAGGACGGGGTGGTGTCGCGGCTTACCCAGCTAAGTCCGCCGTCGGGATTCTCGATGCCTTGGCTGATTACCCAGGCGAGACCCGCTTTGCCGGTTTGCAGGAATTCCTTCCGATCCGTTGCGAGGTACAGATACAAAAGGAACAGGCAAATACCCGCAGATCCATGAGCGAACGACGCCGACAAGCCTTCCTGCGACCGCCAGTTTACGGCGCCGTCGTCGACCAGGTTTTTCGCTTCGAGAATCATCTCGCCAGCTTTGACTGCAGCGTCGAGATAGGAACTGTCGCCGTATTTGCGGTAGAAGCGCAACTGGGTCATGCCCCAGCCTGCTGCTCCGTTGAACAGGTCCGGAGATTTCTCGAGATAGGGATGCTCGTCCGCGAGTTTCAAGGTCTGCTTCGCGCGTTCATCTTCCCCAAGCTCCAGCCAGAACCAAGCGATTCCACTCAGGCCGCTATACAGGCCTGGTGAAAACGCCGAGCGACTGACTGGGACTTTTTCGATCCAGTTCAGAACATCGTATGGGACGTAGCCTAATACCTTCTTTTGAACAAAGGCGATACCGCAGGCGCCGTGAGCCAGACTCAGGGAGTTTGAATTGAATACCTCGGGATCCGCCGGGAACAGCCGGTCGGCACGCGAATAGTCGGCAGTTGCGCCGACATAGCTCATGATGTCCTTGAGGAAGGTGTCGGTAGAGATGGCTGCGAGTTCCGAACTACGGATAATCGGCTCTGGCATCTCGAAATCCTTTTGCAGGACCTCTAATACCGCCTGCAGGGACGGCCTGTTTTCCTGTTTGGACATGAGGCCCTCGATGACTTCACCAAGAGCGGACGGCAGGCCGAAGTCGCTGGAGAAGGCGTCCAGGAACCGCTTGGCGGAGCCGCGATCCAGCACAAGCATCGAGTTTATTGGGAACAAACCCGCCAGCATGAGCGATCCCAAAGCGTACACATCGTCGTCGCGCGCCGTCACACCGCGTTCGGCGAATTCCGCTGACGAGAAACCCGGGGTGAAAAGATGTGCCGGCACATCCACATCGGCCTCGTGCGAACCCTCGAAGTCAATCAGCTGGACCTTGATCTGGTCAGTATCCGCGATCTTCGTCACCATGACGTTCGCCATGGACAGGTCGCCAAACACGATCTGCCGCTCGTGCAGTTCTTTGAGAATCACCGTGAGCTGACGGAAGACCTCGCAGTAATTGTTCATGAATGACTGCGCGTCCTCCTGGGTAGGCCGCGTACGCAGCGCCAGCGAATTGCCGCCCATATGACTCCTGAATGGCCGGGCGCTTTCCAGGAATTCCTCGACCAGATAGGCATGCTCCCAGTCGAAAAAGAAGTCGATTGGCTTCGGTGAAAAGCCTGTGTCGGCCATACAGCAGAGAACGCGGTGTTCTTTCTTCAACAACTGGACTGCATCGAGTCCGCGCGTGGAAACATTGGTATATGGCCTGGCTTCCTTAATCACCACCTTGGTGTCGGTTTGCCGGTCGGTCGCCAGATAAACGCCGCCCGAGTTGCTGAAGACGAGCACGGATTCGATCTTGTACCGGCCTTTCTTCAAGGTTCCAGGCTCTCCGTCGTCCGCTTTTTCATCGCCGTCGACGAAGGGATCGACGATCCCTTTCGGCAACTGGAAGAAAGGCACGCGGTCGTCGGAAATATAGTTGCCTTCCTGATCGGAAATGACCAGTTTTCTTGTCCCATCGTGCGATATCTGGCGAGTGCCTTTCAGGCCCCCATAGCGGTAATAGACAACCTTGCTGTCAAGATAGCGGCGATCCGAGAGGATAAACGGCCCGTTGTAACCGATTGTCGCCTGATGGAGTTTCTCGAGCAGTTCCTGGCATTGCTCAGGACTTTCAGGATACGCTGCCATGAATTTTCCCGCGCCGCCACGCGACCAGCGCTTTCCGAGCGACAGGCTAAGGATCATGCGATCAGACAAAAACTTGAACGGAACGCTGGCTTCGACAAAGATCTGTGCGGCAGTTGCCAAGATCGCAGGGGCGTGTGCAGGCGTAGCCGACAGGTGGATTTTCCAGCCTTGGTCCGGATACCTGATTTCAGGCGGCGTACAATGTGTCCAGACTTCATGCCTGTGCATTTTCCAGTTCGAAGGTAAACGCCTTTTCAATCCCTTACAGAAGTCGTCAGATTTTGCTTGGTATCGGGACATCGTTTCATAAAACTTTCTGTCCGCGAGGGAATACATGAACTTATCTTTGATTACTAACTCTGACATGAGTGCCTCGGTATGGGAGTGAAGTGCGATTGAATATGCTCTGTAGAGAAGTTGCTACTGATGAGAATGCGCGAACCGATTTTCAAGGACTGCGTTTGTTTTGATCCCGATTTTGTTTCCGAGCTTTCCAAACACCCTGTGCTGATTATTTGCTGGAGATTCAATATGCCTGATGGAACAAGCCTCCCAACCATAATTCTGTCAAATGATGACTACATCGGCGCCGGCGCAGCAGTATCAAATGCGACTTCGTCGGGCGCTTGGCAGCCACCGATACCGCTGGATGAGTAAGAGCAGTGATGCATGCCGCTCGTGATCCCTGCCATCTCTTCCAACCCGATGCTATTACAGGCAAACATTGCTTGCAATTCGGAATGCGGTTTATCGGTGGCTCCACTTGTCGCTGTTTAGATCGCGACCAGTTCATCACCTGCGAAGCAGGCAGCTGCGCTGTTCGTCGAGCAGGCGCAATTGTGGTCACTACTCGAGCTTTGTTCAGCTTCGAGACCGCCGCCGTTGTCGTAAGAAACCATGGTCTGCAGGTCGAGAATACGATTCATCGCTATCTCCTGAATTAGTTTGATTAAATTATTAGATCGCGACCAGTTCATCACCTGCGAAGCAGGCAGCTGCGCTGTTCGTCGAGCAGACGCAGTTGTGGCCACTACTCGAGCTTTGTTCAGCTTCGAGACCGCCGCCGTTGTCGTAGGAAACCATGGTCTGCAGATCGAGAATACGATTCATGAATAACTCCGTTTAATTTTGAGAAAATATCTGCTTTATCTGCACTAAGGACAGGTGGAGCAGAGCGGTCCCTTCTCTTAGAAATTTTTTCTTTCTAATTATTGCGACAGGGCAGGTAAATACTAAATCTCCTTTTTTAGAATCGCAACGAAGAAATTCCCAACGCAAGGAAAATTTTTTATTGACAATGCAGGTATATGATATTACTAAATATATAACTGGTGATTGTTTGTAAGAATGGTGTCCAGCGTACGCGTTTGAATTTTCAAAAACTCATGCCATACAGATTAAATATGCGGATGGGCTTGAGTAAACGTGAAATTTCACACTTGAAGAATCGATTTGCCGGCCTTCGCGACGCGGAGGCGATACTACGCTTGAGACCATGGTGTGGAGAAAAACAAACAGCGCTTCCTTTGCACCTTTGAAAAACTTTGTCGCAGAAGAGAAACCGGACACGTAGTTACCCAATGCACTGTAAAAAGGCAACACTCATTTACAGGCGAACGAAAAACCTACGCGCCGTCTAGGTAGTCATCCAAAATTTATCGTGAACTTGCTTCCGAAGCCGCTCATCAAGGACTGAACCTCGTCGAGCAGGTCTGCCCCGTTCTTTGCAACGAAGCGGCGCCAAAATGCTCGGTGTGCTTCCGTAGGATCTCGATTCGATTGAGCTCAGGGCTATAGAGCGGCAGATAGTAAAGGTAAAGGTCCTGTTTCGCCCATTGGCGGCGCTTCTTGTCGATTGGGTCCCCCATGTGTATGCCGGCATTGTCGATCAGGACGATTCGAGGAACCTCGTGCGGCTGCGCCGCGATCTGGTCGACAAACGCGATTACATCCTCACGTGTTGTCGGTCGCTGCTGAGTAGCCCAAGTCAAATGGACATTGTGGCGCAGAGCCCCAAGCACGTTCACGCGCTGCCGATGCGCGAGCGGCTCGAGGGCTCGGGTCTGGCCGACTTTTCCCCATTCGTACTGCACCGGCGGGTTCGGACTTTAGCCTGATTCATCGAAATACAGCAGCTCGCAACCCTGTTCTTGGTCGAGTCGCGCCAACGTGTCGATCACTTTACCGGCGTTCGAACGCCTTTTGATCTCGCCTTTTTTTAAACTGTACCGGTAGCGCTTGTACGTGAAAGGCATCTGTTTGAGGTACCGTTTGGCCGTGCTTTCGCTGACCGGCACGTGGTCCTGGTGCTGTTCTGTCTGGCGCAGCAGTGAACCCACGGTCGAGCAAGAACTGCGCGAGGGCACAATTGTTGACGCGGCACTCATTTCAGCGCAGCCGTCGACGAAGAACATGGATGGCAAGCGCGATCTGGAGATGCACCAATCGAAGAAAGGCAACAACTGGCACTTCGGAATGGAAGCGCACATTGGCGTCGATACAGCATCGGGCCTGGTGCACACCGTCGTTGGTACCGCGGGAAACGTTTCCGATGTGACACCAGCACATGCGCTGTTGCACGGTGACGAGACTGCAGCAATCGGCGACGCGGGTTACCAAGGCGTGCGGAAGCGGCCCGAAAATGTCGGCAAAGCGGTGAAGTGGCACGTCGCCATGACGCGCCCCAAGCGCAAGGCACTACCCAACAATGAGCTAGGCCGCATGATCGAAAAAATATAGCACCTTAAGGCCACAGTGCGCGCAAAAGCCGAGCATCCGTTCGATGTCATCAAGAACCTGTTCCGTCATCGGAAGACGCGCTATCGCGGCCTAGCCAAGACACCGCACAACTTTTTACTTTGTTCGGCTTTGCCATTCTGATATTGGCTAGCCGGCGATTTAATGTCACTAAAACCCGAGTTGTATCCTGAGTTCCAAAAGGCGATAGAAATACCGCAAATTTACCCAAAAAAGCTTGCGTATAGGCTTCTGAACAGCGGAATCGAAACTGCATGACGGTCGCGTGGCCAAAAATGTCAAAGCCTTGCGAAAACGTTGATTGATCAGCACTTCCCTAGGCCACCAGATCGCGCAACCCACTCGTTCGGTGCGTGCGGCTGGCAATCGCTTCCTGCAGCACGTCGCCGCCTGGCGTGACGAGCGTAAACACCTCGCTGGCGCGCGTGATGCCCGTGTAGACCAGTTCGCGCGTGAGCACTGCATTGCGCTCGCGTGGCAGCGCCAGCACCGTGTGGCGAAACTCCGAGCCCTGCGATTTATGCACGGTCATCGCGAACGCCGTCTCGACATTGCGCAGGCGCGTGGCCAGCACGCTGCGCACGGCGTCGCCTTCGAGGAAGTAGACGCGCAGCGCGCCGGCGCGCGCCGGATCGGGCAGCGTGACGCCGATATCGCCGTTGAACACGCGCGTCGAGTAGTCGTTGCGCGTGACCATGACCGGCCGGCCGACATACCAATCGGCGCCATGGCGCAGCAAGTGACTGGCTGCGAGCCGCTTTTCGATGGCCTCGTTCAGCCCCGTCACGCCCCACTCGCCATCGCGCACCGCGCACAAGATGCGGAAGGTCTCGAAACTGAGCAGGATCCGGCGCACCCAGTCTTCGTGCTCGCCACTGGCGCCGTCGCGCAGCAGTTGCAGGTACGGCGCATACCCGGCATGCGCCAGTTGCAGGAGCTGCGCC
>Ga0265780_10005006_pt1 | contig 16924 bp, 18 predicted proteins | sample P1T30metagenome_FD_192432 | JGI IMG/M metagenome (GOLD analysis project Ga0265780, IMG submission 192432) | Plant litter microbial communities from East Loma Ridge, Irvine, California - P1 T30 | ecosystem: Environmental > Terrestrial > Plant litter > Unclassified | place: USA: California... | reverse complement strand
CGACGCCGACGTGAACGCGCTGGCGATGCCGCAGGCGCAGAAGGACGCACTGGTCAACGGCAGCGAAAAGCTCCGCTGATCTTCTAGGCGCACACCAGCGCCGGCGTCTTGGCCGCCTTCCGGTACACACCGGGGGGCGGCTTTGACGTTTTGAAAGGACCGGCTCGACCGGCCGCTATTATGACGGGGGACACGGCAATGATCGACAGGCGTCGACTGGAAACGGGGGGCTTCATCACCTTCCTGGTGGCGATCACGATCGCGTTGTGCGTAGTCGTGTCGTCGTTCGCGGCGGCGTTGCTGTGGAGCGCGCTGGCAGCGATCCTGTTCCAGTCGCTGTACCAGTGGCTGCTCAAGCGCTGGCCCGACCGCCGCAATCTCGCCGCCGCGCTGACGTTGCTAATCATCTTCGTCGCGGTGATCATCCCGACGCTGTTCATCGGCAGCCTGATGATCGACCAGTCCGCCTCGGTCTATGCGAAGCTGCAAAGCGGCCAGATCAACTTTGGCGCGTATTTCCAGCAGATCCACGATGCGATGCCGAACCGGATCCAGGGTGCGCTGGACAAGGCCGGGCTCAACAGCTTCGAACAGGCGCAGTCGCGGGTGTCCAACATCCTCGGCAACAGCGTCCGCTCGATCGCGGGGCAGGCACTGTCGATCGGCCGCAACGCGGCCGCGTTCCTGCTGTCGTTCGGCGTCGGTCTGTACGTGACGTTCTTCCTGCTCCGCGACGGCGACAAGGTTGGTCCCGCGATCCGCCGCGCACTGCCGTTCGAGCATTCGGTGGCGGCGAAGCTGGTCGACAAGTTCGTCGCGGTGGTGCGCGCGACGATCAAGGGATCGGTGATCGTCGGGCTCGTCCAGGGTGCGCTTGGGGGCCTGACCTTCTGGATCGTCGGCGTGCCGGCGGCCCTGCTCTGGGGCCTGCTGATGGCGCTGACGTCGCTGCTGCCTGCGCTCGGGCCTGCGATCGTGTGGGTGCCGGTTGCAGTGTACCTGCTGGCGACGGGCGCGATCTGGCAGGGCGTGGTCGTGATCGTCTCGGGCGTGGTGGTGATCGGTCTTGCCGACAACATCCTTCGGCCGATCCTGGTCGGGCGTGACACCGGCATTCCTGATTATATCGTGCTGGTGACGACGCTGGGCGGGATCGAGGTAGTCGGGCTAAGCGGTATCGTCGTTGGCCCGCTGGTCGCGGCGCTGTTCCTGACCGCGTGGCAGATCCTGACCGAGCAGCGGCATGCCCAGATTTCCCCCGTTCGTCCCGAGTAGCTGCCGAGCCTGTCGAAGCAGCGTATCGAAGGACAGCTTGGCAAGCGGAACGCGACACGTCCTTGATAACCCTCTCCCCCCGGGGAGAGGGAGGGGCCCGCACGGCGAAGCCGGGTGGGAGGGTGAGGGGGAGTGAGGCTCGGACCCTCTCCCCCAAACCCCTCACCCTTCCGTCGCCAAGCGGCTCCTCCCTCCCTCTCCCCGACGGGGCGAGGGACTGGAAGATCAGCTAAAAAAGCCTCCCGAGGACTGGTCCGCGGGAGGCTTTTTCGTAACCCCAAAGGCGTCGCTATCAGGCGACGGCAGCCTTCAGCGCATCGACCAGATCGGTCTTCTCCCAGGTGAACGTATCACCCTCTGGCTCGCGACCGAAATGCCCATACGCCGCCGTCTTCTTGTAGATCGGCGCGTTCAGCTTCAGGTGCTCGCGAATGCCCTTCGGCGTCAGGCGAACGAGCTTCGGCAGGACCGCCTCGAGCTTGGCTTCCTCGACGGTACCGGTGCCATGCGTGTCGACATACACCGACAGCGGCTCCGCAATTCCGATCGCATAGCTCAGCTGGATCGTGCAACGACGCGCGAGGCCGGCAGCGACGACGTTCTTCGCCAGATAGCGTGCCACATAAGCCGCCGAACGATCGACCTTCGTCGGATCCTTACCCGAGAACGCGCCGCCACCATGAGGCGCCGCGCCGCCGTACGTATCGACGATAATCTTGCGACCCGTCACACCAGCGTCGCCATCGGGGCCACCGATCTCGAACTGGCCGGTCGGGTTGATGTAGATCGCGGTCTCGTCGGTGATGAAACCGTCGGGCAGCACATCCTTGAACACGCCCATGACATAGTCGCGCAGCACGGCGTACTTGGCGGGATCGGCGTTGTCGCCCTTCTCGCAATAGCCCGGCGCGTGCTGCGTCGAGACGACCAACGCAGTCGCGCCGACCGGCACTTCGTTCTCGTACGACAGCGTGACCTGGCTCTTCGCGTCGGGCTCGAGGAACGGCGCGGCACCCGAGTGGCGATCTTCGGCCATCTTGGCGAGGATCTTGTGGCTGTAATACAGCGTCGCGGGCATCAGGCCGGGGGTCTCGTCGGTCGCATAGCCGAACATGATGCCCTGATCGCCGGCGCCCTCGTCCTTGTTGCCGCTCTCGTCGACGCCCATCGCGATGTGCGCGGACTGGCCGTGGAGGTTGTTCTCGAAGCGGAAGGTCTCCCAGTGGAAGCCCGACTGCGCGTAGCCGATTTCCTTGACCGTGTTGCGGACAGCCGCCTCGATCTCTTCGAGCACGCCGTCGGCCCACTGGTCGTTCTCGTAGATGCCCTTGCCGCGGATTTCACCGGCGAGGACGACGAGCTGCGTGGTCGTCAGCGTCTCGCAGGCAATGCGTGCCTGCGGGTCCTTGGCGAGGAACAAGTCGACGATCGTGTCACTGATCTGGTCGGCGACCTTGTCGGGATGGCCTTCGGAGACCGATTCGGAAGTGAAGAGGAAAGACTTGCGCATGCGGGCCTCTTTGCCATGCTCTGGAGCGAGCGTCATATAAGGAAAGCTTTATATGACCCTAGCGCTGGCGACGGCGCAGGGCAACCGCAGTGACGAGCATGAGTATGGCGACGATCGCCGCCATCGCGTTGCCGACGCGCGAGAACAGCGTGGGAGGCAGCGCGGACGGCATTGGCTGCTCGATCGCACCGGCGGTCTCGTGCGGGACGGTCGCGACGAGGCGACCATCGGCAGCGATGATCGCGGAAATACCGGTCGGCGTGGCGCGAAGGATCGGCAGCCCTTCCTCGATCGCGCGCATCCGGGCCTGGGCGAGATGCTGCGGCGGACCCCATTTGCCGAACCACGCGTCGTTCGAGGGATTGAAAAGGATGCGCGGACGATGCGCGCGATCCACGACCTCGCCCGAGAAGATGATCTCGTAGCAGATCTGCATCCCGATCGAACCGAAGCCCGGCAGCGTCAGGTTCGCAGGGCCCTTGCCCGAGGTGAAGTCGATGTCGCCGGGGACGAGCCGCGCAAGCCCGAGCGGCTTCAGCAGCCACGGCATCGGCAGATATTCGCCATACGGCACGAGGTGCGCCTTGTCGTAGCGGCCGCGCAACCGCGCTTGTGCGTCGAGCGCGAATACCGAGTTCGCCGCGCCCGAGATCTGATCCTTGGCGTTGAACTCGAGCGCAGTGCCGCCGATCAGCAGGATGTCCTCTGGGCCCAGCAACCGCGCCATGCGGCGGCGGAGGTAGAGCGGGCTCGACCAACCATAGGCGTAGAACGGGTAGCCATCCTCGACGTAGTCCCGGACTACGCCCTCGGGCCAGACGACGAGGCGCGGGGTGGTGCCACCTTGGCCACTAAGCTTTTCGAGTGCGGAGAGCACGCGCTCGCCGTCGGTCTCGCTGCGGTCTTCCTGGCCGATATCGGGCTGGACCACGCGGACCAGAGGCGTGCCGGGGGCGGGGGGCGGCGCATTCGTCCAGAGCGCGGACAGTGCGGCGAGGCCGAGCGCTGGAAGGGCGACGGCTGGCAGTGTCCAGCGCCGTACCGCGAGCATCAGCAACGCGCCCGCGGCAAGGATCGTCACTCCCGACAGGGCGTAGGTCCCGATCCATGCGGACAGCCGCGCGACGCCGATCGCGGGGAGCCAGACGACACTCAGCGGATCCCAGGCATAGCCGGTGAACAGCGTCGCGCGGAGCCACTCGGTCGCGATCCAAACCGCGGCGAAGACGAACACGAACGTCGCGTCGGGGGTGCCGGGCCGTCGTGCGATCCGCCATGCCAAGCCTCCTGCAAGCATCGGGAACACTGCCAGATACAGCGCGAGACCGACTGCCGCGAAGTACCCGAGCACCGGCGGCATCGCATCCTGAAAGTCGAACGCGTGCTGGAACCAGTTGTTGTTCACGGTGAAATGCCCGACCCCGAACACCCACCCGCGCCACAGTGCGCTGCGCAGGGTCTCTGCGTCGTGGACAATCTTCATCCACACCGCGAACGCGATCAGCGTTAGCGGCCAGAGATCGAGCGGAGCGAACCCGGTCGCGGCAAGCGCACCGAGAACGAGGCAGGCGAGGGCGGGGTAACGGTTCACGCTCGCGCTATGGCGTGGCGGAAGGGGCCGGGCAATGTCTTAGCCTTGGTCGGGCCTTCACCCGTCGAGAAGGGAGCACGCGGCCTCCCGATATGCCCCACCCCGGCGAAGGCCGGGGCCCAGGTGGAAAGGTGATAATAACGGAGCGCGAACCTTCGTCAGCGACGTCCCTCAACTGGGCCCCGGCCTTCGCCGGGGTGGTGCAGTGTATGAACGGCGCCCACGACAAACCTTGTTCTCCCGCGAAGGCGGGAGCCCAGTCTGGGCTCCCGCCTTCGCGGGAGAACAAGGAAGGGCTGTCCCACGTACCGCAGGCAAAGCTCATAAACCCAAGGGTGACGAACCGGATCGCCCGATCTATCTTCCCCAAATGACCCTACGCCCCTTTCACCTAGCCTTCCCGGTCCACGACCTCGCCGCCGCACGCACCTTCTACGGCGCCACCCTCGGCTGTCGTGAAGGCCGCTCCAGCGACCACTGGATCGACTTCGACCTGTTCGGCCACCAGATCGTCGCGCACCTCGACCCCTCAGCGAAACCCGTCGCGGTCGAGAACGCAGTCGATGGCCACGCCGTCCCGGTCCCGCATTTTGGTGTAGTGCTGACGATGGACGACTGGACCGCGCTGTCCGAACGCGTCACCGCAGCCGGTGTCCAGTTCGGCATCGCGCCGTACATCCGCTTCAAGGGCGAGCCTGGCGAGCAGGCGACGATGTTCTTTCTCGATCCCAGCGGCAACGCACTCGAGTTCAAGGCGTTCGCCAACGACGACATGATTTTCGCGACTTAAGGAATAGACATGGGCACCCCCATCACCGTCGACGTCCCCCATCAGCTCGGCAAGACCGCGGTCCGCGCGCGGCTCGACGGCGGGATCGGCAAGATCAGCGACAAGATCCCCGGCGGGTCGGTGACCGAGCAGCGCTGGGAGGGCGATACGCTGCACTTCACCGTCCAGGCGATGGGCCAGACGATCGCGAGCGCGGTCACCGTGTTCGAGACCAACGTCCACGCGGTCGTCGACCTGCCCGGCATCCTCGGCCTGTTCGCAGGCAAGGTGCAGGACATGATCCGCAAGGAAGCCCCAAAGCTCCTGCGCTGACCTCAGGCAGGCGCGCGTCGATACAGGTCGAACGCCGCCTTTGCGCCGACGATGGCCTGCTCGATCCAGGCTTCGTCGGCAGGCTCGTCATCAATCGCGGCGAGCAAGGCGCGCCATTCGCCGGACAGATGCTTCGCCCCGAGATAGGCCGAGGGCATCCCTTCGGGCACCGACCGCGACAACATGATGCCGCCGAGCCGCGACCCCTCGACAACATACATCGCGCCCCAAGCGGCGGCCGTGCTCGCAGGGACGTCGAACGTCATCGGCGCGGGCATATCCTCACCCAGCGCGGCAAGATCCTCGGCCAGCGCTGCCCTCCGCGACCGAACCGCCGCCAGCCCCGGAATCGCGGCCAGCCAAGCCTCGACCGCCGGCAACGCCTTGGCATGCGCGATCAGGAACGCACGATAGTCGGCCGCGTCGGTCAGGTCATAGCGCCCGAACCCTGCATCGACCGCATCGTGATCGCTCGCGGTTGCCGCGCGCAGGCGGGCGACCGTGGTATTCGCCTTGGTCAACAGCAGCGTCCCCCACCCTTGCTGCCATAGCGCGCCTCTTGCCGATCGCGGAAGAACGCGCGTTCGTCCATCGGTGCGTGGTCCGGATGCCGCTCGGCCATGTGCTGGCAATAGGCCGCGTAGGACGGCACGCCAACCATCAGCAGCGCGGTCTCACGAACCTTGGCGTAGAGTGTCCGGATCATTCTGCGGCCACCAACTGCGGCGGGACTTCGGTCACCGTCGGCCGGTCGATCTTCAGCGCCGTCAGACACGTGCGGATGCCGAAGAACACGATCGACAGCACCACCGCTAGGAACAGCGCGCACAGCCCGGCGTCGATCCGGTCGTTGAACACGATCCGCTGCATCTCCGCCATCGTCTTGGCGGGCGCAAGCAGTTCGCCCCGCGCCGCCGCGTCCGAAAACTTGGAGGCATGCGCGAGGAAGCCGACCTTCGGATCGCTCGCGAACAGCTTCATCAGCCCGGCGGTGATCGTGCACAGGCACAGCCATGCGGCGGGCAGGATCGTCACCCACGCGTACCGTTGGCGCTTCATCCGGAACAGCACGACCGTCGCCAGCACCAGCGCGACCGCCGCGAGCATCTGGTTCGAGATACCGAACAGCGGCCACAGCGTGTTCACGCCGCCCAACGGGTCGGTAACGCCCTGGTACAGGAAGAAGCCCCACGCGATCACGCAGAGCGCGGTCGCGATCAGCCCGGGCACGATCGCCGAGGCATTACGGAACGACGGCACCGCGAGCCCGATCAGGTCCTGCAGCATGAACCGCCCGGCACGCGTCCCCGCATCGACCGCCGTCAGGATGAACAGCGCCTCGAACAGGATCGCGAAGTGATACCAGAACGCCTTCATCGCCTGCCCGCCGACGAGGTGGCTGAAGATCTCCGACATCGCCACCGCCAGCGTCGGTGCGCCGCCGGTGCGTGAGACGATCGTGGTCTCGCCGACGTCCTTCGCGGTCTGCGCGAGCAGCTCGGGCGTGATCGGGAAGCCCATCGCCGTCACCGCGGTCGCCGCGGAGGCGAAGTCGGTACCGACCACCGCCGCCGGGCTGTTCATCGCGAAATACACGCCCGGATCGAGGATCGACGCGCCGACCAACGCCATGATCGCAACGAAACTCTCCATCAGCATCGCGCCATAGCCGATGAACTGCGCGTCGCCTTCGCTGGCGATCAGCTTCGGCGTGGTGCCGCTGGCGATCAGCGCGTGGAAGCCCGACACCGCGCCGCATGCGATCGTGATGAACAGGAACGGGAACAGCCCGCCCGACCAGACCGGGCCGCTACCGTCGATGAACGGGGTTAGCGCCGGCATCCGCAGCGGCGGGGCGACGACGGCGATGCCGATCGCCAGCGCGACGATCGCGCCGATCTTGAGGAAGGTCGACAGGTAATCGCGCGGCGCGAGCAGCAGCCACACCGGCAGGACCGACGCGACCGCGCCGTATCCCACCATCAGCACGCAGAGCTGCACCGGCGTCAGCGTGAACAGCGGCGCGAGCGTCGGCGAGGCGGCGACGGTGCCGCCATAGACGATCGCGGCAAGCAGCCCGATGACGCCCAGCACGGAGACTTCGCCAACCTTCCCGGGGCGGATCCAGCGCGTATAGATGCCCATCAGGAACGCCAGCGGGATCGTCGCGGCGACGGTGAACAGCCCCCACGGGCTCCCGGCGAGCGCACGCACCACGATCAGCGCGAGCACGGCGAGGATGATGACCATGATCGCGAACGCACCGATCAGCGCGATCACGCCGGGAACCGCACCCATCTCCATGCGGATAAGCTCGCCGAGCGACCGCCCGTCACGCCGCATCGAGATGAACAGGATCATGAAGTCCTGCACCGCACCCGCGAGGACGACGCCGGCGAGGATCCATAGCGTGCCGGGAAGATAGCCCATCTGCGCAGCGAGCACCGGCCCGACCAGCGGTCCGGCACCGGCGATCGCGGCGAAGTGGTGGCCGAACAGGACGTTGCGGTCGGTCGCGACGTAATCGAGGCCGTCGGCGCGGCGAAGCGCCGGGGTAGGCCGCGACGGATCGAGCTGCATTACATGCCGCGCGATGTAGCGCGCGTAGAAGCGGTACGCGATCAGCTGGACGGACACGGCGGCAGTGACGATCCACAGCGCGTTGACATGCTCGCCACGCTCGAACGCGACGACCGCGAGCGCGCAGGCCGCGAGCAGGGCCAGTGCGCCCCAACCGATCTTCTCGCGTAAAGTCATAGCGTTCGCCCTCCCGTGCGGTCCGTTCTGCGCGGCATCGCGTATTCGGGGGGCGAGCGCTAGCCTAGATCGAGCTGCGCACCGCCGGTGATGCTTCACCCCGGCGAAGGCCGGGGCCCAGTTGGAAAGGTCGGAGTAACGGAGCGGAGAGCGTCGTCATCACTGTCCCCCAACTGGGCCCCGGCCTTCGCCGGGGTGGAGCCGATGGTTGGTGATAAGTAATACGGTTCTGGCAAACTCGTCGGAATAGCGAGCTGATTAAAGTGCCGCGAGACCATGAGGCACCTTACTTAAAGCCCGACATACACCTCTCTTCCGTCACCCCGGCGGACGCCGGGGCCCACCGTTCCGCATACTTCACGGGGCGGCGAGCATGCGGAGCGGGCCCGGCATGACGGGGCAGGGGTGGCGTTCGTTGGTGCTCCGGCCTGAATGCAGTGCCGACACGAGGCGGACGCGACCTAAACCAAGGCAGTTCCCCCGCGGACGCGGGTGCACAGCTAAATACCGTAGCGCTTTGGTACCCTGGACCCCCGCGTTCGCGGGGGAACGGTTGGGGCGGGGCCCACTTTACCCATCACAGGACTGCATCTGCGTGGCAGTGATCGACAATCCGCGCGCACCGCCAGTTCAGGTCGCCAAAAACTCAAACCTGCGAATGATGCCCCTTCAGCTCATCGCCCACGATCCGAACCACATGCAGCACGTTCGTCGACCCAGGCGTCCGGAACGGCACGCCCGCCAGCACGATCACGCGATCCCCCGCCTTGGCCATCCCATGCCGCAACGCCATCCGCTTCGACTTCGCGACCATGTCCTCGAACGACTCGACGTCGCGCGTATGCACCGCATGCGTCCCCCACAGCAGCCCGAGCCGCCGCGCGGTCTCCTGGCTCGGCGTCAGCACCAGCAGCGGCACCGACGGCCGCTCGCGCGCGATGCGGCGCGCGGTCGAGCCCGACGTCGTGAAGCAGATGATCGCCACCGCCGACACCGTCGCGGCGATGGTCTTTGCTGCCTCGGCGAGCGCGTCCGCGGTCGTCGGATCGGGCTTCATCACGGTGAAGTGCATCCGGTCGCCGTGCTCGGGATCGGCCTCGACCGACACGCCGATCGCATCCATCATCGCGACCGATTCGACCGGCCACGCGCCCGCCGCGCTCTCCGCCGACAGCATGATCGCATCCGCGCCGTCATACACCGCGGTCGCGACGTCGGACACTTCCGCGCGCGTCGGCGAAGGCGACGTGATCATCGATTCGAGCATCTGCGTTGCGACCACCACCGGGCGGCCCATCCGGCGCGAAACCTCAACGATGCGCTTCTGCAAGGGCGGTACCTGCTGCGGCGGTAGCTCGACGCCAAGATCGCCGCGCGCGACCATCACGCCGTCGCACGCCTCGACGATCTCCTCGAGCCGCTCGATCGCCGCCGGCTTCTCGATCTTCGCCATCAGCGCCGCTTTGCCGCCGATCAGTTTGCGCGCTTCCCAAAGATCTTCCGGGCGCTGGACGAACGACAGCGCGATCCAGTCGACGCCCTGGTCGACCGCGAAGTCGAGATCGCTGCGATCCTTCTCGGTCAGTGCCGCCATCGGCAGCACGACGTCGGGGACGTTCAGACCCTTGCTGTTCGACAACGCGCCGCCGACCTCGACCCGCGTCGTGATCTCGCGCGGGCTGTGCGACACGACGCGCAGCACGAGCTTGCCGTCGTCGAGCAACAGGCGGGCGCCCGGCTCGATCGCTGCGAAGATCTCGTCGTGCGGCAGTTCGACGCGGGTCGCATTGCCTGGCGTCGGATCGCGGTCGAGCACGAAAGTCGAACCGGTCTCGAGCACCGTACGGCCGCCGTCGAACTTGCCGACACGCAGCTTCGGACCCTGGAGATCGGCAAGGATGGTCGACGGACGACCATATTCCTGCTCCAGCGCGCGAATCGCCTGGATCACGGCGATCTTCGACTGCTGGTCGCCGTGACTCATGTTAATGCGGAATGCGTCCGCGCCGGTACGGAAGAGGGTAGCGATCATCTCGGGGGTGCTGCTGGCAGGGCCGAGCGTCGCTAGAATGCGGACTTTGCGCGAACGGGGTGCGATGGCCTTGGTCATGCGGTGCGTCTTCCTCGGCGTTTCCTGGGGGAGGTCTTTGCCGCGACGGGCCTTAAACCCTATCTCCGCGGGATCAACCACGGAGCATAGTAATGAACCCCGATCGCCTCGATACTTTGGACGATGCCGTAGCGGCACAGGCCTTTCGCCGCCTGATCCGTCATCTCCGCCACCGCGAGGACGCGCAGAACGTCGACCTGATGGGGCTCGCCGGTTTCTGCCGCAACTGCCTGTCGGACTGGGTCGAGGAAGCAAGCGGCATGACGAAGGATGTCGCACGCGAGACTGTGTACGGGATGCCGTATGCGGAGTGGAAGGCGCACCACCAGGGCGACGCGACGCCCGAGCAGCTCGAACGGATGAAGGCGAGCGTCGCGAAGAACGCGGTGGTCTGAGAACGGGTGCAATTGATTCGCGACGATCCCCCGCAGGGTCGCTTGAGCCGAACACGGTAAACGCCTAGACGCTGGCCCGCACCCAATTCGGCATGATTCAGGACGTCTCCGGACGGCGATCACCGGTGCGGGCTTGTATCTTGATTGGCTTTTGACCGGCGCGTGGGCGCTGGCGAGTGGGGAATTTTCGATGTCTGACGAACGGCAACACGGCATGGGCGGCGGCGCGGTCGCAGCGGACGAACTGCGCCTGCTGATCGAGCGCGCCGAGCGTCTCGAAGAAGAGAAGAAGGGTATCTCGGACGACATCAAGGACGTGATGGCCGAAGCCAAGGGCCGCGGTTACGACCCCAAGGCGATCCGCAAGATCCTGTCGATCCGGAAGAAGAAGAAGGAAGAGTATCAGGAGGAGGAGGCGATCCTCGAGGTGTATCTCCAGGCGTTGGGGATGATCTGAGTTTCGCCAGGGCGGTGAGACGGCCAAACGCGTCGGTTTTGACGTGTTTAACAGAACTGTCATCGGTTGCGGATGAGTGTCCGGCTATGAACATCCGTTTTCTCGCCGCCCTCGCGCTGGCCACTATGGCCGCCCCCGCCCAGTCGGATGAGGGGGCGGCCAACGCCAGCTTCTGCCAGCGGATCGCGACCGAACTCGGTATGAAGACGGCGAAACCGTCTGACGGCCACGCCGCATGGGAGCTGAAGACGCTCGGCGGACTGGGTACCGCGCTGTTCGGTGGATCGAGCTATGTTTCGATGGGACTCGGTCCGGCTGAAGACTCGGTCATCACTAACGCACGCCAATATGTCGATGCGTGTGCCAGCGTCGCCAACGGGATGGTATGCACGGTCACCGGGCCGGCGGAATTCCAGATTGGTGTGAAGGACCACATGGTCAAGATGCGCGCGAATGCGGGCGAGCGTGCAGAGGTCCGCATGGTCAAAATGCGGATCCGTTGCGAGGACCGTTGACCGCGCCGAATATCGCGCTGGCTGTCGTCACGGGCGTCCTCTTGCTGGTGCTCGTCAACGTCATCACCGTCGCCGCGTTCGCGCTCGACAAGCGGCGATCATCGACTGGCGCGTGGCGTATTCCTGAATCCCGCTTGCTCTGGTTCGCGGCACTTGGCGGCAGCCCGGGCGCGTTCTGGGCGCGCAATCGCTACCGGCACAAGACACGGAAGCAACCATTCGTCGGTCGGCTCCAGCTCATCGCGATGGTACAAGTCGGCGTCATCGCAGGTCTCGCCATCGCGTTCGCATTCTAGGTTCGGCAACTGGCAGCGTCATTGCTGCACCTGAAGCTTAGGTGTATTGCCGTTATGCAACATTGCATCGGGGGGCAAGAATGCGGGTATTTCTGGGGATTGCGGCGGCATCATTGGTTAGTGTTCCTGTCGCGGCGCAATCGGTTGAGGTCGACATCCAAAAACTCGGTCAGCGTGCTGAGGCGTTCGTCCGGGTCCGCAACCAGTTCGATCAGGCGGCGATGATCGCGATGATGGCGCCCGAATACCAGGAAGTATCGCCCGTCGGTGAGGTCGATTCCCGCGAGCGCGTGATCGGGTTCTACGCAGCCGACAAGAAATCAGCCGCATCGCCGATGACGATTACCGAAACCGTCGCGCGGCCCGCTGGCACGATCGGTGTCGTCACGATGCGGATCGCCTACACCATGCCTGGCAAGGACGGTCAGATGCAGACGCGCGCGCTGCGGGCCGGCTTCGTCGCGCGACGGATCAAGGGCGACTGGCAGTTCGTTTCGTTGCAGTTCACCCCGATCCGCGGATGACGATCTACGCCGCCTCCGCCGGCAGCGTCGTCCAGCCCAGCCCTGGGATCGTGATCGAGCGTTTGCCGGCGAGATCGGTGCGGCACACGATCAGTTCGCGGCTCTCTATATAGCCGATCAGACGCTTCACACGGCCAAGCGAACTCGTACCATACGTCGCTGCGATGCGCGCGTCAGACGGGCAGGGCTCGCCTTCACGTGCCGCGCGGGCCACCAAAAGGAACGCGCCGAGCATGTCGTCGGGGAGGCCGCTCGCCACGTCGAGTGCCGCCGTCCACGCCTCGTCCGTCATGTCGAAAATACCGGCGCGGGCGCAGCTCAGCCGCCGCACGAAACCGGGTAAATCGAGCGGCGGCTTGGCGAGGCCGCCCATCCGGCAGCGCACCTGGAAATCCTGGAACAGCACCGACGGCGGCCGCAGCGTCGACTCAGGATCCTCGACGATCGCGCGGAACACGTCCGCGTAGACCGCCTCGACCTCGTCGTCGGTCTTCTCGGGCGGAGGCGGTGCGGCGGTGCGCGGCTCGGGCGGGCGGGCGATGCCGTCGAGCAGTTCCTCAGCCGGCACGCGACGCGGGCGCGAATCGAACATCAGGCCGAGTTCGGGCGCGTCGACCACGGGCTCGGACAACAGGTCCTGCAGGTCCATCGGCGCGGCGCTGGGGAGGGGGGTGAGCTTGGGGCTGCCACTGCGTGCGGAGGTCGCGACGTCGCCAATCTTCACCGTGATCGGTCGGCGCGACACTGCCGGTCCGAGCGCCATGAACGTGCCGCGCTGGAGATCGCGAATCGCTTCGGCTTGGCGCCGCTCCATCCCGAGCAGATCGGCCGCGCGGGCCATGTCGATGTCGAGGAAGGTGCGGCCCATCAGGAAGTTCGACGCTTCCGCCGCGACGTTCTTCGCAAGCTTCGCCAGACGCTGCGTCGCGATCACCCCGGCGAGGCCGCGCTTACGCCCGCGGCACATCAGGTTGGTCATTGCCGCCAGCGATGCGCGGCGGACTTCCTCCGACACTTCGCCGCCGGTCACCGGCGCGAACATCTGCGCCTCGTCGACCACAACCAGCACCGGATACCAATGCTCGCGCGGCGCATCGAACAGCGCTGAGAGGAACGACGCGGCACAGCGCATTTGCCCCTCGACCTCGAGCCCTTCGAGGCTCAGCACAGCCGACGTCCGATGTTCGCGCAACCGCGTCGCGATCCGCGCAATCTCACGTTCGCTATAGTCGCCGGCTTCGATCACGACATGACCATGCGGCCCCGCGAGCGTTACGAAGTCGCCCTCCGGATCGATCACGATCTGCTGGACATGCCCCGCCGATCGCTCGAGCAGTCGGCGCAGCAGATGCGATTTTCCCGATCCCGAATTGCCCTGCACCAACAGGCGGGTGGCGAGTAGTTCCTCCAGGTCGACGCCGACGGCAGTACCATTGCCGTCGGTGCCCATATTCACGCTAACCGTCATGCCGCGCGTTTGGCAGGTGCGGGCGTGTGGGAGCAAGGAGTCTTTGCGGCTTGCGTCGCAAGCGGGGCTTTGCGCTGGAATAATCCGCAATCCGGGCTAGGGCGCGACTCATGGCCACGAAACAATCCCTGCTCGCCGACCTTTCGCAGCGACTGCTCGGCAAGGCGCCGAGCGATCTCGATGACGAGGAGCGCCGCGTCCTCGCCGGCATCCAGGCTGGCACCACGGTCAGCCGCGACGCTGCCGACGTCTCGGACGAGCGATCGACGTTCGGCGAGCGGCTGTCGGACCGTGTCGCGGCGATCGGCGGGTCGTGGGGGTTCATCATCGCGTTCAGCGCGGTGCTGATCGGCTGGATGCTGCTGAATTCGGACATCCTCGCGCATTTCGGGCGCGCGTTCGATCCGTATCCCTACATCTTCCTCAACCTGTTGCTCTCGACCGTGGCCGCGATCCAGGCGCCGGTGATCATGATGAGCCAGAACCGGCAATCCGCAAAGGATCGCTTGGCCGCGAGCCTCGACTACGAGACCAACCTGCGCGCCGAGCTCGACATCCTGCGCGTGCATCACAAGATCGATCATCTGGTGCTGGCCCGGCTCGACGCGATCGAAGCGAAGATCGACGCCCTTGCGGGCTTGGAAACCGACGGTCTGGCGAAATCCGCGCCTGACGCCTAAGAGCGGGGCCATCAGCTAAAGAGGCACCGATGGCAGGCCATTCCAAATACAAGAATATCATGTACCGCAAGGGCGCGCAGGACAAGAAGCGCTCGTCGGCGTTCAGCAAGCTCAGCCGGGAAATCACGGTCGCGGCCAAGATGGGCCTGCCCGACGTCGACATGAACCCGCGCCTGCGCGCGGCGGTGAACGCGGCCAAGGCGGCGTCGCTGCCGAAGGAAAACATCCAGCGCTCGATCGACAAGGCTAGCCGCGGCGATGCCGAGAATTACGAAGAGATCCGCTACGAGGGCTTCGGCCCCGGCGGCGTGTCGCTGATCATCGAGGCGCTGACCGACAACCGCAACCGTACCGCGACCAACGTGCGCGTCGCGGTCGGCAAGAACGGCGGCAATCTGGGCGCGGGCGGTTCGGTCAGCCACGCGTTCGATCGCGTCGGGCTGATCTCGTATCCGGCGAGCGCGGGCGATGCCGACACGGTGTTCGAAGCGGCACTCGAGGCTGGTGCCGAGGACGTCACGTCGAGCGAGGACGGGCATGAAGTCTGGACCGCGCAAGGCGACCTGCACGAGGTGGCGAAGGCTCTGGAAGCGAAGCTCGGCGAGGCCGAAGGCGCCAAGCTCGCCTGGCGCCCGCAGGTGATGGTCGCGGTCGGTGCGGACGATGCGGCGACACTGTTCAAGCTGATCGATGCGCTCGACGACGACGACGACGTGCAGACGGTGTGGGGCAATTACGAGATCTCCGACGAGATCATGGAGTCGCTCGGTTGAGATGAAGAAGGTTGGTTCACGCGGAGACGCGGAGATGCGGAGAGCTGTGCTTAGTGCCTACGTACTCCGCGTCAGCGGCCTCATTTCTGTCGGCCAGCCCGGAGAACTGAAAGTCCCGCTAGCGCGAGACGATCGCCAGGAACGCGCCCCCTCCGCGTCTCCGCGTCTCCGCGCGAACCAACCTTCTTCTACCTACTCATGATCATCCTCGGCCTAGACCCCGGCCTCGGCACCACAGGCTGGGGCGTCATCCGCGCCGACGGCAATCGCCTGAGCCATATCGCCAACGGCCAGATCAAGACCGACCCGTCGATGGCGCTCCCCCGCCGCCTCACCGCACTGTATAACGCGCTGATCGACGTCATCCGTACCGAACGCCCAGACGGCGCCGCGGTCGAGGAAGTGCTCGGCAACACCAACGCGCAGTCGACGTTGAAGCTCGGGCAAGCGCGCGGCGTCGTGCTGCTCGCCGCGGCGGGCGCAGGGCTGCATATCGGCGAATACCACCCCTCGACCGTCAAAAAAGGCGTGGTCGGCACCGGCGGCGCGGACAAGAAGCAGATTCAGGCGATGATGGCCGTGTTGTTGCCAGGCGCCAAGCTCGCCGGCCCCGACGCCGCCGACGCGCTGGCCGTCGCGATCACGCATGCGCATCACGTTGCCAGCGCCGCCGCCCTGGCACGACGCAGCGGCGTAGGCGCCTGACCTCTCCGGCGATCCGACTAACGCGAGGTAACGCCGTTTCTCCGGCGTAGCATCCGAAGACGCGCACCACGGCTAGCCGCGTCACAAATCTCAACCCTAGCCAATATCCGCTCGGACAAAACTTGGTTCATTTTGAATGAGATCGGCGCCTGAGCGCTATAATTACACCTCAATCAAGTTTTGATAGCCAAGCCTGCATTGCTGTGGCAGCGCCGCCCGTGATTTTTTTAATTTAGATTAAAGGCGGCGCGATGCTTGTCGAACACGTACGAGGTGGAACGAACAGCAACAATGTTCCGGCCTCGGCGTTCGCGATGCCCGCGGGCATGACGATGCGGTACGACCTGCCCGATCCCGCGCTGTCCGAGTATTTGACGGGGTACGCGATCTACGCCTCGAACGATCGCACGCCGATGCTCAACTGGTATCTGCCGGCGCCGGCGATGATCTCGGTACTGGTCGACGCCGGGCCGCTGACCGTGTCGGTCGGCAACCACCGCTTCGGCCCGCTCGACCGCGCAAGCTTCTACGGTCCGACCAGTCGCGCCTTCCGGACCGAGACGCGTGGCGGGATCGCCGTTGGCATCGGCCTCAGCGCACTCGGCTGGTCGCGGCTCACCGCGCGGTCGGCGGGCGAGTTCCACAACCGCGTCGTGCCGCTCGGTTCGGCGCTGGGATCGGATCTTTCCGCGCGGCTGGTCGAAGGGCTCGACGCGCTCGACGACGACACGATGATCAAGCCGCTGCTCGATGCGGTGTTCGCTGC
>Ga0265780_10005004_pt1 | contig 16927 bp, 16 predicted proteins | sample P1T30metagenome_FD_192432 | JGI IMG/M metagenome (GOLD analysis project Ga0265780, IMG submission 192432) | Plant litter microbial communities from East Loma Ridge, Irvine, California - P1 T30 | ecosystem: Environmental > Terrestrial > Plant litter > Unclassified | place: USA: California... | reverse complement strand
CGCGGGTGATGCCGGGATGCTCGCCGACTCGATGCACAACGACCTGCAGGCCCCCGCGCTGCATCTCGAGCCGGGGCTCGCCGCGGTGCTCGAGCTCGGCGAGGGCAACGGCGCGCTGGCGGGCCTCGTCTCGGGCTCGGGTCCGACCGTCGCGTTCCTGGCGCCCGACATCGACGGCGCCCTCGAGCTGCAGCTCGCGCTCGGCTCGGCGAAGCTGTCGGTCGTGCGCGCGACCGGTCCGGTGCACGGCGCCCGCGTCGTCTCCGACTGAGCGGCGACCGACCGGCGGGCCGCGGTCGGCCGGTCGTGGTCAGCGCTCGTAGCGCAGGACGTTCGTCCGGGTCAGGTTCCACTCGCGGTCGAGTCGGAAGCCCTTCGAGGCGAGCTGCTCGGTCACCCGGGGGCGCCAGTCCTGCCGGTCGCTCGTGATGAGCCAGACGACGTCGAGGTCGTCCGTGCGGTCGAGCACGTCGCCGAGGGGGCGCTGGACCTCCCAGAGGCCGTCGGTCTCGGCGCCCGGGGTCTCGAGCGTGAAGTCGGACATGCCCTCGAACGCGTCCGGGTAGGTGTCCTGGATGATCCGCGAGGTCGCCTTCGGGTGACGTCGCACGGGGCCGAAGACGAGCCCCTCCTCGAGGTCGGCGGGCTCGTCCGCGCGTTCGCGTGCCACGAGGGCGGCGACCTGGTTCCAGGCCGAGCGGTCCTTCGCCTCGGGCTGGCGCTGATCGACGTAGGTGGGCGAGGTCAGCCCGACGGCGACGAGCAGCACGAGGGCGATGACGCGCCGCCACGGGATCGCGGCGACGGCGACCGCCATCGTCATCGCGATCGCGGGCGTGCCGAAGGTCAGATAGCGAGGCGAGTACAGCGGGCTGCCGACGAGCGACACGATGATCAGCCCTGCGGTCGGCACGACCATCCACGGCAGCACGACCTCGGCGAAGCCGCGCGCGGCGGGCACCAGACGCAGCGACAGCACCACGATGCTCGCCCCGGCGCAGAGCAGACCGAAGATCGCGAAGCTCTCGTTCTGGTAGAACCACTGCGTCACGAGCACCGAGCGCAGCGTCCCGAACGTGGGGCGTTCGATCCAGCTGATCTGGCCGTTCTGCGACGCGATGAACCAGGCCAGCGGCAGGCTGGCGAGTCCGGCGACGGCGGCTCCGACGAACCAGCCGGCGAGCGCCCGACGTGACGAGCGGACCGTCAGCCTGGCGCCTCCTTCCGGGTCGTGCACGACCGCGACCGCACCCGTGCGCGCCCACTCGTCGACCCGGTCCCGCTGGAGGCGCTGGTCGTGCCGGTCGCGCAGCACCCGCACCAGCATGGTCACCGCGTGCCCCACGACGAGCAGCGCCAGGTACAGGAAGAACGCGGCCGACACGACCGCCAGCACCGCGTAGGCGACCCACCAGCCGACGACGGAGCGATGCGTCCGCGCCGCACCCGACTCGGCCGTTCGACGGGCGGCGACGACGAGCACGAGGGTGAGAGCGACCGCGAGCATGGCCGACAGGGCGTACGAGCGGCCTTCGCCGCCCATCCAGGTGACGCGGGGCAGGAGGCAGAACAGCAGGCCGGCGACCACCGACGTGCGTCGGTCGACGAGGATGCGCGTCAGAGCCACGGTCAGCCCCGCGGCGACGCCCGTCGCGATCGCGCTCGGCACCCGGAGCGACACGGGGGAGTACGGGAACACGTCGAACCACAGGTGCATGAACGCGTAGTACGCCGCGTGGACCAGGTCGACGGTCTGGATCATCGCCCAGAGCTGCCCCCACGAGCGGGTGGCCGACACGACGGTGGCGGCCTCGTCGTACCAGACCGACGGAACCCAGAGGAAGGCCCCCGACACGAGCGCGCCGAGAAGACCGATGAGGACGGCGTCGGCGTGCCGTCGGCCGAGCAGACCTCGCGAGGAGGGCGCCCGACCCGCGGTTACAGTGGACGGCGCGTGGTCCGCACGCGTTGTCTGGAGGTCTGCCATGTCGTCTCTGCCCCCTCTCGTCTCGGTGCCGGATTCGTCGACCGGTGCGGATGCCTCGGACTCGCTCGAGGTGTCGGCCCGCTACTCGCGGAGCGTCCGACTGCCGGGGTTCGGCCTCGATGCGCAGAGCCGACTGCTGGCCGCGCGGGTGCTCGTGGTGGGAGCCGGGGGACTCGGCGCACCGGTGATCGAGTATCTCGCAGCATCCGGTGTCGGGACGCTGGGGATCGTCGACGACGACGTCGTCGACCTGTCGAATCTACAGCGTCAGGTCCTGTTCCGCCCCGACCAGGTGGGGGTGCCGAAGGCCCGTGCGGCGGCGGAATGGGTCCGAGCGTCGGCGCCGGACGTCCGCGTCGTCGTCCATCCTGTGCGACTCACGGCCGAGAACTCGGCGCTGCTCGACGACTACGACCTCATCGTCGACGGCAGCGACTCGTTCGACACCTGCTACGTCGTGGCCGACGAGGCCGCCGCCCGGGGGCTCCCCGTCGTCTGGGGCAGCGTCAACCGGTTCGACGGGCAGCTCAGCGTGTTCTGGGACGATGCGCCCGACGGCCGGTCGGTCGACTACCGCGACCTGCACCCGGCCCCTCCCGCCGCGGGCTGGGACGAGTCGTGCGCCGACGTCGGGGTGCTCGGACCGCTGTGCGGCACGGTCGGCACGGCCATGGCGACCGAGGTCGTCAAGCTCCTCGCCGGCATCGGCGAGCCGCTTCTGGGGCGCGTGGTCACCGTCGACGCGCTCGAGGCGACCTGGCGTGAGAGCCGGGTCGCCCGGGCGCCGCATCGAGCCGGGGAGCGGGCCGCCGCGAACGCCCTGCGCCGCGCCTCCACCGCCCCCGCCGCCCCCACGGTCGGTAACTCAGGCGCAGAGCCCTCGCACCGGGGCTCGGCCCGACCTGATGTCGGATCGCCTGAGTTGTCGACGGGTGGGCGTGCGTCGGTGGGGCCCGGCGCCGCGGTCGGGGACTCAGGCGCAGAGCCCTCGCACCGGGGCTCGGCCCGACCCGACGTCGGATCGCCTGAGTTGTCGACGATGCTGGAGGCGCGCGGGGCCGGCGGTCGGGGATTCACGCTGCTCGACGTCCGCGAGGTCGACGAGCACGTCTTCGCGCACATCACCGGCGACGTCCTCGCGGCGGGTTTCGGCACGCGCACGCGTCAACGACCCGAGCTGGACCCGACGCTGCCCGTCGTCGTTTACTGCGCCCGTGGACCCCGGGCACGCGCTGCCGCCGAGCTGCTCATCAGGGACGGGTTCGACGTAGCGGTGCTGCACGGCGGCATGATCGGATGGCAGCTGGCGCAGGGCACCGCCGGCCACCGGGTCGCCGGCGGCTGAGTCCGCACCGCGACGCCGCGACAGCCTTCGGCCAAGGGCGACACCGCGGCAGCCCGTGGTCGAGGGCGCGCCGTGTCAGCGCCGGCGAAGAGCGACGCCGTGTCGACCTCGGGCGAGGGGCCGCGCCGTGTCGGCGAGCGGCGAACCGCAGCGCCGGGTCAGAGCCCCCGGGGCGAAGCGCGGCACCGCGTCAGCCCCCGGCGAAGGGCGGCATGACGTCGATGACGGCGCCGTCGTCGACGAGCTGCTCGCGGTCGCGGGTGGTGATCCCGTCGACCAGGAACGAGCAGCGGAGCATCACGTCGCGGAAGTCGGCCGCCGACATCCCCTCGACGGGTCGCACCTCGGTCAGCAGGCGACCGATGGTGGGTCGCTCGCCCGTCGGGACGTCGACGCGCTGCTCGTCTCGGCCGACGGCCGCGCGCGCCGCCGCGAAGAACCTCAGCGTGACCGAGATCGGCGTGCGGGGGACGTCGGGCGCAGGCTCTCCGGCCTGTTCGAGGAGTGTCGACATGTCAGCCTCCGATGGCGCTCATGGTGCGGGCGGGTTGCACGAAGTCGGGGTCGTCGATGCCGTGCCCCTGGGGCTTGGCCCACATGGCGCCGCGCCACGCGTCGGCCAGCTCGTCGTCGGACGCACCGGCGCGCAGCAGATCGCGCAGCCCCGTCTCGCCCTCGCTGAACAGGCAGCTGCGGATGCCCCCCTCGGCGGTCATCCGTGTACGGCGGCAGTCGGCGCAGAACGGTTCGCTGACCGAGGCGATGATGCCGACGCGACCGTGGAGGCCGGCGTCGTCGCCTCGTCCGACGGCGTCGAACAGCTCGGCGGGGGCGCCGTCGCGGTCGATGTCGGTCGGACGCAGATCGAAGCGCGTGGCGATCAGCGAGTGGATGTCGCGCGAGGTCACGAAGGAGGCGCGGTCCCAGCTCCGGTCGGCGTCGAGCGGCATCTGCTCGATGAAGCGCAGCTCGTGCCCGCCCCGCAGCGCCCAGGCGAGCAGGTCGGGCGCCTCGTGGTCGTTCACGCCGGGCAGCAGCACGGCGTTGATCTTGACGGGGGTGAGCCCGGCTGCGGCGGCGGCGTCGACCCCGGCCAGCACCTTGTCGAGGAACGGACGCCTCGACACCTTCATGAAGGTCTCGGCGTGCAGCGAGTCGAGCGAGACGTTCACGCGGTCGAGACCGGCGTCGGCGAGCGCCTGCGCCCGGTGCGCGAGACCGATCGCGTTGGTGGTGAGCGACACCTCGGGTCGGGGCGACAGGGCCGAGACCCGGCGGACGATGTCGATCAGGTCGGCGCGCAGCAGCGGCTCGCCACCGGTGAACCGCACCTGGCGGATGCCGAGGAGGCGCACCCCGATCTCGACGAGCCGCACGATCTCGTCGGCGTCGAGCGCCTGTTCGCGGGGCAGGGCGGGCAGCCCCTCGGCGGGCATGCAGTACGTGCACCGCAGATTGCACTTATCGGTCAGCGAGACACGCAGGTCGGTGGCGGTGCGACCGAACCGGTCGAGCAGCCCGGGTGCCGACCCGCTCGACGGCCGCGGGATGGTCGCGGCGATGTCACGAGCCCGGCCGGGCATCGTGGGCAGTCCGAGTGAGACGGTCATCTGTCGAGGCTAAGCCCCGCGGCCGACATCCGCGCTCCGTGTCGCCGCACCGGAAGGCCGACCGCCTCGTGGGACGAGTGCGCGCACCCGTCGGGCGTCGTCCGCGAACCCGTCGAGCAGCCGGTCGGCGAAGCCCGGCCGCGCGCGCCAGAGCGACACCAGCAGGATGACCAGCACGGCGGTGGCGAGTGACGACCGCTGCAGGGCGAGACCGGGCTCGAACTGCCGCACGAGCAGCGCGACGGGGATCGCCAGCCACTCCCACCGCCCCGTCATGGCCACGAACGGCACGAGCAGCAGGGCGTACCAGGGGTACCGCGGGCTGACGGCGACGAGGGTCACGCCGATCATGACGAGCTGGCCGAGCCAGGGGTCGTCGGGGTCGGTCTTCAGCCAGACGAGCAGACCGGTGACGCCCACGACGAGCACCACGACGGGTGTGGCCCACGCGTCGGGAACCCAGGCCGAGACGAGGGCGAAGCGGCTGCCGTCCTCGTAGCCCTCCTCCGTGAGGTAGCCGGGCAGGTAGCCGAGCACCGCGATCCCGGTCGAGACGACGTAGGGCACGTAGAGCACCGCGAAGGTCACGACCGCGCCGACGATCACCTTGTGGGGCTGGCGGCGCAGCAGGGCGGGTGCGGCGATCACGGGGATGAGCTTGGTCGCGATGGCCGCGCCCAGGGCGATCCCGCCGCGCCACCGCCGCCGCGTCGAGACGAGCAGCGACGCGGCGAGCACGAGCACGCCGCCGAGCAGGTCGACGTGCGAGTTCGTCACGCCCTCGCTGTAGACGAGGGGGCACCATCCCCAGAGCGCCGCCCAGCGCGGGTCGAGTCCGCGTCGGCGGAGCGCCACGAGGAGCGCCGCGGTGGTGGCGAGGACCATGACGAGCCCGAGCACCTGCAGCGGTGCGAACTCGGCGTCGGGTCCGACGACGGCGCGCACGGCCCAGAAGTACAGCTCGGCGGTCGGCGGGTAGATCGTGGGCACCTCGGGCCGGTTGATCGCCGTGCAGACCACGTCGCCGGTCCCGGTGTCGTAGCCGCGGTGGATCTGCCGGGTCTCCTGCCCGCAGCGCAGGCCGATGGTGCCGTCGTCGCGGGTGAACTCGGCCGCGGGCGGGAAGATCCACTCGGGTCGCAGGTCGCGCAGCTCGCCCGCCTCGGGCGTGTACGCGTACGGCGAGACGCCGTCGGTCTGGACGATGCCGTCCCAGGCGTAGCGGGCGGGGTCGGTGCTGGTGTTCGGCGGGCTGAGCAGAGACGCCCCGCCGACGGCTGCGGCGCCGACGAGCACGAGGGCCGTGACCGCGCGCGCCGGCACGCGGCGCAGCAGCAGCAGGGCGACGACGAACAGTCCCCAGCACACGGCGGTCCAGTGGACGAAGTCGGCGCGGGTCTCCTTCGCGACGAATCCGAGGGTCAGCAGCCCCCAACCCACGGCGACGGCCAAACCGCCGACGGCCACGGCCGCGAATAGAGTACGCACGAGAGCCAGTCTGTCGGACGCCCACCCGGGTGTCCGATGTGTCGGGCCAGACCCCGAGGCGCATCACCATGAGAAGCCTGCTGTTCACACTCCGTCTCGCGGCGTCGTCGCCGACGCGGAACGCCCGGACGGCCACCGTGCTCGGTCGCCTGCTCGGCATCGCCTTCGTCGTCTGCCTGCTGACCGGTCTCTACAGCCACTTCCTGCAGGAGCCCGCCGAGTGGATGCGGTTCCCCACCCGCCCCGTCTGGCTCTACCAGGTGAGCCAGGGCGTGCACATCACGGCGGGCATCGCCTGCATCCCGCTGCTGCTCGGCAAGCTCCACGCGGTGTTCCCGCAGCTGTTCCAGTACCCGCCGGTGAGGCACCCGGTGCAGGTGCTCGAGCGCGCCTCCATCGCCGTCTTCATCGCCACGTCGGTGCTGCAGCTCGTCACCGGTCTGCTCAACACGTTCCAGTACTACCCGTGGCCGTTCCCGTTCCGGCAGGTGCACTTCGCGCTGTCGTTCGTCATCATCGGGTCGCTGGCGATCCACATCGCCGTGAAGCTGCCCCTCATCACCCGCTACTGGCGGGCCCGCGACAGCTACGACGCCGACGGCGTGTTCGTCGAGCCGCACGGGGCGCTCGACCCGGCACGGGCCGAGTTCGCGGCGACCCGCGAGCTCGCCACGAGGCGCAGGGCCGAGGAGGCGCGGGTCGCCGAGTCCACCGGCACCGCGCCTCCTCGGCCCCGCGGGATCGTCGGCCGGATCGTGCACTGGATCGACACCGCGCACGAGGGCGACGACGAGCCGCGGAACGCCCGGGTGTCGCGGCGCGGGTTCTTCGGGGCGATCGGGGTCGCGACGGGCGGCGCGGTCGTGCTGACGGCGGGGCAGTCGTTCACGGCGTTCGAGCCCTTCAACGCCTTCGCCCCGCGCCAGCGCGGCATCGGCCCGAACGATCTGCCGATCAACCGCACCGCGGCCGCCGCGCGGGTGCTCGAGAGCGCGATGGCGCCCGGCTGGGCCCTGACCGTCTCGAACGGCGACCGCTCCCGCTCGTTCAGCGCGGACGACCTCAGGGCGATGACGCAGAACGAGGGCGCGCTGCCGATCTCGTGCGTCGAGGGCTGGAGTCAGACGGGGCTGTGGCGCGGTGTCCGGCTCGTCGATCTGATGGCGTCCGTCGGCGCCCCGCCCGAGCGACGGCTGCGCTTCACCAGTCTCGAGGAGCGCGGGGGCTACCGCGTGATGCTGATGGGTCCCGAGTTCGCGACCGACCCGGCGACGCTGATCGCCCTCGAGCTCAACGGCGAGCGGCTGAGCATCGACCACGGCTATCCGGCGCGGGTGATCGCGCCGGGGAGGCCCGGGGTGCTGCAGACCAAATGGCTGACCACGATCGAGGTGCTGTGATGACCGCCACGCCCCCCGCCGCCGGTCGCGGCGTCCGAGCGACCCGGGCTCTGCTGGTCGTCTTCGGCATCGCCCTGATCGGCCTCGGCGGCTACGTGCTGACCGAGACGGTCAGTCCGACCCGGTACGGCGGACTGCTCGTCTGGCTGCTCGGGTCGGTGATCGTGCACGACGCGATCATCGCGCCCCTCGTCGTGGTGGCCGCCCTCGCGGTGCGTCGGACGGGGCGGAGGATCCCGGGGGTCGTCGTCGCCCTCGTGCAGAGCGCCGTCGTCGTGGGTGTCGTGATGACGATGATCGTCGTGCCCGAGATCGTGGCTCAGGCGAAGGGGCCGAAGAACGACACGGTGCTGCCGTTCGACTACGCCGGGCGCCTGTCGGTCATGTGGCTGGTCATCGTCGTGCTGACGGCGCTCGCCGCCGTGGCCTACCTCGTGCGGACGAGGCGGCAGAAGTCGCGCGAGTCGACCGACCAGGTCTGAGCGACGCGGAGGCCGGCGCGACGCGCGTGGGCCGGCAGGGCCGCGCGGCCCACCTCGGCCCAGGGGAACGTCGCGCTCGCGAGATCGCGGTCGTCGACGACGCGGGCGTCGTAGAACTCGTCGGCGTCGACGTCGGGGGCGGTCTCGACGACGACGGAGCCGTTCGGCGCGATCACCTCCGCGCATCGGGCCAGCAGGGCCGTGGGGTCGCCGCCGATGCCGATGTTGCCGTCGAGCAGCAGGGCGACGTGCCACCGCCCCTCGGCCTCGAGCGGGTCGAAGACGGAACCCGCGGCCACCGGCAGACCGGCGTCGCGGGCCATGGCGACCGCGGTCTCCGACACGTCGATGCCGAGCGCGTCGATGCCGAGGGCGGCGGCGGCGCGCACCATGCGGGCGGGGCCGCAGCCGATGTCGAGGACGGATCGCGCGTCGGCGAGGGTCGAGAGGTCGGCGGCGTCGGCCGCGGCGCTCCAGCGGGCGACGTCGAAGGGCTCGTCGGCGGGGGCGTCGGTCGCGGCGGCGCGAGGCGTCCCGCCGGCGGTCTCGGGGGCGACGTCGGCCCGCACGAGCCTCAGTCGACCCTCGCGGCGGAGCGCCCGGGCGTAGGGCTCGGCCCCGCCCGATCCGAAGGTGGCGACGGGCTGAGGGCGGGTGTCGGCGGTGAGCGTCACGAGTGCGGCTCCTTCGGAGTCGAGTCGGCCGGCGACGGTGCCTCGGCGGCGGAGGGGGGAGCGAGGGTGGTCGAGGAGGCGCGGGCCGGGTCGGTCTCCGGGCTCGCCTGGGCGAGGCGGAGCGCCGCGGAGAAGCGGCTGTCCGGTGCGGTGGCGGCCACGAGTCGGGCGTCATCGATGGTGTCGACGTCGACGAGCTCGGGCAGCATGCGCACGCGCAGCCCGGCCTCGGCGAGGCGGCGGAGCTGATGCGCCCCGGTGTCGTCACGCGACATCGGCACGCCGCGGAGCAGATCGCCGGTCGGGCGGGCGAGTCCGAGGGCCCAGAAGCCGCCGTCGTTGGCGGGGCCGAACCACGCGTCGACGTCGTCGGTCCAGTCGGTGAAGACGGGCGAGAGCGTCTCGACGGTGACCTGGGGCGTGTCCATGCCGATCAGCACGGTGGGGCCGTCGACCTCGTCGAAGAGGGCGCCGAGCCGTGCGTCGAGGTCGCCACCGATCTGAGGGATCACATCGAACTCTTCGGAGCCGGGGGGCGTTCGGTTGCCGTCGAAGAGCAGCACCCGCCGGGTGGCGGGCAGCGCCGACGCCACGGCGAGGGTGTCCTGGATGGCCGCCGCCGCGACGTCCGCGGCCTGCTGGAGGCTGAGCGGCGGGTGCAGGCGGGTCTTGACCCGTCCGGCTATCGTCTCCTTCGCGATCACGACGATGGTGGTCATCGGCCCACCTCTCTCAGCAGTCGCGACATGTCCTTCACGGCGATGCTCGTGCCCCGGATCGTGCCCGTCACCTTGCTGCGCCCGACGCGCGGCGAGTAGGGGGCGTCCTGCTCGCGGATGCGCCAGCCGGCTTCGGAGGCGCGCAGCACCATCTCGAGGGGGTAGCCGCTGCGGCGGTCCTTCAGGTCGAGGGCGAGCAGGGCGTCGCGTCGGGCGACGCGCATGGGCCCGAGGTCGTGCAGCGCGACGCCGCTGGCCCGTCGCATCAGCCGCGCCAGCACGAGGTTGGCGATGCGGGCGTGCACGGGCCAGGCCCCGCGGGTGGTCGGCCGACGGCGGCCGAGCACCAGGTCGGCGTCGCCCGCGATGACCGGCGCGGCGAGTGCCACGAGGTCGGCGGGGTCCATCGAGGCGTCGGCGTCGCAGAAGGCGACGTAGGGGGCGGTGGCGGCGAGGAGACCGGCGTGGGCGGCGCTGCCGAAGCCGCGCCGCGCCTCCTGCACCACCGTCGCGCCGTGGTCGGCGGCGACGCGGGCCGAGTCGTCGGTGGAGCCGTTGTCGACCACGATGCCGTGCCAGCCCTCGGGCATGCGGCCCAGCACCCAGGGGAGCGCGCCCTCCTCGTCGAGGCAGGGCAGCACGACGTCGACGAGGGGGACGCCGACGGGAGGAGTGGTCATCCTCCCGACTGTACGGATGCGATCCCATGAAGGTGATGGGAGGCGCGCCGCCTGCGCATCGAGGACAGCCGACCCGGCCGCCCCGGTGGCCTCGGAGGGGGCGGTCTAGGGCGCGACGGATGCGCGGAGCGGCGCCGTCGCGAACTCGCGCATGCCCTCCTCGAAGGTGACCGCGGGCTCCCAGCGCAGCTCGTCGCGCAGCCGTGCGGACGACGCGGTGACGTGCCGCACGTCGCCGGCGCGGTACTGGCCGGTGACGACGGGCTCGGGGCCGCCGGCCTCGCGGGCGAGGGCCGCCGCCATCTCGCCGATCGTGTGCACGACCCCGCTGCCGACGTTGAACGCCCGGAAGGTCTCGGGCGCCTGCTCGGTCGTCCAGTCGAGGGCGGCGAGGTTGGCTGCGGCGATGTCGCGCACGTGCACGAAGTCGCGACGCTGAGCGCCGTCCTCGAAGACCCGCGGCGCCTCGCCCCGCTGCAGCGCCGAGCGGAACAGCGACGCGACACCGGCATAGGGGGTGTTCTGGGGCATGCCGGGGCCGTAGACGTTGTGATAGCGCAGGGCGGCCGCGCGACCACCCGTGCTGCGCGCCCACGAGGTGGCGAGGTGCTCCTGGGTGAGCTTCGTGATGGCGTAGACGTTCCGCGGGTCGAGCGGGGCGTCCTCCGCGATGAGCTGCGGCTCGAGCAGGGCGCCGGTCTCGTCGCGCGGGTCGAACACGCCGGCGTCGAGGTCGACGATGCGGCGCGGGGCGGGGCGCTCGGTGGCGCCCGCCGAGGTGCGGTAGCTGCCCTCGCCGTAGACGACCATCGACGAGGCCACGACGAGGCGGTCGATGCCGGCCCGGTCGAGCGCGGCCAGCACGACGGCGGTGCCGAGCTCGTTCGACGAGACGTAGTCCGGGGCGTCCTGGAAGTCCACGCCGAGACCGACCTTCGCCGCCTGATGGCAGACCGCGTCGACGCCGTCGAGCGCCCGGTCGACGACGTCGGCGTCGCGGACGTCGCCTCGGATGAACTCGACGCGCGGGTCGAGCTCGGGCTCGCCGCCGTGCACGTCGGATCGCAGCGAGTCGAGCACGCGCACGGTCCAGCCGCGGTCGAGGGCCTGCGCGACGATCGCGGAGCCGATGAACCCCGCTCCGCCCGTGACGAGCAGACGGCCGAGGAGGCGCGGGTCGGCCGCGCCGCCGGAGCCGGCGGTCACAGCGCGGTCCGGCGCGACAGCACGGGGCGGGCGAGCACCGCGGCGACGGCGTCGGCCGGGATGAGCTCGCGCGGCTCGTAGTCGCTCGGCAGGCCGGCGACGATCGACTCGATGGCGGCGACGATGCGGGGCTGCGCGGCGGCGAGGCGGTCCATGACGAGCTGGTGGCTGACCGCGTCGTCGTCGGTGCCCTCCTCCGGGGAGATGCCGGCGTCGCTGTCGGTGACGAACGAGATGTTGACGGCGCCCATGCCGAGCTCGAGGGTCAGCGGCACCTCGGGGTACATCGTCATGTTGATCGTGTGGGCCCCCGCGGCACGGAACCACAGCGACTCGGCCCGCGTCGAGAAGCGCGGACCCTGGATCACCACGCACGTGCCGGTCGGTGCGAACGGCTCGCCCTGCGCCTCGAGGGCGGCGACGGCGGCGGCGCGCAGCACCGGGTCGAACGGGTCGGCGGCCACGAGGTGCTGCACCGAGCCCTCGACGTCGTAGAAGGTGTCGGGCCGGCCCCAGGTGCGGTCGATGAACTGGTCGGTGACCACCATCGTCCCCGGCGGGTACTCGGGGCTGACGCCGCCGACGGCGGACGACGACACGACGGCCCGGGCGCCGAGCGACGCCAGCGCCCAGACGTTGGCCCGGAAGTCGATGCGGTGCGGCGGCACGGAGTGCCCCTTGCCGTGACGGGTGAGGAACGCGACGCGCTTGCCGCCCAGCTCGCCGATCGAGACCTCGCTCGACGTCGGTCCGTAGGGGGTGGCGACCACGTGGCTCGTCGCCGTGCCGGGGGCGAAGAGCGAGTAGAGGCCGGAGCCGCCGATGACGGCGACGTCGACGCGGGGCGGGGACGAGGAGGCGGGGGTGGTGTCGGTCACCCCCGCTACGCTACCGACGACAGCCGGGAGGAGCCTCGTGCGCACCATCGATCAGCATCAGGACGACGTGGCCGGGCTGGTCGAGGCCGCCCTGGCGTCGCGACCGAGCGAGCGCCTCCCGCTCGATCCGGCCGCCGTGGCGGCCGACCCCGACCGCTACCGGAGGCGCGAGCTCGCCTCCGACGTCGTCGCGCCCATCGACCTCCCCCCGTTCGCCAACTCGCAGATGGACGGCTTCGCCGTGTCGTCGTCCGACGTCGTCGCCGACGCCTCGCTCGTCGTGGTCGACCGCATCCCCGCCGGGCGCGTGGGCCCGGCCCTGCTCCCCGGGACGGCCGCGCCGATCATGACGGGCGCCGCCGTGCCCGACGGCGCCGACGCCGTCGTTCCGGTCGAGCGGGTCGAGCCTCCGCTGTTCCCCGCCGAGGGCGTCGACGCCCGGGTGGCGGTCACCGGTCCCGTGGCGGCCGGTGCGTTCGTCCGCGACGCCGGCTCCGACGTCGTCGCGGGCAGCGTGCTGCTGCCGGCCGGCACGATCATGACCCCGGCGCGCTGGGGTGTGCTGGCGGCAGCCGGACTCGGCGAGGTCGCCGTCCGACGCCGACCGCGCCTCCTGCTCGTCTCGACCGGCGAGGAGCTCGCCGCACCCGGCGCCGAGCTGGGCCCGGGCGAGATCCACGATGCGAACGGCGTCGCGCTCGCCGCGGCCCTCGCCGAGGTCGGCGTCGAGGTCGTCGCCGAGCGCGTCACCGACGACGCGGCCACGCTGACCGCGCTGGTCGCCCGGCACGCCGCCGACGTCGACCTCGTCGTCACGACGGGCGGGGTCAGCGCCGGCGCGTACGAGGTGGTCCGCGACGCCTTCGAGACCGCGGGCGTCGTGTTCGGGTCGGTCGCCATGCAGCCCGGGGGCCCCCAGGGGCATGGTCCCCTCTCCGTCGGCGACCGCCGGCTGCCGGCCGTGTGCTTCCCCGGGAACCCGGTCAGCGCTCTCGTCTCGTTCGAGGTCTTCCTCCGTCCGCTCCTGCAGGCGGCCACCGGCGTCGGCCGCCCGCGCGCGCGCACGGTCGCCCCGATGGCAGAACCCGCCGAGTCGCCCGTCGGAAAGCACCAGCTCCGCCGAGGGCGTCTCGACGCCGACGGCCGGGTCGCCCTCGTCGGCGGCGCCGGATCCCACCTGCTGTCGAACCACGCGGCGGCCACCCTCCTGGTGCACCTGCCCGTCGGCGTCGAGCGGGTCGAGGCGGGCGACGACGTCGTAGTGTGGGCGCTCGATGACTGATCGCGACCGGCCCGACGACACCGCGCCTCCTCGGCTCACCCACGTGCGTGACGACGGGACGGCGCACATGGTCGACGTCACCGACAAGAGCGAGACCACGCGCATCGCCACCGCTCAGGCGCGCCTCACGACCCGGGCCGACGTGCTCGCCCGGCTGGTCGAGGGCACCCTGCCGAAGGGCGAGGCGCTCGGCACCGCCCGCATCGCCGGCATCATGGCCGCCAAGCGGACGTCGTCGCTGATCCCGCTCTGCCATCCGCTGCCGATCGGATCGGTCACCGTCGACTTCGAGCCCGGCGAGACCGATATCGTCGTGCTCGCCCGCGTCAAGACCCACGGCAAGACGGGCGTCGAGATGGAGGCGCTCACCGCCGCCTCGATCGCCGCGCTGACGCTCTACGACATGATCAAGGCCGTCGACCCGCTCGCCGAGATCCACGACGTCAAGGTGGTCGCGAAGCAGGGCGGCAAGTCGGGGGACTGGTCGCGATGACGACCCTGCCCGTCCGCCGTGCCGTCGTCATCGTCGCCTCGACCCGCGCCGCCGCGGGGAGCGCCGACGACCTCACCGGCCCGGTCATCCGCGCCTGGTTCGAGGCCCGACGCTACGACGTGCCCGCCCCGATCGTCGTCGCCGACGGCGAGCCCGTCGGTCGCGCGCTCGCCGAGGCCCTCGCGACCTCGCCCGACGTGATCGTGACGACCGGCGGCACCGGGGTCTCGCCGACCGACGCGACCCCCGAGCAGACCCGCCCGCTGCTCGAGCGCGAGCTGCCCGGCGTCGCCGAGGAGCTCCGTCGCCGGGGTCTCGCCGCCACGCCGACCGCGATCCTGTCACGCGGCGTCGCCGGCGTCAGCGGTCGCACGTTCGTCGTCAACCTGCCGGGTTCGCGCGGGGGAGTCCGCGACGGTCTCGAGGTGCTCGGCGGCGTCGTCGACCACGTGGTCGACCAGCTGGCCGGAGGATCGCATGACTGACGACGTCGCCTCGCCCGCCGGCCGGGCCGCCTCGCCCGCCGCCGACCGCGTGCTGCTGGCGCGGGTCGTCGACGAGGCCCTCTCGGTGACCGAGTGCTCGGCGCTCGTGGCGAGCCGCGCCTCCGGGGCGGTCGTGACCTTCGAGGGCGTGGTGCGCGATCACGACGAGGGGCGCGGGGTCACGGCCCTGCACTACGAGGCGCATCCGAACGCGACCGACGTGATCCGCGAGGTGGCCCTGTCGATCGCCGCCGCGCATCCCGAGGTGCGGGTCGCCGTCGAGCACCGCTACGGCGACCTCGAGATCGGCGACGTCGCGCTGGCCTGCGCCGTGTCGTCCGCCCACCGCGCCGAGGCGTTCGCGGCCTGCGCCGCCCTCGTCGACGAGGTCAAGGCGCGCGTGCCGATCTGGAAGCGGCAGGAGTTCGCCGACGGCTCCGACGAGTGGACGGCCTCCCTCGGCTGACTCTCCCGGCTGACGCGCTCGGTCGGCGCGCTCGGTCGGCGCTCTCGGTCGACTCGCTCGGCTGACGCGCTCGCCGTGCGCGTCCGTCTGACGCGCTCGCCCGTGCTCCCGTCCGACGTGCTCGTCGAGGCGTCAGGCGGGGCCGACTACGCTTCTCGGGTGGCACATCTACTCGGCGCAGAAAACCTCCGTCTCGAATTCCCGACCAAGGTCGTCCTCGACGGGGTGACCCTCGGCATCGACGAGGGCTCCCGCATCGGGGTCGTCGGCCGCAACGGCGACGGCAAGTCGACCCTCATGTCGGTGCTGGCGGGTCGACTCCAGCCCGACGACGGTCGCGTGACGACGCGTCGAGGTCTGACCATCGGCATGCTCGACCAGCGCGACGTGCTGCCCACGGGCGCCACCGTCGGCAGCCTCATCGTGGGCGACCGCGACGAGCACGAGTGGGCCGGCGACGCGCGCATCCGCGACGTCATCTCCGGTCTCGCCACCGACATCCCCTGGGAGGCCGCGGTCGAGGACCTCTCCGGCGGTCAGCGCCGCCGCGTGGCCCTCGCGACCCTGCTGGTCGGCGACTGGGACGTCCTGTTCCTCGACGAGCCCACCAACCACCTCGACGTCGAGGGCGTGGCCTGGCTGGCCCAGCACCTCAAGCGCCGCTGGTCGGCCAACTCGGGCGCGCTCGTCGTCGTGACGCACGACCGGTGGTTCCTCGACGAGGTCTCGACCGACACGTGGGAGGTCCACGACGGCATCGTCGAGCCCTTCGAGGGCGGCTACGCCGCGTACGTGCTGCAGCGCGTCGAGCGCGACCGCATGGCGTCGGCCTCCGAGTCGAAGCGTCAGAACCTGATGCGCAAAGAGCTCGCCTGGCTGCGTCGCGGCGCCCCCGCCCGGTCGACCAAGCCCAAGTTCCGCATCGACGCCGCCAACGAGCTGATCGCCGACGAGCCGCCCGTCCGCGACGCCGTGCAGCTCTCGCAGATGGCGACCGCCCGACTCGGCAAAGACGTGGTCGACCTCGTCGAGGTCGGCGTCTCGTTCGGCGACAAGCGGGTGCTCGAGGGCGTCGAATGGCGCATCGCACCCGGCGAGCGCACCGGCGTGCTCGGCGTGAACGGAGCCGGCAAGTCGACGCTGCTCAAGGTCGTCACCGGGGTCATCGCACCGACCGAGGGTCGGGTGAAGCAGGGCAAGACGGTCAAGTTCGCGATCCTCGACCAGCAGCTCGCCGACCTCCACGAGGTCGCCCACGAGCGCGTCAACGACGTGATCGGCCGCCAGCGCACCTCGTACGTCACCGCCGGCAAGGAGATGACGCCGGGTCAGCTGCTCGAGCGCCTCGGGTTCACGAGCGCCCAGCTGCAGACCCCGATCAAAGACCTGTCGGGTGGTCAGAAGCGTCGCCTGCAGTTCCTGCTGATCCTCCTCAACGAGCCGAACGTGCTCATCCTCGACGAGCCCACCAACGACCTCGACACCGACATGCTCGCCGCCATGGAGGACCTCCTCGACGGCTGGCCGGGCACCCTGCTCGTCGTCTCGCACGACCGGTACCTGCTCGAGCGGGTCACCGACCAGCAGTACGCGGTGCTCGACGGCCGCTTCCGGCACCTGCCGGGCGGCGTCGACCAGTACCTGCAGCTGCGCAAGCAGGCGACGGACAGCCAAGGAGGCGCGACCGACCGACCGACGGCCGTCCAGGGGGCGTCGGCATCCGTCGCGGCCT